>Ga0210406_10001322_pt1 | contig 30675 bp, 23 predicted proteins | sample IncBWC30MmetaG_FD_155454 | JGI IMG/M metagenome (GOLD analysis project Ga0210406, IMG submission 155454) | Forest soil microbial communities from Barre Woods Harvard Forest LTER site, Petersham, Massachusetts, United States - Inc-BW-C-30-M | ecosystem: Environmental > Terrestrial > Soil >... | reverse complement strand
CAGGGCAACCGAAGCGTTCCGGGTCGGGCACTTCCTTCAGGACGATGTGGGCGCCGCGTTTTTGTTTTTCAAAGGACTCTTTCGCCGCGATTATATTATTTTCGATGATGTTGTCGCCGAGGACGACGCAGATCTTCTCGTGCTCCACAAATGGTTCCGCGAGCCGCAAGGCGTCCGCGATACCTCCCTCACCTTCCTGATACGTGTAATGAACACGATCCAACCCGAACTCCTTGCCATTGGCGAGCAGGCGAAGAAAGTCGCCCGAGTTTTGCCCTCCCGTAACAACGATGATTTCGCGGATCCCCGCGTCCACCAGGGTTTGAATGGGATAGTAGATCATTGGCCGGTCATAAACGGGCAGCAGATGTTTATTGGTGACACGCGTCAACGGGTAGAGCCGCGAACCCTTGCCACCCGCGAGCACAACGCCTTTCATGGGCATTCCTCCCCTACAGGCATTCTCTCATTGAATATCTTTAGGATTGCAGGATATAGCTGCAGAGCTTACGGCAGGAGGCAAGCCGCGTGTCCCGAAAAATGGAGTTCTCGAAGCGACCTTACGGGACGCGGGTCAACCGCCGATGATTTCGGAGAGACTTCGGCGTGCCTGATCCGCGAGGGGCGAAGAGGGATTCAAGGCGATCGCTTTCTCGAGTTCCGACTTCGCGCGTGCGGGATCATTCAGCTTCTGATAAGTGAGACCCAAGTGGTAGCGATAGGATTGATTATTGGGAGTGGCCTTTACGGCCTCTTCCAGGAGGGGCACAGCAACGGAATAGCCGCCATTATTGTAGTAGGCCCAGCCCAGGGTGTCAGCAGCATTAGGCAGTTTGGGGAGTTCTTTACGGGCGGTTTGCGCCAGAGTCAAAGCGACGCTGGGACTACCGCCATGTTCCAGGAGCAAATAGGCCAGATTGTTGGAGGCAAAGGGATTTTCCGCGTCAATGGTGAGCACCTTTTGATAGGTCGCCTGAGCCTGCTGCCAGTTGCCAATTCGTTCGTAGACGCCGCCCAACAGAACCTGCAGACGCGGGTCGCGAGGTGATAATTCAATGGCGCGTTGATATAGTTCGACGGCCTTGGCGAGTTGGCCGCTTGATGTCTGAAGCTGTGCAAGGACGACGATGGCCTGAAGAAAGTCCTTGTTAAGCGCGAGGGCCTGGTTCAGAGACTCTTCCGCTTGTTGCGGTTGTTCCGCCTGAAGTTGCAGTTCCGCCTGCATGAGATAAAGATCGGGACTTTTGGAATTATGCTTGATCTGCTCTTGAAGGAAATTCAGTGCCTCGGCCGGCTTTTTCTTTACTTCATCCACCAGCACCATTCCACGGATAGCCTCGAGCGAATTCGGATCGTGGCTCAAGGCCTGACGGAACATGCTCTCCGCCTCGGGCAAACGCTTCTGCGCAAGGCGCAGTTCGCCCATTTTCAGGAAGTACATGGGGCTTTGCGGCGCAATTCTCTGCAGGTTCATCAGATCGGCTTCGGCGCCGAGCGGATCGCCCTGATTCATGCGCGCAGTCGCATGAAGCAGATAGGCTTCGGCGCTGTTGGGCGCATATTTTTTCAGTTGATTACTCAAGTTCTCAAGATTCCGCCAATCGGATTTTTGAAGCGCGGCTTTGGCCAGACCAAGCCAGGCTTCCGCGAGATTCGGCCGGAGACGCACGGCTTCGCGCCACTCGCTTTCCGCCTGTTGAGCATTGCCTTTCACCGCAAAAGCCAAACCCAACTGGTAATGGGCCATGGCATTGTCGGGAGCACTTTTTACGGCGGCCTGCAAGGTGGCCAGAGCATCGTCCGGCTTATACTGGCGCAATTGAATCTCACCTTTGAGGACCAAGGCTTCGGCGTCTTGCGGCGACTTTTTCAGGATGGAGTCGTTCAGGGTGGTTGCTTCGTCCAGGCGGTTACTGAGAATCAGGAGTTGTGCATAGGATTTCTGAACCGAAAGATCATTGGGATACTTCGACGACAACGAGGCAAATTCGGTTAGCGCCTTATCCAGCTGACCGCGGGTGAGGTAGGCATCACCCAGCATGCGATAAGCGGCAGGATTGGAGCTCAATTGATTCTTTGCGTCGGTCAAGACTTGATCCGCTTGATCGATCTTGCCCTGTGCAGTGTAAAATCCAGCGAGGGCGGCGCGAGGAGCCGGATCGCTGGAAGCAACGGAAATGGCTGCCTGAAACTCCTTTTCTGCGTCGGCCGGGCGTTTCTCCTGAAAATAGAGAGCGCCGAGCATCATCAAAGGAATAGAAGATTTGGGATCGAGGCTCTGGGCCTTCAGAAGATTGGCCTCGGCTTCTTTAAGATTGCCCGCACGCAACTGGAGTTGGGCAAGATTTAGATAAGAGCGGACACGGTCGGGAGCCATTTTAATGGCTTCGGAGGCCTCATCTAGGGACTCTTTGGAATTTCCCAGCGACGCGTCGGCATCCGCAAGGAGGAGTTGCGCTTCGGCATTCGTTGGGTTCGACTTGAGGATAAGCTGGGCGCGGTCTTTCGCCTCATTTTTCCGACCGGCACCGAGTTCCATGCGGCCAAGATCCAATTGGGCTTGCCAGTTGTCCGGTTGGAGTTCCAAGGTCCGTTGGAGTTCGGCAAAGGCGGCACTCCAGCTTCTCATCTTGAGTTGGGTCTGCGCCATTTTGAAGTGCGCTTCGGCTGATCGAGGATCGAGTTGCAATGCGCGTCCGTAATAAATAATCGCGTCCGGATATTTTCCCTGGTCAAAAGCCTGGTTGCCCTTGGCGACGAACTTTTTGGGATCCCGGTTGCAACCGGCGGAGAAAAGCACGGCAAGAAGAAAGAATGCCGAGCAAGTGGCGGAGGCTTGTTGTCGCCAGCGAGCTGGGTTAGCTGGAAGAAGATCGCGTGATTTCATGGCGGTAAGGAAAAGCAATTTTGCGCCCTCCTGTTAGCAATGACAATAGCCAATCTACAGGGCTATTAAGCCCAATGGAACCAAATAGTTGCGGACTTCCAAAGGAAAGTTTCCACGATGGCCAGGAAAGCTTGGGCCGGTTGGGAGCGCTTTGATGAAGGAGGAGGGGAAGAGAAGGGACAAACGGGATATTTTTTTTCCACTTCCGGGAACCGAGAACGGCGGCGAAAGAACAGACAGAATCGGGACAAACCGTTTGGTATTATATGATTAAGATAGGAAAGGGGTTACGCAACGGCGGAGAAATTGGTTGAAAACAGCAGCGGTAATTTCTTGGAAGTGATCGTGCAACTTAAGCTGATCTGGAAGTGTATGCTAGTCGATAAGTCTCTACGCGGCAGCGCAGTCTCCTGGAAACACGAGGTCGTAGAAAATGGTACGCGATGGTGAAATTGCAATCTCCGATGTAAAGCGGATATTGCGACGATACTGGTGGATTCCGACATTCATAACCCTGGCACTAGGGGGGTTGGGGCTGACGGCGTCGCTGGTTTTGCCGAAGAAATATACTTCGTCCACACTGGTGCTTGTCGAGCAGCCCACAGTCCCAAAAGATTTGATCAAACCTGTGATCACCGATGACTTGAATCAAAGAATGGCCTCGATGAAGGCTCAGATTTTTAGCCGATCCAGATTGGAAATGATTATCAACAAATTCGATCTGTATCCGCAGCAGCGCGCCACGTCTCATATGGACGACCTCGTCGAGAAGCTCAAGAGTGCGTTGAACGTGGAACTGATTCAACCGATCGCAGGAGCAGCTGACCACGAGCCACCCGGATTCAACGTGAGCGTCACATTTGATAACCCGCAACTGGCGCAGCAAATCTGTCAGGAAATCACCTCGATGTTCATGGAACAGAACGCGACGGTGCGCGGGGGCAAATCGGACAAAGTGACGAAATTCCTGACCGAGCAACTGGACGAGGCCAAGGCCAAACTCGATGAGCAGGACAAAAGGCTAGCGCAATTCAAAGCGCAGCATCCTATCTCGATGCCAGAGCAGGAACAGACGAACCTGACCATCTTGACCGGAATGAATACGCAACTAGACGCCAATACTCAAGCGCTAACCCGTGCCCAACAGGACAAGACGCTCAACGAGACCCTCCTGGGCCAGCAAGAGGCGAGCTGGAAGGCCGCGCAAGGAGGACAGCAGAATCCGGAAACACAGGACCAGCAATTATCTTTTCTCCAGGAACAGCTCGCGGCTTTATTGGCAAAATATACGCCAGAGCATCCCGACGTGATCAAGCTCAAAGCGCAGATTGAAGACCTCAAGCACAGGATGGCCGCAGAACCTGAACCCAAGGCTTCGCCCTCTGCGGCACAAGCTGCTCTCCGAGAGCCACCTGCAGTTCAGCAATTGCGAATCAAAATCAAGCAGGATGAGTTTACGATCGCCGACCTGACGAAGCGTCAAAGTCAAATTCAACAGGAGATCCGGGCCGTGCAGGGCCGCTTGCAGGCAAGCCCGGTCATCGAGCAACAATTGAAAGAATTGACGCGGAACTATATGACCGCTTCGGACATTTACAACGAACTCCTGAAAAAGCGGGAGAATTCCGCGATGGCGAGGGATTTAGAGCATGAACAAGAGGGGGAAAATTTCAAAGTACTCGATGCCCCCAGCTTGCCTTCCACTCCATCATTTCCAAAGAAAACTGTCTTTGTGGGAGGCAGCCTTGCGGCCGGGCTTGCATTGTCGCTCGGAATTCTGTATTTGCTGGCCTTGAGCGACAAAGCAATGTATTCAGAACGCGACGTGGAACTTTGTCTGAAGCTGCCCGTGTTGACGAGCGTGCCGAGTTTTGACGTCCGGGCATTAAGAAACGGGCGGAAGGGCAAAGTCGTCGAAAGTTACGATGGCGCAATGGTCACCAAGGCTTGAACATTGCTGAGAGGGATTGAATAGAGCAAAAATGAGCCGGATCCATGAAGCGCTGAAAAAAGCCGCAGAAGAACGAAGCACACAGACTCCAAATCCAGCGGTTTCTGACCTGGTGGACCTTTCGAGCCGTCCGCCCGCAGCCGATCTTGTGCAGACCAATGTGGGTGCGCCCGCTCGCGGGAAATCACCTCAGAAATTGGAGCCGGAAGTCCTGCAATACGAGGAGTTTAAGCGGCGTTGCTCCCCCGTGACTTGGAGCATCGAGCCGTCTGCGAGTGTGTTTTCCGCGCATATGGAAAATCAAGTTGGTGCTGAGAAATTCAGGACCTTACGCTCGAGACTCCATCAGATTGCAGCCACACAGCCCCTCAAGAAAATTCTGATTACCAGCAGCACGCCTGCCGAAGGGAAGACCTTTGTGGCCTCGAATTTGGCACAGTCCATTATCCGGCAATCGGGACGTCGAGTTTTGCTGATTGATTCGGATCTGCGAGCTTCCCGGTTGCACTTGCACTTTGGCGCTCCCGAAGGACCGGGATTGACGGAATATCTCTGCGGCGATTGCGACGAGTTCCAGGTTACCCAGGTGGGGATTGGCGGGAACCTGTGCCTCATCCCTGGCGGGCGTGAAGTTTCGAATCCGAGCGAGCTTCTTCATGGCGAACGGATGAACCATCTGCTTGAACGTATGTCAACGATTTTCGATTGGATCATCCTGGATTCACCTCCGGCGTTAGCAGTACACGACGCCAGCATACTTGCAGACATGTGTGATGGAGTTTTGTTCGTGGTGCGGGCTGGATCAACGGATTTCGAACTCGCGGAAAAGGCCTCCGCGGAGTTTCGAGAGAAGAATGTGCTCGGCGTAGTGCTGAACCGCGTCGAGAAAAGCGATGCTTACGGGGATTATTACTACGGATACGGTTCAGATAAAGAGAACGACTCGCAAGCAGAATCCTAGCTCTTCGATGGAAGAAGAGGCTGAAGGGCCCGGCTGTCAATAGAGGAGCTCTTAGGGAGCCGTGGGGTGCTCGGCCGCAGGGATAAACCGTTCAGTCCTGCGCAAGTACCAATACACAGGCAATAGCAGGGCTATGCCAATCAGGAAGAAAACGACTCCCCCGTGATGGTGCAGATTTCCGTTCAAGAATGCCGGATTGACGTAGTTGGCAAGCAAAGTGAGAGACGCGATGCGAATCCCATTCTTGATGACCATGATGCATAGTCCCGCCGCCACAAACACCAGTTTTTTCCAGAAGGGTCGAAACGAGAAATGAGCCACCAGCAAAGCTAGAATCAAGAGCGCCAAGCTGGACCGGATTCCACTGCATTCCTGCGCCACTTCAATCGACATTCTGGGCAGGTGAAATACAAGGCCCTCACGCAGCACGGGGGCGCCACTCAAATTGAAAAAGAACTCCGCGATCGCCGCAGAACCTGCTTGCAGCCCATAAATGATCTTGCCGAGCAAGACTTCTGGAATGGGGACTAAGAACAGCAGGAATGCGAGCGCGAACCAGGAGGATTTGGCGGCGGCTGAGCCTGAAGTGAAGACAAACCCGGCGATCACCAGAAGGACAAGAGAAAGAGCGTAACCACTTAAACGAATTCCAGGAGCACAGGTGTTGCAGGTTACCGGAAAGAGGGCAACCAACGCCGATGCCACGATAAACAGCGCTGCCGGCCAGATCTTAAACGCGGACTCCCGTTGCGGATCTTTCCGTTCCGTGTACAGCAGCCACGCGGAAATAAAAGGAATAAGCACGATGTGGGAGGCGGTGTCGTCGTGACTCGCGAGCTGAATCAGGGCATAAACTGGCTTCCAAAAGAGCGCGAGGGAAAGCAAAACCCATACTCCAAAGAGCAGCCAGGGATTGAATTCCCGCGGAGAAGTGGAAGTCAAGGAAGAGTCCTTTCCCGGACATTTGAGCTTGAATTTCGCACGATTTTCGTTTCGAGGACCTGCAGCTTTCCAGATCTCCGGATTCACTCCAAGCATTCCCCATGGATAGCAGCCCATTGTATTTCAATCATGCTGCGAAACGCAGCCGGGCAAATCCGACGTGATGCCCCATTCAACAATCCTCGAGCCCTTGAGCCGAGTTTGCCAATTGACCAAAGGTTTGGGCATTCCCCAAAAGAATTCTTCCGCAGGGTCGGGCCCCAAGAAAGCAGTTAGAAGGGGAATTGTGAGGGGAGAATGGGTGGGCAGGATTCTGGAGGCTAACCAGAGGGGTAGCTGAGCTCTCGGTAGAGCACCTAGGGGGTCCCGGCGACTCCCTTGCTCAATTGCTAGAGGGCGCGGAGAAACCTTGCAAGTAATGGCCCCTATTATGACCAAGGCCAACATAAAAGTATTGTTTTCAGTGAATTAACAATGAATGTCGGGCCAACGAAGTCGGATTCGGGAACCCGATTGCAACTATAGGGCATAGCTTTTCTCATTCGAGCCAGGTCTGGCAGACGAGCGATTGGAGCGCAGAACTGAGCAATTTTTAACTCCTTATAATTCATACGTTTAATAAGTCGAGAGCGCCGATTTAGAGGCTTTCCCCCAACCCACGACTGGCAGGGTAATTGCCTTTATGGGGGTGACGGCACGATGTGACCGTAGCGGCGATAGCCTACCGAAAAGACGAAGCCAGCTACGAAACGGACGGAACGTTGATCTCACAGACAAACAACTCGGGACTCGACTCCACTCCAAAGACATCCTGGTACGCCCTCCAGGTGCGCTCGCGCAAAGAGGGTTATGTTGCTTCTCAGATCCAGGGACAGGGTTTTGAATGCTATTTGCCGACCTACAAGAGCGTTCGAAAGTGGTCGGATCGGACGAAAGAGGTCGAACAGCCCCTCTTCCCTGGCTATCTATTTTGCCGGTTTGAATTTCAGAATCGCCGGCCTGTCGTTACCACTCCTGGGGTGCTCCAGATCGTGGGATATGGCCGGACGGCGGCATCGGTCTCCCACGAAGAGATTCAAGCGCTGCAATTGGCAGTGGCTTCGGAAATGCCCAAGCAGCCCTGGCCCTATCTGGAAGTTGGCCAGCGGGTGAGGGTGAACTACGGGACATTGAGCGGCCTGGAAGGAATTCTGGTTAGCGTGAAGGGTAATCATCGCGTGGTTTTGTCGGTGACGCTGCTTCAGAGATCAGTGGCAATGGAAGTGGAAACATCGTGGCTTTCCGTAGTCAAGGAAGAGAAACGAAACAGTTTGGCAGAGCGGATACTTCGCCCGATCCGCGTGCCGATGGGAATCTGAGTTCAACCGGATGGGAATAGGAGCAAGAAAGATGAGCCCAATGGAAGCGGCAGTGCGGCGAGAGATGGAAAAGCCCAAGCTGGAGGTTCGTGCGCATTTGTCAGTGCCGAACATGGGCAATTCGCCGGCCCGGATGTTGCTGAACGAAGACGCTTTTGTCTCTATGCTGTACCTGGAGCGCCGCCGCGCAGAGCGCGCGCAGAACCGGTTCGTGCTGATTCTGGTGGATGTGCAAAAGATCATGGACGGGATTTCCGGCAAACAGCGCATGGTGCAGATACTAGCAAAGTCGTTGTCGGAAGCGACCCGGGAAACGGACATTATCGGCTGGTATCTCGAAAACAGCCTGATGGCAGTGATTGGGACCGAGCTCGGAAAGGCCACCAACGAAGTTGTTCAGAAAAGGTTCCTGGAAAAACTGCGGAGCATTTTCGACTCGACGATGGGAAAAGAGAAGAGCGCGTCTATCTTCGTGTCGTTTCACTTTTTCCCGGAAGAATACGGAAGCGGAGCGAACGACCACTCCGCGAACATCAAGCTGTATCCGGAAATTCAAAAGCGTGAGGACGCGAGAAGGGTCCCTCTGGCGATTAAGCGCGCCATCGACCTGGCGGGAAGCGCCGCGGCGCTTGTTTTTCTCTCGCCGATTTTCGCGGCTGTGGCTCTGGCAATCAAACTTACTTCCAAAGGCCCAGTGCTTTTCAAGCAGGAGCGCCTTGGCCAGCATGGAAAGACTTTCACGGTACTGAAGTTCCGGTCGATGCAGAGCGATTGCGACGCAAAGATTCACCAGAAATATGTCGAGCAGTTCATCGCCGGGCAGGTGGACGGAAAATGCGAAACAGCGGTGAAGCCGGTTTTTAAGATTCAAAAAGACCCACGTGTGACGCCCGTCGGGCGGTTTATCCGCAAGACCAGCCTAGATGAACTGCCGCAATTCTGGAATGTGCTGCGCGGAGATATGTCTCTTGTTGGACCGCGGCCGGCGCTGGCCTACGAATTCCGGAAGTATGAAATGTGGCACCGGCGGCGCGTTCTCGAAATCAAGCCCGGTATTACGGGCTTGTGGCAGGTGGAAGGGCGCAGCCGGACCCGTTTTGACGAGATGGTGCGGCTGGATCTGAAGTACGCGCGCGCCTGGTCCGTATGGCTGGATCTGAAGATTTTGGCGCAGACTCCCGGAGCCGTGATTCAGGGCGAGGGCGCTCATTAGAGTGGTGAACCCGGTTGCCCATTTGTTTGGAAAATTCAGCGGAACAGAACCGGAATCCTCTGCTGAACAAAATGATCTCTCTTGTAGTTCCTCTGTGATCGCTCCACAAAGTGCCGCTGCCCCCGGCACGGCCTAGGCGCAATGAAGTCTCAAGGAGTTCCGCGATGCGTATCGGTGTGATTGGTTACGGCTACTGGGGTCCAAATATCGTCCGGAATTTTCATTCGCAGGACAATTGCGAAGTTGTCTTGGTGGCGGATCGCAACCCGAAGTGTGAATCGCGATTGAAAAAGACGTTTCCTGGGATAGGCTTTACGACCGACGAAAATCAAATCCTGACATCGCCTGACATTGATGTAGTTGCCGTGGTCACTCCCGTCTGGACCCACTACGAACTGGCCAAAAAGGCATTGGAAAACGGTAAGCATGTCTTTGTGGAAAAGCCATTCACTTACAGCGTGGCCCAAGGCGAAGAACTGATTGAACTGGCGGAACGCAAGAAACTCAAGATCATGGTGGATCACACCTTCCTGTTCACCGGCGCCGTGAAAAAGATCAAAGAACTGGTCGAGAAAAAAGAACTCGGCGACCTCTACTACTACGATGCCCTCCGCGTAAATCTAGGATTGTTTCAGCACGATGTGAACGTCATCTGGGACCTTGCTCCGCACGACCTTTCGATCATGGATTACGTGATTGGAGAAAAGCCCGAAGCCGTTGTGGCCACCGGAGAGAAGCACCTGAATGGCGTAGAAGACGTCGCCTTCATCACAGTGTACTTCCCGAAGCGAATTATCGCCCACGTGAATGTGAACTGGCTCTCTCCCGTGAAAGTGCGGACGACGCTCATCGGGGGCGAGAAGAAGATGCTGGTGTGGAACGATCTGGAAGCCGACGAAAAGCTCAGGATTTACGACAAGGGCGTCAGCATGTCCACAAATCCAAGCAACCTGCACCAATTGCTGGTGAGCTATCGCTCGGGGGACATGTGGGCGCCGCAAGTGGAACAGGTGGAAGCGTTGCGAGCGGAGACAGCATATTTCATCGAATGTATTGAAGGCAATTCCAAACCATTCAACGACGGAGAAGCGGGTCTTCGCGTGGTGCGAATCCTGGAAGCCGCCGACCGATCCATCCGCAGCCGCGGCGAGGCCATCACTCTGTGAACGATTACGTTTGCATCGCGCCCAGCGTAAAGCTGGGGAAAGACGTCAAGCTTTCGAAATTCATCAATCTTTACGGCTGCGAAATCGGCGACAACACCAAGATCGGAGCGTTCGTCGAAATTCAGAAAAACGCAAGCGTAGGCCGCCGCTGCAAGATTTCCAGCCACACGTTCATCTGCGAAGGCGTCGAGATTGAGGACGACGTGTTTATCGGGCACGGCGTGACGTTTATCAATGACGTCTATCCGCGCGCGACCGTGGCCGGTGGGGGCCTGCAGACGGAAGCCGATTGGAAAGTCGAAAAGACCAGGATCTGCAAAGGCGCTTCTGTCGGTTCGGGATCCACGATTTTGTGCAACGTAACGGTTGGCGAGAACGCAATTGTTGGCGCGGGAAGCGTTGTGACCAGAGATGTGCCCGCGAACGCGATCGTGGCAGGGAATCCGGCGAGAGTTTTGAGATTTGTCAATCGGGAGAAAAAGTAAAGTCATGGCAAACCCGACGAAAATACCGTTCCTTGATCTTATGGCACCGCACCAGGAACTCGAAACAGAACTGCTGGCCGTCGTGAAGAAGGCCTTCAGTAACGCCGGTTTCATCGGCGGGCCGATGGTGGAGGAATTCGAGCGGGAGTTCGCGGCATTTTGTGGAGCGAAGTATTGCGTGGGCGTGAACAGCGGCACCGACGCGCTGCGATTTGCGTTCATGGCCGCAGGCGTGCAGCCGGGAGATATTATCGTCACCGTTCCGCACACGTTCATTGCGACGACGGAAGCCATTTCCCAGGCGGGCGCGCAGATCGCGTTCGTGGATATTCACGAGCAGACCTACACGATGGATCCGGAGAAACTGCGCGAATATCTGGAGAGTCACTGCGAAATCGACCCCAAGAGCGGTGAGTTGATCGAGAGCGCGTCAAAGCGGCGTGTTGCGGGAATCGTCCCAGTGCATCTTTACGGGCAGCCCGCGGGCATGGACCCAATTTTGGAGCTGGCGGAAAAATACGATTTGTTTGTAATCGAAGATGCGTGCCAGGCTCACGGCGCGCAATACTTTTCCAAAAAAGACAATACCTGGAAGCTCGCGGGATCAATGGGCAAAGCCGCTGCGTTCAGCTTCTATCCGGGCAAGAATCTCGGCGCGTGCGGCGAAGCTGGAGCCGCGACCACGAACGACCCGGCGATGGCGGATCGAATGAAAATGATTCGCGACCACGGCCAGGCAAAAAAGTATTACCACGACATGGAGGGATACAACGGCCGACTCGATTCCATTCAGGCCGGCTGGTTATCCGTGAAGTTGCGCCACCTGGCCAAGTGGAACGAAGCGCGACGCGAACTTGCCCAGCGCTACCACGAACTTTTCTCTGAAGCCAACGATTCTCTCGTGCTCTCTCGCGAGGCTCCCTGGTCGAAAGGTGTTTACCATCTTTATGTCGTGCGCGTCGCCGACCGCGAAGGACTGCAAGCGCATCTGGCGGAGGCCGGCATCGGCACGGGCATTCATTACCCGATTCCGTTGCACCTGCAGAAGGCCTATCAGGCTTTGGGCTACAAGGCCGGTGATTTCCCGGTCACCGAGCGTGTTGCGCGGGAAATCGTGTCTTTGCCCATGTTCCCCCAACTTACGAATTCTCAACAGGACGAAGTCGTCGCCGCAGTAAAGGAGTTTGTCGGAACAAAAGTGGTAGTGACTCGCTAGTCGCTTCCGAATTCTTTACGCGCAAATTTCCAACGCCGGCATTTGGGAACTGAAGTTTCTTTTCCAGTGCTGACGATTCTAATCCGGATCTTTATTCTCAATGCGCCGAACCGTACCAATCGAAAGGCGCACGTTCACCTCACACCCGCGGCGCTTAAACCAGTCGGTTCTTCCTCGACACACCGAAACTCCATGTTTTTCCGCGCATTTCAACTGCCTCGCATAGATCGGCTGGCTACCCTCTATGTATGCCACCCCCTGGCAAAGCTTACGGGCTGGAGTTCGAAAAATTGTGTCCCGATTCTGACGTATCACAGCATCTCTGAAAATTTGTTCGGGAAGGTGCATCCCTATCATCAGATCAATACCCCAGTCTCTGTTTTTGCGCTGCAAATGAAGTGGCTTCGACAAGCAGGTTATCGCACGATTGACATTTCCGAAATGCTCGGTGGGCTGGAAGCCGATCGGAATTTATCGAAAAGATTTGTTCTTACATTCGATGATGGCTTTCAGGATTTCTACACCGAGGCATTTCCTCTCATCCGACAGTGTGGGTTTAATGCAACCGTTTTTTTAGCCACTGACCGCATTCGGGACAGTTCGGTGCGCGTCGAGGGCGCGGACTATCTTACGTGGAGCGAAGTGCGTGAGTTGCATTCTCAGGGCATTTCGTTCGGCTCCCATTCCGTGACCCACGCGGATCTCCGTTCCCTTGGCCCGGAGCAGATTAACTACGAACTTGGTTATTCCAAGGAGTCGATTGAACAAAGAATCGGCGCTCTCGTCGAGTCATTTTCCTATCCGTTTGCGCTGCCGGAAGAAGATGGCGATTTCATCAGGTATCTCGCAGACGCACTGGAAAATATCGGCTATTCCAATGGCGTTTCCTCCACGATAGGAAGAGCCAAGCCAAAAGACTCGCGCTATTTTCTGCCACGGCTATCTGTCAATTCTTGGGACGACGTGGAGCTGCTTCGGGCAAAGGTCGAAGGGGGCTACGACTGGCTCCACTGGCCCCAATGGTTTTACAAATTCGCCCACCACAACGTCGCCCTCATGGCCGGAAGGTCATTCGATCAAGTGGGAACCCGCTAATCAGGTAGGCGGCGCCCCGAGGCACACCTACCCACAGCTACCACCTAAAGATCTGAGTAACTCGAGTGCTGAGGCCAAACCGTGGTAAAATGTTTCCCACTGGGTGCCTCTTCAGACGTCTGGCGCTCCGCACAGTAAGTGATTGAATTTAAGTTAGTTAGCTGAGCTCGGAAGGATGGCCTGGACCCACTCCCCGTGAGTCCAATGGCGATAGCTTACCAAAGATGTATTCGGTCCCTCCACAAATTCGAATACCTCGCACCAAAGGTTGATCATTCGAATGACAAAAACTGCAGTTGTCACAGGCGCAGAGGGTTTCATTGGCTCACACATGGTCAGATTCCTTCAAGGCCGGGGTTGGAATGTAATCGGGACGTACGAGTCTGAGGGCTCTACTCCTTTTCCAAGGCTGCCAAATTTGCGATTCGCACAATGTGATTTGCGAAATGGGCAGCGTGTGACTCAAGTCTTGGGTCAGTATCAGCCGACGCACATCTTCCACTTGGGAGCGCAGAGTTTGCCCACGGTGTCATGGGCCGACCCAGTCAGGACTTTCGAAGCAAATATCATGGGGTCCTTGTATCTCCTCGAGGCGGTCCGAGGCATGCGTAGACCCCCCGTCATCGTGTCCGCATGTTCTAGCGCTGAATATGGCAACGTACCAGCCTCGGCAATCCCAGTTAAAGAAGAGCAGCCGCTCAAGCCACTCCATCCCTACGGGATAAGCAAGGTTTGTTTGGATCTATTGGCTCGGGAATATTTTCTCGACTACAAGATTCCCGCTGTAAACATCCGTCTCTTCAATACTACTGGGCCAGGCAAAACCAACGATGCACCATCTGATTTTGTGCGGCAACTAGCGCGGATCAAGAAAGGATTGCAGGCCCCGATTATTGAGGTTGGCAACTTGAAACCTCGCCGTGCCTTTCTCGATGTACAGGATACCGTGAGAGGATTTTACCTTGCCGCGATGAAAGGAAAACGGGGCGAGGCGTACAATCTTTGTGCGAGCCGGACACATCACATCCACGAAGTGCTGCACACCGCAATTCGTTTGTCCGGCGTCAAGGTAGAGATTCGACCCGTGTCCCGGCTTATGCGTCCGTCTGATGAAAAAATCATCTTTGGCAGCACGCAAAAATTCTGCAAGGACACCGGCTGGACAGCCCAGAATTCAGTGGCGCAGACATTAAAGTCGATGTTGCAATACTGGGAAGCGGTTCTTTGAGAACGATTTCTGGCCAAGTGTTCTGCGCGCAATGACGAGGTCGCCGAGGTACAATTGAAAGAAATGGCCCACGTACCTCCTCAAGCACAGAGTTCGTGCGACGACATGCCGGTGCTCTTGTTGGTTGGAGGAATGGGGACGCGGCTTCGCCCAGTGTTGTCCGGTAAGCCAAAGCCGCTGGCTCCCATCGGTGGCGTCCCATTCCTCGAGTTGCTCGTTCTGCAGCTCCGTTCCCAAGGATTACGTCGCTTGGTGATGTGCACGGGTTTTCACGCAGGCCAGATTCAGCAGGAGTTCGGTGATGGGCGCAAATGGAATCTGTCGATCGAACATTCGGAGGAAACGCACCCCCTTGGAACGGCTGGCGCAATAAAGCTGGCTGAACGTTTCGTGTTGCCAGCTTCCGAGTTTGTGGTCATGAATGGCGACTCATTTCTTGAACTTGATTTTGGCCAGTCAATCCGATTCCACCGGGAACATGGGGGCTTGGCCACGATCGCGGTGCGCCGGGTTCCCGACGCTGCGAGGTATGGGACCGTCCACATTGGCGAGGAAAATCGCGTGGTGGGCTTCAGCGAAAAAATGGGGATCCCGGAAGCCGGCGTTATCAACGGCGGTGTTTATATATTCAATCGGGATGTTCTCCGCCACATTCCAGACGGACCATCCAGTCTGGAAAAGGACGTTTTTCCGGGCCTTCTTAGTCACGGGGTTTTTGCCCTCGAACAGAATGGAATGTTCATCGACATTGGGACACCCGAAGACTATGTGCGGGCCCAGGTCCTTTACGAGAGACTTTCCCATGCAGCTCGCTTGGATTCACATGTTAGCTCGCGGAAACAACTGCAACACTGACGGGATAACTGCAACCGAGAGTTTCGTTCTGGCTGAAACATACTCAGGGAAGAGAGTCTACAAGGGCAATACCGTTTCATTTGGTAGAGGACATGACTAAAGCAGCATTTTTGGACCGCGACGGTGTCATCAATCAAAAAGCTCCAGACGGGGAATATGTGACTCGTTGGGAAGATTTTCATTTTCTGCCGGGAGTAACACAGGGGATCACTCAGTTAAATCGGGCTGGGTTTCACGTGATCGTGGTTACGAACCAACGCTGTGTCGCGAAAGGATTGCTGAGTGAGATCGAGCTGAAGGACTTGCACCAGCGTATGTCCGAGCATCTCGCGCGAGACGGCGCCAGAATTGAGGCGATCTATTACTGCCCGCACGAAGTTGAACCGCCCTGCAGTTGCCGGAAACCGGCGCCTGGATTGTTGTTGGAGGCTGCGCGTTCCCGTGACCTTGACCTCTCCTTCTCCTGGATGATCGGCGATTCTGACGCTGATATTCAAGCTGGTAAGAGTGCTGGTTGCAAGACCGCTCGTGTTTCGGTAGGAGAAGCTGCAGAGAGAGAGCCAGAAAAGGTCAGGGCCATAGAGTTTGTCGCGGATATAACTGCGCCATCTCTATTCGAAGCAGTTCCACGGATTCTTGAATTTCGGAATTCCTGAAAAGGAAAGCTAAAGCATGATCATCACCCGCACCCCACTTCGCGTCTCATTTTTTGGCGGGGGCACCGACTACCCCATCTGGTATCGGGAGCACGGCGGCGCTGTGCTTTCAACGGCTATTGATAAGAGCTGCTTTATCACTTGCCGGCATCTTCCGCCATTTTTTGAATACCACAGCCGCATTTCCTACTCGAAAGTTGAGAATGTCGCCCGCAACAGCGCGATCGAACATCCCTCAGTCCGCGGATGCCTGCAATTCCTTGGTGTCGACGAGGGGGTCGAGATTCACCACGTTGCGGATCTGCCTGCTCGAACCGGATTGGGGACGAGTTCCGCCTTCACCGTGGGATTTTTGCTCGGCCTTTATGCACTCAGAGAACAAATGCGCAACAAACAGGCCCTGGCGCTCGATGCCATCCATGTGGAGCAGGAAATTCTAAAAGAGGCCGTTGGCTCGCAAGACCAGATCAGTGCCGCTTACGGGGGATTTAACCGGATCAATTTTCATACCGACGGCAGTTTTGAAGTTAAACAGATGATCGCTCCTGCTGCCAGACTGGCTGCCCTCCAGCAACACTGTGCCCTGTTCTTTACGGGTTTTTCCCGGATTGCTTCTGATGTTGCTAAAGAGCAAATTAAAGTCACGCCGCAAAAGAAGCGCGAATTGGAAACGATGTACCAAATGGTGGACGAAGCCGAAGCCATCGTAAACAATCCAAATCGATCGCTTGATGAGTTCGGCCGGCTTTTGAACGAATCCTGGCAGATTAAGAGAACACTCACGCAAAACATCACCAACAGCAGTCTCGATGAAATCTATGAGGCGGGTCGCAGCGCCGGGGCCCTGGGAGGCAAGTTGCTAGGCGCTGGGGGTGGCGGCTTTATGCTCTTCTTCGTGCCGCCTGAACGGCGAAAAGAATTGCGCATGCGGCTCAAGAATCTTTTGTGCGTCCCGTTCTCTTTCTCAAACCGGGGAAGCCACGTTGTCGTACACGAACCGGACCAGACCTATGATAAGTCGCTCACGACAGAGCGGTCCGAAGTGTACGCGCAGAACGGCGCCCGCAGCGAAGATTGATCATGTCGAAACTACAAACGGATCGGGAGTCAAACGCGAGCGCAGCGACAGAACATTTGGATAGAGTTGCCTCTCTGCCGACGTACGTTTTGGTTACGCCCTCACGTAATGAGGAGGCACTGATCGAGAAGACCATCGAGTCGGTCATTCATCAGACCATTCTCCCGTTAAAATGGGTAATTGTGAACGATGGTTCAACGGATTCAACCGGGGCGATCGCAGAACGCTATGCCGCCGAGCACAACTGGATCGAAGTGGTGAATCGGCCGGTGCGAAAAGAGCGCAATTTTGCCGCGAAAGTCCACGCATTCAATGCCGGCTGGGAGCGCCTCAAGGATATAAATTATGAAATCATCGGCAACCTGGACTCGGATGTTTTGCTGGACAAGGATCATTTTGAATTCTTGCTAGGAAAGTTCCGGGACGAGCCGCGGCTCGGGGTCGCCGGGACGGTTTTTCGCGAGGAGGGTGGTTACAACTCAGGTATCGATAGTTTGGAAGGGCAGACCTACGTTTCCGGACAGTGCCAGGTGTTCCGCCGTGAGTGTTTCGAGGAGATTGGCGGGTACTTTGCAAACAAAGCCGGTGGGATCGACTGGATCGCGGTGCAAACGGCGCGCATGAAGGGTTGGAAGACGCGGTCGTACAGAGAGAAGTCTTTTTTCCACCACCGACCCCTGGGAACAGCGGACCGCGGTGTTTTGGCGGCATCATTCTCGTATGGCCAGAAAGACTATTTCCTGGGGGGACATCCATTGTGGGAACTGTTCCGAGTTTCGTACCGAATGACGAAATGGCCGTACCTTGTAGACGGACTCGCTCTTGGGTTGGGCTATGGTTTGGCCGCCGTGCGAAGGCTCAAAAGGCCCGTTTCCAACGAGCTCATGGTTTTCCATCGTCGGGAACAGATGCGGAAGTTAAAGGCCATTGTTAAGCGAGTTCTGACACTCAAACCGATCGATAAATTTACATTGCTTTCCGAATAGTGATCTCCGGTCGTTCCGGGCGGGCATCGTCGTCGAGTCGTAAATCACTTATCTCACAACCAGAGTCAGATTCGTAAGAGGTTAATAGGTTTCTATGTGCGGGATTTGCGGACAATACAATTTTGAAACCTTAGCGCCGGTGCGACGCGCGGACATCGAAGTGATGACGAAGTCCATCAGTCACCGCGGGCCGGATGACGAAGGGTATTTTATCGCTGGGCCGCTGGGTTTCGGGTTTCGCAGGCTTTCGATCATTGACCTCGCCGGTGGGCATCAACCCATGTCGGATCAGGAAGAATCGATTTGGGTCATCTTCAACGGAGAGATTTACAATTTTTCCGAACTCAAGCGCGAACTGCAGAGCCACGGGCACATTTTTCGCACCAACTGCGACACCGAGGTCATCATCCACGGCTACAAGCAGTGGGGCGACGAAGTGCTTAACCGCCTGAACGGAATGTTTGGGCTGGCCATCTGGGACGTGCGTCAGAAACGGTTGGTTTTGGCCCGTGACCCGTTTGGGATCAAGCTGATTTACTACCGCATAGATGGCGGCAGCTTGTATTTCGGTTCCGAAATGCACCCCATACGCACGATGATGGGGAAAGCAGAGATTGATACCAACTCTCTCAATCTTTTTCTCCGTTACCGGTTTACGCCCTCGCCTTACACGATTCTGAAAGGAGTTCGCAAACTAGCGCCGGGCACCAAGTTGACAGTCCAGAATGGCGCTTGCGAAGTGAGTCGCTGGTACAGATTCAAGCCAGAACCTTTCAGACCTGCGAAGTCCCCAGCCGAAGCCAGGGAGGAGCTGCTATCCCTGTACAAGGATGCAATCAAGCGCCAACTTATCAGCGACGTCCCGGTTGGCTTACTGTTGAGCGGCGGAATCGATTCCGGACTGCTGCTCGCCTTGATGAATTTGAACGGAAGTTCCTGGCCGACTTATACAGTGGGCTATGGCTCGTCCTTTGGCGATGACGAACTGGGGGATGCCGCGGAAACCGCTCGAGTGCTGGGATCAAAGCACACGAGCGTCATGATTACGCAATCAGCTTTCGAGGAAGCGCTTCCCAAGATCGTGGCGGCATTGGAAGAGCCCATCGCGACATCTTCGATTGTTCCGATGTACTTCGTATGCCAACGAGCGCGCCAGGACGTGAAAGTAGCCCTGGTCGGGCAAGGGCCGGATGAGTTGTTTGGGGGCTACCGCCGCCACCTGGGCGTACGCTACAGCGCATTCTGGGCCGGCTTGCCGGGCTGGATGCGTACGCCAATTACTTCCACTATCGGCGCCCTGCCAAGGAATGAAACCCTCAAGCGGGGGGTTTATTCCCTGGCGATTCCAAATCGGATGCGCAGATATCAAAACGTACTCTCACTCCTGCCGGGAGAGCAAGTCGAAGGGCTTTTTCAGGATGGATTACTCGCTCCCAATTCCGGTGACACAATATTGGAATGCTGGTCGGAACTTGCCGGCCTCATGTCCGGGACGGACGAACTCGGTGGGCTCCAATTTTTGGAAGTACGATCTACACTTCCGGACGAACTCCTGATGTATGCGGACAAACTCTCCATGGCTCATGGCCTCGAACTTCGCGTGCCGTTTGTCGACAAAGAAATTGTGGAATATGTCGAACGACTGCCAGCCAATCTTAAAGTGCGAAATGGCACACGGAAATGGTTGCATCGGCAAGTCTGTGGCAGTTTTCTATCTGAATCGATTTTGAGACGGCCCAAGCGGGGTTTTGCAAGTAACGTCGTGGATGATTGGTTTCGCGATGCGATCGATAACAAAATGGCGGACACTCTCCTTGATCCCGAATCCAGGATCTATCAATACCTGCGCGCCTCTTCCGTTCGCGACCTCTTTCATCTACATGAATCGGGCCGGCAGGACAATCATAAGATTTTATTTAGCCTGGTCCTTTTTGAAGAGTGGCTCCGAGCTCATGAGCAGCCAGTGGTTACTGTGCACTGAGCCTCCTTTAAACGATATATCTGAACGGTACGCGTTTTCTCAGCAGCGCCAAGTCCACCGAATGCCGAGAGCATTCGATCGCGAATTCACAAAAGTTCGAAGCAGATAACCCTACCTGATTCATACGACGGAAATGAAACCAAAACTCACAGCTTTACAATTTGACACCAGAGAACTCGTGGTTAAGGGCGGAGTTTGCCGTATTGCACATCTGGATGCCGATGACTACAAATTCCTGAACGATCCGGAACCGATCCTGGCGGAGTTGCGCAAATCCAAAATGCGGATCGATCTTTTCACGTTTTTGCAGAAACTCCCGGAGACCTCATCCAAGTACTCGTATCCACATGAAATGGACAATCTGGCTGTCCTGCCTATTTCCACCTACGAGAATTGGTGGACAAAGCAGATTGGGTTCAAGGCGCGGAACAAGGCCAAACAAGCGGAGAAGAGGGGCGTGGTGATCCGAGAAACGTCGTTTGACGATGAATTGGTCCGAGGAATTTGGGAGATCTATAACGAGTGTCCAGTCCGCCAGGAAAGGCTGTTTCCGCACTACGGAAAGAGCGTCGAGCAAGTACGTGAGATGAGTGCGACATATCTGGACTCGAGTATCTTTATCGGAGCGTATGATTCGGGCAAACTGATTGGTTTTATCAAATTGGTGTTTGATGATACAGGGACGCAGGCGGGGATGATGCACATCATCTCGATGCTTCACGCACGAGACAAGGCGCCCACAAATGCACTGGTCGCTCATGCGGTGCGCTCGTGCGCTGAACGTAATATTCCGCATCTGGTGTACTCGAATTTCGCATACGGGAAAAAGACGCAAAGTAGTCTCAGCGACTTCAAGGAACGAAACGGATTTCAGCGAGTCGATATACCGCGGTATTACGTTCCACTGACGAAGTGGGGCGCGGCCGCGTTCTCGATGGGGCTACACCATCGGTGGATCGACCGCCTGCCAGAATCCTTAGCGGAAAAGCTGCGCGATCTGCGCAATTCTTGGTACCAACGTAAATTCCAATTGAAGCCGGAATCACTCTAGGAGAATCGAATTGCCAGGAATCGTCGGCCTTATCACTAATCGTCCGGCGGCGGACGCACAACGCGAGCTGCGCGAAATGGTGCAGACCCTCTGCCATGAGTCGTTTTACACCAGCGGGATATGGACTGACCCAACGCGGGGCATTTACGTTGGTTGGGTAGCGCGCCGAGGATCCTTTGCGGATGGAATGCCACTAAAAAACGAGAGTGGTGAAGTTAGCTTGGTCTTTTCGGGTGAGGAATACCCCGAGCCCGGCACCGCCACGACGCTGAAGCAGCGAGGCCACGCAGTTGAAGCCGATGGGGCTTCCTATCTGGTGCATCGATACGAAGACGAGCCTGATTTTCCCAAACAGCTAAACGGGAGGTTTCACGGGTTAGTTGCAGACCGCAGGCACGAGACGGCGATTCTCTTCAACGACCGTTTCGGTCTGCAGCGGCTTTATTACCACGAAGCGCCTGACACTTTTTACTTTGCGGCTGAAGCAAAGGCCATCCTGAAGGTTCGGCCGGAGTTGCGGAGTATGGATCCGCGCGGCCTGGGAGAATTCATCGTTTGTGGTTGCGTGCTTGAGAATCGAAGCCTATTTTCGGGCATTCATGTTCTACCCCCAGGCTCGGCTTGGGTCTTCCGTGTAGGAAAACTTGAAAAGAAGGCAAGCTATTTCGAGCCTCGCGAATGGGAAGAAGAAGAGCCGCTCAAGCCAGAGGCCTACTACGCTAACCTCCGTGATGTTTTTGTGAAGAATCTGCCGCGCTATTTCAACGGGAAGGAGCGCGTGGGTGTTTCGCTAACTGGCGGGCTGGACACGCGCATCATCATGGCCTGGCGCAAGGCACCGCTTGATTCCTTGCCCTGCTACACCTTCGGCAGCATGTACCGAGACAACCAGGATGTACAACTGGCGCGGCGCGTGGCAAAGATTTGCGGCCAGCAGCATCAGGTTATCACCACTGGGAAAGAGTTCCTGCAACAATTCCCCCATTACGCCGAAAGATCCGTCTATCTCACAGACGCTTGTGTCGATCTGAACCGTTCTCCGGATCTCTACGTAAACGAGAAAGTACGGGAGATTGCACCGGTTCGGGTTGTGGGCACCTACGGCAGCGAAATGCTTTTGCACTCCGTGATGTTCAAGGCGGAAAGACCTGCTGCGGGATTGTACAAACAGGAATTCGAACCACAAATCGAGGCTGCCAAAAGGACCTACGATGCCAGCCGCCAGGTCCATCCGATGACTTTTGTCGCGTTCCGCCAGTCGCCTTGGCATCACTATGGCGTTCTTGGATTGGAACAGACACAGGTAGCCGTACGTTCGCCTTATCTGGACAATGACTTAGTGAAAACCATCTATAAAGCTCCTGGCACGGTCGCAGCTAACGAAGAAGCCAGGCTGCGGTTGATTCGAGAGGGCAACCCTGCCCTTGCCGAGTTGCGCACCGATCGCGGCATTGGCGGACTCAATAGCAGTTTGACCCGGGGCTTTCTTGAGTTCTTTTTCAAAGCGGAATACGCCTATGACTACGGCATGCCCCAATGGGTGGCCCAAGTGGATCACTTGTTTGCTCCGCTTCACTTGGAGCGCATCTGGTTGGGCCGTCACAAGGTGTTTCATTTCCGGGTCTGGTATCGCGACGAACTTGCCGACTACGTCCGCGAAATGTTGCTCGACCAGCGGTCGTTGACGCGCCCGTACGTCAATGCGGCATCTGTCCGAAACATCGTAAACGGGCACCTGAAGGGCAATCGAAACTACACTACGGAGATCCACAGGCTCCTGACGCTTGAGCTCACGCATCGATTGTTTCTGGACGCGAACTGAACGCCGTCACCTTGTATGTGTTTCGCTGACAGCCCTCTAGCCAGCTAATTTTTTGACCAATAGCAGCCCCCTTCACCAGTCGAATGCCAAAATCGTGTTGAACGAGAGGACGGCGTGAATCTACAGACAACATCCCCAGCTGACCTTTCCACAGGCGCAAAAACTGGTTCACTGCCTATCGAAAGTATTCGGGCGGCTATCCTGAAATTTGTCCAATGGCTAGAAAAGTACGGCGAGACTTCCCATGACTTTCAGAGTTTCTATGCGAGTGGTGTAGGCCAATGGGCCAAAGCAACTTACTACAAACGACCGAAGCTGGGGCTATTGGCGGTGGCGCCAATGGTATTTTCCGAGGCGTTTGTACCGTCGGCCAGGAGCATATTTTGGAAACGCCAGCGATTTCCGATCGCTGATGCTCACTATGCGATGGGGTTTGCGTTTCTCGCGAAGCTTACGAAAAAAGAATGTTTTTACGAGAAAGCATTGCACTTTCTTGAGGTCCTCAAGAACACTCGATGCGCAGGCTATGACGATTATTGTTGGGGATACCCATTCAACTGGGTGACATTGCGCGGCACGATCAAGGCAGGGACCCCCCTTATCACCACCGTTCCGTATGTTTATGAAGCCTTCAAACAAGTGTGGGAAATAGACAAGGCTGACGAATGGCTCAAGATAATGAACTCGATAGCGCAGCACGCGCTTCAGGACTACAAGGATTTCCAAACCTCCCAGGGCGCGTCCACGTGTTCCTACACGCCCGACCCCGAACAATCTATCAACGTGGTAAATGCAAACGCTTATCGGGCCTTCCTTCTGATGGCCGCGGCCCACGATTTCTCAGAGGACAAATTCCGGAAGGTGGCCGAAAGAAATCTGAATTTCGTTGTCGAGGCTCAAAATCAGGACGGGTCTTGGTATTACGCCAAAGACGGGAAGCGGAATTTTATAGACCACTTTCATACCTGTTTTGTTTTAAAAGCACTGACAAAAATCGAGGCAATAACAAAACACCCGGGGTGCACCGAAGCCATCGATCGGGGAATTGGATATTATGTAAGGAATCTATTCGACGAAACTGGTTCCCCGAAGCCATTTTCGAGCCGCCCTCGGCTCACCGTGTACCGGCGTGAACTGTATGACTACGCCGAGTGCATCAACTTGGCTGTTCTAAATCAAGGGCGTTACCCAGAATTAGATAATCGGTTATCTGCCGTTTTGAATGAGCTCCTGACCGTGTGGCAAAAGCCGGACGGTTCCTTTCGCAGCCGACGCCTTCATCTAGGCTGGGACAACACGCCCATGCATCGCTGGGCGCAAGCCCAGTTGTTTCGAAGCCTTTGCTTCCTCATCTTTAGAAATGAAAAGAATTCCAGGTTCGAGAACCTGATAGAGGCTTAGTTCGACTCATTAAGAACCCACCAGGATCAAAAGAAGGAGCGCATCTTGAAAGTCAGCATATTCGGTCTGGGTTATGTCGGTACAGTGTCTGCGGGCTGCCTCGCCAAGGAAGGGCATGAAATCATCGGTGTAGATCCCGTAAAGACAAAAGTGCAGTTAATTAATGCCGGAAAATCTCCCATTATCGAACGGGATATCGATGAAATTATGGCCGAGGCGGTTAAGGCGGGCCGACTCCGCGCAACCGACGACACAGTTCAGGCTATCCGGGACACCGAGCTTTCTTTTGTTTGCGTAGGTACCCCCAGTCAGATTAACGGGAACCTTGACCTGACGCACGTCAGGAGTGTTTGCGAGCAAATTGGCCACGCGCTCAAGTGTAAATCGGATCGACATATCGTCGTGATCCGCAGCACCATCCTGCCCGGAACAATGCGCCGGGTGGTCATACCAGTTCTCGAGGAAACTTCCGGAAAAAAGGCCGGTATCGACTTCGGGGTTTGCAACAATCCCGAGTTTCTCCGTGAAGGTTCGGCGGTGATGGATTTCGCTTCTCCTCCCAAGACCGTAATTGGGGAACTTGACCAGACCGGCGGAGATGTGTTGGCTGCGCTTTATGCAAAACTCGATGCTCCCCTGATCCGCACGGACATCGAAACCGCCGAGATGATCAAATACATCGACAACAGCTGGCACGCCCTAAAAATCGGCTTCGCAAATGAAATCGGGAATCTTTGCAAGTCCTCCTCAATTGATGCCCATAAGGCTATGGAGATTTTCTGTCAGGACAAGAAACTCAACATCTCACCGGCCTACCTTAAACCCGGTTTTGCCTTTGGAGGCTCATGCTTACCTAAGGATCTTCGAGCCCTGGCTTATTCGGCCAAGTTGCACGACCTGGAATTGCCAATTCTAAATGCAATTTTGCCGAGTAACGAATTGCAAGTTGCCCGGGGTCTTCAGTTGATCATGGAAAGAGACCGCCGGCGCATCGGGATTTTGGGGTTCAGTTTCAAAGAGGGAACGGACGATTTGCGCGAGAGCCCGATGATCGAAATCATTGAACGGCTCACAGGGAAGGGTTATGACGTACGCATCTACGACAAAAACGTGCAAGTGGCAAGATTGGTTGGTGCGAATCGGGATTTTATCCTGAACCGCATTCCGCATATTTCCAAGCTGATGGTGGACAATATCGACGCAGTTTTGCAACACGCCGAGACCATAGTAATCGGGAATAAATCCACTGAGTTCGAAAGCGTTCCTCAAAGATTGCATGCAGGTCAGAATTTGGTGGATTTTGTCCGCATTTCGAATTCCAGGGGCAACAATGGCGAGTACAGCGGCATCTGTTGGTAAGAATTCTGAGCGTCGGCAAGACGCAAAGTCGAACGAATCAAATCTCCAGGCCGGCGAACCTGCCATGCCCGGGCCCTGGGCGGACACATCTGAGAAGGTGTGCGACGGCGTCCTAAGCGGGCGGATCTTGATCATCGTGGAAAACCAGTCCGTCCCCTTCGATCGGCGTGTCTGGAGGGAGGCTTGTTCGCTTCGAGAGAACGGGTACGACGTGACCGTATTGTGCCCTCGGCGGAAAGGGTCTACCAAAGGATACGAAGTCATCGACGGAGTCCGTATCTATCGGCACCCTTCACCCGCAGAGGGAAGCGCTCCAATGGGATATTTGTGGGAGTACGGTTGGGCTTTGTTCTGGGAGTTCTGGTATACGCTGTGGATCTATTTGCGGCATGGATTTGACGTCATTCAAGGTTGCAATCCTCCTGACAATATTTTTCTAGTCGCACTCCCGTTCAAACTTCTGGGAGTGAAGTACATTTTCGACCACCACGACGCAAATCCTGAACTATACGTCTCGAAATACGGGAAACAGGGAACGCTCTACAGGATCCTGGTGGCGCTCGAAAGACTTACTTATCGGGTCAGCGATGTGGTGGTAGTAACAAACATGAGCTACAAGGCCTTAGCGGTGAGCAGAGGCGGCGTGCCTTCGGAAAATGTCTTCGTGGTGCGCAACGGGCCGAACAGGGAAACATTCAAACCGGTTCCCCCGAATCCCGCAAGGAGAAATGGAAAGAATTACCTGATCGGTTACGTCGGTAATATGAGCGTTCAAGATGGCTTGGATATCCTGCTGGACATCGCACAGCACGTCAAAAACTCAGGCAGGCGCGATGTCCTTTTCACGTGTGTCGGCGGGGGCACGGAACTTAATAAACTCCAAAAGATGGTCGAAGAGAAGGACTTGCTCGATACGGTCCAATTCACCGGAAGAATCTCTGACGAGGATTTATTGGAGATACTTTCAACAGCCGATGTCTGCGTGAATCCGGACCGGCCGAGTGAGATGAATGATATCTCCACGATGATCAAAATCATGGAATATATGGCCCTTGGCAAACCAATCGTCCAATTTGATGCCAAGGAAGGCAGGTTTAGCGCCCAGGAAGCCTCTCTCTACGCTGGCAAGAACGATGGGGTTGCGGACTTCGCCGCCAAAATCATCTGGTTGCTGGACAGACCCGAAGAAAGAAAGAAAATGGGCGAGTTTGGAAAAAAGAGAATCGAAGATGAGCTCGCCTGGGAATACTCTGTGCCGCAGCTTCTAGCCGCCTACCGGGAAGCGCTGCATGGATCGTTGAGGCATTCTAACTAAGCTCATATGACTGGACCAAATACGGGGGGCACGTCACCCTCCCAAACAGAATCTCAAGCCACTCGCACCTCCGTACCGAGAGTTGATGCGCGAAGGACTGCAAGTTCGCCCAAAACGCAACGCATTTCCGCTCTCGATTTCACGAAAGGGGCACTGGTGCTAATCATGGTGCTCTATCACTGGATAAACTATTTCACCGGGCTTCAATGGGAGTATTATCGCTACCTTCGGTTCTTGACCCCGTCTTTCATCTTCGTCACCGGATTCATGATTTCAAACGTATATCTCTCCAAATACGATGCCACCGACCCCCGCCTCTCGAAGAGATTATTCACGAGAGGGCTTAAGCTCCTGGCAATATTCCTCGTCCTAAACCTGGCTCGAACCTATATTGCGCCCGTAATGGGCACCGGAGTCGTCTTGAGGAACCTGCAAGACGCTAGGAACCTCTTCACCGTTTTTGTGTCCGGGAATCTCCCGACTGTGGGTGGCAAGCTCATATCTTTCTCTATTCTGGTGCCCATCAGCTACTTACTCATGCTTTCGGGAGCGCTGATGCTTCCCTACAGATTCTATAGGTACACATTTCATGTCGTGTGCGTGCTCCTCTTGTTGTCCATCGTGACACTCAGATTTATCAGTGTGCAGAGCCCAAACCTGGAACTTATTACCATCGGAATGCTTGGCGTGCTGACTGGATTCCTGCCCATTGGGGCGATTAACGGTTTCGTTCGACACCCATACATGCTTGGGCTTGCCTACCTGTGTTACACGATTGCGATAACGATTTGGAATGTCCCATTTTCACTACAAATGGTTGGGGTGCCCCTAAGCCTTATGGTCATTTATCTGGCGGGAATTAGTGGGAGTGACTCTGGCAAAATAAGAAGTGAGGTTATTCTGCTTGGGAAATACTCGCTGTTTGGCTATATATCCCAAATTGCGATTCTTCAGATCCTCGCGGCTAGCCTTCGCCACATCAATTTCGGATTTGCGGTATTGAGTATGTCTTTCGTAGCCGCGTTCGCCCTCACCATAATAAGTGTAGAAGTTGTGGATCGCTTAAGAGCAAGAGTAGCGAGCATGGACAGGTTATACAAGGCAGTCTTCGCTTGAGCGATCAGTACGGTGTGCCACGATGTTGAACGACCAGGGCGTCAAACTCACAAACAGATCGGGCAGTTTCAGGAGTCCAGTCTCTAGTGGGTCGGCGGGGAGCGGCATGCGCGAAACGCTTTCTGGCAGAACTGCCCTGAAGTATCGTCCGGACATTGACGGACTAAGAGCCGTTGCAGTCCTCAGCGTGCTCGCGTTTCATATTCGGCTGCGCGGAATTCAGGGTGGATTCGTTGGCGTGGATGTTTTCTTCGTCATCTCGGGCTATCTGATTAGTTCCATTGTTTTTTCTGAGATTGCCGAATCACGCTACTCGGTGATCGGATTTTATGAGCGTCGAATAAGGCGCATTTTCCCTGCGCTTTTTGCAATGTTGGCCGTGTTCAGTGTTTTTGCTGTCATCTATCTGCTGCCGGCTGAGTTGGCTGCTTATGGCAAGTCGACGCTGGCGGCGACGGCATCAGCCTCCAATTTTTTTTTCTGGCGACATTCCGGTTACTTTGATTCCCCGACCTCGTATCCCTTGCTGCACACCTGGTCGCTGGCAGTGGAAGAGCAATTTTATATTTTATTCCCCCTCTTTCTTCTGCTGGTTCGCAGGTTCTTTCCCACCCGGCTTCGTCTGTCGGTGATCGTTTTGTTCTGTGCCTCGTTGGTCGCCAGCGCGGTTGTCGTTTTCCAGTATCGAGAAACCGCTTTCTATATGCCCTATACGCGGGCCTGGGAGTTGTTGCTGGGGACTATCCTTTCCCTGGGAATGCTCCCGCGCCTGCCACGGGCATGGCAGCGGAATCTTGCAACGCTCGCGGGAATCGGGCTGATCGCGTTTTCGATTCTTTTTTACACCGAGCGGATGCTTTTTCCCGGTCTTAGCGCCCTGGCTCCTTGTGTGGGGTCGGCACTGATTATCGGCGCGGGGGAAAGCGGCTCCTCTCTGATAGGAAAGATCCTCTCCTGGCGCCCGATCGTGTTTATCGGGCTGATCTCGTATTCGTTATATTTGTGGCACTGGCCTGTCATAGTTCTGCACCAAATGGGTGTCTTCGCTGGCGCAAGTGCAATCACGTCACACCACCTCGCAGCTTTGCTCCCGAAGCATCGGCTCGACATGATCGTTGAAGTCGTGCTTTCGCTGATGCTTGGAACTCTCTCCTGGCGATTCGTCGAGCGCCCCTTCCGAAGCGGCCCGCTACGTCTGAGTGGGCGGCCGCTCTTCGCGCTCGCAGGTGTCGTCATGTTCATTTTGATAGGATTCTCTTCGTTGACCGTGTTCGCCAAAGGATTCAAAGGCCGCTTTCCGGCTGATGCACTGGAAGTTGCCTCCACGCACCACGACAGCGAGGAAATTGTGAGGACGGGATGCTTCATCACGTCCGATTATCATTTCGAGAAATACAATTACAATCTCTGCCTGCACCAAGACGACAGCGGCAAAAAGAACAACTACCTTCTACTCGGCGATAGCCATTCGGCAATGTTGTGGTCCGCGCTTGCTTCGGCGCTCCCCAATGCAAATGTCATGCAGGCCAGCACATTCGACTGCGCCCCATTGCTTCAGCCGAAGCCTCATCCCGACTGCAAAAAAATGATCGCCTACATTTTTCAGAGCTATCTTCCTGCTCATTCGATTCAAGGTCTGTTTATGGTTGGACGATGGTCAGAGAAGGAACTTCCCGAGCTCACAACAACAATCGCTTGGGCAAAACAGCACAATGTACCTGTGACAGTTTTTGGGCCCGTACCCGAGTACGACGGGCCACTACCGAGGCTTTTGGCATATTCCATAGCGTGGAACAAACCAAATTTCGCGAGCCAGCATCGCCTGAACAATATTGGTGCAATCGATGCAAAGATGCAGAACATGGCTGCAAACGTGTGGCACGTCCGCTACATCTCGTTGTACCAGGAGATTTGCGGCACCGATGGCTGTGCCGAGTATGCCGACCGCGCGCACAAAATCCCCATGATGGATGATGATAATCACCTCAACCAGTTTGGTGCGAACCTCGTCGTGCGGCGCCTGGTGGCCGAAGGTAAACTCCAATAGAACGATAAGGAGCAAAGCGCTTCTGAAATTTTCGCGATACCCTGGAAATAGCCAAATATGAGCACAACCCTTGCGCTTCTCATCTTTAGCGTCGGCATCGCGGGGTTGTTCTTCCTTAACCGGGATAGTTCCGTTCGAACCTCCAAAGCCCTATGGCTGCCCGTGATTTGGCTCTGGATCATTGGGTCGAGACCTGTCTCTATATGGTTGGGGATGGGAGTCGCGTCCGGGAACTCTCTTGACGCAACACTGGAAGGGAGTCCGGTGGACGCAGCCGTTATTGGGACACTTCTGGCCATCGGTTTCATCGTCCTGCTTTTTCGGAAGAAGAAAACAAGCGCCTACCTCGCAGTTAGCGTTCCAATCCTCCTCTACTTTCTCTACTGCCTTCTCAGCGTAACGTGGTCGCCCTTCCCTGGGCCCTCATTCAAACGATGGACGAAGGCCGTCGGCGATCTTGTGATGGTTCTTGTGATTTTAACGGATGGCCAACCGATTGCCGCGCT
>Ga0210406_10001321_pt1 | contig 30710 bp, 23 predicted proteins | sample IncBWC30MmetaG_FD_155454 | JGI IMG/M metagenome (GOLD analysis project Ga0210406, IMG submission 155454) | Forest soil microbial communities from Barre Woods Harvard Forest LTER site, Petersham, Massachusetts, United States - Inc-BW-C-30-M | ecosystem: Environmental > Terrestrial > Soil >... | reverse complement strand
GGTCCGCGATTGTCGTGTTCTCCAGAATCTTGGCGGCGGCGTCCCGCACCGCCAGAAATACCTGATACAGTGCCCGATGATCGGCGTCTTTTGCGATCAGACCACGCAATTGCTCCGCGTCCCCCATCGGTGCCAGCGGTCCATCCACCAGCCGGATAATATCGCTCAACGGAATCTCCGCCGGATCACGTCTCAGTTGGTAGCCGCCCCTTGCTCCCCGAACGCTGTCCACCATGCGTGCGTTTTTCAATTCCAGCAAAATCAGCTCCAGAAACTTCTCCGGCAGATGGCTCTCCGCCGCGATATCCCGAATCTTGATTGCGCCCTGTTCGTGCCGACGGGCCAGCGTCATCATCGCCTGCAGCGCGTACCAGTCCTTTTTGCGAAATCTTCAAGTAGCGTACCCTCCCGCGATCCGCCCTGATTGTGCCCCATTTCGAGTCCGTTGCCTACTGCAACTTTAGGCGAAAAGCCGGGGCGCAGTGAGCGGTGCCCACCGCAACGAACACTTACCTATGGCGCCGAACATTATGAGTAAACCTGCAGCCACTCCCGTTCTGCGCCTTCACCCACGACGACGAAACGGAAGTCGCGATGCCCCCGGTCAAGCAAAGCCCGCTCCAGTCGTGCCAGGGCGCGTCATTCTTCTCCGCCGTAAGTCGCCCCACATCGCCGGAAATCTTCGAGATCAAGCTGGCCACTTAGCCGATTACCGCCGTAACTGGGGCAACCTTTTCTCTGTGCTATACTGTCGTTAACGCTTTTTCCACGGTTTGCTCGTGACGCGGTGGTCCCTCGTTGGATCAGATTCATCTCCGCCTTTCCTGCCCGCCGTTTAGTTCCAGCGTAAATTCAAACAATGTGAGCGGCATGGAAGCTTCACGTGTACCTAAAGATCGACGTGTATTTCGACAGGCCCCTCCAGAAAGAACAACTCTAGAATGACCACCTTTGCAGAACTGCCCTTGTCTGCTGCCTTGCAGCAGAAGCTCGCGGCAGCTCAATTCATCACCTTAACGCCAATCCAGGAGCGCGCGATCCAGCCTGCTCTTGAAGGCAAAGACGTAATCGGCACTGCCCAGACCGGCACTGGCAAAACCCTCGCATTTCTGATCCCCGTGATCGAAATGCTCCGTCGCGAAACGTCGGCTCAAACCGGCGCTCTGGTTCTTTTACCCACGCGGGAACTGGCCATGCAGGTCCACGAACAGTACGAAAATCTGCGAACCAAAACCATGCCGAAGGCTGCGCTCGTGATCGGCGGAGTCTCTGAAAAAGCTCAGATCCAGGGCCTGCGCGCCGGTTCTGCGCTGATCATCGCCACTCCCGGACGTTTGCAGGATCTTACCGACCGCAAGTTCGCCGATTTGCGACACATCAAGATGCTCGTTCTCGACGAAGCCGACCGCATGCTTGACATGGGATTTCTCCCGGCCATTCGCCGCATTCTTGCGGTATTGCCAAAGAGCCGCCAGACGCTGTGTTTCTCGGCCACGCTCGAGGCATCCGTTGCCGGACTCGTGCACGAGTACATGCGAGACCCCATTCGCGTAGCTCTGGGTTCGGTGCTCAAGCCCGCAGAAAGCGTAGAACTGAAAGCCTATGAAGTCCGTCCGGGCGAGAAGCTGGATGTTCTCCGCCAGCTTCTGTACGCGGAAAAAGGACAGACCCTCATCTTCACCCGCACCAAGCGAGGCGCGCAACGCCTGGCACAAGAGCTAGCGCGCGACGGCTTCACCGCCACCATGATTCACGGCGATCGCTCGCAGTCCCAGCGCAACGGCGCCTTGAGCGGATTCCAGGAAGGACGCTTCCAGGTGCTGGTCGCAACCGATATCGCATCTCGCGGCTTGCATTGCGACGACGTCGCGCATGTCATCAACTATGACCTGCCCAAGATGGCGGAAGATTTCATTCACCGTGTCGGCCGTACCGGGCGCGCCGGATCGTTAGGCCGCGCTACTACGCTGGCTGCCGGAGTCGAAGTCGTGGAACTTCGCAACATCGAGCGGACTTTAAAACTCCGCATCGAACGCATGCAGATGGATCCCTCCGGTGCTGCCCAACCAAGGCGTTCCATTCAAAACACCCTGGCATCACGCACCCTAACCGCATTACCTGGCGAAGTTTTCGTTTAGAACCGGAGAGCACCCCGAACACCAGCATCAACAAAGGCACGACTTTTAAGTCGTGCCTTTGGTTTGTCGACGGCCGATCGGGCTCAGCCATCTCGGGAGAAGCTCGTAACCCCACCGACGCTCATGGTTGCTGAAGCAAAATGGAAATCGTATTCCCAGTCAAATTTGTGACTGCGAGCCCGAGCCGTCCACTCCCGTTGAAATCGCCGACTGCAATGGAAGTTGGCCCGCTGCCCACAGCAAACGGCGAGCCGGATGCAGGCGTGAAAGTTCCATCGCCCTTTCCCAGCAGAATGGTCAGCGTATTATCCAGAAAGTTCGCCACCGCGAGATCGAGTTTGCCGTCGCCATTGAGATCAGCCAGGGCGATCGCGTAGGGGCCCTTCCCCACAGCAACCGGCGAACCGGAGGCAGGCATGAAAGTTCCGTCGCCCTTTCCTAGAAGAATTGTCAGCGAACCGTCCTGGTAGTTCGCGATAGCGAGGTCGAGTTTGCCGTCACCGTTGAAATCGGCCACAGAGATGGCTTGGGGAGCCGCGCCTGTGGCAAAGGTCGAGTTGCTGGAGGCGGTGAAGGTTCCATCTCCATTCCCCAGCAGGATGGTCACTTCATTATCCTGCGCTCCTGTGACCCCCGCTCCCGTTACCGCAAGGTCCAGCGTTCCATCGTGATTGAAATCGCCCACAGCCGGCATGTATGCGGTGGACACATATCCGGTCGCTGGGATCGGTGCCTGATTGAACGCCCCGTCTCCATTTCCCAGCAGAATATTGAGGAGCAAGCCGCTAATGGCGTTCGTGACAGCCATGTCGAGCTTCCCATTCCCCATGAAATCTCCGACGGCAAGAGCCGTCACCGGCTGACCCGCTGTATAGACAAACGCACTGGAAGGGGTGAAGGTTCCGTCCCCGTTGCCGAACAGGATGGTAACGTTCTCATCCTGGGAATCCGCCACCGCCAGACCAACGTTGCCGCTGTTGTTGAAGTCGCCCACCGCCACAAAATCGGGGTACGGAGTGGGCAGCGTGTCCCAAGGCGGTTGTTGCACGATCATCGGCGATCCAGTCGCTTGGTTAAACGTTCCATCTCCATTTCCGAGGAGTATGTACACTCTGACCCCAAATTGGATAACGGCCAGATCCGGCCTTCCTTGGCCCGTGAAATCCCCCACCGCGACGGAGATGGGCCCATAGATTCCGGTGACGGGAGAGCCCGCGGCATTGGCGAAACTCACATTCGCTTCTGGCGATGCTATCGGTAAGAAAACCACATTCGAGCTGCCCCCACCCGGAGTTGGATTCACGACCTTAACCGACGCGGTTGCCGCCCTGGCGACGTCCCCCGCGGGTACTGCCGCCGTCAGTTGTTCATGGTTCACAAACGTAGTTGCCAGCGGCGCTCCGTTAAAGTCCACAGTCGAGGTCGGAAGGAAGCCCGTTCCGTTCGCCGTTAGGGTGAATCCGGATCCGCCTGGCGAGACTGCGTCCGGCACCAGCGGCTGATTCAAGAAAGGCACGGGATTGCCGCCAGTGCTGGTCGATTGCACGGCTATGCTCACAAAGGGCTGCTGGGCCACCACACCGGCCGCATCCGTTAACTCGACTTCGAAATACCAGGTTCCTCCGCTGGTGGGGGTGCCACCGATCGTGCCCGTGCCGGAACCGATATTCAATCCGCTCGGCAGGCTGCCGTAGACGATTGCCCAGGTAAAGGGCGGCGTACCGCCCGATTCGGCGACACTCTGACTGTAAGGAGTTCCGGTCGTGCCCCCAGGCAGCGAAAGAGGGGGAATCAACGGCAATGGATTAACGCTGACCTGCAACGAGGCCGTCTTTGTCGGATCCTTCACAGAAATGGCGGACACCATTGCGCTCGCGACTGCTGGGTTGTTTACAGGCGCCGGCGCAACGTAGGTCACGGTAGTGAACGACTGGCTTGTCAGCGTGCCGGGGCCGGTCAGATTCCAGGAAACGCCCCTGCCTGAAGAGTCGTTCGTGACCACCGCTGTGATGGTGATCGATTTGCCTTGGTCCGTCTGCGTCGAGGAAGCCGATATCGCGACGGAAATTGGGGGAGCCGAAGTTGAGCAGGAGGATGCAAACGCGACGGCTAGTAACGCAACCAGGCTCGCCAAGCTACTGCGGATCGGTCTCGGCTTCAGTTCCGCCTTCGCTTGCGATGTCTTCACCGGTTGCGCTTTTGCGCCGGGCGCTGCCCTTAGGACTGTCACTGCAATTTGAAATGTGCGTCTCATGGCGAACCTTCAAATCCCGCTCAATTCCCAGATGCGCAACATTACCATCATCAGGTTACGGTTCCTGGAAGTACTGAGGGCATTTCTCTTCTTGAAACAAGAATTGTGAGGGCCTGCCACCTCGGCCGCCTTGCGCCTGCCCGGAGACTCCGGCTACCTGAAACAGAAAAGGCAGCCGCAAGGGCTGCCTCAATCTGATTCGCGAATCGCTTTTCTAGTGTTCGAGCTTGCCGCCTGGGGTAAACACTTCCGCACCGGGTTCGTCTTCCGAGCCGATGCGGAACAGCGCTGCTTGCGCCTCTGCATGCTCCCGCAGTTCCTGCATTTCGTCGACCACGGCGCCTTCCGGCTTGTTCTCTTTACGCTGCACTCTGCGCTCTGCCTTCTCGCGCTGTTTTTGCTGCCGCGTCTGTTCTTTCTGGCGTTTAGTAAATGTTGATCGTCCTCGTGGCATTCACAATCCCTCCTCAGGTTTTTTGCTTGCGGCGCCGGCTCGCACCACTAGGCGTCCGGCTGCTTCCAGGAAACAAGAAAACTACCATCGCGGTTCGCGCGGCTGGCGGGCATGGCCCTGATAGTCATCGCGACCGCGGCCACCGCCCCCCCCACCACCACCGCCAAATCGTTTTCCACCACCGCCTCCGCCGCCCTTCGGTCGGTCCGTCTTGGGCTGCGCTTCGTTGATCTTCAACGCGCGGCCACCAAGTTCGGTCCCGTTCAACGCCGCGACCGCTTTATCGGCCTCGGCGGCATTGGTCATTTCCACAAACCCGAAACCCCGGGCTCGGCCCGTCTCCCGGTCGGTCACAATGCTGACTTTTTCCACCGCACCGTGAGCCTCAAAAACGGTTCGTAACTCTGACTCGGTTGTGCTGTGGGGCAAATTTCCTACGTAAAGGTTCTTCATTGCAGTTCCTCTCTGAGTAAATCATCTAAAGTCCGAGTTTCCGCTGCGACCCGCTTGAAATCCCTGGTTTCAAGCTCGCGTTGCGGCGCAGGTTTCTGCTGGTTCGCTTTGGAGCGAGCGTGCGACAGCGTACGCACCGCCGAAATTCTCTGCGAAGCTTGCAAGATTCCCCATCGCTGCGACATTTCACCAGGGAGTTTCGCTGCCAATGCAGCCCTCACATCGCCCCACGGCGCTGGTTGGTCGGTACTCTTCTGCTCACGCGGCATCTGCTCAGCCCTCGGCGCATCGGCAAGATACGCAGGCTTTCCCACCAGAAACGAAATCTGTTGCGGCGGAGTGGCCCTTCTCATGTCGTCACAAAACCGATCCCGATGCCCCAGTCCGCTCTCCATGTCAATCAACACAAGGCTGTAACGGTCCGCTCGCCACCAGAATCGAGCTTCGCTGATGTCGACTGCACAATCCACTTCCATGCCAAGCTTTCTCATCGACTCGACGCGCAGGTCGCGCATCGTCAACGAAGTATCCAGCAAAAGAACACGCTTATTTTTCAGCTTACCGGGTAGCGGTGCGGAAAGCGGCAACCCCAGTAGCGGCGCGTTCAAGCTCCTACCCGTTTCTTTTCAGAACTCGATATCGCCGGTTTGGCTTGTGACGCATTCTTGAACAGTTCGCGGTTTCGGATGCGGCGCGCGAGCTTCTGTTTTCGCACTCGATTAAACCGCGATTTGTCGCCATTAACTCCGGACATACTGGACTCCTGTCATTCGGGCAGGTTGGTGAACGGTTGTGCTGGCCATTCCTCGTGGGACTGCGGGTGAAACTGATGCGACGAACTTTGCTCGTCACAACGGCTCGTCAAAATGCACCTCTTGAGTTGAGCCGCCGCTTCCTGCCCGGGCACAGAGTGAAATGTTCCAGGGACAGTCGTTAATCCTGAAAGACGGATACGGAAAAGACGCCTCTCGATCTCTCAATCGCGAAGGCGCAAACAGGGTCTAGTCTTCGAGGTTAAGCATTTCAAGTATACCCTGTTTGTCTTCATCCTGCTGCCGCCCCATCAGCCGCGAGTCTCGCCGAAATCTTGGTTTCGGCCCGCATCGTGCCCCCGTGTTCCTCCGGTAGACCCACGGACGGCGCTCACCGCAACCTCAATCCCATAATGTTCTTTCAGCTTGGCCGCAGCCCCGGCGAAGGCATCATCGGAACCAAAATCGAGTCATGACTCGCTGCAGGGCTTCCGAATACCCACGGCACTCCGCTGGCGCCGATTCCGCAAAGGTTCGAATCTGCGGTCCGCCACGACCTTGGGTGAAGATCTGCTCTCCTAATTTCGATTTTTCCCAGTCGGGTGTACCAGCAGCTTTTTCCCCTTGCGATTCACCTCCGGCTTGGCGTTGTATTCCGCTTCCTTCTTCGGCTGCTGACGGCGGGCCCAACTGTGAAAACTTCGTTTCCCGTCTGGCGCAATTCCTCGATAATCCGTCTCTCGGATTCGGCCGCTTTCTCCACATCCCCGCCGGCGTTCGAGATAATGGCGAGCATGCTGTCGAGCTTGGCTTTCAGTTCCGGAGAGAGCTGGGTTGGTGAATGACGAAAGGTTTCTCGATATCCGAAAAACGTTCTGCCCTGGGTTCTCCTTGAGATAGATTGACCCATGTTTATTTATGCAATTCTGGAGGTCCAGCCCAGTCACTTGGGAGTGCCTGAGAGATTACCTCCCTGCAGCCTGGCTCGCCCAGAATCTGACTCGCATTTCTAATGGCACCGCTCGAAACGCTCGGAACCGAAAACTGTCGAAACAGAAAACTTGCCAATCTTCCGTTCTGCGCGTATCATGGAGGTACGTTAGTTCGAATCGGACGTGAGCAGTTCTCGCCTCAACAGCCAGTAACCTCTCGTAGTACTTCCGAATCTCTCCAGCGTAAATTGACACACTAAAGGAACACCTAACACCATGGCAGAACAAGGAACAGTAAAGTGGTTTAACGACGCCAAAGGCTACGGCTTTATCAGCCGTCAGTCCGGCGAAGATGTATTTGTGCATTTCTCGGCGATTCAAGCGGGCGGCTTCCGAAGCCTGCAAGAGGGCCAGACCGTGCAGTTCGACGTGACCAAGGGCCCCAAGGGCTGGCAAGCTGAGAACGTCCAGCCGCTGTAGACCATCCCTTATTGCAAAAAGGCGATCTCCCTCGGGAGGTCGCCTTTTTCACTTAGCCCGACAGACATTTTCTGGATTTACCACACCAACGATCGAACCCGCGCACCCGATTCACTAAGCGATATCTCCACCCTGCCAGCCCTACAAGCTCAACCGATCTCGGAAAGTTTACCGCTCCCTGCGCGGCAGCCACGAAAGCGGCGGAAGAACGCAGCCCACGGCGCAAGCCGTGGGTGGACCTATTTGGAAGGGGAACAAGCCCCGAAGGGGGAAAGAAAAACACGAGAACAATCTTTGGTGCCATCGAAGGGACTCGAACCCCCACACCGTTGCCGGTACATGGACCTGAACCATGCGCGTCTGCCAATTCCGCCACGATGGCAATTGAACTTTTGCAGCGGCAGTCCTCAACCGCTGAATCAGGAAGACCTACGATTCCTATTTTACAGAGGTGAAGCTGCGTGTCAAACCTCACCCAGGACCAATAGCGCAGACCATCGCAGGAACATCTGGCCGAAAAGCGATTGAATGCCGCGCCAGGCCCAGATCGACAAACTGCAGAACCGCGTGAGCCTTTCTTCCGCGATGTCCAGCATCCGATCGAGGACGCCGAAAATTAGTTCGCCTGAAGTGCCTCACGAAACAAAGTCAAACGCCCGGAGCCGGAAGCCCGCCTTAGCCCAGTTTCGCATTCATGGTAATTTTTGCGTTCAACACCTTCGACACCGGACATCCCTTCTCCGCGTTCTCCGCACACTTCTGGAACGTCGCCGCATCCGCGCCCGGAACTTTCCCCACCACATCGATATGGCTCGAGGTAATCGTCCATCCCGAATCCAGCTTGTCCAGCGAGAGCGTCACCGTCGTCGAAATGCTATCCGCCTTCAGCTTCGCCTCGCCCAACTGCGCCGAGAGCGCCATCGAAAAGCATCCTGCGTGCGCCGCCGCAATCAGTTCCTCGGGATTGGTCCCCGGAGCATTCTCAAACCGCGTAGTGAACGAATAAGGAGTATCTTTCAGCACCCCACCTGGCGCCGAAATCGATCCCTTCCCATCCTTCAGTCCACCCTTCCAAACCGCGCTAGCCTTGCGTTCCATGCAATTCTCCTCTTTATGATGTCTTGAAAAGCTCGCCCCATTGTAGACGGAATCTCGCAGACCTGTCAGGACGCCCGGGCCAGAGCCGACGAAACGACCTCTCATTTTTGAATTGATCTTACTGAAAGCTGACCGCCGATAGCTGAAAGCTTTTCCTAGTAAAAGTCCGAGCAGCTCAAATAGAACCCGCACTGCGGACACTTCAACTTGCATCGGCTCTCGCGCAACTTCATCGGGCAGTTCGGACAATACTGCCCCGGCTCGGCCTTCGCCACGGCTTGAACTGCCGCTGTCGGGAACGTAGCGCCGCCGTCCCGCCGGCCTTCTCGCCCTCCGCCCTCGCTAATCTCCACAGCGCGTCCCTCCACTGAACTGATCCCGGTTACGCCGCCCGATCACTCGCCGCCTCGAGCGTCCGACTCCAGCAGTCAGCAATGACGAGCCAGGTTCCTAGTCGTCGCCACACTCTCACGTACTTTCCGCGTTCCGGCGCGATCGTTCCATCTGGCCTCCTCGCTGCCGCGGAGAATCGCCCGATTTCCATCGCCATGTCGACGGAATGTTCCACACGCGTAGTTTCCAAACGCAGGGTGTTATATTCCGACTCACCGAGCCGCCGCAACAGCCGCTCTACCGGCTTTGGTCCGTATGCCGTTTCATACAGCGGCACCATCAGCGCGCCGTCAGCGGCGAACATCCCGGCTGCCTGATCATAGTTTCCGGTGTTAAATGCGGTGGCAAAATCTTGGGTAAGGTCGCGCAGTTGCGTCTCTACATCCCGAAACGGACGCACGTCCGTCGGGCCATTTGTATAGGGGCGGTACAATTTGCTACCTCCTGGGGGGAAGGGCACCGTGGCAACTTCGCCGCGGTCAACCGGCGAGTCGACAGGAACTCATTTTAGCTTGGACCGAACGTGTGTAAAAAGAAAAGTTTTCAACCGCAGGAGTTTACAGAAATCTACACCTAAAATCGGATTGACTCGGCTATCGATCGAAGGGAGCAGAACGGCTAGGCAACCGCAACACACTCCCGGGCTTTGCAGGCAACTTCGATTCTGGCGCCTTCAGCTCCGGATTCTCACGTTGCGCAATTTGCCGCTTCACTCGATCCATCAAAGCTACCAGTTTTTTCGACTCCTGGTCTCTTTCGGCTTGCTTACACATTTTCTGGAAATCTTGCGGTGCGTAAGTCACACGACTGGTCATTGCGGATGATCCTATGTTTTCGAGAAGCCATAGCCTACCTGATCACCCTTGACTTGCCAAGCCCTGAAAAACCGTATTTTCGGGCCTTGAAAACCGTAACCCTAAGTTGAGACGGTTCGATCCTGGCGCGCTTAGTTCCCTTTCCGGCACACACCATTACAGGATGCGGGATAGGGTATAGCGAATCGAATTCTGATATCAAAAGGTAGCGATCTTTGGGGTCGGGAGTTGGACTTCGTGGTTATGGTTGTGCGCGCTCCGCGGCTGGATGACCCACTCGAGAACTCTGTGCCGAAGCGGTTGACGCGAAAAGCTCCCACAAAGTGGGGGCACATCCTCGGCGAATTGCAATCGGCCATTCCTCGGTACGCGCAGAGGCTCAGAAACCGCACAGCGGCAATTCTCCTTGGGCCCGCTGAGGTTTCGCCAGATCGGCGAAAAGCTCCCCGCGACCGGAGGCGTGCGTCATTTCCTACGCTCAGCCCCTAAGCTCAACCCCTAAGCTCAATGGAAAGGCCCCGGGGAACTGCTTCCGTCACGATAGCCTCCTGGCTGTCATTGTCTCCAGAGGTACATGACCTTCGTGACCGTTGAGCGGCCGGGCAATTTCCGCGAAAATCATTGCAAGGCCGAATTCGCCTTGCCGGAGAGAGTGTGCTCTACCGTAGAACTCTAAGCATCTGCCTTTTTCTCGCGGCCAGCGTTTCGCTGGCTGCCGCGCGGGATCTCGCTCTGGTCTCCAACAAGGCCAATGCCATCTCCGCCATCACTATGGCCGATCTCGTCAAGGTCTGCAAAGGCCAGACTAGTCGCTGGCCCGATGGCAAAGCCGTCACCTTCATTATGCGATCGCCGTCTTCCCCGGAGATGAAGTTGGTTCTGGAAAAAGTCTATGCAGTCCCGGAATCCCAGGCTAAGGAGATCATTGCTTCCGCCAATCACGGACGCATGGGTCACCCGGCAGTCATGATCGTCGACTCTGACGAAGATTTAGTCAATAAGGTGGCTTCGATCCCGGGCGCTATTGGCGTCGTGGACGTGTACGCTATCAACAGCGCCGTGGCCGTCGTTAAGCTCGCCGGCAAGTTGCCGCTCGAGCCTGGATACCTGCTGCATGGCAATTAGTCCGATGCACCGCGGCGGATCCTGCGCCGCATCGACATGAGTACTGGCAAAAAAGCTCAAGCCACCGCCGCTGCCGTAGACACAGGATCCGGCACACGTCTGTCGAGCAATGCCCCGGCCTCCAGGGTCACATTTACCCGCCGTTTTCCTCGCTACCCCATCGACATGCGCCTGCAAGTCAAGATGTTCCAGGCCGGAGAATTCCGCGCTTGCTGGGGACGATCCACCGAAATGGGCCAGGACGGAATCGGTGCCACGCTCACGGGGAGCCTCGAGCCTGGCGAGATCGTCACTCTCGAGATTCCCTTGCCTCTCGCCCCCTATCCCATCAAAGTCCGCGCCATCGTGCGCTACCGCCAGGGCCTCCGCTACGGATTCGAATTCTTGACCCTCAACGATGGCCAGCGCGACACTATCCAGCGCGTCTGCCAATATCTCGCCAGCAAAGGCTAACCCCGATTCTTGTGTGGGTCCGGGTCTCAGACCCGGACAGGCCGAGCGACAGCCTGCTCGCCACCGCCGCCTGCCAGAACTTTCTCTTCCTCACGGTTTAGATTTATAGCTTCTAAAATCACCGAGTTGTCCTCACACCAAACCAGGAGTAAAGTCTCCTCGCATCATTCGGCTGCCTTGCCGCCGCCCGCAGCTCTCGATCAGTCACTTCGACACCGCGTCCTTACTCCGAATTCGATAGATCAGGTATCCCACGATCCCAAGATTAATCACCAGTACCGCAGCCTTCACGGCGGACGGATGCCGGTAAATCTCATAAATCTCCACGGGTACCAGGCTGCTCGTGATGATCACGGTAAGCCACTCTCCCCAACGTTTCTGCAACCACAATCCGGTCCCCTCGGCCAGGAACAACGTGGCATACAGAAAACTTCCCAAGCCCAGTTTCTTGATCTGCAGGGGGTGCAGGCTTGACGCCTTGGCGAGCACAGCATCCACAAATCGATTCGCTGGATCGATCCTCAGCGCTTCAGCCCAGTGTTCGACCACATCGCCCACGTCTTTATGCAGCAATCGAAACGCGCCCACGCCAAGCGCAATCAGCATTGCAGCTTTAAGAAACTTGAATACCGCAATCAACCGCAAAAGCCTGCCGTTGGATTTCTTCATGCACGATTGAGGTCGCGGTTGAACACTATACTGCATCGCTAAGGTTGGCAGAGTTCGAAAGCCACTTGGGATAAACGAAAGCCCGCAGGATGGATCCACTCATTCTCAAGAGTGTCGCGATAGAAGGTCCGGCTCAAACAACGGTAAACGCCGCACGCCGGAAGGTCTCAAGAACACGGACTTCTTCATTCTTGGCGATCGCCTCAGCCCTAAGGAATGCAGCCCGGCTTGCCTGCTCGTAAAAATTGGCTCTAGTTTGGACATCGCTCTGGTCGGCGGTCCGCATATACTCGGCGGTGAGTGCAAAGGTTGCGGCGAGTTGCAACGCTTCCTTGGAACTGAGATGAGCCATAGGGAAGGTCCTTGTAAGCGGTGGCGGCAGTGTATCTCAGTTTTCGAAAATTTGAAATACCCCACATCCTCGTCATCCTCGTCTCCTCGTAAAATTCCGGGAAAGCGCGTACCCGGCCCAATCTCCTCTCGAACCAACAAAACCCAAGTGTCGATCCCTGCCGATCCATCAGTACAATACTTTCTGGCCGGCATGCGTGCTCTCCTTCTTACGCTCGCCCTCGTCTGCACGGCGGCGGCTCAGTCCGCTACCACCTCCACCATTACCGTCACCGACGAAAACGGCGTTGCCGTACCTTCCGCCCGTATTTTCCTGCAATCCCCGACTTTAGCTGTCCTCCACTGCCAGACCGACTTCAGCGGACGCTGCCCCTTGCCATCGCTTCCCTCAGGAACCTATCAACTCCGTGTCGAAAAAGAGGGATTCTACGCACTCGAGGAACCCGGCGCGCAGATCACCCCCGGCTCCAGCATCGAGGTGTCCCTCTCCCATCAGCAGGAAGTTCGCGAGATTATGGATGTGCACGAATCTCCACCTGCCATCGATCCCGCGCAGGTCTCCGCCCAAGAAACCATCAGCGGCCTCGACATCATCAACATCGTCTACTCCGGGACTCACGACTTTCGCAATGTCCTGAACTTCATTCCCGGCGTCGTGCAAGATCAATATGGGCAGCCGCACATTGCCGGAGCCCAAACCTACCAGACGCTGACCCTGCTCGACGGCTTCAACGTCACTCAACCCGCCAACGGACAACTGTTAATCCGGGTCAGCACCGATGCTTTCCGCTCCATCCAGGTCGAACCCTCTCGCGAACCCGCCGAAGCCGGGAAAGGATCCGGCGGCCTTCTCAGCCTCAACACCGGAATCGGCGACGACCACTTCCGCTTCGCCGCCACCGATTTCATCCCTTCCCTGCAAAACAAGCACGGATGGCGTTTTGACCAGTTCCTTCCGCGCTTTACTTTCTCCGGCCCGGTCGAAAAGGGAAAGGTCTGGTTCTATAACGCGTTCGACGGCGAATACGATAACCTCGTTTACACCGCGCTTCCGGTGAACGCGGACAACGATTACATCTGGCGCCTCGGCAATCTCACCAAGCTTCAGACCAATATCACCGCTCGCAACATTCTTACCGGCAGCTTTCTCGCCAACTACCTTCACGACCAGTATGCGTTCTTATCGCCCCAGAGCCCGCAGCTGTCAAATCCCAAAGACGTTGAGACCGCCTACGTGGCCAGCGCCAAAGACCAGCACTACTTCGCCGGAGGCCAACTCCTCGAGACCGGACTCGCCTTCGTCGAGTACAGCTCGGAACTCAATCCCTACGGGTCTCTTCCCTACTTCCTCAATCCCAGCACGGCTGGCGGAAGCTACTACCTCGACGACGACACTCATGCCCGCCGGTGGCAAGCAATCTCCAATCTGTTTCTTCCGCCCCGCCAGTGGCATGGCAGCCACGATTTCAAAATCGGCGGCGATCTCGACCGAATTTCCTACGACGCGCAATTCGCCCGCCAGCCGATTTCATTCCTGAGCGGAACCAACACGCTGATTTCGTCCGACTTGTGCCGCAGCGCGCCCCGGAACGCGAACTTCCCGTGCACCCGCTACTCCAGCTTCAGTGCTGCCCCGCGGCATCAGCAGTACAACACTGAAACCAGCGCCTATGCCGAAGACCGCTGGCTCCTCACCGATCGTCTGTTGATCGCGCCCGGCATCCGCCTTGATTGGGATGAGATTGTTCGCCACGCCGTCATCTCCCCGCGACTCGCCGGAACCTACGTCCTCGACAGCTCCGGCAACACAAAACTCTCCGCCGGAATCGGCCTCGTCTACGATGCAACTCCCATCTACCTGATTGCACGCCCTTACGCCGGAACGCGACAAGACACGTTCTACTCGATCCCCAACCCTGTCTGCACCGTAAACTGCGTCACCACCACCGGCCCGGTTGAAACCAACTTCACAGTCAACAGCGGCAGGCTCCAGGTCCCTCGCTTCATCAACTGGAGCCTCGCCCTGGAAAAGAAACTCCCCGCCTCGGTCTATCTGAAAGCCGAATTCCTCGACCGCCGCGGCACTCGCGGTTTCGTTTATGACACTCCGGGGATCGCCACCACCGGCGACTTCTTGCTCTACAACACGCGCGACGACCACTACGAGGCTGTTCAATTCACGCTTCGCCACAACTTTCGCGAGAGCTACATGCTGATGGGCTCCTACACTCGGTCCAGCTCCCGCACCAATCAAGCCCTCGACTTTAATGTCGACAGCCCTATCCTCAGCCGGCAGCAACCAGGCCCATATCGCTGGGATACTCCCGACCGTTTCCTTTCCTGGGGATACTTCCCTTTGTTCCAACTCCCGGTCGTCCATCAACTGGAAGTCGCCTACTCGCTCGAAGCCCGTACCGGATTCCCTTTCAATCTCCTCACCGACCAGCAACAACTCACCGGCAAACCCGGAGCCCAGCGTTTTCCCGACTACATTTCCCTGAACCTCCAACTCGAAAAACGCTTTCATCTCTTCGGCTACTATCTCGCGGTCCGGGGCGGCTTCGACAACATCACCGGCCGCTGCAACCCGTACGTCGTCAACAGCGTCATCGACTCGTCGCATCCCCAAGCCACATTCACCGCCTGCCAAGGCCGCGCCTTCACCTCAAGAATCCGCCTCCTCGGCCGCAAATAAAATCTGTCACTCCGGTAACAACCTGTGATGAAGTAACAATCGCTCCTTCCGACAAGAAACTCTTGTCATTCCGAGCGAAGTCGAAGAACCAGCTTGCCCGCGCGAGTGGCACGCCTCCAGCGTCGCCACATCGTCCGGCGATATAATCACTTGCATCAAAATGCCGCTTCTCGTCATCTGAAAAACTTGGAGGACAAATCATGGCTCACGAACTACCCCCGTTACCGTACGGATACGACGCACTCGAACCCACCATCGATAAGCAGACGATGACCTTGCACCACGATATGCATCACGGTGCCTATGTGAAGAATCTGAACGCCGCCCTCGAGAAGCATCCGGAGCTGGCCAGCAAGTCCGCTGAAGATCTGATCCGCGACCTCAGCGCGATTCCCGAAGACATCCGCCCCGCCGTCCGCAACAACGGCGGAGGCCACGTCAACCACAGCATGTTCTGGAAGATCATGAAGCCCAAAGGTGGAGGCGACCCGAACGGCCCGATCGCCGAAGTGATCACCAAAGCCTTCGGCAACTTCAAGGATTTTCAAACCAAGTTCAACGATGCCGGAGTAAAACAATTCGGCAGCGGATGGGTTTGGCTGGCGGGCAAAACCTCCGGCGAAGTGCAAATCCTTAGCACTCCGAACCAGGACAACCCGCTTTCCCAAGGCCTGTTTCCGATCTTCGGCAATGACGTCTGGGAGCACGCCTATTACCTCAAATACAACAACCGACGCCCGGAATATCTCGCCGCCTGGTGGAACGTCGTCAACTGGGACGAAATCAACAAACGCTATGCCGCTTTCAAGTCCGGCAAAACCGTGAACGAGCCCGCAATGGCACATCGCTAGAACCAGGTGGCGACTGCCGCCTCGGCCGTCGGCTTCTTGGCGAATTAAGAGCGCGAAACTAAAGGCCCTCGCACTCCGCGAGGGCCTTCTTCTTTTCAACCGCAATGCGGCTCTACGCTGCGGTCTCAACGCAGTCTTCCGGTCGCTTGTCGAATTCCTTCTTGCAATCCTGCGAGCAAAACGCGTATTTCCTCCCGGCAAATTTCCGCCTTGCCCAGCCGCCCGACCGGGGCCCTCGCTTCCAAGTGACTGATCGCCTTCACCTTTCACCACCGACTGAACTAACGGGCGGGCCTAAAATGCAGGGAGAATTGTTCTCGCGCTGTGAAGCTTGTACCCACCGCCGGCTACGCGACTTGGTTTCCACATTTCCGAAGATCCGCCGGCCCGCCTGCAAAATCTGAACCTCAACGCCACCGTTCCCGTACCATCCGTTAACCCAAATGCGCGGCCCTCGTCGACGTCGCTACTTTTTCGCGTTGTTCCTGTATCTCACTTTCTGCATCATCGGCGGCATCAATCTCGCCAACGGCGTCCTCCGTCCCGCCCGCCGTCCACTCACCGAAGAAGAAATCACCACCGTCCGCGAATCCGCTCACACACTCCACGCCGACCTCAACGACGCGTCCATCACCGCGCCCGACGGGGCGATACTGCGAGCCTGGACGATCCGACCCTTCAGCCCCAATGGAGACGCCGTTATCCTCCTTCACGGCCTCGGAGACAACCGCATCGGAATGACCGGATACGCACAACTCTTTCTCGCCGACGGATTCACCGTTCTGCTTCCCGACGCCCGCGCCCACGGCACGAGCGGCGGCCCGCTCGCCACCTACGGCCTGCTCGAACGCAACGACATTCACCAATGGCTCGACTTCTTGCAAGCGGAAGATCATCCCCGCTGCATCTTCGGTTTCGCCGAATCCATGGGAGCCGCACAACTGCTGCAATCGCTCGATACCCATCCACACTTCTGCGCCGTAGCCGCCGAGTCTCCCTTCTCCACTTTTCGTGAGATCGCCTACGACCGCATGGGACAGCCCTTTCATCTGGGCCCTTGGGTCGGACGCACCATCCTCCGCCCCCTCGTGGAAATCGCCTTTCTGCGCGCGCACTTGAAGTACGGCCTCGACATGCAACAAATTTCCCCCGAAGACTCCGTCGCCGCCACGTCGATCCCGGTTCTCCTCATTCACGGAGAACTCGACAGCAACATCCCGGTCCGCCATTCCCGCGCGATTCACACGCGCGCCCCCAAAGCAGAACTCTGGGAAGTGCCCAATGCCGGGCACTGCGGCGCCATCAGCACCGCCCCCAAAGAATTCGAAAAGCGATTGCTGATTTTCTTTGTAGATCGTCGCTAAGCGCAGAATTGAACTTGAAACATGAAACTCGAAACTAGGGTTTCCGCCAAACCACCCCGCCCTTCAACACAAAGTCCACTCTCTCCATCACCGAAATATCCGCCAGCGGATTCCCCGGCACCGCCACAATATCCGCCAACTTCCCGGGCTCGACAGTCCCCAACGAATCCTGCATCCCCAACAGCTCCGAAGCAGTCACCGTCGCCGCGCGAATCGCCTGCGCCGGAGTCATCCCAAACTTTACCATCGACGAAAATTCCTTCGCCGGATTGACCTTCCAGTCAAAGCCGCCCGCATCTGTCCCAAACGCGATCTTCACGCCCGCCTTCATCGCCCGTCGAAACGTCTCTTCATGAATCTGGATCATCTGCAACCACACCGGAGCCCCTGCCGCCGCCCGCCCCTGCGCCACATACTCTCCTACAAAAATCGTCGGCACATAAAAAACCCCATGCGCCGCCATCGTCTTCAGATCTTCCTCCGCAATGTAATTCCCGTGCTCAATCGTATCCACGCCGGCTTCCACCGAGTTGTGCACTCCATTCAGCGCCATCGCGTGTGAGGCCACCTTGCGCCGTTCGCGGTGCGCTTCGTCCACAATCGCCCGCAACTCCTCCAGCGTGAACGTCGGAATGTCGTCGAGCACACCATCTTTGCGCACCTGGTACGACCGGTCGCTGTACACCTTGATCCAGTCGGCCCCGTGCGCGATCTGCTCCCGCACTGCCTGCCGCCCGTTATCCGCCCCATCGACCAGCTGTACACCATGCGGCACCACCACATTCGGAGCATATCCCTGCAGCGGATACGCTCCCGTCACATCCAGCGCCCGCGTCGCCACCTGCATCCGCGGCCCGGGAATGACTCCGCTGTTGATCGCCTTCTTCACATCAGCATCCGCGTATCCCGCACCTTCGGTCTCCACGTCGCGAATCGAAGTAAATCCGTACTCCAGCGCCCGCCGCGCATTCACCGTCGCCAGAATTGTTCGATACTCTGGCGATTGCTTCAGCAGTTGCTCGTCATAATCCGCAGCGGTGATGTCCCCCTGGAGCAAAATGTGCGTGTGCGTATCGATCAGCCCAGCAAGACACGTCTCGCGCGACAGGTCGATCAGGTCCACCCCCGGCGGCACGCTGGTCGCAATATCCTTGATCTTCTCTCCCTCAATCACGATCACCACATTGCTGCGCAACGAATCCCCGCGCCCATCGAACAAATTCCCGCACCGCAGCGCGACGACCTTGGTTCCAGCAATCTGACCCAAGAGAGAAGAAACCAAACTCAAAAAAACCACAACTCCAAAAGCAACCTTCCGCATCAGGCTACCCTCCACTGAGAACTGAGAACTGAGAACTGAGAACTGAGAACTGAGAACTGAGAACTGAGAACTGAGAACTGAGAACTGAGAACTCGAAACCCGAAACTGGACGCCGCCTTTCTGCATTTCCTGTGCACGTCCTGTGGACATTCCGGCTGCCCACTCTACCAGATTTCCCCAGCATCTCTCGTCCGCAGTGAAAACGACCGCCATTCATTACAAGAACATCACCTACCTAAACGTTTGCTTCATTCGTGCCGGTCCACGAAAATTCGTACCCGTTGTTTTCCTCATGTGCACCAAAAATACTGAATTGACCCGCGACCATTTCGCTCGTAGAGTCACTTTCGCTCTCATAAATTTATTCCAGCAGTTCAAGCCAGTTCTGGATCGCATTTACCAATTACTAGCAACAAGAAAAGCACTCGGGGCGACAGATGAAATCAGAAGAATGGAAGTCCTACCGCACACGCTTTCTGGTCAACGCTAAACAACTCAGTTCCAGTCTCAGCTTCATCGATCATCTCGGCCGGCAGCATTGCGGTCGGAAAGGAGACTACCTCGTCGAATCTTCCGATGGCGTGCTCAGCATTGCTCCTCGCCGCATCTTCGAGGACATTTACACCGCCATGCCTCAGCAAAACGAGTCAGGCCACGCCGAAACAGCCGAGCAAGAGACAGAAAGAACAAGCCGCAAAACTGCGATGAGCGAACGAAGGATCGACATGCGACAGATCAATCTCGACAGGTTCGAGCCCCTTCAGATCGAGGACGTAAGGCTCCCGAAGTCTGCGGTTGTCCGCCAGAGAAGAGAAACAACCCCGGTCGACGCCGATCCAGCCGCGCGAGTCCAGCGCAAACTGCCACAGCCCTGTCGCGACCGCCGTTCGGCCTCAAATCGAATCGGGCTGATGTGAACTTCTCATTACCGTATACCGGCTGCGCTCCAGTCGCGCGGCAGGGTAAGGGACGAGCCTTTTTCGAGTGAAATTGGTCTGGTCCGGGGAGCCAAAAACAACTCGATGCCTTTCGATCTCAGGTCTTTCGGTCCGAGATTTGGCTTCGAAAACAGGGAACCAGGAGAAACGCGACAGACCCGGGTTTTCCTCCATGTGGAAAACCCGGCCTCAACCCCGCATCAAGCCCGTCATTGTTAGGGATACAACCTGTAGTGTTTCCCTCTTGACAGGCACAAGCTGCGGGAGTAACTTTGCAATCCCAAGCACACAAAATTCCGTTTCACGGGAATGGGACGGAATTAAGCAGCAATGGGGTGCGGTGCCCGGCCAGAGGTGACTCGGCACCTTGCGCAGGCAAGAGAAGGATCAGGCGCCCGGACTTCCAGATCCGTGAGTCCGGCGCCCGAAACTTTAAACGCAAGGCTCATTACCTTCAGGCTAGCCGAACTCCGGAAGCCGGAAGCCAGTTCAGTGCGGTGTCCGTTCCTCGATCTCCCCACCGGGGCACGACAACTGAATGCAGCACGCAATTATCTGTAACCTGTGCGCCAGACAAAGGCAAACTGCCTTTCTCCGGCGCGACAGCAGGACCCAGGAGCCCGCAATGGAAGGTTTAAATCGCCTCGTTTCCGAATCGATGGCGCGCCACGGTTTCGATCGCCCGCTGGACTATCGTCGCCTTCATTGGTCGCGCTGGTTCCGCTGCGAATCTCATCACAGCCTCCTGTTCGTGCCCAGCAAGTCCGGCGTCTTCGCGATCGCCGAAGAAATCATGGACTTAGGCACAGAGGTGACGACGGACGCCTCGTCCGTCCCGCCAGCGCGAAGCGCGGCGGATTCCCTGCGGGACCGGGCCTCTGACCCGGTCAGGCCGAGCGCAACTCGGATCGATCTTGCTGCCAGCACCACTGCTCCCGGCCTTCGCCGCATGCTCGCCGTCACCCAATTTTTCGAAGATGACGACATGGCTTTCGTCCTAGACCGCATGCTCTCGAGTCAGAATCCCATGCGCGCCCGCCTCGTCTCGGGCCGCTATTTCGTCCGCTTCGTCGTGATCGAAGACCAGCTCCAACGCCAGTCCATCTGCAGCGCCCTCAATCAATGGATGGTCTCTGCATCCGAAAAAGCCACGGGAATCGGCCCTCACTTCGCCACTTCGCTCGAACTGACTCCCGCGACCGAATACATTCCGCCCGCGAACGACGCGCAACCAACAGTATTCGTCCGCGATGAAAGCGTGGCGCGGGCGCCCTCGCCCCTGTCTGCGGGGCCCAGCGACACGCACGCGGCCCGAGCACCGCTGTTTCCGAATGCCGGCACCAAATATCAAAAGCTGGGTCCAGCAAAAATCGACCCGACAACCGCTCACGCGACAGCCCCGCAGCTAGACTCCGGAGCCGCCTCGAACATTCACTGTCCATCCCCCTTTCCCTCCGGTTTCTGACCAGCGCGCAAGGTGATCGGCGCCAGGTTGAAAGAGGGGGTTTGGCGCGAACGTCGAAGAGAGGCGCGTCAGAGAAGGATTTTGGAGGGGCACGGCTTAAAGCCGTGCCGTAGGCAGCACAAAATGAGGGGGTTAGCCGCCGCAGGCAGAGGCGAAGAGTTCGCCGAGAAGTCAGCCGCGAAGTAGCGCAAGACTGCAGCCCACGGCGCAAGCCGTGTAGCAAGCAAAAATGAGCAAGCCCCCGAAAGGGCGAAAGGCTCGATCTTTGAAACACCCTGATCAGCCCTTTTAAAGCAACCCCGATTCCCCGCCCCTGGCCGGACGCCTGAGTCGACGCAACACCGCATAGAATCTAATATTTGGAGAGCCCAATGCCAGAAGTAGCAAAGACCACCAACGAAGTCGCGACCCCCGTAGCTCAAACCCCGAACCTCGTCCCCAAGAAGAAGCCTTCCGGCCTCTCCGTCCGCCGCTTCTTCACCAAGCCTGGCGTATCCCCCTACAACGAGGTCGAATGGGATCTCCGCCTCGCTCAGATCACCGATGCCCAAGGCAACGTGATCTTCGAGCAGAAAGACGTCGAAGTTCCCAAAGACTGGTCCATGACCGCCACTAACATCGTGGCCAGCAAATATCTGCACGGCAAAATCGGGACTCCCGAGCGTGAAACCGGAGTCCGCCAGCTCGTCGCCCGTGTCGCCGAAACCATCCGCGATTGGGGCATGGCGCAAGGCTACTTCCGCACTCCCGAAGACGGCACGACCTTTCACGACGAGCTCGTCCACATCCTCGTCCGCCAGTACGCCGCTTTCAACTCGCCGGTCTGGTTCAACGTGGGATGCGATCGCATCGAGCCCAACTCCGACGGCCGCAGCTGGCACTGGAACCCCCAAACGCAGCAAGTCGAATTCGGCGTCACCGGATACTCCAAACCCCAGTGCTCCGCCTGCTTCATCAACTCAGTCAAAGATTCGCTCGACTCCATCCTCACTCTCGCTAAGACCGAAGGCATGCTGTTCAAGTGGGGCAGCGGCACGGGCACGAATCTCTCGCCCCTGCGCGGATCCACCGAAACTCTGTCCGGCGGCGGCACCGCCAGCGGACCGCTGAGCTTCATGAAAGGATTCGACGCCTTCGCCGGCGTCATCAAGTCCGGCGGCAAGACTCGCCGGGCCGCAAAGATGGTCATCCTCAACGTCGAACATCCCGACATCATCGAATTCATCGAGTGCAAGCAGAAAGAGGAAGCCAAGGCCCACGCCCTCGTCTCCATGGGATACGACGGCTCTCATCCCGACTCCGACGCTTACTCCTCCATCTTCTTTCAGAACGCCAACAACAGCGTCCGCGTCACCGACGATTTCATGTACGCCGTAGTTCGCGACACCGACTTCTCCACGCGCACAGTAACGGATGGGTCAGTCGTCAAGACTTACAAAGCTAAGGATCTGCTGCACAAAATCTCAGAAGCCACCTGGCACTGCGGCGATCCCGGCATGCAATATGACACCACGGTCAATCGCTGGCACACGTCAAAGAACACCGCGCGTATCAACGCCTCGAATCCCTGCAGCGAATATATGTTCCTCGACGACTCGGCCTGCAACTTGGCCAGCCTAAACCTATTGAAGTTCGCTCCCAACGGCACGTTTGACGTCGAGTCCTATCGCCATGCAGTCGATATCCTGATCACCGCGCAGGAGATCCTCGTCGACAACGCCGGATATCCCACCGAACAAATCATGCGCAACTCGCATGACTACCGTCCGCTGGGTCTCGGCTACGCGAACCTCGGCGCGCTCCTCATGGCCGCCGGACTCCCCTACGACTCCGACGCCGGCCGCGACTACGCCAGCTGCGTCACCGCCATCATGTGCGGCGAAGCCTACTTGCAGAGTTCCCGGATCGCCGAACAATGCAATCCGCTAGTCCCAGCAACAGAAGCAACCAAGAAAAACTTATCAGAGACAAATCTAGGCGCAGGAATCACCACGACTCATGCGGGAAGCAATGCTCATGTGGCGACGGGCGGCTCGCCCCTCCAACGAAGCGAGGCGAGCGCCCCCGGCACATCCCAAACCATGCCCGGCGGAGCCTGCCCCGGCTGGTACATCAACCGCGAACCCTTCCTCGACGTAATCCGCATGCACCGCGCGTCCGTGAATGGCATCAACAAAGCCAACGTTCCCGCGACCGTCTACGAGTCCAGCAAGCAGTGCTGGGACGAAGCCCTGGCCCACGGCGAAAAACATGGCTACCGCAATTCCCAAGTCACAGTCCTGGCCCCCACAGGCACGATCGGCTTCATGATGGACTGCGATACGACAGGAATTGAGCCGGATCTGGCGCTGATCAAGTACAAGAAGCTGGTCGGTGGTGGCATGATCAAGATCGTGAACAACACGGTCCCTACCGCGCTGTTCAAGCTGGGCTACAACCACGATCAGGCGGACGCCATCGTCAGCTACATCGACGCCACCGGAACGATCGAAGGGGCGCCGCATATTAAGGACGAGCACCTAGCTGTGTTTGATTGTTCGTTCAAGCCTGCCAAGGGGACGCGCTCCATCGCTTACATGGGACATCTCCGCATGATGGCCGCTGCGCAGCCCTTCATCTCCGGAGCCATATCGAAGACCGTCAATCTTCCCGAGAACGCCACCGTGGAAGACATCATGGAAGCCTATCTCCAGGCATGGAAGCTCGGTCTGAAGGCGGTCGCCGTCTATCGCGACGGCTGCAAGAAGTCGCAACCATTGAGCGCCGCCGGCACCAAGACCGCGAACTCCACCAAAGACGACGCCCGTCTCGCCGCAGCCGCGCCGCACGTCGACGAAGAGGACATGAACGCTCCTCCCCGCGCCGTGCGCCACCGCCTGCAGGAGGAGCGTGCTTCCATCACGCACAAGTTCAAGATCGGAGATCACGAGGGCTACATCACCGTCGGCCTCTATCCCAACGGCGAGCCCGGCGAACTCTTCATCACCATGGCGAAAGAAGGATCGACCGTCAGCGGCCTGATGGACAGCTTCGCTCTGACCACCTCCATCGCTCTGCAGCACGGAGTTCCGTTGCGCCTGCTCTGCGAAAAGTTCGCCCACACCCGCTTCGAGCCCAGCGGATGGAGCGGCAATCCCGATCTCGGCTACGCCAAGTCGATCACCGACTACATCTTCCGCTGGCTCCAATTGCGTTTCCTAACCGGCCAGCAGCAAATGCTGTTCGACAATCTGAGACTGCGACCGGCAGGCACCGGCACCGCACCAAATCCGGAAGGAACCGGAGAAGCAGGCGGTACCTCGGGCTCGCTGAGAACTGATAACCGGGAACTGAGAACTGGCTCTGGCTCCGTCCACGCCGCCGACGCGTTGTCGAGCCTGATCGATCTCGGCGACGCTCCCAGCTGCAGCTTCTGCGGCAGCATCATGACGCGCAACGGTAGTTGCTACCGCTGCGGAAGCTGCGGCAGCACCAGCGGCTGCAGCTAAAAGGCTCGTGTGGGGCGGGCGCCCTCGTTCTGGGTTTGCGCAAAACATGAAATTCTGCACGCATAACCTGAAATCGCCCTCGCCGGGGTTGAACCTCTGGAACTCGACGATCTCGCGCTGGTTTGTCGGGAACGGCCGACGCGTGATAGGTGGTGCCAGGTTCGGAGTCGAACCGCTGACGCAACCTTTTCAGAACTCGGATTTCCAGTGTTTCCAACAACTTCAATGGTTGCGGTAGGACTGCTAAACACTGGAAAGTGCGAGGAAAACGGATGGATCGGGCCAGTGCGCCCATCAGAAGCCAAGTTACGGCGGGCTCAAGCTCTTTCACATTCGTCCGGAGCGGCACTACGAATCGCGAGGGAACTGATCAGCCAGCAGCTCGCCGCTCAGGAGAACGTTGCGCGTCACAAGCTGCTTGATTCCAATACGGCTGACGCAATCGCTCGATTCAAGACGGAACTGCCCAGCTCTGACAGCATCAACAACAATCCGGCTCATCGAATCGCAGGCTGCTCGCGTGTATTGGTCTGCGTGGAGCACGTTACCAATCAACTTCCCCAAGAATGACCTGAAGCGGACGCTTCTGCATTGGCTCGCCTTTGGCGCTCGCGTCTCATCCCTGACGGGATCGAACCGTCTCGCATGCAATCCGCCGAACGCAATTCTCAATTACCTCTATTGCTCTGCTTGAAAGCGAATCTCGTCTCGCTGGGGCTGCACTCGGACTTGATGTAGGACTCGGAGTTTTGCGTCGACACGCCAAGCTTTCGGCGACTTGGTTCTCGAAACGCCGTTGACCGCCTCCAGGCCCACAGCACACTCCAACAGGTCCTCGCCGATCTCGCGCATGCTTCTTGGTGGATGGAATCGGTCGATTTTCTGCATTTTAGCCCCACGGTTTCGGACTTCGTAACGGACGCTCAGTTAATGTTGTTTTAAGAGCCGCGAGTAATTAGTATCTCGTCGATTGTTCAGCGAACAGGGTCGGCCCTTTCGAGCTGCGGATTCTCGGTTCCGTTAATCCTTCCTCGCTTAACGATTGGGGTGTTATGGCGTACTCGCCTTGTGGGCTGGCCAAGGCGTGTAACAGGAAGTCTAATGAAACAATGAAACAACGCTTTGCTCCGATCACTCGGTTTGTGCAAAGGAGCGGAAAACGGAGAATTGCATGGATCCGCGCATCGGGAGGGCACTCCATATTATTGAAAGGGAATACGCTAAGACCAATCTCCAGGTGGGTGATCTGGCCAAGGCGGTTCGCCTTTCGCCGTCGCGATTTCATCACCTGTTCCAGCGCGAAGTTGGCATCGCGCCCGCTCTATACTTGCGTTCGACGAGAATCAGAGCCGCCGTCGACCTTTTGCAAGGGTCCTTCTTGTCCGTCAAAGAGATCAGCTTCTCCGTCGGAATGTCTCGACAGAGCAGCTTTCACCGGGCCTACAAAAGACTCCGAGGCGCGACTCCCGCCAAAGAAAGGATTCAGCTGGACACGATAGGCATAGCAGAAAATGACAATAAATAATAGGAACGGAAAACTGCTTGGAGATTGCTCAGCGTTTGAGTGCGTGTAAACTTCGCGCGTAGGTATTAACCGAATCGCGTTACTCCGTTGCTAGGGACTGTTTATGTCTGATGGGACCACATCTTCTCGCGTTTCCCGTCTGCTCCAAAATGTGGCAAACGTAGGCATCATTATTGTGGTAATCGCTCTACTGAGTGTCTTGATTCGCGACCGCATACGAACCGCGATGCCTCCGGAGCCGCCGGTCATCAAAGCAGGGGATTCCCTCGGGTCATTGCTCACCGACTACCATGGCCCGCGAGCCCGCCATCTCGTGTTGGCATTAAGCGCCACTTGTCATTTCTGTAGCGATAGTGCGCCATTCTATCGTCGGCTCGTCATGTCAGCGGTTGAGCACGGGTCGGCAGATCGGCTCATTGCGGTTTTTTCTCAGCCACCTGAAGTCGGAAAAGCTTACTTGAACCAGTGGGATATTAAAATCACAAATGTGGTCCAAGCTGATTACTCACAACTGAACGTAGTGGCAACGCCGACCTTGATTCTCGTCAAATCCGACGGCAAGGTTGAGCGCGTCTGGGTAGGGAAATTGACCCCGGATCTCGAACGAGAAGTAATAGCTTTAATTTCGTAGTTGCTAGACAGGGGCGGTCAAAATCAAGTCTTCGGAGCTAATTTATGACAAAGGGCGTGTTTAGCCGAATGCTGGTTCTCCTGGCCCTCATTGGCCTATTGATCGCGCTAAGATCTCCGGAGGTGAAGGCGACCGCAGCGGATCAGTGCGCCGCATGCGACACAAACTATACCAGTTGTCGTACCGGTTGTAATAAGTACCCACCCGACTCGGCAGACTACGCCTCTTGTCTTGCCGATTGCGGCCAAAATTACAATACCTGCCTTCAGAACTGCTTGGTCACACCTCCGGTGAACGGTGGTGGCCGTGGCTGCGGCCGCGGAAAGACATCGTGTGAGGTTGGATGTGCGGATACTCGCAAGCAGTGTGCTCTGAGTGGCGGCACAACATGCGGTGCGGCTTACAATTCCTGTGAGCACGCTTGTTGCCCCTAGCCAAAATGGTTTCGCATCACGCGTGCCGAGACCGTGATCGATTATGCCGACGTGCCATTGGGCGATGGGAGCAGCTTCGTGTTGCCGGGCAAGTCCGAAATTGAATTCTGCGAAAAGAGCGGAAGGACTTGAGTGTGCACACAACGTGGTGCGGTTCAGGAATTGGCACAAGTTCCGGGCAAAGACTCGCATTCTGTCAACCGAAGAATCCCGCTGACGGTTGAGCTCCATTCGAGATACGTCGCCGATCCGCGAAGAGTTCTCAGCGCATTTCTAGTGAGACCACATCGCCGTTCGAGGAGCCCCCGGGTTTGTAATTTACCGTGACCTGTCGGTCTTTCCAGTCACAGGAGAAGCCGTCGGCGCCGATCAGGACCAGCGATTTGTAGTCGGCAGCGCGATGTTTCAGGGCAGCCCCTCCGGCAGTGAGGGTCAGGATCGCGGCGGGAGCCTGCGAGCAGTCGACCGCGACCAGTCGGCCTTGATCTGAAAACCCGCCCCGCTCGCCCGCCATTTCCTACTTGTCGATCGCGTCGCGAATCTCCCACAGAGCTCGCCAGAGTTGCCGTTCTCTCTCGCGTTGGATCGTGACTCGTGCCAGTGGCAGCGCCATCAGCGTGAGAATCGACAGAATTGCCGCCGCGACTATCGACTCTAGGAGCGTAAAACCCAGCCTTGCATGTGCGCTCCGCACGCGACGGTAGAAGGACAGCCTTCATGAAACTTTGATCGTCTTGATGTTACGCTGCGTCATCCCCTGCTGTCCTGGAGAATAGTCTGCGAGGCATACACAGCGGCGTGCGTTCTTCTCTTGGGCAATCCAACACGCGCGGTTCCATATTGGACCACGCATTGAGAGTAAGGGAGTGCATTACGCTTCATTGGATGTTCGCCGAAATCCCAACCAATTTTGCGAGCGCCTCCCAATGCCTCGGATGCGGCCGGTGGCCCTCCCGTCCTCATATCCGCGATCTCTGCTCGCGAAACGTCACGCCCCAGAATCAGTCGGGCGTCCTTTCGCGATCGCCCCGGAAATCCAAAATCAGCTGACAACTCGTCATCGGCAACAAGAGGGTCGAAATTCCTGGACCACTGCCACCATGAAAGCAGCGCGTCCACGGCATTGCTGATCAAAATTTCACGATATAGCGCAAAACACGGCGGGATTTCGGGTTTTGGAGTCTTCTGATTTCAGCTTTTGCTGACCGCTCCGGCGCAAGTCCCTGAATCTTCATGCCTCGCCAGTTTCACGTTTCAGTGATACGCCCCCACTCGCCCGCCCCTTGTGATTCTGGAACAGGGCGACTCTGTCGCACGCTCACCGCTGATTTTATAGCGCCGTCATCCCAAGGTAGCGATTCCTTTGCGCGATTCGGGGAACCTGTTGTTTGCTGTTGACGTAGGACCAGAGCGCCTTCGGGGGGGCTGCGCCGCCCTCAAGGGACCGATTCCTTCAGCCGTCCAACGATTCCGCTCCCATGAACGGTTGGGAGATCTCTTCATGCCAGGAGATCTAAGACAACACATCCTCCTTCGACATACCTGGCACCGGACCTAGTCGAACAGCGGCCGCGCCGAACCGCCGAGCAGAGAGCTATTCATGTTGAAGATGTTGTGATGTCCCTCCGGGCCGCCCCAGGCGAACATCATCGAGACCATGGGGAAGCCGCCAGCGCGGAGGGTGAGTCCTGCCGCAAAGCTGTGCCTCAGATGAGAAAATCCGATATCGCTTCTCGTCAGCGCAACGCGACCTTCATCGGCCGTGAACTTAAGCCCGAACGGTCCCCAGACGGAGTGCTCAAAACTCTCTTGCAGCAAAAGAAGATTGGGCGCGCGAAAGCGGTAGTCCTGATAACTTCCCAGCGCCATGGCACCGTTGATCTCCGAGCCGCCGAGGGTCTGCTGGAAATAAAACGGCACCGCGCTGGTAACGGAATTGATGGACTCTGAAAGCAGCAGCCGTGCGCCGATCGAACCATTCAGATTTCGCGAATGTGAAACCGCCGGACATTTCTCGTCACCGTGCGCGCACGAGTCAGGACCATTCGACACCGTGCTCTTCGGCGCGGTCTCGGTATAACCGTAGAAGTAGAACGTGTGGTTCAGGTCCACCGTCCACCGCAGGAAGGAATTCTGCGAACTCGAGGGCGCAAAGAACTGCTGAAAGCTGCCAAGGTAATTGAATTCAAGGTGGTCTCCGATCACCGGCTTGATGCGCACTCCTTCCCCCAGTTGTATGAATCCCGGCTGGCTGCTCAATCCCGGCGCCGTCCCATTCGTGTAGAGAGCCTGAATCGAGGGGACGGACTGCCCGTTCTCTGCCCGGATGTTCACAAAGCGCCCGTTGACCTCGCCATTCAGCGAGATATTCAGCTTCTGAATCGCCGCCCACTCCAGTACCGGTTTGACTACATTGCCGCCGATGATGGTCTGGGTCATGCCAAACACAGACGCGTCCGCAAGCGTCGTGTCGTTGCCCAGCCCGAAATAATTCAGCTTGTTCAGCGAAATTGATTGCGCGTAGAGGTTGAAGACGGTGTAAGGATGGACCGCCAGCGTCAGCTTTTTTCGTTTTGCTGGCTGGCCACCGGGTCCATCCGTCGTCGGTGTGACCACGTGGATCGGTTCGGGGGGCGTGTGTACGAGCTTCATGTACCCGCCGGCACGCCACGCTCCGGTGACGGCGCCCACTGCATCCACGTCCCAGCTCAACCGCCAATTCTTCGTGTTCCTCGCCGTGACGAATGCCGCTCCCAAGCCGAAACCATTTTGCGCAGGCATGCTGCCCGCAGCGATGTGCAGCGGATGGTCGGTGAATACCTCGATGGCGCACTCCTGCACAGCGTTAAAGTTGAACTCTTTGCAGCCATCGGCCACGCGCTCGCGCTCGCGCCGGAAGTCCGCATGCAGAAAGCTCTCCTGGGCGAACATCAGCGACGACGCGAGGCACAACACGATCACAACAATCCAGCGCATACTGCCTCCGCTACTTCCTCCGGCTTTTGCCGGGACTCTTGTTCTTACCTTGGTGAGCAGGCGTCCGCTCCGCCCGGTCGTCGGCGCCGGCGGCAATCTTGATTACGCGCTTGCGTTTCGTGACCGGCTTGGCTCGTCGCGCTGCTGCTTCTTCGTGCGCGGCGTGGATCGCTTCGGTCACCGCGCGAATGTATGCGGCTGCTTCGCCTTCCGTCTTGATCGCGTTGACATAGATCTCGCTGCGGAGCCGCGATGGCAGCCTCTTCTCAGCGTCGTACAGATGTTCCATCTGAGTCTTCAGGAGCGCATTCATCGGACGGTCCGGATTCCACGCCTTCTTTGGTCTTGGCACAGGGATCAGCGTCATACCTTTTCCCTCCTTTGCTTGGGCGCTCGTGCGCCAATTCCTAAACGTCAAAGTCGGGGCAATCCGTCCGCATCGCATTCAGCGACAGCAGATTGCGCGCCGGATCGACTGCTTGACCGTTCGGTTCGACAAAAACATCCGCATTCGTTTCCCGCGGTGAGCGCGGCGCGTAGTCTCCCAGAAAGAATTTTGTTACCGTCGCTGGGATCGAAGCGTGGTCGAATATGCGACTTACAACTGTCCCTTTCGGAATCCACGGCGAGATCAGAATTGCGGGTACGCGCACGC
>Ga0210406_10001317_pt1 | contig 30812 bp, 32 predicted proteins | sample IncBWC30MmetaG_FD_155454 | JGI IMG/M metagenome (GOLD analysis project Ga0210406, IMG submission 155454) | Forest soil microbial communities from Barre Woods Harvard Forest LTER site, Petersham, Massachusetts, United States - Inc-BW-C-30-M | ecosystem: Environmental > Terrestrial > Soil >... | reverse complement strand
GGTTTTTCAAGCACAGCGCGGCAACGAGATCCTGCAGACCAACGCATCGGCGTCGGCGGGCCAGGCCAGCCACGCAAACAGCCAGGATTTCGCCGGTGCCCTGAATGATGCGAACAGCAGGCCCGCCCGCAAGGCCGTGACGAGCAAGCAGCAAGACGCCAACTCAGGCGGCGGGCAATTGCCGCCCTCCGGCAATCCGGCGCCGTCTGCCAGTTCACCGCAGCCGCCGGCAGGTTCACCACCAGCACCGGCAAGTTCCGGCGCGGCCGCAACGGCTCAAGCGAGCGGCGGCGGAAATGCGGCCGCACCTGGCCAAAACGGTACGGCCGGACAAAACGGTACGGCCGGGCAAAACGGTACGGCCGGGCAAAGCGGCACGGCTGGGCCCACCGCAGTGGGCGGCGCGGCCTCCACCGCGGCGTCCGGCGGGCCTGCCGGTGCAGCGCCTCCCGCGGCCGGCGCAGCACCTCCCGGGGCCGGCGCAGCACCTCCCGGACCACCCTCTAAGCAGGCTGTGAACGGTCAGCTGATAGCCGGCGCTTTGCCGGCGGCCAGCATGCCGACGCTGGGAACTGCGGCACCCGCCGCTGACGGCGCGGCTCCGAACGGCACAGGCAATCCGCCGCCGGCCGCTGCAAGTCCTGCAATACCGCCGGCCGCAACGGCACCGACGCAGGGCGCTGCCGCCGCGGCCACCCCGCAGGCGCGCGTCGGCGCGGCCGCTGGGAACTCTGCGCTTACCGCCAGGCCCGTGGAGGGTACGGCCGGCAAAACAGCACCAGCGGCGGCGGCCTCCGCACCGTCCACCGACGGCAACACGGCTGCTCTGAGCACCACGCCCAACGGCGGCCCGGCCTCGGCAGACACGGGCGCGGCAGCGCAGACGCTCATGGCGGCGGCCATAACGCAGGGTGCCGGCGCACCTTCGGACCCCTCATTCATGGCCGATGGCTTGGCGGCCCCAGAGACTGGCGCGGCACCCCCCGGCGTGGGCGGGCCGAATGCCTCGCCGGCTGTGGCGATGGCGTCGGCAGCACAGGCGTCGGCCTCGAGTACCGCGGTGAGGGCTGCAACGGCGGCGTCCATCGCACAAGCGATCTCGACCTCCGCCAGCGCCGGTGCGGCGGATAGACACGCGCACGGCGGCGGTACCGACTCTTCTATATCCAGTACCTCGAATGACGGCACCGCGGGGGCGGCACAATTGATGACTTCGGGTGCTTCGATCGCATCGACGGATGTTTCGTCAACCACATTGAAAGTAGCGGCAGGCGTCGACACGGCGGAGTTCGGGCAGGGCGTAGCAGACCGGGTGTCTTTGATGGTGGACAGCAATCTGACCAGCGCCAAATTGCAAGTCAACCCGCCCGCGCTCGGCCCCATTGAAGTGCGCATCGCGCTGCAAGGTGGTCATGCGCAGGTCTGGTTTACGAGCCACAGCGCCGTGACACGCGATGCCTTGGAATCGAGTTCGCCTAAACTGCGCGAAATGCTGGGCGCCCAGGGTTTTGGGCAGGTGAGTGTCGATATTTCGCAGCGCTCCTTCCAAGAGCGATCGCCACCCTCCAGAGGCTATGCAGGGGCGGGAGCAATCGGCGGCGAATCCAGCGTCTCGGTGCAGGCGCCGAGCGCGGCCTCACGCGGTGCCAGTGGATTGCTTGACGCCTACGCATGAGGTACCTCGGCCGATGATTTTGACGTTGGTGTGTGCTGAGCGCTAGCTCAGATCATTCCGCCATTGATGGAAATCACCTGCCCGGTGATGTAGCCGGCCTGCGATGACGCCAGAAATGCCACCAAGCTCGCGACCTCATCGGGCGAGCCAGCGCGCTTCATCGGAACGATGGTGCTGATGGCATCTGCGTCGAATGCCGGCTTGCTCATGTCGGTGGAAATGATGCCGGGCGCGACGGCGTTGACGGTGATTCCCCGGCTCGCCACCTCGAGGCTCAGCGCCTTGGTGGCCGCATTCAGCGCCCCCTTGGCCGCTGCATAGTTGACCTGACCTCGATTGCCGAGCAGCGCGGTTACCGACGAGATGTTGATGATGCGGCCCCAGCGGGTGCGGATCATCGGCAGCATCAGCGGCTGCGTGACGTTGTAGAACCCATTGATCGACACATCGATGACGCTATGCCATTGCGCCGGGTTCATTCCCGGAAAGACGGCGTCGTCGTGGATACCGGCATTATTGACGAGGATCTGGATGGGGCCTTCCTCGAGAAGCGCCTCGACGGTCGTGCGCGTCGAGTCAGCATCGGTCAGATCGAATTGAACGGCACGCGCTTGGCCGCCCGCCTTGATGATGTCGGCGGCTATCGATTGCGCCGCGACCATACCGCGATGTGCGTGGACATAGACAAAGTGGCCTTGGGCGCTCAAGGCTCGGCAAATGGCGCCGCCGATGCCTCCGCTGCCTCCGGTGACCAACGCACGAGCCGTGATTTCGTTCAATGTCAAAGTCTCAGCCGTTTACCAGCATCCAGCACCACTGAGGCGCGGCCGCTGAGCAGGATTCTGTCTCGATCGCGCAACGCGAACTCATACAACGCCGTCAGGCCGTCCCCGGCGAGGTGGGTAACCTCGCAAATCAAATCCGCATCAATGTCGTCCAATCGTGCGACGAAAAGCCGCACCTCGCGCAGGCCTGCAAGAAGTCCGACCTTCGGCGCGCTGCCTGTGCCCGCGCCGCCGGCCAGCGCGCCATGCAGTGCCATGGCTTGCGCGGCATATTCTATACCGACCGCCGCGCCCAACCGGCCGTGCGAACGCAGCGGATTGTCGGGTGCGCGGTGCGTGGCCGTGGCGCAGCGGATGTGCTGTGCATTCCAATCGATCACTTCATCCAGCAGGCACATGCGCCCTTGATGAGGGATGCGGGCCTCAATCCACGCTCGGTTCAGGCGCATGGTTCGATTTGCACGGCAGCGCGCGAGATGTCGAGGTAGTCGAGAATCGCACGTCCCGGAGCGCCCATTGCCAAAAGGCGCAGAAGCGGCAGCGAGCGCGCGGCCGGAATCGCGCCCCGCAGCGTCTCCAACTCGAGGTCCGCCATTTTGTCGTAGGGCTCATCGGTGAGCGTGAGCTCAATGTTCGCCATGGAGCCTGAGATCCGCTCGGGTGTGAGAACCATGGCCACACCGAGCGCGTCCGGTAAGGGGCGTTTTGCATGCAGAGGCGGTGGGTATTCCGTGTCGTATGCGACGAGCAACACCGATTCGCGGTCGACCGTGACCTGAGTCAGGGCTTCCAAAAGACCCGCGACGAAGCTGGCATCGAATGCGCAAAGCACATTCGATGCGGCCATGGAACCGGTGGCGATACTCCAATAACCGGCCGCGACATTGTGCACCGAGTTGGAAAAGCGCGTCGGCGATACTTCGCGAGTCGACAGCGCCAGAGCTTGGCAGATTTCGTGGCAGATATGGCCGTCGCCTCCCGACGAGGAGAAAACGCAGGGCATTTCAGCAGGATCTGCAGCGGCGCTCGCGATAGCTTCCAAGGCCACCGCCAAAGCCAATTTCACCACGCGTCCCGTGCGCCGCCGCTCCGCGGGCGGCAACATGGCCGGGGTGGGCAGAGCGGTGGGGGTGGTCAGATACGGCTGCCGGCCCGACAGCACGGCAGCGGTTTGCGGCCAATTGTTGAGGCCGGGACCCAAGACGCCGATGCCGCCGATGTATGCGGACAGCCTCATCCGGCGCGGCCGAAAATCAAACTGCAATTCGTACCGCCGAAGCCGAATGAGTTGCTGAGCACTCGATTGACGGATGCGCGCCGATTCTCTCGGATGTAGTGGGCCGTGAGCGTCGGGTCGACTCGAGTCGTGTGTACGCCGCCCGGCATCAATCGATTCTGAATGGCGAGGGCGCTGATCACCGCCTCCAGCGCACCTGCCGCGCCCAGCGTATGGCCGGTCGCGCCCTTGGTTGAGCTGCACGGTGTGGTCGGGCCGAAAATACTGGTGACCGCCTGGCTCTCGGAGCGATCGTTGCTGGGTGTCGCGGTGCCGTGCAGATTGATGTAATCAATGTCGCCGGGTTGCATCGATGCCGCGTCCAAGGCAGCTTGCATGGCGCGCTTTGCGCCCAAGCCCTCGGGGTGAGGCGCCGACATGTGGTAAGCGTCGCTTGATTCGCCGACGCCGTAGAGAAGTACCGAGTTGCCGTCCAGCGTTTCCGGCACCCGTTCGAGGAGCGCAAAGGCGGCGGCTTCGCCGATGGAAATGCCGTCGCGCGCGGAATCGAAAGGCCGGCAAGGCGTTGCCGAGGTGAGCTGCAGGGAATGAAATCCATACAAGGTGGTAAGGCACAGTGAGTCGGTTCCGCCCACCAGCGCGGCATCGATGAGACCCGCCTCGATCATGCGCCGTGCGGAACCGAATACCTTGGCACTGGATGCGCAGGCCGCGGAAACCGCCACTGCCGGACCTTCGAGACCGCAACGTTGTCTCAGGTAATCGGCGACTGAAAAGGAGTTGTGGGTGGTCCCGTAAACGAAACTCGGCGGCAGCGCGCCGCTCGCCGCGTCGCGCGCTCGGTAGGCAAGTTCGGTCTGCATGATGCCCGCCGTGCTCGTGCCGATGAACACCCCGACACGGCGGCGGCCCCAGCGCGCCGCTGCCGCTTGCACGGCATCAAAGAAGCCGTCCTGCTGCACGGCAAGTTCCGCCAAACGGTTGTTGCGGCAATCGAAAATCTGCAGCGCCTTGGGCAGCCGCTGCGCATCGACGCCGGCGACCTCGCCGATGTGGGTATCGATGTTCACGGTCTCGAATTCGCAGCGCCTGAGTCCGCTGCGTCGTTCGACGAGGGCCGCCAGCGTCGGCGCCACACCCCGGCCGATGCAGCTGGTCGCCGTATATTCCGCGAGCAGCAATGGCTTCATTGGTTTCACGGCAACGCCGAGCGCAGCGTGACGGGGACCAGGCCTGCCGAGTTCAGTGCGTCCAGCAGGCGCGGCAATACTTCCAGGATCACCGGCCGGCCGCTGCGGCTGCGTGCCGCATGGCCGTCGTGCAACAACAAGATATCGCCCGGCTGCAGCGGATTGGCCAGACGCCGGAGCACGGCATCGGCATCACCGTTCACGGTGTCGAATCCGCGGCGCGTCCAACTGGCCAGGTGCAGCTTCAGCCGCACGAGGACCGGATCCAGAAAGGGATTGCGCAGACCGGCAGGGGCGCGAAAAAATCTCGGCCGGCTTCCGGTCACGTGATGGATGCTCTCTTGCGCCTGTCGAATCTCGGCATTCATGGCTCCCGGGCCCAGCAATGAGAAGTTGTGCCGGTGCCGCTGACTGTGATTTTCGATGACGTGCCCGCTGCGGACGATTTCTTGCGCCAGATCCGGGAAGCGCAGCACGCGTTCACCGACGCAAAAAAAAGTCGCGCATGCCCGATACTCCTGCAACTGGGCCAGGACCCGCGGCGTGACGTCCGGATCAGGTCCATCGTCGATGGTAATCGCCACACCCTTGCTGCCCCCGGGCAGGCGGGTCCAATTCGGGCCGAGCAGCTGACTTCGCGGCCAAAGTCCCGCGGCTGCCAACGCGATGTGGTTTACCGCAAGCGCGCCCAGCGCCCACGGCCACGCGCGCGGCCTCGCGAGCACGGCCGCTGCGGCGCCCAAGTGCACTGCGGCGGACGCGTACAACAAAGGGGAGGGCATCCAGCGGCCCGGGGCATCGTCTTGGCTCATGCGAAACGCGAATCCAAAAAATTCTCCCACAGTTTGGTCCACGTGCGCCAATCGTGGCCGCCGGCGATGACATCGACCGCGTGCGCCGGAAGTTCCTGCGCCAGCATTCCATGCGCCGCCGAGAAGCGATCTTCTTGCCCATATCCCAAGTACAGCGATGGCCGGCCGATTCGCGCCTTGAGGTGGCGCCATACCCGGCGTTCCACATCGCCGTCCGCAACTTCCCCCGGTTCCCAGTGCGCCAGTCCGCGCGCTGCGGTGATTTCCTTCAACAGCATGCGATTTCCCAGGTAAGGTGCCAGCAGGCACAGCCCGTCCAGCTCTTCGGGATGGGAGCTGACAAAGTCCAGCGCGATCGACCCGCCCAACGAGATTCCCGCCAGCCAGACCGCTACTCCCGATCCGCGCGCCGGCAACAAGATCTCGGCGCGCAAACGCTCGAGCGGTTCTCGATCGTCAAAGTGCCGCATTTCCAAATCGACGAAGCGCAGATCCAAGGGAATCTGCCGTTCGAGAACCTTTTCCGCAAAGCCCTCGTCCAGAAAATCCCGCGCCGAGTGGTAAGCGCCGGGCAACCATATCATCTGTGTCGGGGCCACGCTGCCGGGCCGCGCAGGTTTAAGCAGGCTGCGCATCAGCATTTGCCGCGGGTGCGCCGATGGCGGCGAACAGCAGTGCGAGGAATGCTCCCGGCGCCACCGTGGTACCGAGTGCCACCAGCACTGGAATTTGCGAAAAGGACAACAGGCCGAATCCGATTACCGTGCTGGCATTGGCAATGAGCAGCGATGCCAACGTGAGCGCTTCGCCGTCGCCCGTCGCGTGGGGCTGACGGTCGAAAAACAACGCGTAGTTCGAGCCGACGGCGACGATGAGCAGCATGCCCACCAGGTGCAGAATGGTCAGGTGCACTCCGCAGACGGCGAGGCCTGCGGCAACGGTGAGCACCGCCATCACCAACGGCACCAGCACACGCGTGACTCGCCGCGCCGAGCGCAATGCAATGAGCAGCAGAACCGTCAACGCCAGAAATCCGCCGAGGGAATAGCGAATGGCCTCCGATAGATAATCGGCATACAGCGCGTCCGACTCTTGCTTGAGATCGAGCACCCGTGCCTCCCCCACTTTGCCGTCATTCAGCGCCGCGACTACGCGCGCCATGTCGATCGCACGGCCGGGAGCGGCGCTGCGCAGCGGCAGCAGCGCATTCCATCGATCCCTTTGATGCAGGACCAGCGCACCGAAGCCGGCGTCCAGAGAAGTCCCCGCCAAGTCCCGCGAAGTCATCAGCGGCCCATGACGCGTCACTTCGACGTCCTCGAGAAAGGGTTGCAGGCGATCGGCGCGCAGTGGCAGTCCTTCCAAGGCCTGTTTTAAATTGGCGCGCAGTTCCGGCGCGCTCGGCAGGCTGCTGCGCCGCGTCTCTTGAGTCGCCATGCTCGGCAAATAGTTGGCGGGACTCTCGAAGCCGCCGATCACTTTGTCCTCCACCAATCCCTGCAGCACCTGCGCCGCACGCTCCGCACCGCGCAGTATCGATTCCATGTCAGGGCCGGAAACGATCACCAACTCGCCCACGTCGGCGGCACCCAGATCGGCGCGCAGCTGCGCATCATAGTTCTGTTCTTCGAGCGAGACAGGGCTGAGCGCCGACAGTTCGCGATTCCATAGGGTTGCTCTGTCGTGATATAGCACCGCGATCGCCAGCAGCACCAAGGCAGCGCTCCACAGCACCAAGGCAGGGCGCCCGATCCGCCGCACGCCCTGCAGCAGCCCCGCGATCCGGTTGCCAAGGGGCGTCACGTCCCGAATTGCGAAATCCTGCGGCAGCAGCGCCGGCAATACAAAGCGGGTCACCAAGCCTGCGGCAAGCAACCCGCTGATGGAATAGAGGCCCAGTTGTTTCAATCCCGGAAATCCCGAGGGCAGCAGCGAGGCGAATCCGCACACGGAAGTCAGCATCCCCAAGCGGATCGTCGGCCACCATAGTTGTTGCCAATTGGGGCCGGCGGCAACATTCCGGGCGTGGCGCGACTGAATGAAAAAATAGATCGAATAATCGACCGACTCGCCGATCAAGGTAATTCCGAATCCCAGTGTGATTCCATGAACGGCGCCAAAACCCAACGCCACAGCCGCGACGCCGACCAGTGCGCCGGTGGTTACCGGCAACAGGCCCAAGGCGAGCGCCGGCAACGATCGATAGACGATGAGCAGCAGGGCCACCACCAGGATGCTGCTGGCGATCGACAAGCGCACGGCCGCACGCTCGATTTTGGCCCGTGCCGCCACGGCGAATACGCCGGGTCCGCTCAGACGCAATTGCACAGGCGATACCGAGGCTTGCGGCGAACCCGAGGATTGCGGCGAGCTCGAGGATTGCGGCGAGCTCGAGACTTGCTTCGAGTTCAGCGCGGCGGCTGCAAACGCCGACCGAATCGCATCGATTGCCCGGCTCTGAGCGTCGCTGTTGGATCCGCTCGCTGCGGTTTGCGCCACGGCCAAGGCACGAGTCCCATCGGCGGAGACCCAAACGCCGTCACGGCTTTGCGGGGCCGGCGCGCGCGCCAATTGGTCGAGAATGTTGAGCAACTCGCCCGTCGGATCTCGCGGCAACAGGGACTTGAACAGCAGGCCCGCAGGCGAGGCTAGATTGTCTATGGTTTCCTTGACGGCCGCGTTCAGCCCGGAGGCGGAAAAGCGCTCCGCGTTCACCGCCTCGCTCAACAGATAGCGGTGCTGAAACAGGAATTCGCGGTCTCTTTGCCCGGCAACTTCGCCGTTATTGACGCTGGAGAACTGGGAATCCCTGCGCAGCCGATCGACCATCGCGGCGGACACACGGTCGCGCGCGGCGGCGTCGCCTCGTTCGATGGCAATCAGGATCAGACGCGAGGCCGGCCCATCGCGCAGCTGATCGACCAGCAGTTGTTGCACGGGTGTGGGGTTGGCCGGCAAGAATGCCGATAGATCGGTGATGTACCGGGCACGGGCCACAACGAATGCCGCGAACGCGATGCAGCCGATCCAAACGATGAGCACTCGTGCACGGCGCACGATCATGGCAACGTGGATGGCCGTAGCGTCATCAGCGAACGGTCGCCATCGGGCTGACGAATCTCGACTTTCAGCAATTGATCCCGCGCGCCGTCAATGCGCACCTGCGCGACCGACTGCTTGACCTTGGATTCCAAGGGCACCAATGTCAACGTCCAGCGTGCAACGCTGCCGGTGAAATCCAGATGAAACAGCCGCTCCAGAGCGCTCCGATCGCCGGCCAATGTGGCGCGAATACTTTCAACGAAAGGCTGTACCTGCGGATAGGCATGCAAATCCATCACGTGCCGGCTATGCGCTCGTTCCACGGTCAATACTCCACCCGTGAGCACCAGTGTTTCTGCGCGCGGCTTGAGCGTGCGTTTCTCGAGCCGGTCCGGCGCGTCATAGCGCAACTCGCCCGAGGACTCGATCGGATGACTCAATACCTTGAGAAATTGCTGCTCAACGAATTCGACCCGGCCGTGCTGGCGCATTGCGAGCAGGCCCATGATCTCATCCAGATCATTGAACGCCGACGACGCAGAACTCGAGGCTGCAGCACCGCACAGCGCGCCAAACACACTCAACACCATCAACGGCAGCGCGCGCATCATTCGCTCCGGTTGCCGGCGGGGCGACGCCAGAAATCGAAAAAATTGAACCAATTGTAGGGATCGCTGCGGCAGTAATGCTCGAGCACCGCCGCGTAGCGCTCGATCGCCGCACGCACGGCAAGGTGGCGGCTGCCGACGCTCGTGGCCGAAAAATCCGCGACGCGTTCGAATACCACATGATAGTTGTTCTTGCCGCGGTACAGACCGGCCATGAAAAACACCGGGCAGCGTAGAATGGCGGCCGCGCGCATCGGTCCGCTCGGTAGATAAGCCCGTTCTCCCAGGAACGTGACTGCCACGCTGGGCTCGTTTCCCAACGTGCGGTCCGCCAGCACGCCGACGCAGCCGCCGCGCTCGAGACGCTCTGCGATGCGCAGCATGGCATCGATCTGGCCGAGCGATATGATATCCGGCACCTCTTTTGGATTGATCGCCGCAAGGATGCCGCTGATCTTGCGTGCGTTGTCCTCGTACATCGCCATCGAAACGCGCAGGCTGGTCTGGCGCCGGCTCAGGGAATGCATCACGGCGAAGCTGCCCATATGCGAGCCCAACAACAGGGCGCCGCGGCCGATCGAAGCCTGCGCCAGCACCGCTGCTTCTCCTTCGATGGAAATATTGAATTTCTCGAACTGTTCGTTCATGAGATAGACGCGATCGTGGATGGTGGTCGCGAAGCTCAAGATTTGCAGGAAGCGATCGCGCGCCGTGGCCGCGCGGCCGAGGGCGCGGCACAGATAGCATAGGGAGTGGCGCCGCGCGCCGGGCCCGAATAAAAAGAAATACGCGGCGATGCCATACAGAATGACGCGGCTCGAGGTGCGGCCCAAACGCAACGACAGAAACGCCATGATCTTCAACAGCCAGAGGCTGCCGCGCTCGCGATGCCTGACCCATTCCGCTGCTTTGGTTTGGTCCGAAAGATTCGCCGCTTTAGGACTCATGCAGCGTACCGCTCGTCACCTTGCGGTTCTCGGCCATAATCGTGAAGTGAATCAATCCTGCCGCCGGCGAATCGTGTTCCAGGACGAGGTGATCGCCCGGGCGAACCGCGTCGAGAAATTTCGCGGCGCCGATATGCCAGCGCTTGAGGTCGATTCCGCGCGCGAGTTCGATGGCGTTGAGCATCTCATCGAGCAGTATCGCACCTGGCAGCACCGGAAATGCCGGGAAGTGGCCCGCAAACGCTGGGTGATCCGGCGAGATTTTGAGCTCAGTTTGCATCTTCACAGGGGTTCGTCGGTCGGCAATTGATCCTCGGCGAAGCCTTGCAGCGCCTGCTGGGGCAGCTTGCCGGTGGCGTTGCGAGGCAGCTGCTCGACCATGAGCAACGGCCGCGGCAGGAACACAGGGTCGATCCGCTGTCTGAGGTGTTCGGTGAGTGCCGCCACGCTCAAGCCCGGAGCGACCACCACCGCGCCCAAGCGCGCCACGCCGGTGGAGCCCGTTAATCCTTCTCGCAGGAAAAACGCGCCGTCCACAACGCCCGGAATGGCGTTCAACTGAGTATTCAAATAGGCGAAGGAGCTGCGCTTGCCCGCGACGTTCACCAAGTCGGCCGTGCGACCATGCAGCAAGAACTCCTCCGGCCCCGTGATCTCGATGACATCGCACATCGGGGTCAATTGCTCGATGTGACCGCCTTGCGCATACACCTGCTCATTCGCGACGCTCAGGCGAACCCCGGGCCAAAGCCGCCACGCCGCCGTCTCGGCGGTCCTGCGAATCGCGATCTGGCCCGTCTCCGTCGAGCCGTAAATCTCCAACAGCGACGTTTTATACTTCTCTTCAACGTCGCGCGCCAGTTCCTGGCTCAACGGAGCCGTTGCAGACACCACCAGATCCACCGGCGGAAATTCAACCTCGGAGGTGAGCAGGGTGCGCAGGTGGATGGGCGTGGTCACCAGCGCGCGCGGACGCGGGACCAGCTTGACGGCCGCCGCAACGTCGGCGGGATAAAACGGCCGCTCGGCACTGAAGGCGTTGCCGCTGAGCAGCGCCAGCAGAACGGTGGATTCGAACCCATACATATGCTGGCCAGGCACGGTGCCGATGATCGTGTGGCTCCTGCCATCCGACAGTCCCAAGCGCGGCGCGCCGTTCTGAATGCAACGCGCCAGCAGGCCCCAGGTTTTCTTGTAGGGAACGGGTGTGCCGGTAGAGCCTGAGGTAAACACGATCGCGGCGAGCTGCGAGGTTGGGATGCCGGGGACACTGAAGGAGTGAGCCAGGCCGCCCTGCACCGAACCGTGAAAGTGCCCGGGATAATGAACTTGCGGCAATTCAATATCGCAGCGCGGATCGTCCGTCAAACAGAATGCACCCGGTGCAAAGGTGGCGAGCTCTGCGATGACCTGCGGGGTATGCGTGGAAGGCAGTAGGCTGATGCGCTGCGATATCAGGCAGGCGGCGAGCCCCACCGTGAAGTGATATCGATCGGTGCATACATTCAGCACGTACTTGGAATCAGGCAAGTGCTGCGCCAGGTGCGTCGCGTCGCCAAGAAATTGTTGGGCAGTGACCGGGAGGCCGCCGCGATAGGCGATGATTGCCGCCGGCGAGGTATGTGACATTAGCGCGATGGTTTCCATGAGGCTCAATGCGGATTGGCGAAGTACATGCGCAAGGTGGCGATCAGGCCGCTGGTTTGTACCTGCGGCAGCGCGCGGCGCCGGACGGCGTATTCCGCCCCGAACATGAGCAGGATCAGTGGCAGCGACAAGAAGTTGACGAAAAGCGACCAGATGCGCAACGGCGCGAAGGCGAACAGCAGACCTGTCACGGCAATATTCAGCAGAAAGAAAACGGCCCAGGCAATGGTGACCTTCCGGGTGTAGCGCAGTTCGGCTGCGGACAACGGCCCGTGAATCTTGTCTGCGAGCTGGGTGCACAACGGCACCCGGCCTTTGAGCAGGGAGCGCCCGAAACCGAAGGCCATGATGGCGTAGAAACCGCACTGCTGGATCAGGTACACAATGGAGAAATTCCGGGTGAATAGCGGCCAGTAATGATGCACCAGGAATGCCGCTGCTGCGCCCGCCAGAAGCCCCGGCAGCGCGCCGCTCCAGCGCCAGATGAGAACCAAACCGATCGCCAGCACGGGCGCAAGTGCGAGGGCCGCCCCGAGATCATGCGCCTGCGGATTCATGTTGCTGTAGTGCGACAGCCCGGCGTACGCGATCAAGAACACGGCGACGGCAGCAAGCTGCAGTCTACGTCCCGAAGCCATGGCTACTTGGTTCTCTGCGCCGCGATGTACTCGGCTAGATGCCTCAAAGAACGGAAGATTTGCTGATTCTCGTGGCTGTCGGCCCGCAAGTGAATGCCGTACTGTTTGGAGACGATCAGCGCCACCTCCAATATGTCAATGGAATCCAATCCCAACCCTTCGCCATACAGGGGCGCGTCGGGATCGATTTCCTGAGGCTGCACCTCGAGGTTCAGTGCTTGCACGAACAGCCCGGCAAGTTCCCGCTGCAGACCGACATCGGTCAGGGGCGCCGGCTGTTGCATGAGCGACGCTTTGTCGGACATAGGTTAGGCTTTCAATTGGTGGGAGTTCTAAGTAGCGGCATTATATAGGTGCGGGGCGGTGCGGCAACCCCGCGTCCCGGGGGCCTGTCTGCTAGGTTTTGCGCAGGCGCCGCGCCGCCAACAACGGCAGGCGTAGGATGAATCCGACGAATAGCCGGAAGTGCATCCAGCTGAGCAGCGCATTGTCGCGCCAATAATTGAAATGCGAAACGCCGCCCTCCTCGGGCTTGAAGTAGCGCACTTTTGCCGGTAGGTTGACCGGGACCACGCCCCGCCAGCACAGTCGCACCGCCGCCTCGACGTCGAAATCGAAGCGCCGCATCCAGAGTTGCCGGCGCATGACGCTGATCAACGGAGCGATGGGATAGACGCGAAAGCCAAACAGCGAGTCGTCGATTCCGGCCCACAAGGTTTCGAGATTGGCCCACCAGTTGGATATCTTGCGGCCCTGGACGCGCAGGCCCGGCGCAGTGTCATCGAATATCGGTTTTCCCAAGACCATGGCAGCCGGAGATGAAAACGAGGTCTGCATGAAGGGCGCGATGCTCTCGGCCGGATGCTGTCCATCGGAATCCATGGTCAGCACGTGAGTAAACCCCAAGGCTTGCGCCTCCTGCATGCCAAATAGAACTGCGGCGCCCTTGCCGCGGTTCTTGGGCAATACTGAAACGCGAAGATTCGGTTCCGCAGCCGCCATCTCCGACAGGCGGTGTTCTGAATGATCGGTGCTGCCGTCGATGATCACCCAGACGGGGGCCCATTGCTCGAGCGCCGCGTGCACGGTGGAATACACTTTGGGGCCCGGGTTGTAGCTCGGAATGAGCACGAGGTGAGTGCTCGATGGCTTCATGATTCGCGTTTCAGCCAACGGGTCTGCAGCGCGTTTTCGAGCGCCTGCCGGAAGTAACCGGCGAGTTCTTCCGTAAAGGCGGCAACATCCGTCGGCGGATCGAAGCGGCGGCCCAGGCGTACGCGGTAAGTGATGGGCAGCGTGGGGCGCTTGAACAGCGGCCAGCCTTTGCTCAAAAACGGCGAATCGGTCTCGATCAGCAGCGTTTGCACCGACACTTTGGCGTGTTTTGCAATCAGTCCGACGCTGCCGACCAACGGGTTGATCGGCGTTCGTGTCGTGCGCGTGCCCTCGGGAAACAGCAGCAGCACGCCGCCTGCCCGCAGATGCGCCACGGATTCTTTGACCATTTGCCGTGACGAGTCATTTCGCACATAGCGCGCGAGGCGCGAACCGGAGCCCAAAAACACATTGTTCATGAGTTCCGATTTCATGACGCAAACGAGATTCGAGTGCCGGGTCAAAATCAACAGCGCATCGATCAGCGCAGGATGGTTCGGGGCGAGGATCAGCGGCGGGCCGCCTCGCAAGGTATCGATGGCACGCAAGTCCAAGCGGTAGGTGCCGGTGATCGACAGAGACCAGGAATAGAGCCGAAAACCCGCCATGATGCCGAACCGGCCCACCGCCGTACCGGCGCGTGCCGGCAAGATGAAATACAGCGGTATGGCAAATACCGACCATGTCAGGCAGATGACACCCAGCAGGGCCAGTGAACTATAGAGCGCGAAATATTCGTAAATGACTTTCGGAAAACGCGGCATCGTCGGTATCAGTCCGGTATTTCCACGACCTGTGTTGATTTTCGGATCATCCAGGCGAAACCAAATCCCCCCGTCCAATAGCTTTTGCGCTGAACCAGCGGACTGTCGACAAATGCAGCGCCGTTCAGGATGTCATAACGCATATACGCGCCCACCCAGAGTTTCGGGTACCTCTTGGACAAGGCCGCCAGGGTCTGTGTTCCGGCGTAACCGCCCTCGGCCTGGAATTGCGGCCGCGATGCAGTTGCAAACTGAGGGGCAACTGAATAAAAATAATCATGGTAGCGGCGATCCGCGAATAGCGGACCGGCAAGAAGCCCGAGATTCCAGCCGGGAAGCCCGAAAGGATCCCTCAGATCCACATTGAACCGTGGGCTGAATGTCCATCCGATGATGTGCGGCGAGGACTCCACCGTCGCCGCGGCGCGCAGCGGCATGCGCAGGTCCAATTTTACCTTGCGGTTCTCGCTGCGAAACAGATGGAAGTCGAACGATGGGCCGATTTCAACCGTGGATCTCAAGTCCGGCATGCCGCTGCGTTCGCGATCGTTGCGCACAGGTGTCGTCAAATTGAAACTCAAATTGATTTCCAGCCAATCTTGATTGAACAGCGTACCGCGCACGCCGTCGCGATCCGCCTTGAGGAACTTGCCGTTGTAAACCACATAGGGAACCGGCAGGGGGTAGGCGTGCGTGGTGTTCGATCCCCGATAGTCCTCGAAGGCTATCGCCCCTGCGCCAAGCCCGAATTCCCACAGGGGCACTTCCTTTGCCTGCGCCGGAAATGCCCAGCCAGTCACCAGCAACGCCGCGCAGAGGGTCCGATATCGACCGCTGGTCGCACGCGGGCGCGCAACCCTGTTCATGTCGACCTCGGGCATATAATTCGCGTGAGTTTGGGTCCTATCGAGTGAACCCGGGCGACCGCATCCTAGTCTAAGATACTAAACCATGCATATCTTGATTGTCGAAGATGACGAAGTTGCACGCGATTACCTGGCCAAGGCGCTGCGGGAAGCGGGTCATACCGTGGATGTCGCCGGCAACGGCCTGGAGGGCCTGCAGATGGCCTCATCCGTCGCCGTGGACCTGGCGATAGTCGATCGAATGCTGCCGAAGTTGGACGGACTCGCGCTGGTGCAATCGCTGCGCGCCACGGGCCGCAAGATGCCGGTCCTCATTTTGAGCGCGCTCGGCGATGTCGACGACAGGATCACCGGTCTGCGCGCCGGCGGCGATGACTATTTGACCAAACCTTACCATATGGCGGAGCTGCTCGCGCGCATCGATGCGCTGGCCCGGCGCGGCGACACGGGCAACGCGGAGCCGAGCACGAAACTGAAATTGGCGGACCTGGAACTCGACCGCATGACCCGCCGCGTCATGCGCAACGGAAAGAAAATAGAGCTGACCGCTCGCGAGTTCCAATTGTTGGAGTTCATGATGCGCCATAGCGGACAAGTCGTGACGCGCACCATGCTGCTCGAGGGCGTGTGGGACTATCATTTCGATCCGCAAACCAACGTCATCGACGTGCACATCAGCCGGTTGCGCCAGGCGATCGACAAGGACTTCGAGAAGCCTCTGCTGCACACCGTGCGTGGTGCGGGATACAGCCTGCGCGAAGACGAATAGCAAGGAGCCTGATGGGACCCGATCAGCGCTTTCTCGGTGTTCTCGGTACCTCCCCGTTCCGTATCGCAATTGTCTATTCGATCGTTTTTGCCATCGGCGCCGCCGCGCTCATCTATGCGGTGGATTTTGCCGTCTCGCGCGTAATCGACGGCAGCACCGACAATTTGATCGAGGCGGAGGTGCAGGGACTGCGCGAGCAAATGCTGGTGCTGTCGCGCAACGACTTCATCGAACTGATCGAACAGCGCTCACAAGACCAGGACGTGCGCGGCGCGGTGTACCTGATGGTGGACCCGCAACTGCGGCCGGTGGCGGGAAATGTACCCGCCTGGCCGAAAGGGGATGCCAACGCCGGCAAGTGGTTTCTGTTCAAGGTGTCCGTGCCGTTCGGCGACGAGACGCGCGAGCATGAGATGCGCGCACAGCGCTTTCCGCTGCCCGGCGGCTACCGCATGTTGGTGGGACACGATGTGCAGGAGAGGCAGGACGTCAAGAGTCTCATGATGCGCGGCCTGATCACGGCAGTGGTGCTCACGTTGTTGCTGGGGCTGGGCGGCGGGTTCTGGATGGGACGGCGCATTCTGGCGCAGGCGGGGGCGATTTCCGCGGTGGCCACGCAAATCATGCGCGGCGATCTGTCGCAACGCCTGCCGGTGCGCGATGCCGACGATGAAATCAACACCCTGGCGCGCGAGATCAACACCATGCTCGACAAGATAGAGCAGCTCACTCTGGGCATGCGTACCGTGCTCGACAGCGCCGCGCACGATTTGCGCACGCCGCTCAACCGGCTGCAGGCCGCGGCCGAGGGCGCGATGGCCTCCCTGGTTCCCGGTTCGGCCGAGCGGCGCGTTCTCGAGCGAGTGACCACCGAGGTGGATCAGATGCGCAGCACCTTGGATGCATTGCTGCGGATCGCGTTGGCGGAAACCGGTACCGTGGCGCGCGAACCGGTGGATCTGTCGGAATTGGTGGCGAGCGTGGTGGAGTTGTATGCACCCGTGAGCGAACAGCGCGGGATCGTGCTCGAGAGTTCGGTGGCGCCAGGTGCGCAGGTGCTGGGCAACCGGCAATTGCTGGCGCAGGCCCTCGCGAACTTGCTCGACAATGCCATTAAATTCACGCCTGACGGAGGGCACATCCGGGTGGTGCTGGATGGGTCGGGCAGTGCACCGGAGGTCATTGTGGAAGACAACGGACCGGGTATTCCGGCGGACAAGCGCGAACTCGTGCTCGGCCGCCGCGTGCGCCTCGATGAGGCGCGTAAATTCCCGGGCTCCGGCCTGGGTCTGTCTCTGGTGGCGGCAGTGACCAAGTTGCACGGCGCGCATCTGGTGCTGGATGATGCGCGGCCGGGCCTGAAGGTCTCATTGAAATTTTGATGCCCGCAAACAAATATCGAGGAGAGTGTATGTTGAAGTTCTGTGCCTGGATGGGCATCGTCGGCCTGGCCGCCTGCGCCGGCAATCAGGCCCCTCCCCTGCGGGCGTCGGCTCCGAAACCGGCGCTGCGCTCCGGCATCGATCTTCAATACGTGGACGGCGCGGTTCGTGCTCAAGACGATACGTATCAGTACTTGAACGGCAAGTGGTTGCGCACATTCCAGCTGCCTCCCGACAAGGGCTTGGTGGGGTCGTTCACGGCCATCGAGGACGCGACCGAAGAACAGCTGCGCGGCATCGTCGAGGGCCTCAGCCAAACGGCAACGCAAGATGCGGACCCGGACGCGAAGAAGCTCGCGGACCTGTACGGCAGTTTCATGAACGAGGAGCAGATCGAGGCGTTGGGCCTGAAGCCGTTGGAAAGGGAATTTGCGGCCATCGATGCCATCAAGGACATGAACGCGATCTCCGCGACGATCGCCCACATGAATGCCATCGGCGCAGGTGCGCCGTACGGCCTGGGAATCAATCTGGATGCGAGAAACTCCACGCAGTACGCCGTCATCCTGTTTCAGAGCGGATTGGGTTTGCCGGACCGCGACTATTATTTGAAGGACGATGCCAAGCTCAAGGATGCGCGGGCCGGCTATCGGACACACATCGAGAAAATGCTGAGCATGGCGGGGGACGGGAAAGCCGCGGCGAGCGCGGCGGCGATTTTGAACCTGGAAACGTCGCTGGCCAAGATTCAGTGGACGCGGGTGGAAGAGCGGGATCCCATCAAAACCTATAACAAGACGGCGATCTCGGAGCTATCGGCGCTGATGCCCGGATATGACTGGCCACGCTATGTGCGCAGCGCCGGCATCGAAGGCAAGGTCGACGCAGTGATCGTCACCGAACCGAGCTATTTCAAAGCCCTTGCCAAGGTGATGTCGGGCACGCCGCTGCCGGTGTGGAAGGCGTATTTCAAGTGGCACGTGCTGTCCGCCTCGGCCCCGTATCTTTCGAAGGCCTTTGTCGATGAGCGCTTCGCGTTCACCGGCGGCGTACTGCGCGGCGTTCCGCAAAATCAGCCGCGCTGGAAGCGCGGTGTGGCGCTGCTCGACGGCAGTATCGGCGAGGCGCTCGGCAAGCTCTATGTCGCGAAATACTTTCCGCCGCAGAACAAGGCACGCATGCAGGCGCTGGTGCGAAATTTGCTCGAAGCGTACCGGCGGGACATCGATACTTTGGACTGGATGAGTGCCGAGACGAAAGTCGGCGCTCAAGCCAAGCTTGCGAAAATGTCGCCGAAGATCGGCTACCCCGATCACTGGCGCGATTATGGTGCGCTGAAGATTTCGGGAGACGACCTGCGCGGCAACGTGGCGCGCGCCGCTGAGTTCGAATACCGGCGCAATCTCGCCAAACTGGGCGGGCCTGTCGATCGCGGCGAATGGCGCATGCGGCCGCAAACCGTCAACGCATACTACAATGCGACCAGCAATGAAATTACCTTTCCGGCGGCAATCCTGCAGCCGCCATTTTTCGATGCGGCCGCAGATGATGCGGCGAATTACGGCGGCATCGGCGCAGTCATCGGTCATGAAATGAGTCATGGATTCGATGATCGGGGCAGCCAATTCGATGCCGACGGCAATCTGCATGATTGGTTCACCAAGGCCGATCACGACAAATTCGCCGAAAAGACCAAGGCGCTCATCGCGCAGTACAACGCTTACGAGCCGGTGCCCGATTACCATGTCAATGGCGCGCTGACTCTGGGCGAGAATATCGGCGACAATTCCGGGCTTGCCATTGCCTACAAGGCCTATCGAATATCGCTGGCGGGGCACGAGGCGCCGGTCATCGACGGATTCAGCGGCGATCAGCGTCTGTATCTGGGCTGGGTACAGGTCTGGCGCGGCAAGGTGCGCGAGGCTGAAACGATTCAGCGCATCAAGACCGATCCGCACTCGCCGCCCGCGGTGCGCGGCACCGCGCCTTTGAGAAACCAGGACGGGTTCTATGCGGCGTTCGGCCTCCGGCAAGGCGATAAGATGTATTTGCCGCCGGAGCAGCGCGTGAATATCTGGTAAGCGTCAAATTGCCGGCGGCTGACATCGGCTCCGGCGACGCGTGCAGCGGGGCATAAGCGACTGAATAACTTGAGAAAAACGAACTAGAGTTTTTCTGGCATAGAACTTGCTCGATTCCCGAGTTGCGGCATATGCCCGCGTCTGGAATCGAACCAATGGCCGACGAAGCTAACGACGCTCCTCCCCCTCCGCCGCAAAAAACCGGCGGCATGATGGGTAAGCTGGTGAATGGGCTGGGCATATTCGCCCTCACCTTGGTGGCCGTCGTGGTCGGCGGCTTCATCAATGCCAAGCTGCACCCGCTGCCGGACCTGAAGCTCGACAAGGACGGCAAGATCACGGCCATGCCGGCGGCCGCCGCCTCCAAAGAGGCCGAGGGGCACGCCGGCAAGCCCTCCCTGTACTACGCCATCGACCCGCCCCTGGTCGTGAACTTCGAGGATGGTTCAGCGGTGCGTTTCCTGCAAATCACCATGGAGATCATGGCTCACGACGAAAAGGCCATCGAGAGCGTGCAGAAAAACATCCCCTTGATCCGCAACAATTTGCTGTTGCTGATGAGCAATCGCAACTATCAGTCGATGATGTCGCGTGAGGGGAAGGAGAAGTTCCGGCAAGAGGCGCTCACGGAAGTTCGCGCCGTGCAGAAAAAGGAAGGAAGTCCCGACGTGGACGACGTGCTGTTCACCAGTTTCGTGGTGCAATGATGGACCAAACTCCGGCGCGCATCTCCGACGAAGAGGTGCAGGCATTGCTCGAAAAGAGCGGCAAGGAAACTGCCAATGCCGTTCGACCCTATGATTTCGCGGCACAGCGCATCAGCCGCACGCAGCTGCCGTTGCTGGAAATCATCAGCAAGAACTTTGCGGACCGTGCGGGGCCCTCTCTGTCGGGATTGCTGGGCCGGGATGCCAGCGTGCATTTCGAATCGTTGGAATCGGTGAAGAGCGCCGACTTGCAAGCTTCACTGCCGGTCCCGGCGAGCTGTGCGGTCGTGCGTCTCAAGCCGTTGCCCGGCCTGGCTTACGTCAGCGTGGAGCCTGCGCTGCTGCTGACATTGCTGGACGGCTTCTTCGGCGGCTCTGGACGCGCAAATGCGGACCCGCAGGCGGCGATCGCGCCCGCGGCACAACGATTTCTCGCGCTCATGCTGCGCACCCTTGCCGCGGACCTGGCCACGGCATGGCTGCCGGTGTCGCCGGTCGAACTGGAACTCGTGAAACAGGAAACCAATCCGCGGCTGGTGCAACTGGGCGGCCCGCTCGAATCGGTGGTCGTGGCCAGATTCAACGTGGAATTCGCCGCGCGCAGCGGCCGCATCGACTGGCTGCTGCCCGAAGCCTTGCTCGCTCCGATTCGCGACGCGCTGGCCGGGGACGGTGCGGCGGCGCCGGTGCGCAAACAGGAAGCCTGGGCGCCGGCCCTGACCACAGCATTGCAATGCGCGCAATTGGATACGCGCGCGGTTCTCGCGCAAGCGCAAATCAGCCTGCGCGAGCTGGTGCGCCTGTCGCCGGGCGACATCATTCCAATCGAAGCGCCGCAGCAGGTCACTCTATTGGCCGGCAATGTGCCGCTGTATCGCGGACGTTTCGGCATCTCGCAAGGGCGCAACGCCCTCAAAATTCTTCCAGGAGCCCCCGTATGAGTCCGCCCGACAAGAGCGCCGTTGCGCGCGCACAATTCAGCGACCTGGGTCCCCACGCCGCCGGCGCTGCAGGACAGGAAATGAATTTGAACCTCATCCTCGATGTGGCCGTGACCCTGGCGCTCGAGGTCGGGCGCGCGAAAATGTCGGTGCGTGACTTGCTGCAGCTGGCGCCCGGCGCCGTCGTCGAACTCGATCGACTGGCGGGGGAGCCGCTCGACGTGTTGGTAAATGGGGTACGGATCGCCCGCGGCGAAGTAGTGGTCGTGAACGAGAAATTCGGCATTCGGCTCACCGATGTGGTGAGCGAAACGGAGAGGATGGAGCACGCCAAATGACGGCGATCGCGCCAATCGCCTCGCCGTTGTCTGTCGGCAGCCTGACGCAGCTTACCTTGAGCCTCATGGCCATCGTGGCGCTGATTGTTGCGCTCGGCTGGGTATTGAAGCGATTCAAATTGACCGCCCCGCGCGGGTCTTTGGACAGCGAAGTCCTGGATCAACTGTCCCTGGGTCCCCGCGAGCGCATCGTGTTGCTGCGTGTCGGCGACGTGCAGGTGCTGGTAGGCATCGGCGCAAGCGGCATCGTTCCCTTGACCCCGCTGAGCACGCCCATCGGCCTGAAAGCCGCCACTCCCTCGCCGGCATTCGCCGAGCGGCTGCGGGACATGATGAAGCGCTCCGGCGGTACGCCGTGACCTTCAAGCCGCTGCCACTCGAGCGCCTTCGATTGTGCGCAATCGCATTGCTGGCGCTGGCGGCGTTCATGCCGCTCGCGGCAGGCGCACAAGCTGCGCTGCCTGCCGTGGCGCTCAAGACGGCAGCGGACGGCGTCCAGACTTACTCGCTCACGCTGCAGATATTGATATTGATGACGCTGTTGACGTTGCTGCCGGCAATTCTGCTGGCGATGACGGCATTCACCCGCATCATCATCGTGTTGTCGATTCTGCGTCAGGCGCTGGGCATGGCAACCACCCCCTCGAACCAAGTGCTGACCGGGCTGGCGCTGTTTCTGACCTTCTTCGTGATGGGCTCGACCCTGGAGCAATCGTATGCCTCCGGCATCAAGCCCTATCTGGACGGGCAGCTGGCAGGGGAGGTTGCCGTCGACCGAACGGTGGCGCCGCTGAAAAAATTCATGCTGGCACAGACCCGCGAAAACGATCTGCAGCTGTTCTCCAAGCTTTCCGGCAAGGCGCAATTCGCGAGCGCCGATGATGTGCCGCTTTCCGTATTGGTGCCCACCTTCATCACCAGCGAGCTGAAAACCGCATTTCAGATCGGCTTCATGGTGTTCATACCGTTCTTGGTGATCGATCTGGTGGTGGCGAGCGTGCTGATGTCGATGGGCATGATGATGTTGTCGCCGGTCTTGGTTTCCTTGCCTTTCAAGATCATGTTGTTCGTGGTCGTCGATGGCTGGACCTTGCTCATCGGCACCCTGGCGTCGAGTTTCCATCAATGACGCCCGAGAGTGTCATGGACCTGGCCCACAAGACGCTGTTCGTCACGTCGCTGATTTCCGCGCCGCTGCTGCTCATCGCACTGATCACCGGATTGGTGATCGGCATGCTGCAGGCGGCCACACAAATCAATGAATCCACCTTGAGCTTCATTCCGAAGCTGTTGATGCTCGTGCTGACCTTGTTCGTCGCCGGCCCCTGGATTCTGCGCGTGTTGATCGACTTCACACATGATTTATACGCGAGCATCCCGGCGATGATCGGCTAGCCCATGCAACCGTTGACACTGAATGCGGCCGACGTATCGATGTGGGTAAGCCGGATGTGGTGGCCGGTACTGCGCATCAGCGGCTTTGTGCTGACGGCGCCCGCGACCAGCGAGATGGTGGTGCCGGGGCGGGTGAAGATCGCGCTGACTTTGGCGCTGGCGTTGCTGTTGGCGCCCCTCGTTCCGGTCCCCCCGGGCTTGTCGATCTTTTCACCGGCCGGAGTCGTTGCTGCCGTGCTGGAACTGCTCATCGGCGTGTCGATAGGCATGGTGGTGCAGCTGACATTCGAAGCGCTGGTGTTCGCCGGCCAAAGCATTTCGCTGACCATGGGTTTGGGGTTTGCCACGCTTGTGGATCCGCAGCGTGGCGCGCAGGTGCCGGTGCTGGGCCAGATGTTCATGATCTTCGGCACGCTGACGTATTTGTCGATCAATGGGCACCTGATGCTGCTCGGCGCCTTGGCCGAAAGTTTTCATACCTTGCCCATCGGTGCGGCGCATGTCGATGAGGGCTTCCTCATCGCCGTGGTGCTGTGGGGCGCGCGCGTTTTCGACACCGGGCTGCTGATCGCGCTGCCGGCCGTCATTGCCCTGGTGATCGTCAATCTGGCCTTGGGGGTGGTGACCCGCGCAGCGCCGCAGCTCAATCTTTTCGGCATCGGCTTCACCATCACCTTGATGTGCGGCTTCCTGGTACTTCTGTTGGGCCTGGGCGGCATCATGTCGGGCATCTCCACTCTGATCCACAGCGCACTGATGGCGGTGTCGGAACTGGTCGGCGCGCGGGCGCCGGGAGTGCCCTGATGGCCGAATCGGAGATGGGTGGCGAACGTACCGAAGAGCCTTCGCAGCGACGCCTGCAGGAGGCGCGCGAGCGCGGCCAGATACCGCGTTCGCGGGAACTCACCAATTTCGCCAGCATGATCGGCGGCAGCGCGGCGTTCGTGGCAGTCGGCGGGACGCTGGCAGGCCATTTGTCGCAGATGATGCGGCGCTCGCTGTCGATCGATGCGAAATCTTTGCGCACGACGGATTCGATGAGCGCCTCGCTCGGCGATGCCGCCATCAGCGCCGTGACCGCCATCCTGCCGGTGTTCGGCGCGCTCATCGGCATGGTGTTGCTGGCGTCGGTGGTGCTCGGCGGCTGGAATTTCAGCACCAAGGCGCTGGCACCCGACTTCTCGCGCCTCAGTCCCTTGAAGGGCTTGAAGCGCCTATTCGGCCTTCATGGAGTCTCCGAACTGGCCAAGGCGCTGCTCAAGTTCATCGTGGTCGGCGCCGTGTGCGCGGGGATTGTTTCCTCGATCTTCGGCGACGTGTTGGCCCTCGCCGGAATGGCGCCGCGGGCCGCAATTTCCCGGGGCGCGGGCCTGATGAGCTGGGCCTTTGTCTGGCTGTGCGCCTCGCTCGCCTTGGTGGCGGTGGTGGATGTGCCCTTGCAGATATTCCAGTTCAAGCGCTCTCTGCGCATGACGCGCCAGGAATTGCGCGACGAGTCCAAGGAGATGGACGGCCGGCCCGAAACCAAGCAGCGCATTCGCCAAATGCAGCAGACGCTGGCGCGGCGCCGCATGATGCACAAGGTGCCGACCGCCGATGTGTTGATCGTCAACCCGACCCACTTTGCGGTGGCGCTGAAATACGACTCGAAAAAGATGCGGGCGCCGGTGGTGGTTGCGAAGGGCGTCGATTTGGTGGCGGCAAACATTCGACGCATCGCCGAGGAACATCGGGTGCCGGTGTTCGAGTCGCCCAAGCTGGCGCGCGCATTGTATCGGTCCACCGACTTGAACAAGGAAATCCCGAGCGGCCTGTATGTGGCGGCGGCTCAAATCCTGTCATACATCTTCAGAGTCCGTACCTTGAATCCCACGATCGCAGCGCGTGTCGTGCGGCCTGACCCGAAGGTCGGCGACGAGTACTTGGACGCATGAGCGCGCGCACAACAGCGTTGAGCTTCGGTGAGTTCGCCCGCAACGGCCTGGGCGTTCCCGTGCTGGTGATGGCCGTGCTCGCCATGATGGTGTTGCCGCTGCCGGCATTTCTCCTGGATGTGTTCTTCACCTTCAATATCTCGCTGTCGCTGATGATTTTGCTGGCCGTGATTTACGTTCGGCGCGCGCTGGAATTCGCAGCCTTCCCGACCGTGCTGCTGGGCGCCACGCTGCTGCGTCTCGGCCTGAACGTCGCTTCGACCCGCATCGTGCTCATCAATGGACACACCGGCGGGCAGGCGGCGGGCCATGTCATCGCCGCGTTCGGCCATTTCGTGGTCGGCGGCAACTACGCCGTGGGCATGGTGGTGTTCACGGTGCTGGTGATCATCAACTTCGTCGTGATCACCAAGGGTGCCGGGCGCATTTCGGAAGTCAGCGCGCGATTTACATTGGACGCGATGCCGGGCCGGCAAATGGCGATCGACGCCGATTTGAACGCCGGCATCATCACGCAGGCCGACGCCATCATCCGCCGCCAGGAAGTCCGCGAAGAGGGCGATTTCTACGGAGCCATGGACGGCGCGAGTAAATTCGTGCGCGGCGACGCCATCGCCGGCATTCTGATTGTGTTCATCAATCTATTCGGCGGCACCATCATCGGCGCGGCACAGCATGGGATGTCGCTCGCCGACTCGGGCCGCACCTATGCGCTGCTCACGATCGGCGATGGCTTGGTGGCGCAGATACCCGCGCTGCTGCTGTCGGTGGCAGTGGCCATTCTGGTGACGCGCGTCTCGCGTCCGCATGACATGAGCCAACAGATCATGTCGCAGGTGCTGGGCCAGCCTCGGGCGTTGGGTGTCACCGGCGGCATCCTCGCGCTGCTCGGCATCATTCCCGGAATGCCGAATTTCGTGTTCCTGTCGATGGCTGCCCTGTGCGCCGCCGGCGCCTACGTTTTGAGCAAACGCCGCTCGGCCGCAGCGGTGGTCGCGATTGCGCCGGCCGCGGCACACGCGGTTCCCTCCGAGCACAAAGAACTGTCATGGGATGATGTCGAGGCGGTGGATCTGATCGGTCTGGAGGTCGGTTATCGCCTGATTCCATTGGTGGACCGCAACCAGGGCGGCGAGCTGATGGGGCGCATCAAGGGCGTGCGCAAGAAATTGTCCGAAGATCTCGGCTTCCTCGTTCAGGCGGTGCACATACGCGACAACTTGGAACTGGGTCCGAACTCCTATCGGATCACCATTCTGGGCGCGCCGGTGGGTGAATCCGAAGTGTTTCCGGACCGAGAGCTGGCCATCAATCCGGGACAGGTCTCCGGTGCGATGCCGGGCTCTGCGACCAAGGATCCCGCCTTCGGCTTGGATGCGATCTGGATCGACAAGTCGCGGCGCGAGCAGGCACAGGCTCAGGGCTATACGGTAGTGGACGCCAGCAGCGTCATCGCGACTCACTTGAGTCATCTACTGCAATCTCACGCGCACGAACTGTTGGGTCACGAGGAAGTGCAACAGCTGCTGAACCGCTTGGGTAAATCCGCGCCAAAGCTCATCGAGGACCTGGTACCCAAATTGCTGCCGATGAGCGTGGTCGTCAAAGTGCTGCAGTATCTGCTGTTGGAGCGGGTGCCCATCCGCAACCTGCGCACCATCTGCGAGACTCTCGCGGAACTCGCGCCCAAGACGCAAGACCCGGTGGCGCTGGTGGCGGCGGTGCGCGTGGCTCTCGGCCGCACCATCGTGCAGAACATCGGCGGCCTGCGCGAGGAATTGCCGGTCATCACCCTGGATCCTGCGCTCGAGCAGGTGCTGCAAGATTCGATGACCGGCGGCGACGCAGCGCCGGGATTCGAGCCGGGGCTTGCCGACAGAATTCAACAGGCGCTGGGCGACAGCGCACGGCGTCAGGACGCCGCGGGTGAACCGGCAGTGCTGCTGGTCGCGCCGAAGATTCGTCCCTGGATCGCGCGATTGATGCGCCATTCCACGCCTTCGCTGGCGGTGCTTGCCTACAACGAGATTCCGGAAAACCGCCGCATCCGCGTCATCGCGGCGGTGGGCCGCTCATGATTTGCTTGATTCACGGGAGTTGACATGAAGATAAAACGATACACGGCGGTCAGCATGCGCGCAGCTCTTGCCCAGGTGCGCGCGGAGCAGGGGCCGGATGCCGTCATCCTCTCGAGCCGCCGCGGCGAGGAGGGCATCGAAGTCATCGCTGCCGTGGATTACGACGAGGCATTATTTGCCGATGCCAATCGGCAGCGGCCGGCACCGATCGTCGGCCCATCCGCGACGGATGCTCCGGTCATGCCGCGTTCGGCAATCGCGGCTCCTGCGCCGGCTGCTTCGATCGCGGCAAAAGCGCCGGTCGCCGCGAAGCCGCCGGCCGCACCCGCAGCGCAGCGGCCCGCTGCACCCGCGACGCAGCGGCCGGCTGAAGCACCGCGACCCGCTGCAGCACCGCGACCCGCCGCAGCGCCCGCCATTCCGCCACGCGTCCAGCGACCCTCGGCTTCTGCGGATGCGAGTTACGGTGCCATGCAACGTGAACTGCAGGATTTACGCCGATTGCTGCAGACCGGCTTGGCGGGCATGACTTGGAGCGACAAGCGCCTGCGCGAGCCCTTGCAGGCGCGCGTGCTCGAAGAGCTGTCGGCGATGGATATCGCGCCGGACATGGCGATGGAGCTGGCGGCGCTCACGCCGCGGCGCACCAGCTTGGAGAATCCATCACACATCCCATTGGCGCTGCTGGTCAAACACTTGCCGGTGGTCAACGACATGACCTGCATCAGCGGCGGCATCACCGCCGTGGTCGGCCCCACCGGCGCCGGCAAAACCACGACCATCGCCAAGCTTGCCGCACGCTGGTGCATGCAGCACGGCAGTCAGGATCTGGCATTGGTCAGCACCGATGGTTATCGAATCGGTGCGCGCGAGCAGCTGAATACCTACGCGCGTATTCTGGGGGCGCCCATGCACGCCGCAAACGGCGCCAAGGAATTGGCTCGCGTGCTGGAGCGGCTCAAATCCAAGAAGCTGATTTTGATCGACACTGCCGGCATGGGACCGCGCGACGTGCGTCTCACCGAACAATTGGCGGCACTGAAGTACGGCGCCACGAGCGCGCGGGTCTTGCTGGCGCTTCCGGCACAAGTCGAAGGTCACGCGCTCGATGAAATCGTGTGCGCCTTCGTGCGTGTGAAGCCCGCGGCATGCGTCCTGACCAAAGTGGATGAGGCAGCAAGTCTCGGCGCCGCCATTTCCACGGTGCTCAGGCACAAGTTGAAAGTCGCTTATGTTTGCGACGGGCAACGCGTGCCGGAGGATTTGCACGCGGCGCATCTGAAGCGGGTCTGGCTGATTCGCGCCGCCCTGCAGCTCAAGGAGCGTGCGCCGGGTGCGCGCGACGAAGCGGCGCTGGCGCGCAGGTTCGCCGGAGCATCCGCCCATGCGTGACTCCAGACTTTCGCCTGATCGGGTCGAAGCATTGGCTGAGCTCAACGCCTCGCGCCCCGTCAAGGTCATCGCCGTGACCGGCGGCAAAGGCGGGGTGGGCAAGACCACGGTCTCGGCCAATCTGGCCGTGTCCATCGCCGCGCAGGGACGTGATGTCATGCTGGTGGATGCCGACCTGGGCCTGGCCAACGTGGACGTGGTGCTGGGGCTTCACACCCGCTTCCATCTGGGTCACGTCATTCAGGGCGAATGCTCGCTGGAAGACGCGATCGTCACCGGTCCGCACGGGCTGCAGATTGTGCCGGCCGCATCCGGCATCAAACGCATGGCGACCCTGTCGCCGGCCGAGCATGCGGGGATCATCCGGGCGTTCAGCGATCTCTATCACCAGATCGAGGTATTGGTGGTGGATACCGCGGCGGGGCTGCACGACAGCGTCATGACCTTCAGCCAGGCGGCGCACCACGTCGTCGTGGTGGTCTGTGACGAGCCCGCCTCCATCACCGATGCCTATGCGCTCATCAAGGTATTGAGCCGCGAGCATGGTGTACAGCGCTTTCAGATTTTGGCGAACCAGACCCGCCGGTCCGGCGAGGGACCCGATCTGTTCCAGAAAATAGCGCGGGTTTGTGACCGGTTTCTCAATGTGACGCTGGAGTTCGCCGGTTCCGTACCGTTTGACGACTATCTGCGCCGGGCTGTGCAGCGGCAGACGGCGGTCGTCGATGCCTATCCGGCATCAATTTCGTCCATAGCACTCAAGAATCTGGCCTCCAAAGCCGATAAGTGGTCTGTGCCCCAAGGGGCACGAGGTCACCTTGAGTTCTTTGTCGAACGAATGGTCGGGGCCAGGATTGCTCCCGCGACGGTATTGCAATGAGAGCAAGCACACAGTACACGAACACGCAAAAACGCGGCGCGAAGCCGATGATGGACGATCACGCCCCTGTCGATCAGGTGCCGCAGCAGGACTTGGTGTTGAGACACGCCGATTTGGTGAAGCGCATTGCCTATCACCTGGTCAGCCGCATGCCGCCGAATGTGGAGGTCGATGATTTGATCCAGTCAGGGATGATCGGACTTCTGGATGCGGCCAAACACTACTCGGCCACCAAGGGCGCCAATTTCGAGACTTATGCCGGCATCCGCATACGCGGCGCGATGCTCGATGAGGTGCGCAAATCCGATTGGACGCCGCGCTCGGTGCATCGAAACATGCGAGAGATGGCGGATGTCATTCGCAAGATCGAGAATGCCAAGGGACAGGACGCGACGCCGATCGATATCGCCGGAGGTCTCGGCGTCTCCATCGAGGATTACCACAAGCTGGTGCAGGACGCCGCGAGCTGCCGGTTGTTCAGTTTCGATCAAATGGGATCGAGTGAGGATGAGTCCAGCCCCGCCGATCACGCGCGCGACGAGGGGCCGGGTCCTTTGGATGATATCGAGGATGCCGGTTTTCGCGGGGCGCTCGCCGGGGCCATCAACATGCTGCCGGAGCGGGAAAAACTGGTGCTCTCCCTGTACTACGATGAGGACATGAACTTGCGAGAAATCGGTGAAGTGCTCGAGGTCTCGGAATCCCGCGTGTGCCAGATTCACGGCCAGGCGCTCGTGCGCTTAAGGGCGCGGTTGGCGGAGTGGCTGTCGCCGAACTGATCCGATGGATATTTTAAGCATCATAGGCATCGTGCTGGCGCTGATAGCGATCATCGGCGGCGCAATTCTCAAAGGCAGCAGCGCCGGAGCGCTGGTGGGCAGTGCGGCGTTCGTGATCGTCGTCGTGGGCACCCTTGCCGCCAGCCTGGTGCAGACACCCATGGCCACATTTTTGCGGGCCTGGAAGATCGTTTCCTGGGTGTTCAAACCGCCCGTGAACAATCCGGCGGCCATGATCGAGAAAATAGTCGAGTGGAGCAACATCGCGCGCAAACAGGGATTGCTCGGACTGGAATCTGCGGTCGAGGGTGAGAAGGACGACTTCCTGAAAAAAGGCCTGCAGTCCTTGGTGGACGGCGGCGAGCCCGATGCGATCCGCTCGAGCATGGAAATCGAATTGGAGACCATGGAGCATTTCGACACACAGGCTGCCAAAGTATTCGAAGCCATGGGTGTTTACTCACCCACGCTCGGCATCATCGGTGCGGTGATGGGCCTGATGGCCGTCATGCAAAATCTCAACGATCCCTCGAAGCTCGGCCATGGCATCGCGGCGGCCTTTATCGCAACCATTTACGGCATCGCCTTCGCCAATCTGTTGTTCCTGCCCATGGGCAACAAGCTGAAAGCGGTGATTCACGGCCAATCGCAGGTTCGGACCATGGTCATCGAGGGTCTCATCGCCATCGCGCAAGGCGAGAATCCGCGCAACATCGAATCGAAATTGCAAGGGTACTTTCACCGCTGATAACACGCCATGGCCCGCAAGA
>Ga0210406_10001316_pt1 | contig 30814 bp, 26 predicted proteins | sample IncBWC30MmetaG_FD_155454 | JGI IMG/M metagenome (GOLD analysis project Ga0210406, IMG submission 155454) | Forest soil microbial communities from Barre Woods Harvard Forest LTER site, Petersham, Massachusetts, United States - Inc-BW-C-30-M | ecosystem: Environmental > Terrestrial > Soil >... | reverse complement strand
TTATTGCTGCCGACAGCCATCCGCGCATCTTCCCGATGTTGACGACGGCCGCCGGCACCATCACGCCCGCGCGTGTGTTCGTGATCGGCGCGGGAGTCGCTGGACTGCAGGCGATCGCAACCTCGCGGCGGTTGGGAGCGGTGACTTCGGCCTACGATCTGCGTCCGGCGGCCAAGGAACAAGTGCAAAGTCTGGGTGGACGCTTCGTCGAACTCCCGATCGAAGCCAAAGATGCTCAGGACGCTCGCGGCTACGCGCAGGCCCAGGACGAAAGCTTCTACAAGCAGCAACGCGAACTCTTGGGACGCGTCGTCAAAGAAAGCGACGTGGTCATCACGGCGGCCGTAATCCCGGGCAAGACATCGCCCGTGCTGGTCACGGAAGAAATGGTGAAGGGAATGGCGCCGGGTTCGGTCATTGTCGATCTCGCCTCCGAGCGAGGCGGCAATTGTGAATTAACGAAGGCCGGAGAAACCATCGTGCAGTACGGCGTCACCATCATCGGCGCGATTAACGTCGCCAGTGGCGTGCCTTATCACGCGAGCCAAATGTATGCCCGCAATATCACCTCGTTCCTGACTCACCTCTTCAAGGAACAAAAGCTACAGCTGAATATGGACGACGAAATTGTGCGCGAGACCCTCGTCACGCGGGGCGGAGATGTTGTGAATGCGCGCGTTCGCGAATTTTTCAGTATGCCGGCTCCGGTCACACAAGGTTGAAGAATTTCGGGGAGGACAGATGAGTGGTTCCATCCTGATTAATGGTCTTTTTATATTTATGCTGGCGGGCTTTATCGGTTTCGAGGTGATCCGCCGCGTGTCTCCGCTGCTGCACACACCCCTGATGTCGCTGACAAACGCCCTGGATGCCATCGCGGTCGTAGGTGCCATCGTCTTGGTTGGCGAGCACAAGAGCACACTCTCGACTGTACTCGGCACCATCGCGGTCGTGGCCGCCACCAGCAATATCGTCGGCGGGTTCCTGATCACGGACCGCATGCTTAAGATGTTCAAGTCCAGCCGCCCGGCAGCCAAATCATGAACGAATTCGCCGGCAATCAGGTAATCATCGAAGTTGTTTACCTCCTGGCGAGCGCGCTGTTCATCCTCTCGCTCAAGTGGATGAGTTCGCCCACCACCGCCCGCCACGGCGTGTGGGCCGGCGAACTGGGCATGCTACTGGCCATCGGCGGCACGCTGCTGCATCACGGCATCGTCGACTACCAGTGGATTGCCATCGCATTGGTGCTGGGAACCATCATCGGCATCCCGCTGGGCCGCGTGCAGATGACGGCCGTTCCCCAGCGGACCGCGCTGAGCCATGCATTCGGCGCTCTCTGCGTGACTTTGGTTGGCACGGCCGAGTTTTATCTAGGTACTCCCCACATCTCGCGTTTCATGATGGCTGTGCTTTCGATGGAGGTCATCCTCGGATCGCTTACTTTTACGGGGAGCCTGATGGCCGCAGGCAAACTGCAGGAGGTTCTACCGCAGCGGCCCCTGACTTATAAAGGCCAGAATCTCGTCAACTTTCTTCTGCTCCTGATTGCCGTCGTGCTGGCCGTCTATCTCGTGCTGCATCCGGAAGCGAAACAACTCTATCCCTTCATGCTGCTGATCGCGCTTGCGTTCGGCGTGCTGCTGGTGATCCCGATCGGCGGGGCCGACATGCCGACCGTCATCTCGCTTTTGAATGCGTATGCCGGATTGTCTGCAGCAGCGATGGGCTTTGTGCTCAACAACAAACTGCTGATCGTGGCGGGCGCGCTGGACGGATCTTCGGGTCTGATTCTTTCGGTCATCATGTCGAAGGCGATGAACCGTTCCTTCACCAATGTGCTGTTCGGAGCGTTTGGGCAGGTGCAGTCTACGGGAGCCGCGGGCCATGAGGCAAAGCCCGTCAAGAGCGCAACGGCCGAAGAGGCGGCAGCGATTCTATCGGCCGCCAACAAAGTAGTTGTGGTTCCCGGCTACGGCATGGCGGTCGCGCAGGCGCAGCATAAGGTGCGCGAACTTTATGACGCCCTGACCAAGCGCGGAGTGGACGTGAGGTTCGCCATCCATCCAGTAGCAGGCCGTATGCCGGGACACATGAACGTGCTGCTCGCCGAAGCCGACATCCCTTACGATCGCTTGATGGACATGGACGACATCAACGGAGACTTCCCGCAGACCGATGTTGCGCTCGTAATCGGCGCGAACGACGTAACAAATCCCGCAGCTCGCACCGATTCCACCAGCCCTATTTACGGAATGCCGATCCTTGATGTCGACAAGGCGCACACGGTGATGGTGATCAAGCGCGGCATGAGCCCCGGCTTCGCCGGAATCGATAATCCCCTGTACTACCTCGACAACAACCTGATGCTCTTTGGCGATGCCAAGGCATTTGTTGGGAGCATCGTGCGCGAGTTGACAGGGGGCGGCGGTCACTAGCCCCACGTCACCCGACACCCGTGTCTGCGCTATCCTGACAACATGCGGGTGCATCCCTTACCTGCCGGCGATCGGAAATTGGTTCAGATCGTCGACGCGGCTCTCGCGGACGCTGCGCGCCGCAGCGGCCCATGGCTGGTGTGTCGTCCGGGATGCACTCAGTGTTGCGTGGGTGTATTCGCGATCAATCACCTTGATGCGGCCCGACTGAAGAATGGCCTCGCAGAACTGGAGCAGCGAGATCCGGCGCGGGCAGCAGCAGTGCGCTCACGATCTTCTGAGGCAGCAGCCCGGCTGAGCAGCAACTTTCCCGGCGATCCGCGCTCCGGCATCCTTGCCGAAGACGCCGCATCTGAAGCGCGCTTCGAGAACTTCGCCAATGACCAGGTCTGTCCCGTGCTCGATCCGTCAACAGGATTGTGTGACCTGTACGAATCCCGCCCCCTGACCTGCCGGACTTTTGGTCCCCCCGTGCAATCGGAAGATGGTCTGGGTGTGTGCGAGCTGTGCTATCACGGGGCGAGCGATGAAGAAATCGCCGCCTGCCAAATGAAAATCGATCCCCACGACCTCGAAGGAAAGCTCCTGAAGAAGGTTGAAGCCAAGACTGGCGTTCACGGCCAAACGATCATCGCATTTGCTTTGCGGGACTAGCTACGCACTACCGCCCAGATGACGCAGGACCTTTTCCGCCGCCCGCACACCACGGTGCTGTGCTTCCTCAAAAATCGAGAATCCGCTCAGATCAGAGTTCGCGAACAGTAACCGGCCATCAAGTTCGGCCAGACGGCGGCGCTCTTGGGAGAAGATCACGCCCGGCGTGGGTCGAGCCATGGCGTGACCGAAGCGCATGATATCGACTCGCGAAACGCAGCTTCTGATATCCGGGTGCACGCGCTCCAGATCCCCCAGGATGGCCTCCTTCCAATAGTTCCAGTCCTTCTCCAAGAGCAACTGTCGATTGGCAGCTGGTGCCCCTTCCGCGAGAGCCCAATAGAACGTCCACACCCTTCGGTCAATGTGGCTGCGCACAGTCTGATGCATAGCATCCACGTACCCCAGGGTAGGTGAATTCATTACTACGCTATCCCAGGTCGGGTCGCTTCCGTAATTCGCAGGTAGACGCTCCAGCGTGAGGTTGGCCGTTAGCCAGGGGGAATACTGAAAGTCTTGCAGCGGGCCGAAACCCTCGACAATGTACGGAGCCAGGAACGTGGGTGCAGCAAATATCACGAACTCGGCCTGATGCTCGGTGTCTCCGACAAGAACGCTGTAGCCGCTTCCCTTCTTTGCGACGCGATGCACCATCTGATCCGATCGCACGTACGACCCAACCCGCTCCAGCAACCTGCGAACAATCCAACCGTTCCCTTCCGGCCAGGTCAATGGCCCCTTGTCCTCAGGCTCGCGCGAAGCAAAGTAATGAATTCCCGCCCACGCTGACGCCTCGCCGGCCAGAGCGCCGTAGTCGTCACGGCAGCAGTAATTCATGTACCAGGTAACAATTCGTGAATCCATACCTTGTGCGCGCAGCCATTCGCTGAATGGCATGCGATCAAGATCTGCCTGCTCGCGAGAGAGCCCGCGCTCCATGGGTATCGTAAATCCACCCGAGGCGCGATAGCGGTGAATCTGGTCTTCCAGCCTGTGGAACTGCTCGCGATCTTTGTCGCTAAGGCCGATCGCGGGCTCGATCCCTTCCTGCCAACGGCCATATAAGAACAAGCGCTCCTGGGGCGAGAAGCACAGAGCGCGTTCGTCCCACACTCCATCCTTCAGCACGCCGAGTTCTTCAAACAGTTCGCGAACGTAGGTGGCTTTCGGACCGGGCACCGGAACATAGTGCGCCGCCCAGGGATACGCTGTGATTTCGTTCTCGCCCCAACGGGAATTGCCTCCCGGCTGCGGGTTCATCTCGAGAAGAACAAAGTCCTTGAATCCGCGTTTGTTCAGCCGCCACGCTGCGCTGAGCCCCGCGATCCCTCCGCCCACAATGACGACGGCGTGTTTTTCCGTCTTTCGTGGGGAGGGAAAAGATGCGCGGTCGCGCAGGAGATGTCCGACTTGAAAGGACTCGTTAACAAAGCCGCCGGCAATCGGGCGACCAGCCTTCACGGAGAGTCCCACAAGCGCTGCGCTGCCGACCTGCAGAAACCTTCGACGCGTGAACTTCAATGGCTGATGTCCTTCCAATCCTGATCGTAAGCGCGCACGAGTACCTGATCGTTCAGGCGATTCGGAGGCATCGGCATCGGAGACATGTCAGGCGGGAACTGGAACATCGTTGGAAGGCCATCGACAGAAACAAAGCGAAGCCCGGCGGGCAGCAGCGTCGGTGACGCGTAGTCATGCGACGAGGCAATCACGAAGCCCCACTCCCCAAACGACGGAACGTACACGTGATACGGGTAGGTTTTCAGTCCGGCTTGTTTCAGGGTCTCGACGATGCACCAATACGAATCGCGGGCGAACATCGGAGAGGTGCTCTGCACTACCATCAGACCTTGCGCGCTCAGATGCCGCGCCGCAGCTTTGTAAAACGCCGTGGTGTAGAGCTTGCCGAGCGAGTAACTGGTTGGATCGGGAAAATCGATCACGATGAAGTCGTAGCTGTCGGGACTGGTATCGACCCAGGGGAATGCATCGGCATTGATGACATGGACCTTGGGCGACAAGAAAGATTTCTGGTTCAGCCCTGTAAGCATCGGGTGGGTCGAAAACAAGCGCGTCATTTCAGGATCGAGATCCACCAGCGTGACGCTCTCCACCTGCGGATACTTGAGGATCTCGCGCACCGCCAGTCCATCGCCACCACCCATGACCAGCACACGCCGTGGAGTGGGCACGGCTGACAGCCCGGGATGAATAAGCGCCTCGTGATAGCGGTACTCATCCCGGGAACTAAATTGCAGGTGACTATTGAGAAAGAGTCGGATGTCATCCTTGAATCGGGTCAGCACGATGTGCTGGTAGCGCGTATCGCGCGCGAGGATGATTTCATCAGCGTAGATATTGTCTTCCGCCGCCGCGGTGATCCGCTTTGCCTGGGCTAAGCCAATCCCGAGCCCACACATCACCAGCAAGCACAGGGCGCGCAACACTCGCGTGGAAGGCAGCTGGCGGGCGAACAGGAACGTGCTCCACAGCGCGACGCCCACGTTGATCAAGCCGAACAGCATCGCGGAACGCACGAGTCCCAGCCGCGGGACCAGCAGGATCGGAAACAAAAGCGATGCTCCCAGCGCGCCCAGGTAGTCGAAGGTCAAGACATGCGCCACCACGTCGCGGAAGTGGTAACGCTCGCGCACCATGCGCATGAGAATGGGAATTTCGAGGCCTACGAGTACGCCAATCACCACAACGAGCACGTACATGAGCAACTGAAATCCCTGCGTGTACGCGAAAGCCAGAAAGAGCAGCGCCGAAGAGAATCCGCCGATCACCCCCAGCATGAGTTCGATCCATACGAAGCGATAGGCCAACCCGCGATGGATGTACCGCGAGAACGCACTACCGATCCCCATCGCAAACAAATAGCAGCCGATGATGGTCGAAAACTGCAGGACGCTATCGCCCAGCAAATAGCTGGCCAGCGTGCCGGCGATCAGCTCGTAAATCAGCCCGCAGGCCGCGATGAGTAACACCGTGATGAAGAGCAGGATTCCCACGATTTAGTGAACCGCAGCCGCAATGATGATGCAGATGCCGATCGACATAGCGCCCACTAGGATCGCCAGCGCCATGTTGTGCTCTTGCACGATTTCTTTCCACAAGTGATATGGAGTGAACTTGTCCATCACCAGAAATGCCACGGTGAAGACAAGGATTCCCAGAAATGCGAAGACCACCGCATTCACGACACTACTCACCAGCGTAGGGCTCATCTCATTTGCCTCCCGTGTAGTGGTGATAGGAACTGTAGACCGAGCGGTAAGAACCAGGATTGTCGCGTACGGAGCGCGGAACATTTTTGACTTCGTTGACGCGGGCCAGACTCCAGCCCTGGTATTGCGCAATGCTGAGCCCGACCAGCACTGCCGACCCGTAAATGATGTACAAGACTCGCATCAATCGTCGTCTCCGGATGTGGTAATCATCGGATGATCGCTTTCCGCCCAACGGAGATGCTCGAAACTGAGGGTCCGCCAGGAAAGCAGGATGGCCGGGAGCAACAGCGCGCCCAGCGCAATGCCATAGAAGCTGTACTGAGGAACGTCGCGCTTCACCGTGATTGTGTAATAGGTCATCCCATAACCGGGATCGCCTTCCGGCTCCACTCGCAAGTAATAGCGCCCAGGCGGCACGCTGGGCACGGCGACCGCGTCATTCGCGCTTCCCTCTGACCATGAGCCGTCTGAGTCGTAGCCGTGATAGAAGCTGACCTCGCGGCCGAAATCGAAAGCCTGCCCCGTGGTCTCGTTGATGAGCGCATAGTTCAGGTAGATCCACCGGTTATTTAGATCGGTGGTGGTCTTCAACTCTACGTTCGAGGTGTGCCCTTTTATCTCGAAGTCGTCCGTCACGAACGAGGCTTCCCCACGCCGGTTCGAATCGTATTTGTAGTAGCCGGTGAACACTTCCTTGTTTTGGGCCGAGAGATCAAAGCCGATCATCAGCACAACTAGGGCCAGCAGAAAAAAAGCAAACGTGAGCCAAATGCTTTTGGCCTCCCCACTCATGGGAGAGGGTTGGTTTTCGTAGACGCCCACCGCTTCGGGAGGGGACCCGGGAAGCCGGAAGGCCTTCCAGACGTCCTTGCCGAGCATGTACTCGCCCATCGACCAGTTGACTTCATTACCCGTCTGCTCGCTCGACAGGACCCGCGGCGGCGAAACATAGTCACTGACCTCGACCGACTCTCCGACCCGCACTTGCCACGGGAATTCGCCCAGTACGAAGCTGGTGCTGGCCCGCGCCGTCTGAAAGTGCTTGTAAGTCTCTCCCAGGTACTTGACCTTGGGAGGACTCGAAAACGAAACACGCTCGGGCAGGGCCTTCAATGTGCTGACATCGTTCCAATGTCCGTCATATTCGGTCAGGTAGCGAAATCCCTTGAAGGGGTTGAAGAGAACGTACTCGTGCCAACTGTAGGCTGCGCCGTCGACGTTGATCGTCCGCCGTTCGAAGCCGATTACCTCATATTCCGTACCACGAATCTTGCCGCGAGTCCCGAGCGGAATCACCGGACGATCTTTGTCGGTCGCAGCCTTGAATTGTTGCAGGATCTGGAGATTCGGATCCTTCGCGTCGAGGATCGAGTGGCAGCCTTCGCAAACGATGGTGACTGCGTTGTTGAAGGAGCGCAAGACCAAAGCCGCCCCGCAGTTCGGGCAATTCAGCGCGCGGGCTTGCGGCTTGCCGGGTGGCGTCGGTCCGCTTGCACTCACGACCAGCCCTCAAAGTTACGAAGATTCTTGAGACCAAGGGCTTCAAACTCGACCATCTCTCCCAAGTAAAGCGCCGGCTTCTCGTCGCTGTAATCGATGGTGGCGAATTTCCCTGTCAGAGAGCGCAGGTCGGCGAAGATTACGTCGCTCTTGTCCCAGTACTGAAAGGGCAACTCTCCCTGCACGCCGCGATAGTGCGCTTTGGTGATCGTCGTGACTTCGTAACCCTCGTTGTCCCACACAAAGCGATCGCCCACGCGGCACTGGTCGGGCAGCTTGCGGCCGGGTGCTGCAAACGAGATCGCATATTCGTCTTGAGCATCAGACAGCCATCCGCTCGTGCCGTCGTTCAACATCAGGTGCCACTCGTTCCAATTGCCCTGCTCGTATTCGTAAATGACCCGCCCGATCGCAGTGAATGCCTTGTGGTTATAGCTGCCCTCAGTACCGATCTGAATGGGAGAGCTATCCGGAGGCAGATCGCCGACTTCACCAACCTTTTTCAAATCGACGTCAGTCCGTACCAGGATGGACTTGCAGTACTCGCAGACAGTCTGCACGCTGCTCGACCAGCGAAAGACAACTTGTGCGCCACAATTCGGGCACGTTGCCGTCGGCTGGGTCATCCGGTGACGCTCCCCGTCGGAGGTTGCGTAGTGAACACCAGAAGACGGCTATCGGCTTGCTTAACGGCTTCACAGTACGGGCGTACCACACTTCGGACGGTGACAGATGTAGCACCAAAAGACTCTCGCAGGTGAGCTCTGAAATCCCATTCAGTTCGAGGAACACAGCAGAAGAGGTTCAGGCAGAGCGACCCGAACTCGGGAAAAGAGTGACAGGTCAGATGGGACTCAGCGAGCAGGCACAGGCCGGTGATTCCCCCGGTCTGGGGAAATTGATGCCATTGCGTTTCACCTACCGGACGAAGGCTCAAGTCGGCAACGATCCGCTCGAACAGTCCGCGCAGCAAAGACAAGTCGGCAAGGGATGCGGCCGAGCAACCATGAGCTTCAATGATCCACTCGATTCCGTTCATGCGTGAATGCGCTTACGGCTGACCTTGACCGCAATTCGGACAGAACTTGCTGACTTTCGGGATCGACTTGCCACAGTTCAGGCAGAACTTGGCTTCGGTCCCGGCGGCAACCGTACCTCCGGCGGCTGCGGCACCGCCTTCGCTCCCGGCGCTTGCGCTTCCCTTCTTGATCGCGTCCATCATGGCTTGCCCCATGGCCATGCCTGCGCCTAAGCCCGCTCCAACTCCGGCGGCACCCCCACCCTCGTTCGCCGCCGCAACGGGGATCGATTGCGCCACCTGGTACTGCATGTAGCGTCCCATGTCGCCGACCATGTTCATGCCGATGCGTTGATCCAGAATCTTCTGCAGCTCGTCGGGAAGCGACAGGTTCTCGACCACGAAGCCGTCGAGCACCAAGCCGAGATCGGTGAATGCGGGCTTCAGCTGGCCGGCGATTTTGTCCGAAAGCGCAACCTGATTCGCCGCCATATCGAGGAATGGGACTTGGCTTCCGGCGAACGTATCCGTGATTCGACCAACGATCGTGTTGCGCAACTGACCTTCAATATCCGCAACCCCATACGCATCTCGCGTTCCGCTGATCTTCGTGTAGAAAACCTTGGGGTCGGCCAGGTGATACGTGTAAATTCCAAACGCGCGCAGACGGATGGCGCCAAATTCCTTGTCGCGAATGGTGATTGGATTCTGCGTGCCCCAGTGCTGGTTGGTCTGCAGGCGCGTGATGAAGAAATACACGTCGGACTTGAACGGGGACTTGAATGCTTTGTCCCAGTTCATGAGGTAAGTCAGGATGGGCAGCGTTTGCGTATTCAACGTGTACAGGCCGGGGCCAAAAACATCGGCGACTCGGCCTTCGTTTACGAACACCGCCATCTGCGAGTCGCGCACCGTGAGTTTGCCGCCGTTCTGAATCTCGCGATCCTGCATCGGATAACGGTAGGCAAGAAGGCCATCCGCGGGCTCGACCCACTCAATAACATCGATGAACTGTTTGGAAAGAAAATCTCGCAGGCTCATAGCTGAACGCACTCCCGGGCAAGCATGCCGCAAGAACCACGACAGCCGCCGATTTGGGGATGCTAAGGGCCTATCGTCACGGTGTCAATGCCGTGTTTGACCGCAACTATTGCAGGTTGTAAATGGAATTCGCGGATTGCGCTGGGGCGGGCGCCGAAGCAGCGCCCCTTCCCTACTCAGTAGAGGAAACTGGAACCGCTGCCCGATTCTTGATGGTGCCCAACTCCAGGTATGACGTGGTGGCTCTGGACCCTCCGGCCAACTCACTGTCGGCCTCGGGACGAACCTCGCGCTCGCGCCAGAACGCGTATATCGCCGGATACACCAGTAACTCCAGGAGGAACGAGGTGACGATGCCGCCAACCATCGGTGCAGCGATGCGCTTCATGATCGCTGAGCCGGCTCCCGTGGCCCAAAGGATCGGCACGAGCCCGATGCTCATGGTCGCAAAGGTCATGAACTTGGGACGCAACCGCTTAGCCGCACCCTCGACGATCGCCTCGTAGAGTTGTGTACGCGTCAGCCGCGCGTGCTCTCGCTTCGCCTTTTCATAAGCGAGATCGAGATACAACAGCATGAACACACCCGTCTCGGCGTCGATACCCAGCAGGGCGATAACGCCGACCCAGACCGCGATGCTCATGTTGTAGCCGAGCAGATAAACTAACCACAACGCACCCACGGCGGAGAACGGCACCGCGAGAATGATGATGGCGGTTTTCACCATCGACCGGGTGTTGAAATAAAGCAAGAACAGGATGATCCCCAGCGTCACAGGAACCACCAGCATCAGGCGCTGCCGCACACGCTCGGAGGACTCATACTGGCCGCTCCAGAACACGTTGTATCCCGGCGGCAATTGCAATTTCTTCTGCAACTCCAGCCGACCTTGCTCAACGTAGTCGCCCGGCGCGCGGTCGGCGAGATCGACGTAGACATATCCGGTGAGCAGCCCGTCTTCGTTGCGAATCATCGAAGGGCCGTTCAACATGCGAATGGTCGCCAGTTCCGACAGCGGAATCTGCTTCTCTCCGTTGGCCGTCACCAGCACACGGCCGAGGGCCTCAATATCGGAGCGGAAGTCGCGCTTGTAGCGGACGTTGATGGGATACCGTTCGCGTCCTTCAATCGTGGTGCTGATATTCTCGCCGCCAACGGCAGTCGACAACGCATTCTGCGCGTCATCAATCGACAGACCGTTGCTCGCCAGAGCCTTGCGATCCCAGGTCACGTCAAGGAAGTAGCCGTCGCCCGTGCGCTCCGAGAAGACGCTTCGCGTTCCGGGCACGCCCGATAACACGGCTTCGACTTGCCGTCCGATTTCCTGAATTTGCTTGACGTCCGCGCCCTGAATCTTCAGCCCTACAGGCGTCCGGATTCCAGTCGTAAGCATTTCAATACGTCCGCGGATCGGCATCGTCCAGGAGTTGGAGAGGCCCGGGATCTTTAAGGCCTCGTTCATTTCCGAGATCAATTGCGCATCCGAAATGTTGTCGGGTGTGACGTGGCGGAGTAGGGGCAACGTCCAGTTGGGTGCCCATGACGAATACCACGTATGCGTGCGCCGCCACTGCGAGTGCGGCTTCAGAACAATGACCGTCTCCAGCATCGAGAGCGGAGCGGGATCGGTAGCGCTTTCCGCCCGGCCGGTCTTTCCGAGAACGTGGTCCACTTCCGGGAAGCGCTTCAGGATGCCGTCCGTGACCTGCAGCAAGCGCTGAGATTCGGCGATCGAGATGCCCGGCATGGTCGTGGGCATGTAGAGGAACGAGCCTTCCTCAAGCGGCGGCATGAACTCCGAGCCGATCCTCCAAAACAGCGGAACCGTCAGCAGCACGATCACCACTGCCCCGACGATCACCTGCGTCTTCCAGCGCAGGGTCCAGCGAACGACCGGATCGTAGAAGCGAATGAGCGGGCCGGTAATCGGATGTTTTTCCTCAGGACGAATCTTGCCACCGAGAAGAACGCCAGTGAGCTTCTGCCACCAGGTCTGCTCAAGTCCCAGTGGGCGCGGCTTGCGCACCAACAGCAATCGGAGAGCAGGATCGAGCGTCAAGGCCAGAACCGCTGCCACCAGCATGGCAAAGTTCTTCGTGTAGGCCAAAGGTCGGAACAGCTTCCCTTCCTGCCCTTCCAGCACCAGCACGGGCAAGAACGCGACGGCGATAACCAGCAACGCGAAGAACGTTGGCCCGGCGACTTCCTTGACCGCTTCGAGTATGACTTCTTCGTATTTGAACGGCTGTCCGGAACGTTCGTAGATCTCAAGCTTCTTGTGCGTTTGTTCCACAACAACAATGGCAGCGTCGACTAGCTCGCCGCAGGCGATAGCCAATCCGGCGAGCGACATGATGTTGATGCTTACGCCCGCGTACTGCAGCGGTATGAACGTGAGCAAAATCGCCACGGGGATGGTGACGACCGGGATGACCGCACTGGGGAAATGCCACAGGAAGATCAGGATGATGATGACAACCGTGATCACGACCTCGATGAGGGTGGATCGCGCGTTCGCAATGGCACGGCGGATGAGTTCGGACCGGTCGTAGATCGGCACGACCTTCACGCCGGACGGCATGCCGGCTTCGATTTCTTTGAGGCGGGCTTTTACGTGATCGATCACCTCCAGCGCGTTGCTGCCCTCGCGCATGATCACGATACCCGATACCACTTCGCCGGTACCATCGAGATCCGCGGCACCCCGCCGGATGTCAGGCCCCAAAACGACTTCGCCAATATCCTTGATGCGAATCGGCGTTCCGCCCTGGTCGGTCAAAACAATGTCTTCGATGTCCTGTGAAGATTTGACGTATCCGCGCCCGCGGATCATGTACTCCGCGCCGCCGAATTCCAGAAGACGGGCGCCGGTTTCACTATTGCCATTGCGCACGGCCTCAGCCACCCTCGAGATCGGAATTCCGTACGAACGCAGACGATTGGGATCGACGTTGACCTGATACTGCTGCGTGAAACCGCCCAGAGAAGCAACTTCTGCCACGCCCGGTACGGCCTTCAGGTAGTACTTCAAATACCAGTCCTGATACGACCGAAGTTCCGCGAGGCTATGCTTGCCCGACTGGTCCTTCAAGACGTACTGAAACACCCACCCTAGACCTGTCGCATCCGGACCTAGCTCCGTTTTCACGCCCTGCGGCAGCCGCGAATTTACAGAGGAAAGGTACTCGAGCGTCCGCGAGCGCGCCCAGTAGATATCCGTGCCTTCCTCGAACACCACATAAACGTAAGAGAACCCGAAATCAGAAATGCCGCGAACCGTCTTGACCTTAGGCGCGCCGGTCATGGCACTGATGATGGGATAGGTGACCTGGTCTTCGATGATGTCCGGACTACGGTCCCAGCGGGACAGAATGATGACTTGGGTTTCACTCAGGTCAGGCGTAGCGTCGAGCGGCAGATGCATCATGGACCACGTGCCCCAGATGCAGGCCGCTGCCACGAATGCAAAAATCAGAAACTTGTTCTTGACCGAAAAGGTTATGAGCCGGTTAATCATTCACGCGCCCCATTCCGGGATCTGCGGCGCTCCTCAACCGATCATCAATGTACTTCGCAGGATCTTCCATGAATTGCTTGTGACACTTGTCAGAGCAGAAATAATACGTTTCTCCGCGGAAGGCTTCCTTGTGTCCACCGGCGATAGACTTCTCACGATCAATGGACATGCCGCACACGGGGTCGGTCAAGTTGGATTGATTGACCTGCGAAGCTTGCCCGGCAGCGTCCCGTTTTTCATTCACGCTGCGCAGGGCGTCCGGCTTCATGCGGCTTTCAGAATCGATCAGAAAATTCCCCGAAGTGACCACCCGATCGCCTTCGGCCAAGCCGCGCTTCACGGTTACGCGATTTCCAAACGAGCCCCCGAGAGCCACCGGCCGCGGCTCGAAGACGCCATCGGCGGTTTCGATATAAACGATCTTCTGCATCCCGCTGTCGAGAATGGCCTCCGCCGGAACGGAAATGCCGTTCGGCGCCGGCGCGCGGAATTCGATGTCCACGTACATATCGGGACGCAGGAACAATCCCGGATTTTCGGTTTCGAGGCGCAGCTTCAAAGTGCGCGACGTCGCATCAAACAGGGGCGGACTGTCACTGACCGTCGCGCTCACGGTCTTTCCCAGTTCACGAACCAGAACCGTCGCTTTCGATCCCGGCCGCAAGGTAGCCGTCTCGTCGCTGAAAACATCAGCGATGATCCATACCTTGCTCAGGTCGGCGATCCGGTAGAACTCCGTTCCCTTATCGAACCGTTGCTGCGGCGTGATGGTGCGTGAGAGCACGACGCCATCGACCGGAGCTACCAGTGCGATGTCCCCCGTCACCTGGCGCGTTTTTGCCAGCTCACGAATCTGCGGATCGCCCATGCCCAGCGTGCGGAGTTGCTCCTCGTTCACGCGCACGCTTGAATCACTGAGGCGCGAGTCGTCTCCGTCCCGCGTTCCTTTCACGCGGTCGATGCTGGCCAACGATCCCAAGTAGGCCTGCTCGGCGTTGCGGAATTCACGGCTGAAGAAGCTGGCAAGCAGCTGATCCTTCTTAACGACCGTTCCTGCAGGATTGTCCTGCAGTTCGCGAATCCATCCGTCCGTGCCCGCCATCAGGCGGAACACCCGGTTGTCGTCGGGAGCTACGCGGCCCGTCGTGCGAATCATCCGCGAGCCGGAATTCTTCTCAACTTTCTCGACACGCACCCCGATCAACTGCTGCTGCTCGGCCGTGATGGCCACCGCTCCGGCGGGCAACTGCAGCTTCGACGAAAGATTGTCTCCCTCGTAGACAGGCTCGAGCGCCATCCCGCAATCCGGGGCCGTCCCCGGCTTGTCGGACTTATACGCCGGATGCATAGGGTCGACGTAGTACAGGATCTTTTTTGCGCTGGGTTGGTTGTTCGGACGGGATGGACCCGTAAAGCGACCTGCGATGAAGGCGCCTACAGCAATGAGGAGTAACGAACCGACAGCAGCCGGCTTATTCATGATTTCTGCCCCGCAACCACGGACTATCAGAGATCTCGGCAGGAAGAGCTTACTCCCTGCGCTGAACCTTGTCTGGGACTCACATCACAACCAGCAGGGGAATGAGGGGAGCATTTCGATCACAACCGGCGTGCTGTCGGGGGAGCGGGATGGAAGCCGCCGCGAAGGGTCGTCCATTTCCTGCAGGTTCGGGCGAAGGCGCTCCGTAGAGCGCCTTCGTTCCGTTAAAACTATTTCGCTTGAGGCTTGGTGAACAATGAATCATCAAGCTTCGGATTAACCGCAACCGTCTCGAGCATCGCCTTGTGAGTCTCGCGATACCCTTCCACCGCGGTCTCTAGGACGAACGGGACTTTTACGCCCTGCACGTCGCGGAAATCCCGCTGGTACACGTAAACGTTGTGCATCTTGCCGTCCATGCGCCGCGGATCGCCCGAAACCTTCACATCAAGAAAGCTCTGAGCGTCAACCCAAACATACTTCACGCCGCCGGTCTTCGAGGTAACCTTCAACTTGTAAGCGTCGTGGCCTTCGACCTTTTCCATACCGTCGAGGTCCACTTTCGCGCCTCTCGCGGCATGGTCGATAAGATAGCCTCCGATGCCGGGATCCTCGCTCTCCATCTTGGCCTCATCGGCGGAAAACGGCTCGACATCGTTTCGATTCAGGAAGGGCTTAAATTTCCAGCCATTCGAGCCGTCGAAGACCTGTACTGCAGTCTTGCCCGCAAACTCAATTTCAGTGCGCGACTTGTTGGGCCGCTTCATTTCGTGTTTGAAAGGCAACTGAACCTGCTTGTCGCCCTTATCTCCCGCAGCCATGTTGCCATGGGCCATATGGCTGTTGGAGAGGTGGCCCTGATTCTGGGCAAAACGGCGGCTGCGCTCCACGGAGTCCCCGGCGCCGGCGTCCATCTTGCCGGACCAGGACATAGTCTGCACGCCGTGCCACGTCTGTGCGCCGCCGCGAGCTGCAATGTTTTTCTCCACGACCTGCGCAGCCGTAAGCTTCGCTTGAGCTGCTGCGGGAAGAGTCCAGAAGGATGTGAGTGAAAGGGCTAGTGAAAACAGAAAGGTTTTACGAAACATCGATTGGATCGCTCCTCGTCGGTCTCGGGGGAGGAGGATACTGGACAAGACATTCTAGCACGAGTCCTTTCTGATCCTGAATCTCTTTGCACACACTAAAAGTCGCCTGTAATCAAAGGGTTGCAAGATTTCGTCGAACCCAAGGAGTAATCATTTGCAGTTTGTTGGGGACCGAAACCTGTCGCTTTGACCGCTGACACTTGATCTGGAGAAGAGGGCTCGCAAAGGCATCGATGCCGCCGTGCGCCGCGTAGGGTGCCAAGTATTTGGGATAGAAGCTAGAAGGCAGCTTTGCGATGCGAATCTCGGGAGACGGCCCTGCCGGCCGATCCCACCAATCCGATGCTCTTTAGCAGCAACGAAACCAGTTCGCTCTGCCGCTGCACGCCAACCTTTTCGAACAGATGTTGCAGGTGGGTACGTGCCGTGGAGCGTCGAATGTTGAGTTGCTTGCAGCATTCGTCGAGAGCTTTGCCTTCCATCAGGAGATTGGCAAGGCTGGCTTCCATTGAAGTGAGGCTGTAAAGCTGCCGGAGCTCGGCTTCGACGGTTTCGACCGAAATTTCGGGATCAAGGATGAATAACAGTGTGGCGGGCGCTAGAGGATCGGCATTGATCGATCCGCCTTCCACTGCACGCACCACTGCCGTCAAGGGACGCTTTCCAGAAGGCCGGCGTAAAGGGAGCACGGAGTCCCGCGGAACTCCACCTGCCTTGATGACCGTATCCATCAATGACGCCAGGCTGGGAGTACACTTCATGGAACTTCGTACCTGGCTTGTCGGTCCCAATTCAATTCCATCCCGCCGCTTCAGAATTTCTTCGGCCGTGCGATTGGCGAGCAGCAACTGCCCTGCAGCGCTCGTGACCACGAGGCCCACGTTCACCAGGTCCAGCGCTTCAAAACCCGCAATCAGCAGATGATAAGGTCGTCGTTCTGCTGAAGAAGTCCCCGGCGAATCACTGTAATTTGCCGCCGGACTCGCCCCCGCTAGTGCGCGTGGATCGCGCACTTCAGGCGTTCTCAATGCAAGGTTCGGCAGGCTGCGCAATATTGCCATCAATGCAAAGCTCCAAGATGCTGACGCCCCAAAGGCGTAGCGCCCGTGTCCTGCACTTCAAGATGGGGAGTTTTCTATTCGACCGCTGGGGGAGCGATCCGTTTGGTACTCTAGCTTAAGAGCCGGCCCCGTTTAACCTATTCAAAAAGGTTAGCGGGAGGTTTCAAAACTACACCACGCGTTCCTGGGCTTGTCAAGCGAAAATAGACCGCCTCTTAGCTAACTCGATCACGGAAAGTAATTAGAAGAGTGCCAGCTTTCTCCATCCACATAATCCCAAAGTCACCCCGCAAAAGTAACCTCTTCCTTAGCCGCCGATCCTCGCTACTGCGGAAGGGAGTGACGCGAGCATAGCAGGGAGGCACAGCTCCCCCGGACCTGCCACGGCGGCACACGTCGTACAGAAAGAGCAGGTCCTTCCGTGTCTGAGGCAGAAATCCCTAAGGCTGTGCTGGCGGCGCGGCCTCGGGACGGGACTCGGCGCTAGCCGTATCCGATGCAAACCGCGTCGGAGCAAGCCTGTAACCGGTACGAGTCCGCACGTGGTACTTCTTATATTCGTCACCGACCAGGCGCACAGTAATTGCCCTCCATCCGCGATTGGGGTTAGCGCGGGGATAGTAGCTCAGCGAATAGAGGTGGGCGAGATCATCGCGAATGGACGCGAACGCTCGCTTCTCGTCCTTCCAGTTTTTGGCGAAGTATGCCTTGCCTCCCGTGGCAGCCGTCATGCGCTCGAAGACGGCAGTGGATACCGGCTCCAGCTTCGCCTGCTGGGTGCTGATCATATATACGGAAATCCCGGCGGATTGCGCCAGTTCGGCCACGTCCTCGGGAGGAATCACGCTGGAGTTGTCAGGACCGTTGGAGAACACCACCACGACCTTCCGACCCTTGTACTGAGAGGCGTCCCGCAGAGTGAGAAGCAGCGTGTTGTAGAGCGCGGCCTCGTCGCCGGCGACCGTCGTGCGAACGGCACGAAGAACCTGACCTCGGTCGGGCGTGAGCGTGGCGACGCGGGAAAGGTCACGGCTGTAGGAGTAGAGGGCGATCTTGTCGGCCGTATCGAGGGAGCGGACAAAGTCTGCAATGGCGTCCTGTGCAAAGACAAAGCCGCGATACATATAGTTGCTGGTATCAAACAAGATGAAGACGTTGGCCCCAGCTACCAACGAGTCCAGAGTGATAGGACCTCCGGCTGATTCGTTCGGGCTAGGCGGGTCACCGCTTTCCGAACCCTTGCCCTGCTTTTCTGCCTCCGACAGTTCAAACAGAGCGCGCGTGGGACCGTTGCCTTCGGCAAATGTCGCTAGCTTCTCAGGAATACCGTCTTCCGTGATGGCAAAGTTCTCGGGTCGGAGCCCCGTGATGTAGTTCCCGTTTTTGTCAGTCACAGCCACGTTGAGCTGCACCATGTTCACGACCACGTGAATGTGAGAACTGTCCTGTGCCACGATGCGATCGCCGGCACCTGAGAGCAATAGAAGCATCGCCGTCAGAAGCGCCGTTGCCGCAGTTTGTTTGAATCTCCGGACCGCTCTTCCCTGACCTTGCATCATTGAAAATCTCCACTTTTCAAACGAACGGATCAACGAGCCGAGGAATTTCCGCCCGAATTCACCGAAGCCACCTTGTTGTGCCGGAATTCGTCGCCGGTCTCACGCAAAGCGCGCACCAGGGCCGGCCAGTCCTCAAAATCGGTGGCAAAAACTTTCTCCACCATACGCCGGGTCAATTCCGGCACAAGGCGGTTAAGCGCTTCCGGCGAAGCGCCCGTCTCATCCGCAAGCCGCGCCCAATACAGGTTGCCTGAATCCCAGGACTCAGCCAGCAAACGGCTTGAGTACCCGGCGAAGGCGGGAACCGGCGCTATATTTAAGAGCTCGCGCGTGTAAGTCTGTGCAAGAGTGGGGTGCGGGACCCCGAAATCGCGGGACAGACGCGCCCAATCAATCTCGTCCGCGTGTTCGCGCGACAGCGACTCCAATTCCCTGCCGGCCTCTCCCCATACGTCCTTCACATCCGGTGCGCGGCGCCTGAATTCCACCGCAAGATATAAAGTGTCGGCAGGAGTCACTTGACTGATCGCATCCTCTATATGCCCGTTACGTAGCGCTCGCTCGACCCGCTCGGAGCGTTGCGGCGTCATGCGGTCGGCCAGAATCACCATGACCTGTTCCCGCAGTTCTGGCTTCTGCGCTGCGGCGGCGAGCAATTCTTCGCCGGACTTCTGATACAGGGTGATGGCGTGCAATTCACTGCCCCCAACTCCCCACCAGCGAGGCAAAACTGCGCTCGTCATTAATCCAGGCACCAGTTCGCGCCAGATCAACGCCTGCACATTTTCCGGAACGATGAAGTCCTGTTCGATTTCTGCCAGCACGTATGGAAGATCCGCCAGAGATCCGACTAGATGTGCTCCACCGCCGGCGGGCGAGCCCTCGCCGAACAGGTGCGACGCCTGCCACACAGCTTTGATGCCGCCCACAGTCTCGGCAGAGAAATCGTGGGAACGTACCAGCAGCGGATTGTTGTGCAGCGCTTGCGCGCCCGGCGGCGCATAGTACGCGTAGTTCAGGCCGACAAGCGTGTCGCGCTGGAACGAGGCCAATTGCCCCAGGGCCTCTTCGATTTGTCCGCGGGACGAGTTTGACGAAAGCACCTTCCCCACGTCGGCCCGCATTTCAGCATCGGTGTGACTGTTGTTGTAAATTCCCGCCGCCCACTCGCTACGTTCGCTCCCTTTAAAGATCGGCCGCGGCATCTCGAATTCGCGAAGTTGTTCCGCCAAACCTTGCACCGACGGATCTACCCCCTTGCCCTGCAACTTGTCCTGTAGTCCCTGGCCGAGCCCGTGAATCACGTCCAGAGAGACCAGGCGCTGGCTGTCGAGCACCGTCCGCATCGCGGTCGCGACTTCCTCATGAGCTTTCTTCGCATCGGGATTTGTCTGCCGTGGGCTGGCCAGTAGTTCGATGAGTTCGCTCTGAGATGTTCGCGGCTTGCCGGTGGCCGCGCGCAACACTTCACCTATTGACGTGTAGCCTGCCTCGTAAACCTGTGCCTGGTTGCGAATCTTGGCAAACGGCTTAATCGCACCTTGCCAGGATTCATTCAGGCGCGCTGTCGGGATCTGCCCCTGGCGAGCCAGAATTTGCCAGATTCCGATGTTGGCCTGCAGCGTCCCCAGCGCGTTCCCGCGGAGTGCTGTGTTGTCGATGTGATCCATGCTGTTCGCTACATCCAAAAACAGTTCGAGCGAAGCATCGGTCAGATCAGGAAACTCTGCAAATACACGATACTGGTCACTGAACAATTCGAACCTGCGCGCCAGCAGCTTTACTGTCTCGGGCGTCAAGCGATGCTGTTCGGACCGGCGCATGTCCACTTCGCTCAGCATCAGGTAGGCTTGCAGCGGGCCGCTGTCGGTCGTCGCTCGGGTAAGGGCGAACATTGCCTGGAGAAGTTGCTCGGGAGTGGTCAACCGGTTGGCTCGCTTGCCCCACTCGCGGACCAGCTTCGAGTCGCTTTTCTGGCGAAGGATGTCCTTCCAGACTGCCACTCCCCCGGGAACGTGAGGCTCGCCATCGGTATCCCACTGCTGACGGGTAACCAGTAAAAGCAATCCCGGCGCCGGACGAAACGCACCCTTGGTCGCGCTAGAATTGGGGTCCGCCGCGCGCAATGCGTCGTAGAAAGTCCTCAGCCTCTTCCCTTCCGTGAATCGCACCTGCTGCCTGCGGCTCGCGCGCGAAAGTACGTCAAAGTACGCCGCCATCCAGCCCATGTCTTTCGAAACCAGAGCGCGCACAAAATCTCGGGGAGAATCGGGATTGGCCCCGACCAGACTCTTCCACGCCGGAACAGCACCTTCACCGCCGGGAACCACTATGTGTCCGGAACGGAGGCAAATATAGCTACCGTAAAAATCAAGAACTGCCGCATCGGGCATCAACTCACGGAGTCCGACCGTGCGCTGCAGCGCATCGCGGGTCTCCGGATCAAGCCGCGAGAACGACCAGTAAAGTCGTGCCATGTCGGGATCGTGCAGCAGCGTATCGATCAGATCTTTGGTGTAGCGCTGGTCTTTCTTGGTGCCAGCCGACATCCATTCCGATGCTGAAAAGAAGATCGGAACGGGCGTCATCGGATACGGATATTCGAAAGCTTTTCCCCCCTGCAACGTCTGCTCCAGACCAGCCAGCGGAAACCCCGAATCGATCGTGACGAAAGCGCGCTCCGGGTCCGCAGTCTCCAGAGCGGTATCGTTCTTTCCACACTCCTCGCGTACGCGATAGCCAAGAATCTTCAGTAGTGGCTTGGCCTCGTCACAGTTTGCAATACGGATCACAGATCCGCTGGAAGCGAAAGTAGCCAGTTCCCTCGCCTGCTGCACATATCGATTGAGCAGAACGAGAAACTCGGTGGGACGATTTCCGCCCTCATAGCCCTGCATATAAATGTTGCGGGCGAGCAGCGGCATCACATCGACGGCCGTAATCTTCTGGCTGATTCCCGCCATCCGCAGGAAAGAACGCAAAGGTCCGGGCACACCGATTTCAGTGACGTTACCGACCAATTCGTTTTTCGCAGGTGCGGAAGAGTTGCGCGAATTGTCAGCGGCCTGAGGTGTGAGGGCAAGAACAGACCCGCAAGACACGATAAGGTAGACCGCAACCAGAAGCCGGAGACAGAAAGGAGCTTTCACGGCTGGAACCCTCTGGGACCTCGAAGCTGCGCGGTCGGAGTGCCGAGTCGCTCAGGGGGAGCGAGTGTGTCGTTTGGCTTGGGTCGGCACGTTGGCGTGAACCCTGAAAAGCCGCGGTGCCTGCCGAATCTAAGCTAAATGTTCACTCCAGTGCGTGCGCCCCGTGATCCCCAAAAATCTGATGCCCGAGAAAATAAATCATCCTTGGCACTTGTCCAAGCCTTTTCTCGGCTTGATCGTTTCTAATGTGTAAATTTTTGCTCCTCAGGGGTTTGGCAGACCCCAAAAGGGTCCAGCCATGCCATACGAACGTATGGTTTTACATCCCTGATGTGGGCAAAAACCTAAGTGAGTTTTAAATGAAGAGTAGAGGAAACGATCTACCGGAAAACCTGTACGCGGAAGTAGGACTTTGCGGACATCGGAAGTCAGAGGGGACGGTTAAGACCGTAACAATGTCCGTTCCGAGACATAGGTAACAGAACGTTCCGGAGACATGGGTTACACTTTTCGGCCCGAAGGGGGCGGAGAGGAGGATGCCATGGAAGGAGAGTTCTGTGATGGACGAACGAATGCGGTTTGTGATCCGGCTCAAGGACGGGGAGACCATGGCCTCGCTGTGTCGGGAGTTTGGCATCTCGCGCAAGACCGGCTACAAGATCTTTGAGCGTTACGAGCAGTGTGGACTGGAAGGGCTAAGTGATCGAACTCGCCGGCCCTTCCGCTACGCCAACCAGTTACCCGAGCAGGTGGAGGCGGCCATCGTGAGCGCCAAGCGTGAGAAACCTCACTGGGGCGCACGCAAGATCCGGGAGCGTCTCCTGCGGCGCCTGCCCCATGCCGTCAAGACTCCCGCCGCCTCTACCATTCACGCCGTGCTGGATCGCCATGGCCTGGTCAAGTCGATGGCTCGGCGCCACAGTCGAGCCGAAGGGACGCCTTTGTCCGATGGCCTGCACCCCAACGATCTCTGGTGCACCGATTACAAGGGCGAGTTTCAGCTTAACGATAGGCGGTATTGTTATCCGCTGACCGTCACCGACTACTGCTCGCGCTATCGGCTGCTGTGTGAAGCGCTGGAATCCAACCGGGAAGAACTCGCGTTTCCCGCCTTTGAGCGCCTGTTCCACGAACGCGGCCTGCCCCGGGCCATCCGCTCCGACAACGGTGTTCCCTTCGCCTCACCTCACGGACTATTTCAGCTCTCCAAGCTCTCGGTATGGTGGCTGCGGCTAGGAATCTCGATTGAGCGGATCCGGCCCGGCCATCCCCAGCAGAACGGTCGTCACGAACGTATGCATCTGACCCTGAAGAAAGAAGCCACCCGCCCGGCGGGTGCCAACATCTTGCAGCAGCAAGCCAAATTCGACGCTTTCCTGGAGGAATTCAATCAGGAAAGGCCCCATGAAGCCCTTGCCATGCAATGCCCGGCCCAGGTCTACTCTGCTTCCGGTCGCCCTTTATCGAGGCATCCCCGAACCTGACTACCCGTTCCACGACAGGACCGTCGTGGTCACCAGCTGCGGACGTCTGTGCCTCTATCACAAGAAGATCAACCTCAGCATATCCCTTGCGGGCCAGGCCGTCGGTGTCAAGGAGGTCGACGACGGCATCTGGCTGGTCAGTTTTATGAATTACGATCTCGGCTATATTGATCTGGAGGAAAAAACCTTGCAGCCCCTGGAGAACCCCTTCGGCCGAAAAGTGTAACCTATGTCTCCGGAACGTTCTGTTACCTATGTCTCCGGAACGGACAACAAAAAGAATGGCTCCTCAGGTAGGACTCGAACCTACAACCCTCCGGTTAACAGCCGGATGCTCTGCCATTGAGCTACTGAGGAGTGTCATGATGCGGTCCTGAGATGCGAACCGCCGATCTTTTTTCCGAACATCCTTATCATACCAAAGCAGTTGCCATCTGAGAATACTCAACCATTACCTTGCCGCGGACGGCGGCATCCGGATGGCGGGGATTTTCTCCTTTGATGAACTCCCGTCATCTTCAATGCAGACGCACGGATGTCTTCTTTCGAGGGTTTGACCCGCCCTTGCGGTCATGCTATAAAAACCCGTTTGCGCACAAGGCTGTTTTGAGACGTTGTGCCTCTTAGTCAAATCCGCCTTGAGCAAACTGAAATCCGACGCGGCCAAGCTCAGCACTCCTATTTCATGTCTTGCAGTGGAAGCGTGTTCGGAACCCCGGCCATGCGAATGCCGGCGCCCACAAGAGGCGACCGGAATTTTCGCTCGTTCGGGTAAAAGAGGCTCTAGACACCTTTTAATCCCGCAACGCTCTTCATCTCGGAGGACTCCTCGATGCGTGCCTGGATAGCTACCGCTACGTCCTTAGGTTGCCGAATTCGCAAGGCTTCCACTTGGGTTTTGGCATTCTCTCTTTCCTGCACCGCCGCTCTTGCACAGACGTCCGGAGAAACTGCCGGCGGCGAAGCTGCGCTCAAACTTCCCGATCTCTCACAGGTCACCTTCGTGGGCGGAATTGACGGCCACAAGCTTCTGATGATCGGTCTTCTATTCTGCGTCTTTGGCCTTTTATTCGGACTGGCAATCTATACCAAACTGAAGAACCTGCCAGTGCACAAAGCGATGCTTGAGATATCAGAGCTGATCTACGAGACCTGCAAGACGTATCTTTTCACCCAGGGAAAATTCATCCTTCTCCTGTGGGCGTTTATTGCCGTCATCATCGCCGTCTATTTCGGATGGCTGTCGCCGGTTCCAGGCAAATCAATCGGCGTGACGTTGCCCATCATCCTGATGTTCAGCCTCGTCGGAATTGCAGGCAGCTACGGAGTCGCCTGGTTCGGAATTCGTGTGAACACCTTCGCGAATTCGCGAACGGCATTCGCTGGCCTAAGGGGCAAGCCTTATCCGATCTCCCACATTCCATTGGAAGCCGGAATGAGCATCGGCATGATGCTGATCAGCGTTGAACTGCTGATCATGCTTTTCATCCTGCTCTTCATTCCGGGCGACTACGCCGGGCCTTGCTTCATCGGATTCGCAATCGGTGAGTCGCTGGGCGCGGCGGCGCTTCGCATCGCCGGCGGTATCTTCACCAAGATCGCCGACATCGGCTCCGACCTGATGAAGATCGTCTTCAAGATCAAGGAAGATGACGCCCGCAATCCCGGCGTCATCGCCGATTGCACGGGCGACAATGCGGGCGATTCAGTTGGGCCTTCGGCCGATGGCTTCGAGACGTATGGCGTCACTGGCGTTGCTCTGATCACCTTCATTCTCCTCGCCGCAAAGGATCCGACCATCCAGGTGCAACTGCTGGTCTGGATCTTCGTGATGCGCATCATGATGCTGGTGTCGAGTGCCGCCGCCTACTTCATCAATGGGGCCATCGCCAAGGCACGCTACGGCAATGCCGACCGAATGAACTTCGAGGCGCCCCTGACCTCCCTGGTGTGGCTCACGTCGATCGTCTCGATCCTGCTGACCTATGTCGTGTCGGCGGTGATTATTCCGGATCTGGGCGGCGATTCCACACTCTGGTGGAAACTGGCCTCAATCATCTCCTGCGGAACCCTGGCCGGGGCCGTGATTCCGGAACTCGTAAAGGTCTTCACGTCAACCGAGTCTCGTCACGTCCGCGAGGTCGTCACGTCCGCGCAGGAAGGCGGCGCCTCTCTGGGAATTCTTTCCGGCTTCGTTGCAGGCAACTTTTCCGCGTACTGGCTGGGGCTTGCCATGGTCTCGTTGATGTCCGTCGCGTACTACTTCAGCACCATGTTCCCCGCAGCCTTGATGCTGGCCCCCGCGGTGTTTGCCTTCGGCTTGGTCGCATTTGGATTCCTCGGCATGGGCCCGGTCACCATCGCGGTTGACTCCTATGGCCCGGTCACCGATAACGCCCAGTCGGTATACGAGTTGTCGCTGATCGAGCATGTGCCCAACATTGAACAGGACATCCGCAAGAACTTCGGCTTCGACGTGAATTTCGCACGCGCGAAAGACATGCTGGAAGAAAATGATGGTGCCGGCAACACTTTCAAAGCCACCGCCAAGCCGGTCCTGATCGGCACCGCTGTCGTGGGCGCTACCACCATGATCTTTTCGATCATCATGGCGCTCACCAACGGGCTGACTACGAACGTTAACAACCTTTCCTTGCTGCACGCTCCTTTCGTCCTCGGTCTGATCACGGGCGGTGCCATGATTTACTGGTTCACAGGGGCGTCCACCCAGGCGGTATCAACCGGCGCTTATCGCGCGGTCGAATTCATCAAGGCCAACATCCGGCTCGACGGCGTGGAGAAAGCTTCCGTGAGCGACAGCAAGCGAGTCGTGGAGATCTGCACCCAATACGCGCAGAAGGGAATGTTCAACATCTTCCTGGCCGTCTTCTTCGGTACGCTGGCTTTTGCGTTCGTGGAACCATTCTTCTTCATCGGCTACCTGATTTCGATCGCGATCTTCGGGCTCTACCAGGCGATTTTCATGGCCAATGCCGGCGGCGCATGGGACAACGCCAAGAAGATCGTCGAAGTCGAACTCAAGCAGAAAGGCACGGAACTACATGCGGCGACGGTGATTTGCGACACGGTAGGCGATCCATTTAAAGACACGTCCTCCGTGGCCCTGAATCCCGTCATCAAATTCACCACGCTTTTCGGGTTATTGGCAGTGGAACTGGCCGTTTCACTCGCCGAGAAAGGCACAGCCCTGACTCACGGACTGGCACTTGTATTCTTCCTCATCTCGCTGTCATTCGTATACCGCTCGTTTTATGGAATGCGAATTCGCTCGGGAGAATCCGAACACAAAGCCGCCGCACACGCGGCCGCCGACTAAGCTCATCCTCTGCAGCAGAACGCCATCCTCAGGGATGGCGTTTTTGTCTGCGCTCCGTTTGGACTCCAGCACATGCTAACGTAAGCATCATGTTCATCGGGCATTTTGGCGTAGCTTTGGCCGCCAAGAAACTCACGCCGCGTACGTCGCTGGGATCGCTCTTCTTCGCCGCACAATTTCTTGATCTCCTCTGGCCCATCCTATTGTTGGCCGGATTGGAGCATGTACGGATTGCGCCCGGAATCACCCGAATGTCTCCGTTCGATTTCTACGATTACCCAATCACGCACAGCCTGCTGACGGCGGCATTTTGGTCGGTCGTTGTGGGGAGCGGATATTACCTGCTGCGCAGGAACGGCCGCGCCGCCTGGATCATGGGAATAGCAGTGCTCAGCCACTGGGTACTCGATTTTCTTGTGCACGGCCCCGATCTCCCGCTCTGGCCGGGTGGCCCGAAGGTGGGACTAGGCCTTTGGAATTCCTGGATACCGGAGATTTTGCTCGAAGTCGCGATCTTTTTGATTGGCTGTTGGCTCTATTTTTCAGTCACTCGTCCCCGCGACAACACTGGCCGCTACGCGCTCTGGGCGCTGCTGGTTTTCCTGTTCGTCGGGTGGGTGGCCAGCCTGGTTGCCGGGGCGCCTCCCAACGAGCGGGCGATGGCATGGGGAGGCTTGAGCATGTGGATCGTTGTACCTTGGGCGTGGTGGGCCGATCGCCATCGAGAGCCCATCGTGTAGCTACTTCGAAGAATCCTTGGGGGGCCCACTCTGCACGCTGTGCAGCGTGCGCAAATAGAGCACCAACTGCCAGCGCTGCAGCTCCGGCAGTCGGCTGAACGAGGGCATGCCGCGATCGGTATTTCCATTCGTGAGTTTCCAGAAAAGTGTTCCATCGCTCTGGGATTGAACTTCCGGCAGCAGCAGGTCAGCAGCATTTTTCTTGACGACACCGCTGCCGTCTTCTCCGTGACACTCGACGCAATTTCTTTTGAAAAGCTTCTCTCCGCCGGCGGTTGCTTCCGGTTTCCGTGCCAGTGGATTTGTCCGGGACGTCGCATCAACAGGCGCGCGCCAGTTGGGATCCTGATGATAGCCGGCGTTCTGCGCGACGAGCATACCCGCCAGTAAAGTCAGCATGGCGACGGCCCACAAGAACGGTCGTATCAACGCTTGCCTCCGAACAACTGCGCGAGTTTACTTCCGAAACCACGCACTTCGTAACTGTAGCCGAAGCGAAACAGCACGGGGCTTCCCTCATGCGTTAGCGCGAATGAGGGCGAGAAGCGCAAAGAACTGTTGTCGCTGACCTGCCACGAGACTACCGGTGCCAGATAGTGCACTGTGTTGTGCGGGCTGAAACCATCCTCCGTGCTGCCCAGTCCACCGTAGATTTCGACCCCGGCTAGAAAGTTCTCGCGGCAAAAACGGCATGCATTCCCAGATGCCAGATTTGCCAGCGACCGCGCCACTCCGCACGCATATCCAAACTCGAAACCTTCACTCTGCGACAGGTTTTTCTCGGTGATGAAGTTCCCGGCAATATTCCAGTCGTGAGTCGTGCCCGACAGGATCAGCTTGGCCTCCAGTTCGTTGTTCTTCGTCGCTTGAAGCTCGGAGTTCGGAGAAGTCACGTCCGGGCCCCCTCCAACAACTTCCTTCTGGATGCGCGTAGCCTCGCTGGTTCGCTCGTATTCCAGATACAGAACGGGATTGATCCAGTGCTCTCGCTTTAGCGGCCGGAAACGGTTTTCCAACCGCCACCCCGTGAACACGGCGCTGTCGCCTACCGTCCCCTGCCCCTCGAAGTAAAGTTCCGTAGTCCAGCGACCCGTGACCCCGTATTCGATTTCCATGTACGGCGCCACGTACGCGACCTGCCCGGACCTCGGAATGCCCGACGTGGTGTAGACCTCGAGTTCCAGATTGCCTGGTTCCTCGAGGTGATGATCGTAAGTAACGAAGTACGGGCTCTCCTGAGCCCGGCCGGAACAGAAAGCCGCAGTGATAAAGAAGATGACGAGTGCTTTTTTCAATGGCGCTTCCTCAGAGATTCAGATGCAACTGTGTTGCATTTACTGACGCCTCTTGATCCTAGCAGACGTCCTCATAGCGTCAATCCTCTCTCTGCACTTTCTGTTTCAGGATGTTTGCAACCAGATGCAACAGGGTCAGGCAGCGGCCGCGCGGCATTCTCCGCAGTAGCCGCCGATTTCCAGGCGGCTGACGACGATGTGGAATCGGCAGTCCCGCTGGATCTGGCCTTTCAGTCGGTCGAACAGATCGCTCTCAAACTCCGTGATTTTCCCGCAACGCAGGCAGGCCATGTGGATATGATCGCGCTGTGGTCTGCGCTCGTAGTAGTGCTTTTCTCCCTGCAAATGCATGAGGTCCAGCTCGTCCACCAGCCCATGCCGCTTGAGCAGGTTCAAGGTACGATACACCGTAACCCGATCGATCTGAGGATCAAGCTTGCGCGCCTTGCGCAGAATCTGGCTCGCGTCCAGGTGTTGCTTGGCGGTCTCAACCACGCTGAGAATCGTGCGGCGCTGGCGCGTCATACGCAACCCGCGCGACATCAATTCCGCCTGCAACCGCCCCGGAGCTTCGGTCTGTGGGAATGGCATGGGTCCCTGACTTTTTACAATTTTACAAATGGATTTCTTATTTGCAACAGCGTTGCAACTATAGCATGGCTTCCCCGTCCTGGGCAGCTCAAACTGGCATGAATCCCCGTGGAAATACGGAACGTCTCCGGTCGGTGCCCTTTGCGATCTTTGCGCCTCTTTTGCGTCCTTTGCGGTTAAGAGCTTTTTACCCCTCTATGTACCCGACACGCGCGCGGGCAGGAAAAGGTTTTCGCGCCCGCTGACCTTGTGATACAAATTTCCCGAAGGCGATGGAGTTCGCCATAACCGCCCCCTTCGGGCTGATAACTCCTACCAGAACACTTGTTCCGGAGGACTCCATCGTGCTCGATTTCCTTTCCATCTCTCTGGGAGCAGTACTGGGCGCCAACCTTCGCTTCTGGATGAGCCGCGCAACGGTCCGCTGGCTCGGCCCGGTCTTCCCCTACAGCACGCTTGCTATCAACGTGATTGGGAGCTTTGTGCTGGGCTTCTTCCTGGCGTGGACGACCGAGCGCGCCATTGTCGATCCGCGTTGGCGCTTGCTGATCGCGGTCGGCTTCTGCGGTGGTTACACGACTTTCTCCAGCTATGCCTATGAGACGGTGGTGTTCTTCGAGCAGGGCCGCTGGGCGTTGATGGCTGCGAATTTTTTGGCCAACAATCTTCTAGCCTGCCTGGCAGTCCTGTTGGGAATGGCGCTCGCGCGGGTGCTGTAGAATGCCAGACGCGATGGCGGTGCAAATCACGATGTATCTGAACGAAGGCGACCAATGGCATCACCGGCCTCTGCATCTGGAGGTTCTGAACTACCTGCGCAAGGAAGGCGTCTACGCGGCCACCGCCGTGCACGCCGTCGCGGGGTTCCTTGGCCGCCACAAAGTGGAGACCGCTCATATCGTAGACGCAGGCGGCAAGCTTCCCGTGATTGTCACCTTCGTCGACACCGACGAGCATGTGAACCGCGTCCTTCCAACTTTGAAAGATATGGCTACAAACCGCCTGATCGTCCGCGAAACCGTCGTGATCGAACAAGGGAACCTCGACTGACCATGCCCGCGCCGACCGGTCCCTCGCCCGCAGACAACCCCCTCGACATCCTGGCGATCGCCGCCCACCGCGACGATGTAGAGCAGACTTGCGGCGGCACGCTGCTCAAGATGGCCGAGCGGGGCTACCGCACCGGCATTCTGGACCTAACCCGCGGCGAGATGGGCACACGCGGATCGGCCGACGACCGCGAACGCGAAGCAGCCGAGGCGGCGCGAATTCTGAAGGCAATGTGGCGCGGAGCGCTCGATATTCCCGACGGGCGCGTGGAAAACACGTGGGAGAACAAGCTGAAAGTCGCGCGCGTAATACGCGAGCATCGCCCCCGCGTGGTCATTCTTCCCTACTGGAAGGGCCGCCATCCGGATCACTACACGGCATCAACGCTAGGATACGAAGCATGTTTCTTGGCTGGCCTGAAGAAACTGGACTGTAGCGCCGCCGTCCCGGCGACAGTCGTGGCCGGCGCTCCGCCCGCCACCTCTAAAGCGCCCATCCCTCGAGATGCCAGCACTATTCCCCACCGCCCGTACAAAATCATCTACGCCACGCTCTACTACGACGTGCGCCCCACCTTCG
>Ga0210406_10001315_pt1 | contig 30840 bp, 23 predicted proteins | sample IncBWC30MmetaG_FD_155454 | JGI IMG/M metagenome (GOLD analysis project Ga0210406, IMG submission 155454) | Forest soil microbial communities from Barre Woods Harvard Forest LTER site, Petersham, Massachusetts, United States - Inc-BW-C-30-M | ecosystem: Environmental > Terrestrial > Soil >... | reverse complement strand
GCAGCAACCCGGTCGTGTTGGCCTGCACGACGTTTCCGACGTCGACCAGTCGCGCGCCGGCGCGGCCCTGGATCGGCGAGTGGATATAGCAATATTCCAGGTTCAGCTGGGCGGTTTCGAGGGCCGCTTCCGCCGATTCCACCTGCGCCTGATCGACGTCGACGGTGCTCTTTTTGGTGTCGTAATCCTGTTTGGAGCTGACCTTGGATGCGAATAGCTCCGAGCTGCGCGCGAACTCCACCTTGGCGAGTTCGCGCGCCGCTCTTGCCTGGGCCAGAGCGCCCTTTGCCGAATCGAGCTGGGCTTGATACGGACGCGGATCAATCACAAAGAGCAACTGCCCTTTGGCCAGATCAGCGCCGTCCTGGAATTGCCTTTCCGTAATGCGGCCGCCAACTTGCGGGGTTACGGTAACCGACTCGAAAGCGAAGCTCTTGCCGATCTCGTCGAGGTAAACGGGCACATCTTGGGCTTGCGCCTTGACTACACTCACCAGGGGCGGAGGCGGGAGTTGAGGACCAGCGGCTTGGGGATTCGCCCGGTTACAGCCCGACGCCGCGATTTGCGAGGCAAATAGTAGGACATACAGAAACCCGCGTTTCAACTTCATTTTAGTCCCCCGTCGTCTGTCTATTCGCTACCAGCCAAGGGTATGTTGCTGGCCCAGCCCAACAGCCCATGGTCGACACGACGCCCTGCACGTTTCTCTGAAGTTTGTGAGGCCCGGTTCCGCTCATAAAGCGAGGCGCACCTGAGACTAGATTAGACGCCAACGAAGGAAATGCGTTACTTTTCGCGAGCCCCATGGTGGGCCTGCGGGAATCTGCGCCTCAGAATCCGCGGTGTCGATTGTACCCCGCCCGCAACTGGCTTGCCGGGCCCATTCTTCCGGAGTCGACACTCAGTAGAAATCGCGGGAATTGATTCGTTTTCCGGAAAGCCCGAGCTGTAGCACGTCCATTTGCTCCGGCCGGTCAAACACTTTGCCGGGGAAAAAGATTTTCGCGAGCAGCCGCACGCCACCAAACGCCACGCCCAATACCACGGCGATGACCATGAATACTCCCGTGGCGATAAAAATCTTGGCGACGGTGGTAAGAATCGGCGGATCGGTGATCGTCTGGTGCGGCTCGTTCTGTGTTATTACCGTCTCGTAGTTCACAGCGCTGTGCAGCGCTTCGGCATACGTCGGCGAGGATGGCCTCAGTACTAGCGAGAGCAGCGTCCCCTTGCGATGGATTGTGGTTCCCGCCTGCTTCAAGGCGGCTGAGATGGCCTGTTCCAGGTGTCTCAGGTGCTGCTCGGCGAGTTGCGGCGTGGGGTAGTCGAGCAAAAGCAGTACTGCCTCGTCTCTTCCCTCGCGGTAATGCGCGAACATCGCCTCCGCATCGAAATTAAATCCGGCTTCATCGGCCAGATTCGCGAACTCGTCCTGCTTCAACGTGGCAATCGCGTTCCGAAAACCTGCCGGGCCTCGAGCATATCTCTGCGTCCCGTCAAGAAACCCCCGCGGCAAGTACGCTCGGATTGGAGGTAGCGGTGTCTGGTCGGCGTGCCCGCTCACGGTCTTCACGAGCGCGGCCAGATCCGCATCGGAAATTGCCGGTGTCGGGCGCAACTCGAGAATGAATCCTCCCAGCAGAGCAATCAATCTGTCGCCATCCACAGCAGACGTCCTGCCAAGAGTGGAGGGATGCATCTCCGGACGAATCAGCGCCGTATACGCTTCATAAGCATTGCTGGGATCTCGATACTTCTCCAAGCTAACGTCGAGCTTGGCTCCGCCGGAAGTGTACTGGCAGTATTCGCCCGTTGTGCGCCCGGTTTCCTTCCAAATGTCTATCATGCGCAATGGAGCTTCTGTTTCCACCCACATCGGGCTTGGCTGCCCAGACCAATTGCCGAACTGAAGTGGAAGCACTTGCTTCTGAGCAGACGAGTAGGGCGCCGCAGTGAGCGCCAGAAGTACAGCAGCAATAGGGTGAGGTCTTCGCATCCCGGCTTCTATTAGACACCAACAAGCTAGTTTTGGTTGCGAGATTGTTCAACGGCTGCCTGCGTGGGATGCCCGGAGCCGGGCTTGGCCGGCTGATTCATCGTGACGCTGTTCATGCTCTCCAGGTAGCTGGCCACGCCCTGATACAGCCCCTCGGCCACTCTCTGCCGATTCTCGGGCTTCTTCAGCAGCTGTTCGTCCGCCGGATTGCTCAAGAATGAAATCTCCGTAAGGATCGACGGCATGTCTGCGCCGATCAACACCACGAAGGGCGCTTTCCGCACGCCGCGGTTCTTCGCCGGCTTACTGGTCTTTTGAATCCGCTTTGAGAGCGAATCCTGCACATCCTCGGCAAGTTCTTTGGACTCATCGATCTTTTCCGTCCGCGCAATTTTCATCACCAGGTCCTGCAGCTCGTGCACCCCGCCCTGCGCTGTAGCGTTCTCTCGCGCTGCCACTTCCATCGCCTCCGCCGAGCCTTTCAAATTCAAGTAGTACGTCTCAATGCCGCGCGCCGCGTGGTCCCTGCTCGAATTCGCATGAATCGATAGAAACAGGTCAGCTTTGGCCTGGTTCGCAATGTTCGTCCGCTCTTCCAGCGGAACAAACGTGTCGTCCGAGCGCGTGTACACTACGTCCGCGCCGGGCAACTTCTGTTCGATGATTTTCCCCAGCCGCAGCGCCACATCCAAGCATAGGTCTTTCTCCATCAAGCCAGTCGGCCCAATCGTGCCGGTGTCATGCCCGCCGTGGCCTGCGTCAATCACAATCCTTCCAATTTTCAGTCCGAGCGCCCGCGTCAGGGTGGATTGCCCGTCGCGCGTGGGCTGCGGCGCGCTCGCGGGCCGGATCAAATCGGGCTTTGCATTCGCCGCTGTACTCTTGACTGTCTTCGATTTCACGTTTGTCGCACTCGGCAGGGGATTGTGCGCTCCCGCCGCGGGATTGCTCCGCGCAGCCGTCCCGCCGATCGAGTTGTCTATGGCGCTCGTCGGATTTGCCGGCGCGCTGTCCTCCGAATTTTCCGCCACCACCTGCTGCTGCGTCTTGCTCGTCTGGGCGTTTCGCACCGGCGCCGCTCCCGGCGAATTTCCATACAAATCGATCAAGAGCTGCGGCGGATTATTGACCAGCGAAGCCGTGTAGTCCTTCACGCCGTTCACATCCAGCACCACGCGCACCACGCCGTTGTGATTCTGCGCCACGCGCACGGCACTCAGCAGGCCGCCTTCAACGTGAATATTTCCTCGCGCCACTTCTGCCGTCAGCCGCGCCGCGTGCAAATCAAAAAAAATCCTGTCCGGATTCGCAATGCGCCCGGAAGAATATTGCACGCTGTCCTCGAGATCGATCGTTACCCGGGTCGCATCCCCACTGGCCGCCGCACGAATCCGCCGTACCCGCGGAATCTCTCCCGCGTCCGATCGGGTGGCTAACTTTCCGCCAGAGTGCACTGGCGCGCTCGCCTGCACTTCTTCGGCGGCTGGTGATGCCGCATTCGAATTGCTCGCCACATTGTTCGCCGCGGACGGCGCGTCGCTGTTCTGCAACAGCGCCAATTCCGCCAGCGCCTCTTGCGCCTCGCGCTTTCGCGGCGAGCGCGGATACTTCTTCAGGAAATCTTCGTAAGTCTTTTTCGCCAGCGACGAGTCTCCCAATTGTTCGCGCTGCAGCTTCGCCACTCGCAGAAGCGCGTCCTGGCAATACTTGTTCGTCGGATATTCGCGCACCAGGAATTGGTAGGAGTCGGCCGCCGACTGGTAGTAAGTTCGCCCAAACCGGTCGCCCATCTCGGTGTAAAGTTCCGCAATCGCCAACAGGGAATCAGGCACTTCCGGAGCCCGCGGCGTGATCAGCGCAACTCGCCGATAGCCTGCCACCACCTGTTTGTAATCCGCAAGAGTTCGTTTCTCGGTAGGCTTGCTAGTCAGCGCCGCGCGCTGTTCTTCGGCGCGCGCAAACTGCGTCGACGCGGACTGCCGCCGCACCGCCGCATTCGCTGTGGCCGAGGCTTCCGCGTTCGTCTTTGCCGGCGCTGCCGAAGCGAGCACCAGTGCGGCGCCCAAAGCCGCAAAAACCGGCGAAAGACAGGCGAAGCTCTTGTGCAAAATTTTTTTGGCCCCCAACATCAACTGCATCCCCCCAAACGCGACTCTATCGTAGCCGGAAACCCGCATGCACTTCAAAAATACATTCGCAGCTTTCGAGGCCCGCAACAGGGCTCCCGAAAGCTATCCACTGCCCATTATCCACGGTCTTCTTATTCGTTAGTGAATACGATGCGGCCATCCGCTGAAACGTCGCGGTGGATGGCGCGAGTGTTGACGAAAGCATCGGCAAGGCGTCCCGATCCCGGCCGGAAGTAGGCGTTTTGTACTCGCTGCACATAATTACGCGTTTCTCGATAGGCGGGGACGCCGTGAACACGGTCAACAGCGCCCTCTCCCGCATTGTACGCCGCCAAAGCCAAATCCAGGTTGCCATTGTATCGTTCTAGCAACCACTTGAGATGTTTAACCCCGGCGTTGATATTCTGTTGCGGGTCGAACAGGTCGTAAGCGCCATATCGTTGCGCCGTCGTCGGAATCAGCTGCATCAATCCGCCGGCTCCCTTGTGCGAATAGGCTCTCGGATTCCAGTTCGATTCCGTTTCGATCACTGCGCGCACCAAAGCAGGATCCATGCTATGCCGGTCCGCAGCTTCTCGAACAAGTTTTTCCACGCCGTCACGGCCCATGTCCGATTGGCTGTGTCCCGTAAAGGAAGATTCGGCGGGCAGGTAGATATTTGGACGCGACTTTGTGGCACCCAGGTTGGTTTTCACCGGCGGTTCGGCGTTTACAAAAAACTGCCGTCCGTCGTCGTTAACGACTCTGGCGATCTGGCCGCTGGCGCCCGGCGCGAAAAAGCTCGCGAAAAGGACCAGCGTCCCCGAAATAAGCCCGGTCATGATTGTCGTGCGTCTATTCATTATGCCCCTGCGGTAAGGCAAACAAGATATTCGAGTTCCAGCCACACCGCCACCATTATTCGAGAGCGCCTCGGTCCGGTCAATGCGACTTCCGTACTATGCGCCCTGGTCCTGCCGTTGCCTCGTGCTGGGCACTAGGGGTTACCCGTTGGCTTGAGCCACCTCTCGTCGACCCAAAACAGCTCCCCTTAGGTCGCCCTGCCTCAAGCCAAAGTCCTCCTGATCCAAGTCCATTATAACAAGGGCTCGATAAGGGAGGGGACGCTCTCCAAGGCCAATTTAAGGCCAGTTGTGTCTTTTCCGCCAGCCTCGGCCAGGTCGGGCCTGCCGCCCCCCTTGCCGCCGACCATGGGTGCCAATGCTTGCATCAGCTTGCCAGCATGGACTTTAGCGGTTAGGTCCTTGGTGACTCCGGCGATCAAGGCCACTTTTCCGTCTTCCGGCATGCCCAGCGCTACCACACCGGAACCTAGTTTTTGCCTCAAGCTATCCACCAGCTGTCTAAGTCCTTCGCGGTCAACATTTTGCACTTCGGCGGCGATAACCTTAATGCCCTTAACGAGTTGCACGCGCCCCGCCAGCTCATCGATCTGGCTGAGGGCACCCTTGCGCTTTTGCGCCTCCAGCTCCTTTTCCAGGTGCTTGACGGTTTGAGCCAGTTTTTCGACCTGCGCCAGGATGGCGTCCTCGCCAACATTGAGCTGCGCTGATAGTCTAGTCTGGACTATGGCTTGACGTTGAAAATGTTCGAGGGCGGCGATGCCGGTTACGGCCTCGATCCGGCGGACGCCGGCAGCGACGGACTCTTCGCTGACGATTTTCAGGACGCCGATATCGCCGGTGCGCTGGACGTGTGTGCCGCCGCAAAGCTCTTTCGAATAGAAGCCGCGAGCGGCGCGGGGATCGGGAATCGTCACCACGCGAACGTTGTGCTCCGGATACTTGTCGCCGAAAAACGCCAGTGCGCCGGAAGCCAGCGCTTCTTCGAGCGAAGTCACGTTCGTCTCGATTTGCGTGTTGAGGCGGATCTCGTCGTTCACCTGTTGCTCGATGTCGCGCAGCTCTTCCGCGTCGACGTGCGCAAAGTGCGAAAAGTCAAAGCGCAGCCTCTCCGGCGCATTCAGCGAGCCGGACTGTTTCACGTGCGTCCCCAGAATATTCCGCAGCGCCGCATTCACCAGGTGCGTCCCGGTGTGATTGCGAATGATACGCGCTCGCCGCTCCGCATCCGCCACCACCGCCACGCGGTCCCCGACGCGCAGCGCTTCCTTCGCCACAACCTTATGCGCTACTAGCCCCGCCACGGGATAAAACGCGCCCGTCACTTCCGCGAGTAGCTGCGATTCCGAGTTGTCGTAGAACGCCCCGGTGTCCGCCACCTGCCCGCCCGACTCCGCATAAATCGCCGTACGGTCCAGAACGATCTCGCCGCTCTCCCCCGCCTTCAACTCATTGACCGGACCACTCTTTGTGATGATCGCTTCGATGCGGCAATCTTTCCCGGTCGTCCCAAAATAAAAACACGGCTCCGTCTTGAACGTCTCCGCCAACTTCGCAAAAGCCGGATTCGCTGACTCCTTGGCTCCGCCCTTCCACGACGCGCGCGCCCGCGTCCGCTGCTCCTCCATCGCCCGCTCAAACCCCTCCCAATCAACGGAGTACGAGGCGTCCCGAACCACATCGTCTATGAAGTCTCGAGGCAAACCGTACGTGTCGTAGAGCTTGAAAGCCTTATCTCCAGAATAACTCCCGACTGTAATGTGTGAACCGCGAAGCTGCTCACGCGCATGGTGCTCAATAAGAACCGGCCCTCGCAACTCGTCCAGGTCTTCCTCGAGCTTCCTGAGCCCTATATTCACTGTCCGACTGAAACGCGTTTCTTCTTCGTCAAGAATATGATTGACGCGATCTGCAGTTTCCATTAGATCCGGGTACGCGCCAGCCATTAAGGTGCGCACGGCGCCCGACATCTTGGACAGAAATTGCGATGGTGCTCCCACAATCCGAGAGTGTCGCAGTGCTCGACGTATTATTTTCCGTAGCACGTAGCCTCGGCCTTCGTTTGACGGAACTACACCGTCTGAGATCAAAAATGTAGCGGCGCGAGAATGGTCCGCAATAATTCGGAAGGATGCCGCGAGATCCGGCCGGCTCGTCAACGTGGAAGCACAGATTTTTTCAGCACTCTCAATGAGCGGCGTGAACAGATCGGTGTCGTAGTTGGAGATGACGCCTTGGAGGACGGCGGCGACGCGTTCGAGACCCATGCCGGTGTCCACGCAAGGCTTGGGCAGGGGAGCGAGGGTGCCGCTGGCGTCACGGTTGAATTGCATGAAGACGAGGTTCCAGATTTCGACGTAGCGGCCGCAATCGCAGGGAAATTTGCAGTCGGGGTGGCCCTCCTCGGAGGCTGCAGGCCCCATGTCATAGAAAATTTCGCTACACGGGCCGCAAGGGCCTGTATCTCCCATGGCCCAGAAATTATCTTTCAGCCCAGGAATCGGAACGACGCGATCAGCCGCAACATTTTGCGCGACCCAAAATTCGCGCGCTTCTTCATCAACGCCGAGGACATTTCCGGGCGCGACTTCGGCACCGCCGAAAACGGTCACGTACAGCTTGTCTTTGGAAATGTTGAACCACTCCGGCGAGGTAATCAGTTCCCAGGCGTAGGCAATGGCGTCCTTCTTGAAATAATCGCCGAAGGAAAAATTGCCGAGCATCTCGAAAAACGTGTGATGGCGCTTCGTGAAGCCGACATTTTCCAGGTCGTTGTGTTTGCCGCCCGCGCGCACGCATTTCTGCGCGGTGGTCGCCCGCGCGTAATCCCGCTTTTCCAGCCCCAAAAAAACGTCCTTGAACTGGTTCATCCCCGCATTCGTAAACAGCAGGGTAGCGTCCCCATGCGGCACCAGCGACGAACTCCGCACCCGCCGGTGGCCCTGCCAATCCGCGCCTTTCTTGCTCTCGAAAAACCGCAAGAACATCTCGCGTATCTCGTTGCCCGTCATTTTTTTGGTGCCGTCACCGGTCATGTTTGTTCCGCGCCCTTACCGGGCACGTCAGCCCCAGTTTTGCTGGATTCAATCCCCAGATTATCGCAGACGCAGCACACCCCCGCAATGAAGCCAGCCAGGGACGACTCTCATCCGGCGCTCTTGCCGGGGTGCTGGTACTCTTGTAACCGCCTATTTACTTGACTCCTGCGAAGAACTCGATATAGTCCAGCCAAACCTCACCACTGATGGGCAGTTGCCATCCAGCGAAGGCGCGAAAGCATTCTGCAGGTTCAGGTCGACAAGAATCACAATCGGAAAACAACGCAAGGAGGAGAATTGCCATGACGGAGAGAAAGTTTTTCAAAGCCGCGGGAGTCATTGCAGCATTTGTTGCAATGGTTGCCGCGGGAATGCTGACGAGTTCGAAACTCGTCAGAGCCCATGAAGATGATGACGACGAGCGAGACGAAGCCAGGATTCATCGAGGATACGAGATCGCTCCTGTTCCGCTAGACCTTGTCGGGAAAAACCGGCACTTGGTCGGATTGGGCAGCTACATAGTAAACGCACAAGCCGACTGCAATGGCTGCCATTCAGCCGGCCCACCCACCGAATTTGCCATGGGCGGAAACCCCTATCTTCGTTCCCCTTTTTTTACTGGGAAGGAAGTGATCAACCCAGCGACCTATTTAGGTGGAGGGCGGGATTTTGGTCCGATCGGCTCAGTTGCGCACATCATTTCGCGCAACTTGACCCCCGATAAGACCGGGAGGGCTGAAGGAGGAAACACTCTTGCACAGTTCGTTCACATCATGAGGACAGGCACCGATTCCGATCATATTCACCCGAACTGCACGGCGCCTGGCACTCCTCCCAACTGCTTCCAGCCCCCCTTCAACGGCGATCTTCTCCAGGTCATGCCGTGGCCGATCCATAGAAACATGACCGACCACGATCTCCACGCCATCTACGAATATCTAAGCGCCGTTCCTTGTTTGGAAGGTGGCCCGAACGAACCGGCCAACCGCTGCTAGTAAGTTCAGGCCGATTGAGCCATGACATGGTCTCTGGGAGCTGGTCCGGGAAGAATGACCAGCTCCCACCCCCGGTGCGTTTTGCCTCGAGTCAGTGTCTTGTTTCGTCTGGAGACCCATCGGCGGCAACCGGGTGGGAGTCTGTTCCTTCCTCGCTAAATAGCGGATGTGGCGTGAATGACGAGGGAGGTTCTTGCTCGAATCTCAGGACCTCCGAGGGTTTATAGAGATACTCTTTGCCGCACTCGTCGCATCGGGCCCGGAATCGTTGGTCGATGGCGGGGCGAGGCGCGACGGCGTCGGTCTCGGCGAGAGGGATTCTGTGCCTGAAAAATAGATTTTGACGAAGGTGGAACCAATGGTTCTTGCAATGCACCACCCAACAATAGCGGCTGTCTTCCCACATAAGTAGTCTCCGAGCGATTAGAAGGCGGGCAGGGACTTCAGTGGGTGAATGGTAACAAATCGAATCGAACGTTTTCAAAAAAACTTCCAGGTGAAGATCCCAGTTGACGTATTGCGCACGGGTGCGCTCACTAACGCATTTTCCGTCGTTCCACACTTCAAAATTGAATTTCGGGTAGCCAGGGAGCCGCCATGATCTCTCCGATTTCCAGATTGATGGACTACGCCGTTGACACGCAGTTCAGGAAAGATCGGAGCGGACGGCTCGTTTTTGTTCCGTTAAGCCTCAAGCGGAAATGCTACTTCGTTGATTCAAAATCGGACGAAGAAAAAATCAGAGCTTTTGTCAGGATGTATCGGAGTGCCAGTCAGCTTATTTCTTTGCTGTCGTCACCGGTCCTAATCATTCCGGCTGTGATCCTAGATGACGCTGGTTTGACTCCCCGAAGCCACCGATTTGCGATTGCTTTTGGGATCCCTTTGTTCTTCTGGCTGGTCCTCATCGGGTTGATGATAATGCTCTGGGGCCTGTACAAAGGAGGGATTCCGAGCTTGACTTCCTCCCTAGTCGAAGTCGGCCCGGACCTTAAAGGTCAACTTAGCGCAATCTCTCAACGCCCCTCGCGTCTGCCTCTCTTGGCCGTTGCGGGCTGTTTGTTGCTGCTCGCCGTTGCTATTTTTGCGCTTGTGTCCGCGTCCCATAGGTGAGTGGGCCAAACACCTGAGTGACGTGTTTTCCGGAAAGTCACCTGGCGCTCTAGACCGACGCCCACCTCCACCTATGCTTGCTCCAACCGTTGTTCACACAGCGGCCAGTCATTTGTCATAACATAGCGCTTGCAGACCACGTCGCGCGGAGGGCTTCATGGGCGAAATGGTTGAGTTCAAGCGGCCGGACGGAAAGACTTGCCCGGGCTATCTGGCGACCCCGAAAACAGGATCGGGGGCGCCCGGGTTTGTGTGCATCCAGGAGTGGTGGGGGCTTAACGAACAAATCAAGAAGATCGCCGACCGCCTCGCCGAAGCCGGCTATCGTGCCCTTGTGCCGGACCTCTACCGCGGCAAAGTCGCCAAAGCGTCCGACGAAGCCAGCCACATGATGGCCAACCTCAACCATTCCGACGCGGCCGAGGAGGACGTTCGCGGCGCCGTGCAGTACCTGAAGCAAAGTTTGAAGAAAGTAGCCGTGGGCGGTTTCTGTTTGGGCGGCTTGCTGGCCATCCTCGCGGCCTTGCGCGTCCCGGAAATGGACGCCGGCGTTTGCTTCTACGGCCTTCCCGATCTCCCCGCCGCCGAAATAAAGAAAATCAAAATCCCCCTGACCTGCCATTTCGCCAACCAGGACAGCTGGTGTACCCCCGCCAAAGTCAACGACTTCGAAGCCGCGCTCAAGCAATCCAAGTCCAAATTTGAGATTTATCGGTACGACGCCCAGCACGCCTTCATGAACGAAGCCCGCCCCGGAGTCCATGACCCGGCCAGCGCCAAGCTAGCGTGGGACCGCACCCTCAAGTTTCTGAATCATGCTCTCGCGTAAACTTCTGATTCCGATGCCGGCTGGATTGGGAATCTATTCGGTTTCCATCTCCGCGTCTGGCACTTCTTCCTTCGTTAGTGCATTCAATTCGCGGCGGACGACGTCGGTGGAGAAGCCTGAACGGAGGAGGCTGCTGTAGATGGACGCCATTTTCTTTTCGTCGATTTCGCCGCGGTAGGAGCGGAGTTTGCGTTCGATGCGCTGGCGGACCATGGCGCCTTCATCGTTTTGCTCGGCGGATTCCTTCAGCGCTGCGTCGATGTGCCGGTCCGGGACGCCGCGCGCACGTAAGTCCCGCGCCACGCGGAACTTTCCCTGCTTACGGCCTTCTGTCCGTTGCCGCGCAAATTGTTTGGCGTAGCGCGCGTCATCGATCATGCCGTTTTCCTTTAAACGCGCCATGACCACTTGCACCAGCAGCTTGTTATCGCTTCGCCGCTCCAGTTTTCTCTTCATCTCATGGACGGAATGCGCTCGCCGCATCAGCGCGCGCACCGCGACGTCGTACATTTCCGCTTCGGTTTCAAGTTGGCGAGGTCTCCCGAACATGCCGCAAGCATAGAAGGAAGGAATGAATGAAGTAAAGCGCTGCAGCGGCAAAGCTTGCCAACGACGGAGTGGACTACTCGTTGCCGGACTTGGCGCCAGGGAGCCGGCTCTTCAGCAGTTTGATTTGGCCGTTGTGGTTGGCTTCGTGTTCGGTAACGTGGAACCACTTGCAATAGTTGTTGGTGGGTCCCCAGCCCCAGTCTTTGTCGACAGCCATCAGCCACTTGTCGTCGCGCTTGCGGAATTCGGCGAGAGTTTTCTCGCGGGTTTCGGTGAGCAGATTCACGTAGTAATCGAGATTGTTGGCGACGAGCGACTTGCGAGCGGGTTCTCCAAGGTTCATAGCCACGTCCCATTTTTGCTTGACGCTGTCCGGCCAGTTGCCCCACTTCATGTTCTCGAAGGTGTGAAGCTGATAGTAGGTTTCCGTGGCCGCCAGGTGATTGAGAAGGGCGCCAATTCGATTTGCCTTGGCGTCGAGCAGAAAATCGAGGTCTTGCTGCGACATTCCTTTGACCGAGCCCAAGACTTGCCAGCGCATGAACGCCATCATCGAAGTGAGCGTGCCGATCTCAGGAGAAAAGCCCTTCTTCGGGCCGACGATATTTGCTTCGGCGTCATCGGAATATGCCGGCTCGGGGAGAAATACAAATCCTGCGACACCGGTGGTGAGCAGCGCTCCGGTCTTCAGGAAACTTCTACGGCTGGGAGAACATTCGACTGGAAACATGGCGGTCTCCGTTCGGGGTGTGAAATGAGGACGTGTTCCGGGTGGAACGCGGGGATGATACAGCGGGGCGCATTGTTGAGCAAGAGGTGTGCTGAATGCAGTCGGCAGTCGCCGGAAAAGCGGGAGCTGCGCTCCTGCACTCCAAATGCCTCACCCCTGAAGGGGTGAGCTACAACTACTTACGGGCGAAGCGATCGAAGTCGGCCATCTGCGAGGCCATTTCCTCGCGCGCGGCGTCGGCGGCGGAACGGATACCCTGGATGCGCAGCTTGAATTCGTCGGCGTTGGAAGCGCGGGCGAGGGCTTCGTCTAAGGTGATGAGTTGCTTGGAGTACAGATCGAAGAGCGATTGATCGAAGGTCTGCATGCCGTACTGACTGGTGCCGGCGGCGATGGCGTCGTGAATCAAGCGCGTCTTGTCGGCATTGATGATGCAATCGCGGATGTAACCGGTGGCGATCATGATTTCGCAAGCAGGGACGCGGCCTTTGTCATCGGCACGGCGAACGAGGCGCTGAGAGACGACGGCTTTCAATGTGGCGGCAAGCTGCAAGCGAATCTGCTTCTGCTCCGGCGGTGGGAAGACAGCGATAATACGCTGAATGGTTTCCGTGGCGTCGAGAGTATGCAAAGTCGAGAGGACCAGGTGGCCGGTTTCGGCGGCGAGCAGCGCGGTGGAAATGGTTTCGAGGTCGCGCATTTCGCCGACCAGAATCACGTCGGGGTCTTGACGGAGTGCGGCGCGCAACGCCGTGGAAAAGTTGGCGGTGTCCACTTCGACTTCACGCTGATTGATGAAACTCTTTTTGTCGCGGTGCAGGAACTCGATGGGGTCTTCGATGGTAATCAAGTGGTCGGCGCGGTTAGCATTGATGCGGTCGATCATCGCCGCAAGCGTGGTGGACTTGCCGGAACCGGTGGTTCCCGTGACCAGCACCAAGCCGCGCTGCTCTTCGCAAATTTTTGTAACGACCGCGGGGAGATTCAACTCTTCCGTGGTGCGAATTTTTGTGGGAATGACGCGCAACACCATGCCGACGTTGCCGCGCTGCTGAAACACGTTGACGCGGAAGCGGCCCAGGCCCGCAACGCCGTACGCCATGTCCAATTCCGCTGTTTCCTTGAACTTTTGCTTCTGGCGGTTGGTCATCATGCTGAAAGCCATGGAGAGCATTTCTTCAGGCGTGACGCGGGGCACGTCGGTGAGCGGGGCGAGCAAGCCATCGACGCGCAAATAGGGGTGATTGCCGACTTTCAGGTGCAAGTCGGACGATTTGTTTTCGACAGCGCGACGAAGCAAGTCATCAATGCTTACGGCCATATAGTGTGAACCCCGCAAGAATGCAGCTAATGTGCGACAGTAGCACCCGCTAAGAGGGCGGGCAAGCAAGGCGCGCAGGCAGGTTGCGCGCTAGTTAACTGAGCCTCGGGACAGGTTCTGCTCGGGGAAATCGGGCTCAGGCTTTCTTCAGGTAGAGAGTGTCGTAGAGCAGGCCGGCGACAAAGCCTCCGGCCAAGGGACCGACCCAGTAGACGCCCTGATTGGCCCAATGCGTGGCGGCGAGCGCAGGCCCAAAGGCACGAGCGGGATTCAAAGCCGCCCCCGTTAGAGGGCCGGCGACGAGAATGCCCAGCGTAATCGAGAGGCCGATGCCGAAGCCGGCGATGGACTTGAATGCGCCTTTTTCGTCCACGGCGGTTGCGAAAACCGTCAAGACGAGGAAAAACGTCGTTACGGCTTCCAGCGCCATGCCCGCCCAGCGCGGAAAATCCCGCGCAAGTTCCGGTGTGCCGAGAGCGACGGCGCGCCAGGTCTCTTCGGGAATGACGGACTTCAGCACAAAGGCCGCAACGGTCGCGCCCGCAAGTTGCGCGGCCCAATAGAGAATGGTGTCCACGGTATTGACGCGCCTGGTGACCCAGAAGCCGATGGTCACGGCGGGATTAAAATGTCCGCCGGAGATGTGGCCGAGCGCGGAAACCATGATGCCGATGGCGAGACCGTGGGCCAGCGCGATGCCAAGAAGACCGAGGCCGCCGCCGACGCCATGCAGATACTGGTCGGTGCAGATGGAGCCGGCGCCAAAAAAAATCAGCGCGAAGGTTCCGAGAAACTCGGCGATCAGCTTTTGCGGCGTGTTGTACATCGTTGGTCCTCCGCGCAAGAAGAGGGAAGCGCGTCCGATTCGAACGGCTGCATTCTAGCTGGAATGCGGTGCAGAGCGCCAGCGTCGCCGCGAGCAAGTTTTCGCGTCCATGGGGAACACGTCATTTCATTAATTGAGCGGAGGCAGGCCAATTTTTTTCAGGAGCTCCGCACATCTTGGGTCGGCCTTCCACTTTGGGGTTAGATCCGCTCGGACTCTGAAGGTGTCCAATCGTGATTCGCCCTGCTGATACGCCAATTCTAGCGCGGCAAAAGAATGGTCTATCTCTTCTAAACCAAGGTAAATAAAGGCGATGCCCAGCCAGGACACATATTTTGTCTTGGATTCTTCGATGAGCGACTCGAGGATTTTTCTGGCTTCTCCCGTCTGTGCGGCCTTGGCGAGGGCATATCCTTGAAATCCGCGGTAGTAGGAGGACTCCGGATAGGCACGAACCGTTTTTTCAATTTCGGAGAGACTTTCGTCGTATCGCGTTTCCAAAATACAGATTTCGGCGAGCCCGTAATGAGCCATGGCAAATGTGGGATTTTGTTCAAGAATCTTGCGGTATTCCTGCTCGGCTTCCGTGCGGCGATCCGAGAACACTAGTGTGAAGGCATACTGGTAGCGGAGAATGGCAGTAAACGGTTCGAGATCCACGGCCTTCCGCGCTTCGACGACGGCCTCCGGATAATGGCCGGAATCCCACAGCGCCTCGGCATACCATGAATGGGCACTGGGATAGGCCGGATTTAACTCGATCGCGCGACGAAACTCGCGTTCCGCGTTTGCGAAATCCCACTCGAAATTCAGGAGGATGAGCCCCATCGAGGCGTGTGCCTCGCAAGACGCGGGGTCCAATTCAACAGCTTTTTCGGCGGCTTGACGCGCTTTGGCTCCCGCTTCTTTCGGCGAGAGAGCCGCAGTGTTGCGGGCAAGCGAATAATAAGAATCGGCTAGTCCGGAATAGGCGAGCGCATAGTTGGGATCTTTGGCGATGGCCTGTTCGAAATAATCAATGGCTTTGTTGGCGCCGCCGGCGGTGCGGCGGTTCCAATAGAAGCGGCCTTGAAGATAGAGCTGATAGGCTTCCGAGTTCTCGGCTGGACGCTGGGCCAAGAGGTTCCGCTCAGAGCTGTTGAGTTTCAATTTCAAATTGTCAGAGATGTCTTGCGTGATATCGGCTTGAAGGGTGTTCAGGTCTCCAAGCTTGCGTTGGTATTGCTTTCCCCAGATCTGGCGGTCCTGCTGCGCGTCAATGAGTTCAGCGCTGATGGAAAGGGTGTCGCCCTGCTGAATCATGCGGCCGGTGAGGATGGCACGAACGCTGAGGTCGCGAGCGACGGAGGGCGGATCAATAGATTTGCCTTTGTAGCGGTAAGCGGACATCAGCGAGACAACTTTCAGTTTGGGCAATTGCGAAAGAGTATTGATGAGGCCCTGGGTGATGCCTTCGCTGAGATACTCCGCGCCGGGATCACCGCTGGCATTTACAAATGGCAGGACAGCTAACGAATCGATGGAGGCCGCTGCAGCCACCGAATTTGGCGGTGACGGATTAGCGCGGTGCCAAGCATACCAGCCAGCGGCAGAAGCAACCCCGAGGAAGGCCACAAGCACGAGATAGAGGCCGGTCCTGCTCCGGCGGGAGGGCTCTTTTGTGGCCGCAGGCGCGGCGGCAGTCGCAGCCGTGACGCGAGTGGAATCGGTGTCGCGCTTGAGGCGCTTCAGGTCAGCGCTGATTTCAGAGGAGCTTTGGTAGCGCAGAGCACGGTCCTTCTCCAGCGCTTTCGAGACGATTTCGTCGAACCGCGGGGGCAGATTCGAATTGGCGGCGCTGGGGTTTGGCGGCGTGCGTTCGAGAATCGCATGAAATATGACGGCCGAGGTCGGGCCGGCGAAGGCCACGCGGCCCGTGGCCATTTCGTAGAGCACGGCGCCAAAGCTGAAAAGATCGGTGCGTGCGTCAAGTTCTTCGCCGCGGGCCTGCTCGGGGGACATGTAGGCGACGGTGCCCATGGCGATTCCGGGGCTGGTGAGGGCTTCTTCCGTTGTGACGCCCTCCATCGAACCTAGCGCAGCTCCTGGGGCAGTGCCGTCAGGGCCGAGCTTTGCCAATCCGAAGTCCATGAGTTTCGCTGGGCCGCGAGCGGTCAGGAAAATGTTGGCGGGCTTGATGTCGCGGTGAACGATGCCTTTCTTGTGCGCGGCGTCAAGAGCCTCCGCAACTTGAACTCCGATGTCGAGAAGCGCATCCATCGCGAGGGGACGCCCGGCGATGCGGTCCTTGAGCGTTGCGCCTTCGAGCAGCTCCATCACAAGAAATGTCTTGCCTTCGAATTCCTCAACGTCGTGAATCGTGCAGATGTTGGGATGATTCAGGGCGGAAGCGGCGCGGGCTTCGCGGCGGAAACGCTCGAGAGCTTGCGGATTCTTGCTCAGCTCATCAGGGAGGAATTTAAGAGCGACGCGGCGGCCCAGCTTGAGATCTTCGGCGGCGTAGACGACGCCCATGCCGCCGCCACCGAGCTTCTCAAGAATGCGGTAGTGAGCGAGGGTTTGGCCGGTCATTGGCTGGATTGCCGCTGCGCGAAATGATAGGGGTTCGAGCGAAGTGAGTCAACGCAGCTCGAAACCGTTGCGACCAACAAAGTAGGGGCGCAACATTCTGCTCAAAATATCGCAACGACGGATGGCTAGCGCGATGCGGCGCCGACGGGAGCGTTCACTGGGGTTAGCCAGTTGTGCCGGTCGGGTTTGGTGCCGCTAGTGAGGGCGAAGAATTCTTCCTGAAGCTTGCGGGTGATGGGTCCGGCGACACCTTTGCCGACTTGGATGTGGTCGACGGAACGGATGGGCGTGACTTCCACGGCCGTGCCAACAAAGAAAACTTCGTCGGCGATGTACAGCATCTCGCGTGGTATGACAGTTTCCTTCAGCGGGATGTTCAGGTCTTCCGCCAGTTTGGTGATGGCGTCGCGGGTGATGCCGGGAAGAATGCTGGTCGCCAACGGCGGGGTGTAGAGCGTTCCATCGTGCACGAGGAAAACGTTCATGCCTGAGCCTTCGCTGACGTGGCCGTCGGCATCGAGAGCGATGCCCTCCGTGTAGCCGTTGAACGTGGCTTCCATTCGAATGAGCTGCGAGTTCATGTAATTCGCGGCGGCTTTGGACATGGCAGGCAGCGTATTTGGTGAGATGCGCGTCCAGGAGCTCACGCCGACATCCACGCCCTTGGCCAAGGCTTCAGGGCCAAGGTAGGCGCCCCAACTCCAGCAGGCCATGTAAATGTCGATGGGTGAGTTGAGCGGATTCACTCCCACTTCGCCGTAGCCGCGAAGGACTATGGGCTTGACGTAGCAGGAATTGAGTTTGTTCAGGCGAACCAATTCACAAGCAGTGTTGGCGAACTGCTCGACGGCGAAGGGAAGCTCCATGCGATAAATTTTCGCGGAGTTGATGAGCCTTTGCATGTGCTCGCGAAGGCGGAAGATGGCAGAACCCTGCTTGGTTTCGTAGCAACGGATGCCTTCGAAGACCGCGGAGCCGTAGCTCACCACGTGCGAGAGGACGTGCAGCTTGGCGTCGTCCCAGTTGATCCACTTTCCGTTGTGCCAGATTTTCTCGGTCGCCTGAATCGGCATAAATGCTCCCTATTTGAGTGCCACTCGCGGTGGTGCTGCTCGAAATTGCAGAATACGGTACGCGAGACAGAGCGTCAATGCGTGGTGTTCAGCAATTGTTGCTGCCGCGGAACCAATTTGGCGTTCATCGTTTGTGCGCAGGGATCGAATTCGCAATTGACACAGCAAGAACCGAAAGTTAGTGCCGTTGACTGGACGGGGCATCAGGCTTCGATGATGACTCGAGAGATTCCATCATGGCTTTAGCCTTCGTGATCGTACGGCTAGAACTATTCTCCCAAATTCCCAGAAGCAGAAACGGGATGGCTGTTGCTGCGACCAAAAGTTTGGCACGGCCCGGGATTTTGGACTCAGGTTCCCACCGGAAGAGTTGGGCGGATAAGAAGAAAGTGAGGCTGGCCCAAACCAGAAGAGAGCCGAGCGCAACCAACAGGTCGCGGCTCCAGGGAGCAGCCGACCAGTAGATGGCGTCCTGAAGTTCGGTGACGAGATAGGTTGCGGGAAGAAACAGGCCAACGCGCTTGACGACTTGGGGGAGCGTGCTAAGCGGAACCGTAGCGCCAGAAAGGAAAATCAGCGGGAGCCAGATGAGCTGATTGATGACCTGCGTTTCCTGCATGGTGTTGGTGACGCTTGCGACGACGAGTCCCAGTGAAGCGAAAGCCATGGTGCCCAAGGCAATCAAGAGGAAGGCGGAGACAAGATTGCCGAAACTCGAAACGTGAAAAACGAAACGCGCGAAAAGCATTTCGACGAGGACCGTGGGCATGGTGAGCACGAAATTGGCGACGATGCTGGAGGCCAGCATGTCACTGGGGGTGACCGGCGTAACGTGAAACCGGCGTAAGATTCCCTGCTCGCGGAACATGACAAGAGCGGCGCTGAGTCCCCAAAAACTGCCCATGACGGTCAAGGCCATGACTGGCCCAAGAAAATAGCGGACCACTTGGGGGACGCCCTTTGCGAAGACTCCGGCGTACAGAAAGAAAAAACCGAAGGGCATGACCACGCTGAAAAATAAGAACATTTTATTACGCAGCGTGAGTTGAATGCGCATACGCGTGAGGGTGGCGAAGTTTGTCAATCGCGCAACCTCCTTCCGGTCATTTCGATAAAAACGTCTTCGAGGGAGGGCGAAGCGATTTCCAAACTCACGAGCTCGTTGCCCTCCGCTTCGAGATGCTTGACGAGAGAGACGATCGTTTGTGGCGGGCGCTGGGAGTGAATCACGTATGTACCGCCGAGTTCGCGGGCGTCGACGGCGCCTTCGAGATTTTTCAAAGCGCCGTCGGTTTCCGGCTTGGAGAGGCGGACTTCGATGCGTGTTGTACCGCCGGAATGAGCTTTCAGGTCGCGGGGCGTGCCGAGGGCGATCACTTTTCCGTGGTCGACGATGGCCACGCGGTCGCAGAGGCGTTCGGCTTCCTCAATATAGTGCGTGGTCATGACGATCGTTTTTTTCTCGAGCTTCAGTTCCTCGATGATGTCGTAGATTTCGCGTCGCACCTGGGGATCGAGACCGGCGGTGGGCTCATCGAAGAACAAAACTTTGGGGTCGTTGACGAGCGCCATGGCGAGAGCAAGGCGTTGCTTCTGTCCGCCGGAAAGCTGGCTGTAAAAGGTGTTGCGCTTTTCTTCCAGGCCGAAACGCTTGAGCAACTCTTCCGGCTTGCGGCCGCGTTTGTAGAAGCTGGCAAAAAGCCGCAGGGCTTCGATCACGCGAAGCTTGTCCGGCAGGGAAGTGGATTGCAGCGCGGCGCCGATTTCGTGCTTTAGAGCCACAGCGTCGCGTTGCGGGTCGAGGCCGCAGACAGACACGCGCCCGCCGTCGGGAGTGCGAAGGCCTTCCATGATTTCCACGGTGCTGGTCTTGCCCGCGCCGTTAGGCCCGAGCAGCCCGAAAACCTCGCCCTCATCGACTGAAAAACTGACGCCGCGGACGGCTTCCACGTCGCCGTAGCGCTTGACGAGATTTTCGACCTGAAGAATGGAATTGGCCATGTTTATTGCAACCCACCACCGAGGGCTGCAGTCGATGAAGAGGGTATAGCATACCGCAGATAATCGTCCGGCTTGTAACGCGAGAACAGACCGCCAGCGGCTTCACTTCTTAATACGTTTCTTTGCGGCAACGGATTTCAGCTTGGATCTTTGGGGCGGTTTCCAGAGGTGACGTTTCAAGTCCACACGAGACTCGACGATGACGACACCTTCACTTTCGAGAAGTTTCCTTTGCAGGGAAGCGTAAGGCTCGCGGATCAGAATTTTGCCGCGCTCGCCGAGAACGCGATGCCAGGGAATGCCTTTGCCCGATGGAGTGGCGGCCATGGCGCGTCCGGCGCTGCGCGCTCCACCGGGAAGGCGCAAGGCTTTAGCTAACGCCCCATAGGTTAGAACCCGGCCGCGGGGAATTTGTTTCACAAAGCCGAAAACAGGATCCCAAGACATTGCGAAGTTGCTCCAGGGCAACGACAGAAACAAACTCGTCGTGCGACATGCTAAGTGTCCGCTGCGGCAAGAACAAGAGAAAAATCGCGGAGCCGGGTTTAATGCAATAGCTGGATGCTGACGATGATTCAAGCATCGCCAGAAAGCGGCGCGCATCTAATTCAGCAGTGGAAGACGAAGAGGAAACAGCGCGATGCAACGAGCATGCGAAAGTTCAATGAAACGCAGTCAAAAAAGTGATGGGATTTCGCGCGCCGTTTCCACTACGGTGGTCGCGTTACTGATTGGATGCAACTTTTCGCAAAAATTTGCGTCTTATATTGTAGAGTGTAGTGGAAGCGAATTACACTACACCAGTTGATGGAAGTTTGAGGTGACGTCGTGGCTTTCGTCCGCCGCAAAGGGAATGCGCTTTACCTGGTGCATAACGTGCGCCGCGGCGGAAAAGTGCGCCAGCTCCATCTGGCGCGCCTGGGAGCCCGCGCGCGAATCACCGATGATGTGGTGCGCTTGGTTTCCAAGAAGCATCCCTTTGTGGAGCTGAACTGGAAAGCACTGCGTGAACAGTTGAATGGCCAAGTGGACCTGGCAAATCCCAACTCGCCGGCGGTCCAAAAGCTTGTCTCCTCCCTTCGAGCCCTCACTCTCGACCTGGCGGATGTCTTTCCGCCGTTACTCCGAATTTCTGAATCACCCGTGGTGGCACGGGAGCTGCTCGTGCAGTTGCGGCTTCTGCAGTCCACCCTTCAGGTCAAGCTCGATCAGTTTGGCCGTGGACGCGGGCGGTTCAGTCACGCGAACCCGTCGTCACGGGTTCGCTAGGAGGCGGTCATGAGCGACTACATCCTTAATCTCGACCCCAGTAAGCGCAGCACGGACACGATCGATTTCCAGACGGCGCTGCGGGGGAAGATTGTCGGACAGGAAGAGGGTGTCCAGGCGCTGGTAGACCTTTACCAGGTTTTTCGTGCCGGATTGAACTCGCCAGGCCGCCCCGTAGGCAATCTACTGTTTCTTGGGCCGACTGGCTCGGGAAAAACCCGCATCGTGGAAGCGGCCGCCGAGATTCTCTTTGGCGAAGCGCGCGCGGTGATCAAGATTGATTGCGCGGAATTTCAGCACTCGCACGAAATCGCCAAGCTGATCGGCTCGCCCCCAGGATACCTGGGCCACCGCGAGACGCATCCCCTGATCACCCAGGAATCTCTGGCGGCCAGCCACACCGACAAACTGAAGCTGAGTTTCCTGCTCTTCGACGAAATCGAGAAAGCCAGTGATGCGCTGTGGCAGTTACTTCTCGGTATGCTGGACAAAGCCACTTTGACGCTGGGCGACAACCGAAAAGTCGATTTGTCGAATACCGTGATTTTCCTGACGTCCAATCTGGGCGGCGGCGAGATTGCCGAGCTCATGCACGGCGGTTTGGGTTTCGTCCAGCCAAGTGACAAGCCGATTGCGGGCCTGAACGAGAAGGTGCAACGAACCGCGTTGGAAGCGGCGCGACGCAAGTTCTCGCCCGAATTTATGAACCGCCTCGATAAAGTGGTGGTATTCCACCCCTTGAAGCGCGAGCAGCTCCAGGAAGTGCTGGATATCGAGCTGGGTGAAGTGCAGCAACGGGTGCTGGACACCGCCAAAGGGCAGTTTCTCTTTCGAGTGACTGACGCAGGGCGCCACTTCCTTCTGCAGGAGGGCACCGACCAGCGCTACGGCGCGCGGCACTTGAAGCGCGCCATCGAGCGGCATGTTGTCTATCCCCTCGCGAATCTGCTGGCTACCGATCAGGTCACCTTGGGCGACCTGGTGAGAATCGACTGGGACGAGATCCACAAGCAGCTGACGTTTGTGCGCGAAGGCGAAGGGGCATTGGTGCAGGCCGCGGCGCAGGGAACTGGAGCCAAAGCTGCCGCTGCCGAGGTGAAAGACGGGAAGTCCGCAGAGACGCCGACAGAAACCACCGTGGAAGAGAGGAAATCGCGGGCGGCGCAGCCCGGAGGAGGGCCTGCGTCGTCGCCCCAAGGACGCAAGAAGCAAGACCGCTCGAATACCTAAAGCAGGACTTTAAGTCCTGGAGGGGCGTGCGCCAAGGCGGACGCCCCTTTTTGTCGCTGGTTCGCTGACACAAACTGTTTCATCTCTCTCACTTTTGCGCACAGATGAAACGTCGTCTCATGCGTTGAGACAGTTTCCAGAACTGCAAATCCTGTATGTTGTTGAGTTTACGCTGTTTTTTGACCGTCCAAACTGTGGAAAAGATTGGCACTCACCATGCAGTATCCTCTGCATGCGCGACTCTGAGACGCGCTACGCGTTTGGGGTAGCTAGACGCGAAGAAAGGTTGATGAAATGAAAGCTGCCGTCCGCCATCAACTGGATCCAACCATAAGAAGCAATGATACGTGTGACTTTCACTCGTCTTTGCGGGCAAAGATCGTAGGTCAGGAAGAAGGCGTGCAGTCCCTGGTGGACATGTTCCAGGTTTTTTGCGCCGGTTTAAACTCTCCCGGCCGCCCGGTTGGCAACCTGTTGTTTCTGGGCCCGACGGGTTCGGGAAAGACGCGCATCGTGGAAGCGGCCGCCGAGATCCTCTTTGGCGACGCCCGCGCGGTAATCAAGGTCGATTGCGCGGAGTTCCAGCACTCCCACGAAATTGCCAAGCTGATCGGCTCACCTCCGGGCTACCTGGGCCACCGCGAGACCCATCCTTTAATTACGCAAGAAGCCCTGTCGGCGAGCCATACCGATAAGCTCAAGCTCAGCTTCCTACTCTTCGACGAAATCGAAAAGGCCAGCGACGCCCTGTGGCAATTGCTCCTCGGGATGCTGGACAAGGCCACGCTCACGCTGGGCGACAACCGCCGCGTGGACCTCTCACAGACGGTCATTTTCCTGACCTCGAACCTGGGCGGCGGCGAGATTACTGAACTGATGCAGGGCGGCATGGGCTTTGTTCGGCCAACCGAAAAGCCCGCGGCCGGCTTCGATGAAAAGATCGAGCGTACGGCCGTCGAAGCGGCCCGCCGCAAGTTTTCCCCGGAATTCATGAACAGGCTCGACAAAGTAGTGGTGTTCCATCCCCTAAGGCGCGAACAGCTTGAGAAGGTGCTAGAAATCGAGCTCGGCCAAGTGCAGCAACGCGTTTTGGAAACCGCCAAGGGACAGTTCCTATTTCGCGTCACGGATCCCGGCCGCGAATTCCTCCTTCAAGAGGGCACAGACCAGCGCTACGGTGCGCGTCACCTGAAGCGCGCCATTGAACGTCACGTGGTCTATCCACTGGCAAATCTCCTAGCGACCGAGCAAGTTCACCTCGGCGACCTCGTTTGCATCGACTGGAACAAGGAGCAGGACCGTCTGACGTTCGTCCGTGAAGGTGAAAATCTCGCTATCCCGGCGCGCAAGCAAGAGCCCATCATTCCTGTCCGCACCGCTGCCGCGAAGAGCGGTAAAACGGCGGATGCGCCTGGTGTGACTCTTTCGCCGGAGCCCGCGCCTCGCATGGTTCGTTAGGCCTTTTCTTTCTGGATTTGCCGGGTGGTTCGCCGCCCGGGCTTTTTCTTTTCATGCCCGCCGGATGCTAAGGTAACCTGGAACAAAAAAGCGCCATCCTACCTCACATAGGTTTTCGGAGGTCGTCGTGAGCATTCTTGGGACGAACCGTAAGTCTCTCGGTATGAATGCCGGACCAGAACTCTGGTTGCGCAGAGTACTTCGCGGAATCGCGGCCGGCTTCGCTCTTGGTCTTTTCCTGCTTGCGATTCCTGGTGCCTACGCGCAGCGAACTTCGCTCAAACCGGGTTGGAACCATTTTTCTCCGCAAGAGGACATCACTCTTGGCAAGCGCGCGGCGACGGACGCTGAAAAGCAGTTGGCGCTGTGTAACGCGCCAAGAGTCGATGCTTATCTGACCAAGCTGGGCATGCGCCTGGCGCAAAAACTTCCCACCGGCGGCGTGCAGTATCCCTTCGAGTTTCATTGCGTGAACGACAAGGCCATCAATGCGTTTGCTTTGCCAGGCGGCTATGTATTTGTGAATCGCGGCGCGATTGAAGCCTCGGACAATGAAGCCCAGCTTGCCGGAGTGATGGCCCACGAGCTTTCGCACGTAGCTCTGCGCCACGGCACCAACCAGGCAACCAAGGCAATGGTGGCCGAAACCGGTCTCGGAATTTTTGGCGCTGTTTTCGGAGATAGCACGGGTGGTGCGTTGCTGACGACGCTTGGCAATTTCACTGCGGGCGGCGTGCTGCTGCGCTACTCGCGAACGGCGGAGTCGCAGGCTGATGTCATGGGCACGCAAGTGCTTTTCGACTCGGGATACGATCCGCGGGCCATGGCGCAGTTTTTTGAAAAACTGGAAGCGGAAACCAAAGGAAAAAATCCGCCGGAGTTTCTAACCGACCACCCAAGCCCGGAGCACCGTGTCGGGCGCGTCGATGAAGAAGTGGAGAAGCTCGGCGGCACTCCGGCAAACGCCAAGCGCGATTCCGCGGAATTCGAAGCGATCAAGCGCGAAGTCCTGGCGCTGCCGGTGGTGAAACGGCCGGTGCCTGGAGCGCCTGGCGCCGCCCCTGCGCCGCCTTCCCGCACTTTCGCGGAGTATCAGTCAAGCGGATACACGCTGAAGTATCCGGACAATTGGAAGAAGTATCCCGATAGCGACGGAAGCGGCGTTACCTTTGCTCCTGAGCGCGGAATCCTGGACGATGGCAGCGGTCATAGTGCGCTTGCCTACGGGCTGATCATCGGCGTGGCGAAGGCCACGGGCGACGCCAGCAATGAGAACGCTCTCAACGATTCGACCAACCAGGTGATTCAGGAGCTTCAAAAGTCAAACCCTGGCATGAAAATCGTTCGGCAGGGTGAGCATTTGCGCTTGAACGGCCAGCCTGGGCTTTCGACCTACCTGAGCAATGTGTCGCCAGCTGGCGGCCAGGAGACGGACTGGGTCGTCAGCGTTCTGCGACCGGAGGGGTTGGTTTATTTCGTTTGTGTCGCGCCGCAATCCGCCTCCGACAATTACGACAATATTTTTTCCTCGATCCTGGACAGCGTGCGATTTACAAAATAAAAGGTAAAATGAACGAAGAGACGCCCCCCACGCAGGCGGGGTGAACTCCGGGCGCAGAGAAGAACCGCGCAAAAATAGATTTCAGAACAGGAGAAGGGCGTCCCGGCTTGGTCGGGGCGCCCTTCTGTTATGGTTCGCTACTGAATGAGCCGGCGGCTATCTTTCGTCGTCGCGATCCCCGTCGCTGAAGAGGAACGGCAGAACTTCGGTGCCTTCCTTCCGCACGGCCTTGAGTTCATTAGGATCGATGCCCAGCGCCTTCAAGAGCGACGCGGCAACCTGTGAGGTGGCCACGGGTGTCTTGACCACGCGGGAATGCAATGACGGGTTGGAGACGATCAGCCCGACGTTGGTGTCGCCGAAACTGAATCCTCCGTGCTCGGCGTTCTTGGCTTTCGAGGTGGTGTAGACCGTGCCGTAGATCGGCTGCACGAGGATGTCGGGAGTGGCGTTGTCGGTCAATGGGTTGTTGAACTTGAGTTTGATCTCATTGCCCGCCATGACCTCATCAATGAACAAGGCTTTTGCGTTGGCATTCAGATAGTCGGCGGCTGCCTGCGTCTGGGTCTGGTCCTGCAGCCAAATCAGCGCGATATCATCATCCTGGACGAAACCGCAAGCGCCCGTGCCGCAAGCGTTGGCGTTGGCAATCGCGACCGCGCCGGCATTAGTGGCATCCGGCAACGCCGCAACGAGATCCGCGAAGTGGCCCGGCTTGTTGATCTTGGTTGGATTGATTGGCGATTGGCCGTGCTTCGCGCTGACGATGAAAAGGGTCGAGTCGTAAATGTGCCGCGCTTTGAGACCTTGAATCATGCTGGCCAGAGCAGCGTCGGTCTGTTCCAGAGCAAATTCGAGAACGTCGGTCGGCGTACCTGAGCCGTCCTTGTATCCTCCGGGCTGCCCGGTAAATGTTGTGTCAGCCGTGCAAGTTCCGTTTCCGTTGTCCTTTTCCAGCTTCTGCCCAACGCTGACAGCCTGGAAATTCATTCCGAACACGGTAGGAGTCCCTTGCCCGGGCGTGCCATCGTGCTTCAGTCCTTTGATTTCGTTAAGAATCCCTTGAACCTTTAGCGCGTCGTTGTTTACGGTGCAAACGACACTCACGGTGTTATCGAGTCCTCCGACGTTGGTAATTTCCGGAGTGAAAAGATCATCCACGCCCTTGCCGGATGGTCCGTTGGCGATGTCGTACGCGGGGTGCTTGTCAGCCCAAGCGGTGTGCCCGCCATTGGCTCTGACCACTTCAAAGATGGTGTTGCTCTTCATCGCTTGGTGGGGGAAGAGCCGGGAGCACTTACCGTTCTCGTCCAGGTGATTCGGCAACGCGGTGGGATCAATCACATTCAACGAGACTGGCGGGGTGCCCGAATACTTATCAATGCTCTCATCGAACACTTGCATATTTCCGGCTTGTCCGGTGCAGGTTGTGTTCGTGGGATCGAAAATGCCGCGATTGTAGCTGACGTCGTAAAACAAGCCGTGGCTGATGGGAGAACCGCCGGTAATTAGCGCAAGCAGGCCGGGAAAGGAATCCGAGTTTGCCGGCGTGCGTGCATTTGAATAGGTGATGCCGTGCCCAGCCAACTCGGCCATCGCAGAATGAGGATGGGCAGCAACGTAGTTGGCAACATCCAACGCGTGAAGACCGTCGACGCTGATAAGAAGAACATGCTTGATCTTATGTCCATCGCCAAGTTCATCGTTGGCGCGGGCTGGTGCTGGAAGAGTCGTGCCGGTCAGTCCTACAGACAGTGCTACAGCTAACAATCTTTGTTTCAAGTGAATCTCCTTTATTGGGGAAAAGGGATGGAAACGCCTAATCCAGCGCTGAGCTTAGTCGGGGTGTATTACAGGACGAAGAACAAAACGTGTCCACCGCGTAAATCAGGGGCGGCGGCGGCAGTCTGAATGGAATTTAACAAATTCTCAGGCTGATACCGGCAGTCCTAGCATTGTAAACGACAATATTTCCCGAGTTCTACTGTGCCGGCGTCAGTTCGCCGGGTTTCTTGCTTGCGTGATGCAACTGATAAACCTCGGCGGCGCGCTGCAGCGCTTCGGAAATGCTCCCGCAAATATTTTCCGGCCCGACATGGCGTTCGAATTCCGCCTGCTTCATCAATTGCGAGGGTTGTTCGCGCGCACCGCATAGGAGCAGCGAGCGTCCCGAGGCATGCAGGGAGTCCGCGAGATCGCGAATGGCACCGAGTCCGGTGGCGTCGATCGCGGTCATGTTCCGCAAACGCAGGATGACAATGGGCGGAAGTGTTTCGATGTTGCGAAGAATGTCCGCGAACTTGTCCGTTGCGCCGAATAGAAATGGCCCGTGGATGCGGTAAACAATCGCGTAGTCGGGAATGTCCTTGCCTTGCAGGATGTGCACGCGGCTGTCTTCCACGTAGTCTTTGGTGACCGGGCTCACGGTGGTGGTGCGAGAAACTTTGCGGATGAACGTCAACGCGGCCAAAACCATTCCGACTTCCACTGCAAACGTCAGATCGGTCACTACCGTCAGCGTAAGCGTCAGCAACCACACGGCGATGTCCGCTTTGCTTAGCTTCAAAATCTCGGGAATCTCGGCCCACTCGCCCATGTTGTACGCCACGATCATGAGGATGGCCGCCAACGCCGACAACGGCACGTTTTTCACCAGCGGTGCAGCGAACAGAACTATCGCCAGGAGCGTCAGTGCATGAATCATTCCTGCAACGGGCGTCTTCGCACCCGCACGCACATTCGTTGCCGTTCGCGCGATCGCACCCGTGGCGGGGAGCCCTCCAAACAGCGGTGAAACGATATTCGCGATGCCCTGGCCAATCAATTCCACGTTTGGATTGTGTTTGTCATTGCTCATGCGGTCGGAGACCACCGCGGACATGAGCGATTCAATGGCGCCGAGCATCGCCACCGTGAAAGCCGAGGACAAGAGTTGCCGGAAGATGTCGTAATGGAAGTGCGGGATCGCCAGCTTCGGCAGGCCACTCGGGATTCCTCCGAAGCGCGAGCCGATCGTCTCCACGGGCAAATGTAAGAGCATGACGGCAGCCGTTGCACCAAACGTGACCAGAATGGCGCCAGGAACTTTCTTTGCAAACTTCAAGCAGTAAATCATCAGAGCAACCGAAAGGATGGAAACGGCGGTTGCCGGCACCGAGAACGTATTCCAGGCCTGTCCAAAGGCCACCATGCGGTGGAAAAAATCACCGGGAACGTGATCCATCTTCAGGCCGAAGAAATCTCGGATCTGCGTGCTCGCGATGAGGATCGCAATCCCGTTGGTGAATCCAATGATGACTGGCCGCGGAAAATATTTCACCAGCGCGCCCATGCCGGTGATGCCGAGCAGCACCAGCAGGACTCCCGCCATCATCGTGCACATGAACAGGCCATCGATTCCGTGCTTGGCGATGATTCCTGCAACGACCACGACAAATGCGCCGGTTGGGCCGCCAATCTGTGTCTTCGAGCCTCCCAGCGCGGAGATCAGGAAGCCCGTGACGATCGCGCAGTACAGCCCGGCTTGCGGTGGCACGCCGGAAGAAATCGCGAACGCCATCGCCAAGGGTAGTGCGACAAGGCCGACGGTTACGCCGGCGATCAGGTCGGAAATGAATTTGTGGCGGTCGTAGCCGCGCAGCAGGAGTATCGATTTTGGGAGCCAGGCTTCGAAAGAAGGAATCATGCTACTTTCTGTCCAAGAAAAAAATGCCTAGGCAGATTCTAGCAAGGGTCCGGCTGAATGTATGAACTGCGGTCGGAAACTGTGCCTTGAAGGGAATCACGGCTTGGCGCCTGCCGATTAAGCAGTCAACCTTTTGCTCAATCCGCGGCTTCGCTGCGCGAGGCCCCCGGTTTCCAGCGCAGAACCGGTTTTCGCGCCGCGCCCACTTCGTCGAGGCGGCGGACCCGTGTCGAATGCGGCGCGGTCTTCACCTTCTCCGGCGTCGTCGCGGCTTCTTCCGCGATGGATTTCATCGCATCAATGAACAAGTCGCATTCTTCCTTGGACTCGGATTCTGTCGGCTCGATCATCATCGCCCCCGCCACAATCAGCGGAAACGCCGTCGTGTAAGGATGAAAGCCGTAGTCAATCAGCCGTTTGGCGATGTCCATGGTGCCCACGCCGTTTTTCTTTTGAATGGCGTCGCTGAACACTACTTCATGCATAGAGGGCAGGGAATAGGGCAGTTCGTAAATGCCCTCAAGTTTTTTTCGAATGTAATTCGCGTTGAGCACCGCGTCTTCCGTGGCCTGCCGCACTCCCGGGCCGTAGGCGAGGATGTACGCCAGCGCACGAACCAGCACGCCGAAATTTCCGCTGAATGCTTTTACTCTGCCGATCGAATCCGGCCGCACCGGCTCCAGCGCCAGTCGTCCGCCATCTTTTTCCACCAGGATCGGCACCGGCCGGAACGGCTCGAGGATTTTCTTCATCGCCACCGGACCTGCGCCTGGTCCGCCTCCGCCGTGCGGTGTCGAAAATGTTTTGTGCAGGTTGAGGTGCATCACGTCGACGCCTAGATCGCCCGGCCGCGTAACGCCCGTCAACGCGTTCATGTTCGCGCCGTCCATGTAGAGCAGCGCGCCTTTGGCATGCAGGATTTCCGCGATCTCCGGAATGCGCTGCTCGAAAATCCCCAGCGTCGAGGGATTGGTAATCATCAGCGCCGCAACATCTCCGGTCACCAGCTCGCGCAGTTTTTCAACATCGATCTGCCCGTGCGATTCGGACTTGATATTTTCGACTTCGTAGCCCGCGATCACCGCGGTTGCCGGATTCGTCCCATGCGCGGAATCCGGAATCAAAACCTTTTTGCGCGGGTTCCCCTGCTTCTGCAAATAGGCCCGGATGAGCAGCAGCCCGGTCATTTCTCCGTGCGCTCCCGCGGCTGGTTGCAGTGTGATGGCGTCCATGCCGGTGATTTCCAGGAGGCATTGCTCCAGCATCCGCATAATCTTCAGGCAGCCCTGCGAAAGCTCCTGCGGCTGATAAGGATGTTCGGTGGCGATGCCGTCGAGCCGGGCCACAAATTCATTGACGCGCGGGTTGTACTTCATCGTGCAGGAACCCAGCGGATACATGCCCAAGTCAATCGCGTAGTTCCAGGTCGAAAGTCGCGTGAAGTGGCGGATGACTTCAATCTCGCTCACTTCCGGAAATCCTTCGATGCCCGCCTGCCGGTGATTCGCGCCGAGAGCCTTCGCGGGATCAGCGGTAGGCACATCGAGCGGCGGCAATTCGAACGCACGCTTTCCCGGCGACGACTTCTCGAAGATCAGTCCTTCGCTCTGGTTCGTATGTCGTG
>Ga0210406_10001314_pt1 | contig 30855 bp, 24 predicted proteins | sample IncBWC30MmetaG_FD_155454 | JGI IMG/M metagenome (GOLD analysis project Ga0210406, IMG submission 155454) | Forest soil microbial communities from Barre Woods Harvard Forest LTER site, Petersham, Massachusetts, United States - Inc-BW-C-30-M | ecosystem: Environmental > Terrestrial > Soil >... | reverse complement strand
CGGCGAGCGACTCCTGGCCACCGCCGCGCACGATGCCGGGGACCAGGCGGCCCTTCGAAATCATGTCGATCATCGACAATTCCTCGGCGAGCCTGACCGGGTTCTCGGCCAAGGGCAGCGGATTGCCTAGCAAGACGATCTTCGCCTTTTTGGTCACCGCTGCGAGGATCGAGGCAAAGATGTTGCATTTCGCCTGCATGCAGAACGGGGCGTTGTGGTGCTCGTTAAGCATGAAGCCTTCAACGCCCTGCTCCTCGGCGTAGATGTAATGCTCAAGATATTCGTTGTAGAGCCGGCTGCCGGCGACCGGATCGAAATGCTTGTTCGAGAACATCAGCGCGGTATGGCCGACTTCAAGCCCGATATCGGCCGGGTAGGTCGACATCGGCTGCTCTGTGAAGTACATAACAAACATGGCTTCCTCCTTGGGCGATCGTGGCCCGTCGATCCGCTAATTCTCGTCGATGAAGCCGCTGACCAGCGTAGCGAGCTCGTCCGGCTGCTCCATCTCGACGCAATGGCCGGCGGCCCGCACGGTAACGAGCCGCGCCTTCGGCAGCAACGCTGCATAGCGCTCGCCGGCGCTCTTCGGCACAATTTTATCGTCGTCGCCCCACACGACGAGAGCCGGGGCGCGCACCCCGCCCAGCAGATGCGGCAAAGTCGGGCTGTACATGTAGGGCTTCCAGGCGATGCGGAAGGTCATTTCACGGCACAAATCCCATTCAACCAGCTGGTCGGTCGTGACATCGCCGTAGATGCGGGAAAACGCCTGCTGGTCGTGGAAGCCGGCGCATGCGTAATCGAGATAGCTCACGATCGCCTGATCGAGTATATCGCCCTTCGGGGGTTTGACACCCATCGCTCCGACGAGCACCAGCCGGTGGAACTCGCGCGGCGCCATGGTAGCCATCTCGGCAGCGATCCAACCGCCAAAACCGAGGCCGATCAGCGATGCCCCATCGATGTCGAGAGCGGCAAGCAGCGATTGATAAACGACCGCCAGATCGCGCACGCTGCGCAGCCACTGCGGTCGTTCGGACCGACCGTAGCCCGGATGGTGGGGAACGATCACGTCGAAGCGGCGTGCCAGGGCGTCGTAGAAGTCGAGCCGTTCGGGGCTGCCGATGTCGTGGTGCAGGACAAGCACCGGACGCCCGCTGCCGGCTCGCGCGACATGCAGCTTCACCCCCGTCAGCTCGACTGCCGTCTCGTTCCACCCCGCGCTGGTCGCCATCACAACACCTCTTCAAGAGCTGGCCGAGGTTAGCCCTTGATCGCTCTTGGCCGCAACGGGCGTGCATCTGAATTGCAAAAACCTGTGCCTCTGCCCGGACGCGATTTTCCCGCGATTTACCTGGCGCGAGGTGATGGCGGACAAAGATGCCTCGACGTTTTTGCGGTCGATCGCCAGTAAAGTAACTCGACAACTCAAGATGGCAGTTTATTTCTGGAGGGAATAGGAGTATCCCGTGAAGTTCTAAGTTTATGCGCGGGGCGACCGTTGCGGAAAGGTTCCTCCGTGGGGCAGGATTCGGGCGCCGCCGTCTTCGAGGGCCAGTCGCGACCAGTTGCGCGCAAATCCAGCACCGAATCTTGCCAGTTTACCCGCGCCCAATGAATAGCGTATCAAATTACCGAGCCCAGATGGGAAATATCTTTGCCGTCGCCTATAGCAGGCAAGACTACACCGATGGATTGAATAATTGCCGCACCGAGAGCACGGACGCTTGGACCAGATGAAGCTATGCTGTGCCGATTTGCCGGACGGCCCACCGTCGGTGCTCTCGAGGGGAGAGGGCAGGCCGTCGGGGGTGCTCGGTGATACCCCTGATTCCCAAATCGGTCGTCGGCGCCCGGCCGATCGCCTGATGGTTGAGCAATAGGTGCTGCTCAGAATGTGTGAATAACCGGCAGCGGATTTATCGTCGATGGGTGGCTTCTTTTTGATATCCATGGCACCGAACGAGGATCGGGAGGACGAGGTGGCCCGGCTGCAAAGGGCCTTCGCCGAGCTCGGCTTTGCCCGTCCCCACATCGTCAAGGCGGAAGGATACTTGTTTGCCGCTTATCCCAAGTTCCAGAGTACATCGGCTGCGCTGAAGCGTTATCAGAACGGCGATTTCGGATTCGTTTGCGGTACGTGTCTGTGCGAAGGCGGCGGCCTGGCCGATGTCGGTGCGCTGTATCAAGACGGCCCCCCCATGGGCGAGAAGATCATGGGTCAATACGCCGCGGTATTCAAGAAAAACGGCCGGACTGAGATCCAGCTCGACCCGTTTGGGGGCTACCATCTCTTTTACAATCTCGACGCGCGCATCGTCTGCTCGTCCTTTTACGCGATTTCTTCGGTCCTTCGCACCCTGACCCTCTCGCAGCAGAGTGCCTGCGAGTTCGTGTTCAATGGTGTGGTCTCCGGTAACGAGACGCTGTTCAGTGAGGTAAAGCTCGCTCCGATTCAAGCGACGATTGTGGTAGACGCGCGCGCGCTGAAGATCATTCGTCCGCCGCTACTGGTGACCCGGATGTTTGCCTCGCCCCGGCGCGATGCCTCGCTCAGGGACAGCATTGCGCTGCTCGACCGCTATTTCAGCGCTGTCGCGCGCAGCTTCGGCGACCGCGTCCGTTGTGCTCTCTCCGGCGGCTACGATTCGCGACTGATACTAGCCTTTTTGCGCCGCCATGGCATCAAGCCCAGTCTCTACGTCTATGGCCGGGCAGCGGAAAGAGATGTGCAGCTGGCCGCAGAGATCGCGCGCCGAGAGGGCTTCCCGCTCGATGCCATCGACAAGGACAACCGGCCCATCATCCCGGCCGAGGAATTTCTCGAAACTGCCCACCGTAACTTTCTCGCCACCGACGGATACGGGTATGCCGGCATTTTTCATAACGGAGCGGAGACTGAGGAACTAACCCGTCGCGTTCTTGGCGACACGATCGCGATTCACGGCGGAGGCGGCGAGATCTTTCGCAACTTTTTTTACCTCCCCAATCGGGAATACACGATTAATGAACTCTTGTGGAGTTTCTACAGTCAGTTCAATCCCGCCACCTGCACCGCAGTGTTCGACATTATGGGTTATTACCGCGAACTTGAGAGAAAGATTATGGATATCTTAGGCAGCGACGAGCCCAGGTTGTCGCGCCCCGCCATCGAATGGCTTTACCACAGCTTTCGATGCCGAGCGTGGAATGGAAAGGTCGACAGCATTTCCAGTCGCTACGGGTTCACCGCGGCGCCATACCTCGAGCGATCGATCACCGAGCACGCGAGCGCACTTCCGCTACGTTGGAAGGACCACGGTGCCTACGAAGCCGAACTGATTCGGCGCGTCGACACCCGGCTCGCTGGGTATCCCTCCCTTTACGGACATAATTTCAGCGGACCACCACCGCTTTCGCGCCGGCTCTTCGATTACTTGACCTATTTACGCCCGCCATGGCTGCGCCGTTTCACATACCGGCTCAGATATTTTCGTCGGCCGGGTAATTGGCCCGCCTACTTGGCCTCGCGATACCGAGAGGCGGTGCTTCCCGGAGAGATCGCTGTCTCGCGCCGATTGTTTCAGTTAGAGCGAGTCTCGGATCCGCTGCAATACGCTCGAATTCTTTCGCTCGAATATGCGCTTTGCCAATTCGGCGGCCGGGTTAAAGTCGATTTCTGAAGATCTCCGGTACACGCGATGTACTCCACATCCGACAGCCGGCGACCGCTTAGGGTGCTGACCTTTACGACGCTGTTCCCGAACTCCGAGCAGCCGAGTCATGGCGTGTTCGTAGAGAATAGATTACGTCATCTGGTTGCCAGCGGGGAGGTGGAAAGCGTCGTCGTCGCTCCTGTGCCGTATTTTCCGTCGACCGCTCGGTGCTTCGGCGACTGGGCCCGATATGCCCGGGTCGACAGGCAGGAGATGCGCCATGGTCTCGCCATCCATCATCCGCGTTTCCCGGTGATCCCAAAGGTCGGCATGTCGACTGGCCCGGCCCTCTTGGCTGCAGCGACAATCAGCCTCGTTCGTCACCTGCTGGCAAAAGACCCAGGTTTCGACGTTATCGACGCTCATTACTTCTACCCGGACGGGGTGTCTGCTCTTTGGATCGGGCGGCATTTACGGCGACCGGTGGTCATCACCGCGCGCGGCACCGATATCAATCTGATCTCCCGATATGCCTTGCCCCGCCGCGCGATTCGCTGGGGGATCGCTAATGCAGACCGGCTCATCGCAGTCAGCGAAGCGCTTAAACACGCGCTGGTCGATCTTGGCGCTATGCCAGACGGTGTCGAGGTGCTGCGCAACGGGGTCGATCTTTCCATGTTCCGCCCGACCGATCGGGGGGTGGCCCGCCTGGGCTTAGGGTTGACTCGGCCCACGCTACTTTCCGTCGGCCATCTGATCGAGCGCAAAGGGCACGATCGTGTAATCGAAGCGATGCGGCAGCTGCCGGACTTCGATCTTGTGATAGTCGGTGAGGGCCCTGAGCGCGAGGCACTCGGTCATCTTGCGCGAGGCGTTGGAGTAACGGATCAAGTTCGCCTGCTGGGCGCCACACCGCATGAAATGCTACCCGAAATATACGGTGCAGCGGATGCCCTTGTCCTGGCGTCGAGCCGAGAAGGTTGGGCTAATGTGCTCCTTGAAGCGATGGCGTGCGGTACCCCGGTAGTAGCCTCCAACATCTGGGGGAATCCTGAGGTTGTGAAGACGGCTGCATCCGGTGTGCTCATCGAACATAACACGCCTGAGGGTATCGCTCGCGCGGTCCGCACTCTTTTTGCAAACTTACCGGCGCGCGCCGCGACGCGAGCGTACGCAGAGGGGTTTAGCTGGGATGATACCACACGAGGGCAGATCGCGTTGTTCAACTGCGTCATCGCCCGACATCGAACTGGTCAATGTCGGAGCTAATTTAACCCAGCTTTGCCTATTTGACCCGACGATCCGGTATTTGTGCAGCAAGTGAGGACGTTAACCTAGCTCGAATAAACTCATCCGTTACTTCTCTCGATCATCGAGGAGTTGCAATCGTGGTCACGACACCCAAAGCAGCTTTCGGTTTGTACTGCAGCCACGTCGCGGCGCGAGACATGGGCAAAATATTGCGTCAGATCCAAGCCCAGGCTCGGAACTCTGATATAACAGGATCTGGTCAATTGGAACGACCGCTCAGAAATTTCCATGGCAAAATGCCGGTCGAACGCAATCTTCCGATTTTGTGATAACGATGATCAATATTCCGCCGTTTTAGAAACACGCTTCTGGTCTGAAGGAATTAGTTTACCATGCGGGGCCTTCTGTTTTTTCTAGCGTTCCTCTCGAGCATGCCGTTCATCTTGTTCGTATCGCCATTCTACGGCGTGCTGGCATGGTATGTGTTTTCTCTCGGCAATTTTCATACGGTCACCTGGGGTTTGCTGAGCAATCTCTACTATGCATGGATCATTTCGATCGTGACCTGTATTTCATGGCTGTGTTCTCGTGCCGACCCGAAACGACTTCCTCTGACGCCGCTAGTGGTTTTGACATTGTTGTTTGCGCTGTGGATGACTATCACCTCACTTTTCGCGCTGGCGCCGGGCGATGACGTCTGGCGTGAATGGACCCGGGACACCAAGGTGCTGTTCATGTGCCTGGTCGGGTACGCGCTGACGACGACCCGCGAGCGCGTCAATCAGCTCATCTGGGTGTTCCTGCTCGCGATCGGCGTCTGGGGGGTAAAGGGAGCGATCCTGGGTTCTCTCCGTGGGTTCACCATGATCCACGGACCGGACGGGGGGATGAACGCACCCAACAACGAATTTGGCGTCTCCCTGATCATGATCCTGCCGCTGATTTTTTATCAGTGGCAACTTGCGACGAACCGACACCTCCGACGCGGCCTTATGGTCATGGGGTTTCTTGTCGGCTTAGCGGTGATCCTGACCTTTTCCCGGGGCGCCTTGGTCGGTGTGAGTGCGATGGCCGCGGTCTTATGGCTCAAATCCCGCGCAAAGATACCCGCGGCCTTCTTGATCCTCGCAGTCGTAGTATTCGTTTACAGTTTCGCCCCCGAGCAATGGTTCGATCGGATGAACACGATCGAGAATCACGAAGGCGATTCGTCGGCACAGAGGCGGCTCTGGATTTGGCAGGTTTCTCTAAAGATTGCCGAAGCACACCCGTTATTAGGCGGCGGCTTTCTGGTGACGCACTGGCCGGACGCAACAAACTCGGTGCTCGTGCACACCGACCTGCCGAGAATGGAGGTTGGGGTAGCCGCGCACAGCATCTATTTCGACGTGCTGTCGGAGCATGGCTGGGTTGGCCTTGTACTCTTTTTGATGATCGGTGCCTATTCATGGCTGAACTGCTCCTGGTTGATAAGGCGATCCCGCAATCGGCCCGAACTCGCCTGGGCAAACGTGCTCGGAAAAATGGGCCAAGCCGTGCTCGCCGGCTTCTGGGTCGGCGGGGCCTTTCAGTCGCTCGCCTATTTCGACGAATATTGGGGCCTCCTGTTCATCTTCGACGCCGCACGGCGGGTGGTTGCGAGAAAAATCGCGAGCCCGGTTAGGCTTTTCGTCCCGACGTTGTTGCCCGCACCCGTTGTAGGCATCGGCGCTGCCGCGCTGGCGAAACCCGAAGAATATTCCGGCTATAGGAAAAGCCTCTCGTGACTTCCGGATTCTCAGCGACACGTGACCAACGACATGTCCTAATCTCCCTCGCGACCGTGCTGACCCCGTCGGTATGCCTTTCGTAAAAATCTGGAGCAGCCCACCTCCTTCGCCAAGACATCTTGACGCTCGCTCGGAGTGGACCCCGCGCCCAGTCGATATTTCTGTGCTTCGCTCCAATCAGCGGCTCCGCCGGTCCTGACGAAGCCATCGTCGGCTCGCCTCTTCTGACGGCGGGCGCCAAGATCCAGCTCACTTAGACAAGATCATGCCCCGAGCAACGCTCAATTCAAACCAATGGTCGATCTTGGGATTGGCAGCTGCAGCTCTCTCAAGCGCGGCCTCGTCACTTTATACCGTCGAACATGTTCAGAATCGGGCCATTGACCTCGCCGCAAGGGGGCAAGCCCTCACCCTCACGCAGCTTGCAGACGCCCTTGGCCCCGCCGACTATGCCCTTGTCGGCACGGCGTTCGTTGTATCCGTATTGCTTGTGATAGGGGAGTGGCGAGCAAAGGCGTTCTCCAAACTTCTCCGCACGGCAACGCCAATACAGAATTTCTATATTCTCACGATCATCGGGGCGTGGCTTGGCCATAGCTATCTGTTTCCTGGCCTCCTTCTGGCAGGGGACACCGGTAGCCACATCGCCCGGTTTTTGGAAATGCGCGTCGGATTTCAACAAGGCGCATTTCCGGCTTGGTCGAATTATCAGTATCTTGGCAGTCCGCTCCTCGAATTCACCGGACCGTTGACTTATGTCGTGGGCGGAATTCTGGACCTTGCGGTGAAGGATCCCGTTTGCACTGCAAAGGGCCTTCTGTTCGTTGCGCATCTGGCGACCGGCTGGCTATTTTACGGGCTGCTACGGCGCTTCGGCATCATTCCTCCTGCTTCACTAGCCGGGGCCATCGGGTTGTCCGGCTCCTTTGCCCTTCTCAACCTTTTCCTCTATCGCGGCGTGTTTCCCCAAGCGTTTACCATTCTGTTTATCATTCTACTCTTCTATGCTGCGGAAGGATTGATGCGTGACCCGAAGCATCAGGCCCGAGACTGGCTTATTTTCGCGATTTCCACTGCCGGAATCATCATCAATCATCAACCTCACGGGTTTTTTGTCAGCGCTTATTTAGGATTATTTACCATCGCGAGCTTATTTCTTGGTCTCTGGCCCTGGCGTAACCTACCTCTTTTGATCGGGGCCGGGACAATGGGCGTCATCATTTCGCTCGTCGCATGGGTACCCATGGTAGTGGAAGCTGATCGCGTGATGATCAATCCCGAGTTGGGACTCTATCATTTCCGCATCCCAACGTTGGATCGGCTCGCTCTTTTGGTCTTTTGGCAGAATACCCGCATACCGGGCGGCACGGAATGGTGGGCCTATCTCGGCCTGGTGTTTGTTGCCATTGCGCTCCTCGGCGCGTGCTCTGCGCTCGTGTCGTCGACGCGGCGGGGGCATGGCAAGCTTTCGCTTGTCACGTCGCTCTGCCTTCTTCTCAGCCTCACCCTCTACGCGCCGGTTGTCCGCGACATCATTTTCGTTGCATTTTTTGTCGGCATCTTCGCAGCAATCGGCATGGAGACGCTTTTCTCGCTTGCGAAGCGGGAGAGTCGGCTGCCACTGCTTGTGCTTGTAGCCTTGCTGCTCGATGCCACCACTACCTCTGTCCAACCGCTTGCACGAACCGACAAGCGGCATTTCATCGCGGCAGGCGAGTATCTTGCCTCCACGGCTCCCAATGAACGGGTGATCGAGGCAGTGATTAAACGCGACGGCTCCTTCGGATTCGACATAGGGCCGGATGCAACGCCTTTGAGTTACTACACAACCATTCCGCGTGTTGCTGGATATCACAATCTTGCTGCGACGCATGTTCACAACTTTGCGGAAACAATTATCAAGATGGCGGAGCGTGACCTCAGAGATGACGGCCATCTCTCACCGAGCACAGAGATTCTGGTGGCGATCCTCAATGCATCGCGCATCGTTTGCTTTGGCTTTGTCGTGAATGGCTGCCCGAAAAGCTTCAGCACCGCCACTCCAGAAGGGCCGTTGGGTGACGTCGTCCATATTGCCAGTGCCGCCCCCGTTCTATTTAGTCAGAGCGTAGCATTGCTCGCGCCCACCGCCGATCTAGAGAAACCACTTTTGTGGAACGAGGATTATTACACCCCGAGCGCTGGAGCGACGGTTACCGCCGTCGAGGAATTTCTTCGTCGATACCTCCAGGCCGCCCAAATTGATCCGGCCACACACACCGCCGCGGCGCTACCGGTGCGCGGCCTGTCCCGTCCTCCACCCTTCGCAACCCCAGCAGGCGATCCGCCGAAACGGCTGGTCACACAGTATTCAGTGTCCCTTGAGAATGTTGTGCTGAAGATCGAGAGCGATGCGCCCGGTTACGTACAACTCTCGTATCCCTGGTATCCAGATACTCAGGTCTTTGTTAACGGCAAAAACGTCGTACCACTGCGCGGCGCGTTGGACTTGATGGTTCTCGCGCTCCATCAGGGAACAAATGAAATCGAGATCCGCCCTTCGACGACCCCGCTCACCCTTGGCCTCGCTGGCCTGTCGGGCTTCGCACTGCTGGTGACCTTGGCTCTTGCGTTTGGAATGCATCGCCGTCGAGCAAGATACGCACAGCTTGAGTAAACCGGACCAAGCACGTGCTAAAGCTTGGTGCTCGGGTCCAGCGGGCCGCCTCTGAGAGTACCCGTGGCCCGCTCGACCTTATGGCCTGATCACGGGGCGCCTGGATGGCTTGAGTTGTCATCCCTTCGGCTGCCTGCCGGACTTCAGCTTTCGGCAATAATAACGCGGGGCAGCGTTGGCGCGTCTACGGGCTGGTCCATGGCCGCAGCAACGCAGAGGCGACCTACGGCCGGGCAAGCCTTGCAAATGGGTTCCGTGCTCAGGCTAAGGGATCAATCCTCGGTTTAGACGCGACCCGCGGTGGGCTGTAGGCACGCGCGCTTTCACCTTTCGATTTCGGGAAACCGCCTTTCCATTCGCTCCGATCCCGCTGCCGCTGCTGATGAGCCGGCGCCTCACACTCGGACCATCTGGCGCGTCAAGTTCCTAACAGGCGCCGATCACTAGCCAACCGCCGCCCCGGAGCTGGGGCCGGCCAGAGCTTCGGTTGTCGGGATCGTGTCTTTGATCAACCAGATTGTCGGTGCCCGCCGGCATTCTGAAACAGAGAGTCGGAGAAGTCGTCGCCCTTGAATTCGTCGCTAGGGGCGTCGTAAATAGGTCAACCGTGGTGAGGTCACGGAACACGCTCGGGCTTCTGGAGAATTGCATTAAATGCTCGACGTTGGCGCAACAAGCGATCGATCCTACGAGCATTCCGATTATCTCGAGGCTTGGCTCCCACATAACCGGCGCCTTACCGCCGTCCGTATAGATGATGCCTCGTTTCTTACAGCAGCGCATCCTGGCCTGACCTTTGTTCGGGCGGACGGAAGGATGCAGCTTTGATTTCGTCCACTACAGCGCGGTGCTGGACCACGTCGGCAGCCAGAAAGCGCAACGATTTTCCTCGTCAGTGGCCACCGCCGGAACATTTTCGCAAATTGTTGGTCTGACCGGCCGGGATCTTTTTGCCGACGAACGAAATTTGGATTTGTTGTCCATGAGACGGTTGCGCAGGATTGCCGTGCATGCCGGTGTAGTCGATTGGCACATCGATGCGGTATCGCTTCTAGGGTGGCCGACGAAACCGCTTCTGTGGGCATACAAGCCGGCGGCTGCATCTGCCCGTCCTCCGAAGCAGGAACATACCGTCCGCGTGGTATCCATGCCTTCGCAACATTGTCTCGCCATCATAGCCGCAGATGCCTGGTCACAAAGCTAACGGGCATCTTCGCAGCGTAGCAAGCGGAGGAACGTTGTCCGAGGACGGGCTACAGCACAAATGCAACAACCAGAACATCAAGCCTGGAACTTACTGGGCGTCCTTCGCCATGTTCGCATTAGTTGCTCTGGTGATGCTGATCGGTGGTTTCGAGTTGGGCCTGGATCCCGTGATAGCCGGATCCGACCGGGCGCGCCGCTGCATCGAACCTGTAGCGCTGCTGGCTTTAACCGCTGTGGCAGCGTGGTTGTGGACCACTCGAGCGCCGGGCTGTAACTTGTCATTTGATCGCGCCGCTCCCGCTGCGTGGCATATCGTTTGCGTGATTTCTATAGTAGCATTCGCAGCGACTGCGATTACCGCCCGATATATTCTAGACGAATACCCGATGTCGGGCGACGAATATGCATATATTTTTCAATCATGGATCTTTGAGCGCGGAAAGCTCTGGATACAACCTTGGCCGCTGGATAAATACCTAGATACATTCTTCATTTTTAATGTTGGCGGAAAGGTAATTGCGGCATACCCTCCGGGGTGGCCTGCGGTATTGGCGGCGTCGTCGACGGCAGGAATCCCGATTTCGCTGGTCAATCCGATTTTGGCGGCGGGTACGATCCCGGTCCTATACGTTTTGGGATTACGCCGGTACGGAGCGCCGACGGGGCTGTTGGCGGTCTGTATTTTTGCCGGTTCGGCATTTTTTGTGATGAACTCGGCGACGTTCTTCAGCCACCCCGCGTCGACTCTTTTTGGCCTTCTATTTGCCCTGGCCTCGAGCGAATACCTCGAAAATCCCCGCGTCGTACCGGCGATCGGGGCGGGCGTGGCGTTTTCTGCCATCGCATCGACCCGGCATTACGATGCGGTACTTCTCGTATTGCCCGCGGTCGTGGCGCTGGTCTGGCGGTCGTCGCCGGCGCAATGGCGTCTTGTTCCCCTAGTTGCGATCAGCGGGTTGCCCGTGATGGGCGCGCTCCTTGCGTACTATTGGACCACCGGGAACCCGATGCTGACACCGACGAGTTCACTTAACCCTGCGGGAGATGTCCTCGCAAAATTCGACGTGGTTAGGTCAACTGAAATTCTCTTTGGGCGGGGCATTGAGCTCGCCGAATGGACGTCTGCCCCATTTTTGGCTGTGTACCTGTGGGCGTTGGTACGGCGCGCATATCGTAATGAATTGTATTTCTTCGAACTCTATGGTCCGATCTTTCCACTCGGGTATTGGCTGTATTGGAGCGATGGTGGACTACGCTGGGGACCGCGCTATATCTACTGCGCCTTTCCATTCATTGCGCTTACGGCGGCGGCTGCGATCCGTGACACGCTGGCTCAACCGGACGCAGGATGGCTATCCCGGTTCGCGGCTCGCGCTGGCATCCTGTCGATCGTGATATCGATTCTTCAAATTCCGTTTCTCGCTAGCAATGCGGGAAGGATCGTCGACCAGTTCGAAGATGTGAACCGCCAGGTCGCCGCGGCTAAGCTTCACAACGCGGTGGTGTTTGTATCTTCCGGGACAGGCGAGATCTGGCACCAGCCGATAGGGAATCTCGTTCGCAACGGCTTGACCCTCGACGGCGACGTGATCTACGCGCACGCAGGTGATATTCTGGCCGGTCAAACCGATCCGGCCGCAGCCGCAGCGGCAATCAATGATCTTCGTGCGCAATTTCGAGATCGCAGTATTTGGGTATACACAAGAAAAGAGGGAGAAACCCACGGTGACCTGACGGCATGGGAGGCACGGTGAGCCTAGACCTTCACCTGATCAGCCTGGCCGTAGTGGGCGATTCACGGTCACGTAACGGCAAATCCGGGACGCCAGTCGACGCTATTCTGAGAAGCCCATCCCTGATGTGGTGCGGCCACAGGCGCTCGGCGGTCGAAACGAGTCTGCGGGCAGGTAAAGCGAATTTCGGTTTTCCGCGAGAGAGGTATACCTGACGATCGATACCGATTCAGCATTGGCGCAGCGTTCGATCGGCACCGTGACGGCGGAGCATCCAGCCGAGGATTTCGGCGCCTTCGCCAATCACCGTTCTTCCGAGCCCGAAAAGTGCGCCGAGATAGGCCACCGCGCCGGTCACCGTTAACAGGGTGAGCTCGACCAGCGGCGGCTCGGTCCGTCCTGCGAAAAAGATCTCTCGCAGCAGCAATACGACGGCGGCCATCGTGGCCGTCGCGGCCAGCATCGGCCAGGTCTCGGACCACAGCTCCGAAAAGCTTCCGTTCAATTCGGCCAAGGCCTCCTTGGTGACGATCGCGGTGAGCCCGCAATACACCGGGGTGAAGAGCACCACCGCCCCCGGTGCCCCACCCCATTGGGCACCGAGGGTCGCGGCCGTCGGCACCCCAAGCAACAGCGCGAGGTAATACCAAAATAAAAATCTTTGGCGACGCCGCGCAACCAGCACCGGCGTCAACAGGACGTCGACCGCGCGGACCGCCGCATAGAGGCACAGCAGACGCAGGACAGTAACGGCCGACAGCCAGTTGGGACCGAGTAGCACCGCGACCATGGGGTCGGCGACCAGGGCCATTCCGGCCGATGCCGGCAATCCGATTGCGGTAGTCAGGCGCACTGCGCGAAGAAATGCCCTGCGCATCGCCTCGATATCTGTCTGCAGCTCCGCCATTATCGGCGAGCTCAGCATGTATACCACGGACGAAATCTTGGCGGTCGGCAGCATGGCCAGATCTTTTGCCATCGAGTAAAGGCCGACTGTGACTTGGCCGGTAACCTTGCCGATGACCAGCACATTGGCCTGCTCCTGCAACGCCCACAGTATCGTGATCCCGAGTGTCGTCAGGCTGAAGTGGAGCATCTCGTTGGCGCGCCGGCCGCCGATGCGGAGCCCCGGAAGCCATGGTGCGAAAGCGAAGATTGCAACACTCCTGACGAGCGAGCCCACCAGAAAACCGATGACCAATGTCCACACCCCAAGTCCAGCGATCGCACAGTAAAGCATTACCGGCAACGTGATCACGCTGCTGATGATCTCCGCCTGTGACACACGATTTAGGGCGAGCCGTTTGCGCAGCAGGCTGTCGGACACGATGCTGCAGGCAGTCACAGGCAATGCCAAAGCCAAAACCGGCAGCACCTCGGCGAGGCGCGGAACCTCGAACCAGTCGGCGATCACCGGGGAGCCTAGGGCAAGAACCGCATAAGCAATGGCGGCCAGCGTCATTGTGATCCAAAAGCAGGTGTTGAGCTCCCGACTTTCCAGATCGCGGAACTGGACGATCGCCGTTCCCAGGCCCATTTCCGTGAGAACGCTCGACGTCGCTATGAAGACGCCGGCGAGCGCCATCACACCGTAATCGGCGGGCACCAGAATCCGGGCAACCAGCACGGTGGTGGCAAACGAGAGAAGCTGGACCACGCCGCGCGACCAGGCCACCCAGAAGATCGAGCGGGCCACACGGGTCCTGAGGGGCTGTTCGTCGGACCGGGGCACGATATTTCCGTCCCAGCTCACGAGTGGCCATCGACGCTGTCGGGCGCCCCTAGACCGGCTTTCCCAGGTGCGGCGATGTGGTTACCCGCTTCGGCGGCGCGCAAGGAGCGGCTTTTTTGGCTCGCGAGAGAAAGCAGCCGTGAGAGCAGGTAACGATCACTAAGCGCCACGAGGCCGCTTTGTGCACGTCAGACGTGATGGGGAGCAGACACCGTGGGTCTTTTTGTTATCGCCCGTACGCCTGGATCGAGCAAAAAGCTAGCCAACACCATGGTCGTCATCAAACCGAGCAGAAACGATATAAGAAACAGCTTCGGATCTTCGAGCAATCTAGGTCGAAGCAAGGTTTCCGGCTGATAACCCATCAGCCGCAGCGTGGCCGCGACGCTACGGGTTACGAGGTTTTTGTCCCAATTCATAGCTACGGCATATTCGAAAGCCGCATCCGCGTCGGGCATATTCTGAATCTTATCAGTTACCGGCCGCTGGTGCCGGAGTTCAGCGACGCGCTCTTGACCGCGGTTTGTCCCCGAGAGATCCGCGACCCCGAGAAACCTACCATCACCGGTGGGATAATCGACATTCCAGGTCGGATCGACCACCATACGTCCGCCTTCGTACCGAGCCTCGACAACCGTGTGAATAAACCCGCAGTATAGGCACGGTGAAATCATGACCAAGCCGGCATCGATACCGATACTATGGAGGATTGCTGCAACCAGCCGAGACTTATCTGCGCAGAAGCCTCCTCGCGCCATCACCTGAATAGGGGTCGGGCCGAGCGCAGATACAACGAAATATTGATCATTCGGATCGAAACCCTTGTTGTGGTAAACCCAATCGTTCACCGCCCGGATACGTGCCGAATCGCTATCGAGATGACCCGTGATCGCCAGGGCCTGTCTCCGCAGCACTGCGTTATCTTGCTGCCAATTGAAGTAGAGGCTGATCGCACAGATAAGGGGAATCGCTGCTGCGAGTATTATTAAATTCCTGCCACACCGTCTGGAGGGAAGCATCTATCCTAGAACCTGATTTCAGGTGGAGGACCCTATGTAGGCCACAGGTGGACGTCTACACGACCGGGGTACACAACGGCAAGAGAAACTCGCGGCTCTGAGGTCAGAATCGCCACTTTCCGTCAATTTCGTGTGAACGGTCACGTGAGGCGGGGTCATGGCTAGGGCCGGATACCGAGCTGGATTTACCACAAAGGCTTGTGAATACTGCGGCGATCGACGCTGCTGCCGACTTCCGCTTCCCCGCTCCGGCCGGGCTTGGGGAACTTGAGACAAATCGCATTTTTCGGCCGATCCGAGCCCTCGAGAGCGCCGCGCGCCAGCACGAGTACCATCATCTGCGGCGCCAGGTGAATACCGACGACGCTGCGTAGTTCCAAACGACACCGACTGCGGAACCCGCAAGGCCGGAGATCCACCATGAATAGTGCTCCCCGAAAACGGCTGAGGCAATGCCGACATTTGCGACGGCTCCAATGCTACAGACCGCGTAAAACGACAGCAGACCGTTGATCAATTTCAGACCGTAGAGCCGCTGGTCTCGATAAGTGAGCATGTTGTTGAAGAGAAAATTGGTCGTCATGGCGCAGACTGTGCCGAGGGCCTGCGCCACCGGAAAGTTAAGATAAATGAGCGCCAGCCGGAGCGCGGCGAGATGCACGATGACGCCCGACCCTCCTATGGCGGCGAAAAGAACGAAGCGGACCGGGACCCAGCGGCCGACCCGCTTGTCCAACAATAGCATCAAATATTCCCAAATGACCAAGCTATCGAGCTTGCTCTCCCCGTGTATGCGTTGGCCAAATACGTAGGGCAACTCTTTGAACCGGTAGGGCGTCGGAGCCGAGGCAAAGAGATCGAGAAGAATTTTGAAGCCGTTCCCCGACAGCCGTCGCGCGGTGCGCTCGAACGCACGCCGAGAGAGCATAAAGAACCCGCTCATAGGGTCAGCGATCTCGGCAGCGACAACCAGCCGAGCGAGCCGGGTTGCAATGCTGCTCATTACCGCACGGCCTTTGTCCCAGTCGCCAGTCGCGCCCCCTGCCACGTAGCGACTGCCGACAACGATGTCGAGCCCATCCAATTTGAGAGTTGCTAGCATTCGCGGCAGCAGCTTTTCGTCATGCTGCAAATCGGCGTCGATGACAGCGAGATAAGGGGCGCTGCTCGCCAGCATGCCCTCGATCACCGCAGTCGAGAGCCCGCGCCGACCGATTCGCTGGATACACCGGACGCGCGGATCGGTTTGGGCCAATTCGCGAACCTTGACGGCCGTGCCGTCGGGAGAATCGTCATCAACATAGATAACCTCCCATTCGATCCCGTCGAGGGCGGAATGGAGTCGCTCGATCAATGGCTCTACATTGTCTATCTCGTTGAAACTCGGCACAACGACAGTCAGTTCAACCGCTGCCATCCTCGACAGCTGGTTCGGGAGAATATCCAAATATTGGTTCTCAAGGCCCAACGATCAGACTCGAATTTTTGGAGAACGACATCGCGTAATTCATTAATCTGCCCGCACTGCGCGCAAAATGCAAGTCACAATCCGCACGATAACCATCTCGCAGTCGCACCGTAGACTCCAAGCCGAAGAAGCTGCCGCTGGCTGCTCGGTTGAGAACGAGGAGTCGTCGCCTAAATCGCTACCGATGTCGGACGAATTATCGGACAGGATCGATACAGGCCAGATGGGATGGGAGAGTAGATAATGAGGCGGCAGACGTTTCCCAGCGATCAATTGCCTAGCGGCACGGCGCAGATGACGAAAGCGGCCGGCGCCGGAGGCGTCCCAGCGCAGCATGTAGATCTTATGCATCTTGACACCCGATCCTGCTCACGATATCGGATTCCAGAGTATTGCTTGTGCCATTACCTCTGAGGGTCTCCAGCGGCGCGGCGAAAAGGTCGAGTTGGTGTCGCGCTCTAGTCTCGCTTAGGAGCTGTTGCCCGATGGAGCGCGAGGGCGGAATGGCGCGCAAACCGCCCGAATGTCTTTAAGCAGGAGTGGATTACGCGAGTGGCCTGGAGCGGAGACTTGGTCCCGGGGGCCGTCGGCGCGAATAGCGCTGACCCACGTTGAGACCAAACTTTCGGAATGCATTGTCGTCGAGGAGTCGCTTGAGATATAAGACAAGTCGCCGTGATGAGACGGTTATGAAGCCGACCGTCAGTGCCATTATCCCGGCCTACAACGCGGTGCGAACCGTAAATAGGGCGGTCGAAAGCTGCCTCAGCCAGACTTATCCGCCGATCGAGGTTTTGGTTGTCGATGACGGCTCGACCGACGGGACAGCGGAGGTTGTGGCCGGCTTTGGTGCTCCCGTGCGTCTCGAGCGCAAACCGAATGGGGGCCCAGGCTCGGCGCGCAACTATGCGGCCCATCTGGCTCGCGGCGATTGGCTCGGCTTTCTCGATGCCGACGACCGATGGTTGCCGAGAAAGCTCGAGAAGCAGCTCAGTCTTGCCACTTCGGATGACGTTGCAGTCATTCAGACTTTGACGGGGGGGTCGACTCAGGAGATCCCCCAGGAGGTGACTTTCTCCCAGCTCTGGGAAACCAATCTCGTTTGCACCTCGAGTGTGCTGATTCGGCGCTCGACGTTTGAGCAGCTGGGGGGGTTCAACGAAGATCCTGAGCTGATCTCTTCCGAGGACTACCATCTTTGGCTGCGGGTCGCCGCCGGCGGGGGACGGATCTTAACCTATCCCGAGTTCCTGATCGAATGGACGCGAGGTCGTGGACTGTCATCCAACCTGCCTGCGTTTGGGAGAGCGCAATTGCGTAACGTGACCTTGATCAGCAGGGAACTTGATCTGCCGCCAGAGTGCGTTCGCCGAAAGCGCCTGCAAATCTATGATGAGATCGGCGGCAATGCGCTGCATCAGCGCGAGATGTCGCTCGCGCGCTCCAAATTGGCCAAGGCGTTCCGAGTCCAACCTTCGCCGCGGCGTGCATTCCTGCTCGTCGTTTCGTTGCTGCCGGTCTCCGCGATAAACTTGCGCAGGCGATGGAGGCAGCGAGGGTTAGGGCTCACTATTGACGGTTGAAACGCTTCGATTTGATATCCTAATGCTATGGCTGTGTCACCCACTCCTTCGATGGACCGCATGTGGATAGAGATCGTCACTCCAGATTTTCAATGATTGGGCATCTCTTTCTCTATTGATCTCCCAACTTGAAACGCTTGACTTTCCTGAAGCGGTCCGGTTCCCCTTTGCTCGTGGTTGATGATGGGTCGAGTGAGGCATCCTTAATCGACCATCCCTTGCACACACTCCGTCGAAGTTATGAGGTCGATGACGAGAGGAGCACGGCGAGAAGCCCGAGCCCGGGACGAGCGGCGTCGCGAGTGGCGCGAGCTGATGGCGGTGCTCGGGCGACCGCCGGGGTGACCAATCCCGAGGTACCGCACGGCCCTCGTCGGCGGCCGGTTCATTTCGCGTATCACGCGAAGGCCACCACCTCCGTCGCCTGATTATGCAGGAAGAATACAGGCCTACATCCAACCCCCAGTTTCGCCAAGCTCCGCCCCGATGTGCGCCCAGCATTCCACAATCCCATGTGTATCGTTTCCCCTCTGGTCTCGACCAATGTCGTGCTCGGATGACGAGGCCCCTCGTCTGAAAAGCCCAAACGTAAGAATTACCGCATTGTTGCGGAAGTGGCAATTGTTATGCATGGAGACCATATCGCGCCGATGCCGGCGAGCAGACCGGCGATTTTCCCTATCACGCCACTATGCGACAGAAGACCAGTGCGGGCGGCCGGGTTTGGCGATGGTGATCCGCGTTCCGCGATCAGAGGTCTCGCGGGTCTATAGGTCGAGCTTAGAGTTTCACCCGCAAGCGTTCGAAGAGCAGAGCCATCGCCGCGGACGGTCCACTGGCAAAGACCATCGAACGGCGTCCCATATAGTTCCACGCGATCACCGGAAAGAGAGCGAGAACCGTCGCCAAAGTCGGATTAGCGCCGACCCCGGCGATGAGCCAGACCGCCGCGCTGTTGAGGCCGAGCCCGATCACGGCAACCACGAACAGCCGGGAAACCTCCTCCGGGCGCGAGAAGCGACCACTGCGAAAAACGAACGCGCGGCAAAGCAAATAGTTGACGAGGGTGGCCGTCACGAATGACACGGCGGATGCTGGAAGAACGGCAAGCTGCAAATATCGCAGGGCGATAACCCCCCCAATGTAAACGCAAAAGGAGGTCCCGCCCGCTCTATCCGGGCTCCTTTCAGTTGAGACCTGGGACCGGAAGGAACAGCACGTCGCTGTACGAGCCGCCTTTCAGCTTGGCGAAAAGCCGCTCGTGCGACAGTTTGCGAGGTGGGCCGTCGTTGGTGAGTTCGTGCATCACGTATCCGGCGCTCTCGACATGCGCAACAAGATCACACGCGGACGACCCGAAAGAGCCGAGGGCACGATCGTCCACTTCGACGAAGAGAGCGGGCCGGAGCGTGGTGAGGGTGCGCTCAGCTCCTGCGAGCACCAGCATTTCCGCACCCTGCACATCGACCTTGACAAGCGAGACCGACGTTGCGCCCGCCGCGGCGATGACACCGTCGACCGTGATGGCGGGCACCATGATGCCCGCGCCCCCAAAGGTGATTCGGTGGTCACCCGGGTGCAGCTCGTTGCGCTGGAGGCGCACGGCGCCGGTCTCTTTAGTGGCGGCGGCCTGGTGCAAATGAACGCGGTCCAGCAGTCCGGCGGCGCTGATCTTTCCGGCGAGGGTCTCGAAATTCAGCAGATCAGGCTCGATGGCGATGACGTGGCCTCGTTCGCCGACCCAGCGAGCAAATTTAAGGGTGAAGAAGCCGACATTCGCTCCGACGTCAACCACCGTGGATCCGGGCACAACGAGGTCCTTCAGCCGGTCGACCGGTCCCGACTCGATCCAAGTCTTGTAGGCCGAATACACGGCGAGAAACAGACGCCGCGCCCATGGCTGCTTCATGACGCCGGTCCGGACGAACGCGCCATAGACGGCAAGACCGGCCTGCTGTGCTAGTCTCTTCATTGGCGCAAACCACTGCGCCCCCGAGTTGGGCTCATTCTCTCAGCACGAGCCAGAACAGAGCGCCCGGCAGTGTCGCCAGCACGAGGAGCACGCCGAACATGATCGACACGAGGAGTGCTGACGTCGCATCGACGCCAGTCATTGCGAGAAGCGCGACGGCGGCTGCCTCGCGCACTCCTCAGCCGCCTATCGAGATGGGAAAAACATGTGCCAGCAGCAAAACCGGGCCAATGGCGAAGACCACCAAAAACGTCACCGGAACTTGCACTGCGTGGGCCGCTAGAAAGATTTCCACAAACGACAGAAGGTGAACCACCGCGGAGAGCGGTATCAGGCAGCATAGCCCGGTGCGCGAGCTGATAGACCACGCTCCACTTACCACGAGGGTCCGCGTCCATTGTGGAAGACCCATCCATATGTGAGAGTGTCTCACGGTCTTTAGTATTAAGCATCCGCCGTAGGCGGCAGCGAGACCGCTGCCGGCCAGGAACACGACCCATCGGATGACAGTAAGTCCAGGATCAAACGGAGCCAGGAACGGAACTGACGGCAACGCTACAAGCAGCAGCGCGGCGATGGCGACGCCGCGATCAAGAAGCACGCTGATCGCCATAGACGCAAAGGTCGAGTTGATTGTTCGGCGATAGAGCACGCGAACCAAATCACCACCAACAGACGGCAGGATTTGGGAAAAGAAAGTTGAAATATAGTAGATGCCGAAGAGGCGATAATAAGGCGATTTGGTGCCAGTGAGGTTAGTCAGGATCAGACGCCATCGGATGGTGTTGAGAACCATCTGCAGCACGAAGATGGCCACCGCGATCATGCAAAGAACAGGATCGATACTCTCCAAACGTGCATAGTTCGGTCCGTGGTGGTAGTGAAGATAACCTATCAAGCCGCCTGACAGTAGAAGCTTCGCTATGCTTACGGTCAGGCGAGCCGGCGATCGGCTCATGCCGGAGGAAAAACTTGGCCAGTCGATTGTCCGGAAGTTGCTCGCTAATCGCATTCGAGGGCTGCATGAACAGACTGCTGCTCGTACCTGCAGTGATACACGCTCCCGATCACTTAATCTTCTCCAAAACAGCGAATATGCGAAACCCGAAAAACCGCCGGATTGTGTTTGGAAGAGAGTCCTCGAACTTTACAACGGCCGCGGCGAGCTGCGCAGGGATAAGACACCAACGCTTGAAGCCGCCGCTCAACGGGAAGGCGAAGAGGCTCAACCAATCGACATGGCGAACTGTCAGTTCGGGAACCAGCTCGCTCAGCCGCGGCCGGTTGGCAGCGTCGAGGAGCAGTGTCGGGATCGCCTGATTGGCGTCGAAGGGATCACGCGGCCTCTTTATCGGCATCTCTGAGAAAGGATCGATCCCCATGTCCGCGGGTTCCTGGTGCAGATACCGGTAGAAGGGGTAGGCGATCGGCGACATTCCCGGTTCGATCATCGCCAGCACCCCCCGCGGCCGAAGCACGCGGGCAGCCTCGTGGAGAAACGCGATTGGCCGCTCGAGGTGATGCAATACGTCGAGCATGATCACGCCGGCGAATTGGCGGTCGGGGAAAGCCAAGCAATGAGCGTCGCAGACGGCATCGATGCCCGGGAAAGGTAGAATATCGACCGACAAGACATCGCGGCGGACTTGCTTGACGTGCGCGGTGCCGCCGCCGATGTCGAGAAGTGGACCCTCCGGACATGCCGCCGTCAGTCGACTGTGGTAATCGGCATAAAGTACGCGCAAAGTCGGCTTGTTCAACCAAACACGATGGTGCTCGATGTGGCGCGTATCATGAGAGGCGCTCTGGGTCGCGCCGTTCTCAGACATCACACCGCCTTGAGTCTGCGGAAAGCGACCAGCACCATGTGTAGAGGCATTGAGAGGCGCTTTCCTGTTAGCGCCGTGCTGTGGTCAATGTCTCGAGGCGCACCATCTCATCGATCATGTCGCCCACGCGACGTGTCAATGACCAACCCGGATAATGCGAGCGGAACTTCGACATGTCAGAAATATAGCAGATATGGTCACCAGCGCGGTTGCGGTCGTCATACCGCCAGGTGACCTTGCGTGCGGACACGGCCTCGATCATCTCGAAGCACTCGAGGATGGAAGCATTGCTTTCGCGTCCGCCACCGAGGTTATAGACCTCGCCGACCCGTGGCTGCGCCATGAAGGCCTCGAACGCACGAACCACGTCAATACTATGGATCTGATCACGGACTTGCTTCCCCTTGTAGCCGAAGATCGTGAATATCTTTCCGCGCATGGCGGTCTTCACGAGAAAGCTCAGGAAACCGTGTAGCTCAACGCCGCTGTGGTTCGGGCCAGTGAGGCAGCCGCCCCGAAAGCAGACTGTCGGCATTCCGAAGTAGCGGCCATATTCCTGGACTATGACATCGGCCGCAACCTTCGATGCGCCGAACAGGCTGTGCATACTCTGGTCTATTCTCAGTGTCTCGTCGATACCCTCACGGTTCGCCGGGTGGGCATAGTCCCATCGAGTGGGCAGCTCGACTAGCGGCAGCTCATTTGGGGCGTCGCCGTAAACCTTGTTGGTACTCATGAAAATGAAGGGCGCCTCGGGACAGTGCCGCCGCGCAGCTTCAAGCAGATTTAACGTGCCGCCTGCGTTGACATCAAAGTCGTCGAACGGACGATCCTTCGCCAGATCGTGCGAAGGCTGCGCCGCGCAATGAGCCACCGCGCCGATGCGGCGCTCGGAGAAGAATGCGAGAACCTCGGTGCGATTGCGGATATCCAATGTGTGGTGCGTGAAACCCTTCACCTTGCCGAGAAGCTGCTTCCGGCGCCACAACGTGTCACCCTGCGGACCGAAGAAATCGGCCCGCATGTTGTTGTCGATACCGTGTATGCGATGACCAAATCCCGCAAAGTACTCGACAGCTTCTGAACCTATGAGTCCGCTGGAGCCGGTAATCACGATTTCCATGATATCCGTTTAGCAAAGCTTGAACTTACGGAACGCTGCCCAGCACATGCGGGCCATAATTAGGCCGTTCCGGAACCGGTTAGTCATCTTGGTGACGCCGCTGACCCGTTCCTGATAGTGCACCGGAAGATCAATTAACCGGAGGTGGAGCTTGGCAGCTCCAAAAAGCAGATCGTAATCGCCCCACCGATCGTCGGTACCCCAGCTGCCGGTCAATGCCCGTATTGCAGGCCAGTGCAGGCGCCAGAGCGCCTTGGTGCCACAAAGTGTATCGGTGATCCTTTGGCCAAGTACGAAGGAAAAAATGTCGCTGAAGAACCGGTTCCCGGCGATATTCAGCGGCCGCATTGCCTCCCCTTCCATTGGGAACACGAAACGCGACCCGTATACGAACTCCGCCTTGCCACTTGCGATAACGTCGTAGAAATAGCGCAATTCCTCCGGCATCGTGGTAAGGTCCGCATCGAGAATCATCAGGATGTCGCCGCGGGCGTGATCGAACCCTGTGCGCACGTTCAGCGCTTTAGAAATCCCCGGTCCGTCATAGAGCTTTATGTCGCGTCCCGGGTACAGCTGTTGAAGTCGGCGTACTTCATCTGCGGTGCCATCGGTAGACTTGTCGTCGCAGAAGATAATTTCGGTGTGAGATCCGAGATCCGGGATCCGCTCGACCGCAGCGCCGACGTTGCCGACCTCGTTTCGGCACGGGACGACGACCGACACGCTGTGATCCTGCTTCGCTAGTCGTCGCAACAACGGCCGTGCGACGGTGAGACAAATCAAGTTCAGGCGCTCCACGACAGGCAACCGAGCGATGAATGAATTTGCCAGCGCGGAGAGGAGCGGGATTTTCTTCGGGGCGAGCACCCGGCGATACACCTGCAACGGCTCATAATCGCATAGCGTCAAGATATTCGCGACCTCGGGCGTCGACAGCCAGTTCTGCAGCGGCAGCGGAAATTTCTTCCCCAGCCACTCGGCGAGCCGCAGCAGCGGTTCCCATATATGATTATAGTTCTGGATGATGACACGGGTCTGATCGCTCATCACCGAGGCCAGTGCCCGCAACGACGCGATTGAATCGGCCTGGTCGTTAATGTCGGTAATGATCACGTAGTCAAACGTGCCGACGTTCCCGACATCGTAGTTCTTGTGGACTTGGAATCGTAGCTGTGGAAAACGCCGGCCGGCGAGTTCGACCTGTCTCTCGCTGAGATCGATGCCAACACCGAAGCTTGGCGCAACGGCGTTGAGAAAATCGGGCGTAAGGCAGCCGACCTGCAGGACGCGCTTGCCGGGCGGTATGATGAAGCGGAGAAGTTGGAAGACCTGTTCGTAGTAGTATGCGTTCTTTGTAATGTAGTCAGCGCGGCGCTCGCATACCCGTTCGTAATGCTCTCGGACCTCCTTGACCCGGCGTTCAAGGGCGGCGGGGCCAAACCGGCCGGCGGCCGTGGCATCGGCCACCGCATTCTGATCAACGCGCCCCAGGGGTAGCATCATGAAAATTCGGCGGCGATGCGATCGGCATGCTGTCGGATCACGTTCTTGCGCCCCGACGGCACAATACGGGGGCGCGCAAGGTGAGATATGACGTTCATGACTGTGTCTGATTGCGTAAATTTGGATCGGATGTCAACCCGTTAGCCCAAACGCCGTCTCGTTTCTTGCAGAATGCTCGACTCGGCGGGCGTCTTCGCCTCGCTTGCCAACCGTTTGCTGCTCAGGTCTGCGGAACCTTCCGCTAAGCAGATCGCATTTTGGGATAAGATCCTGATGCGCACATCGCGCGCGCTCGACCCCTGGTCGACTATCGCTTTGGCAAAAGTATTCTCGCCCGGTGGACAGTAGCATAGTTACTACGAGAGGGCCATCAGTCAGCGCAGCACTACTGCTGCCGTAGGAGTAGTTCAATCCGGTTTCTATCGGTGTAAACGGCTTTGCCCTCTGTATTGCCGGCCGATTGCCTGAAGCGCAGCGAAGAGCTCCGATCTGACGCTAAAGATCACAAGTATACCCAGCAGCAGCGCCACTAGGCGCCACCAGAGAACCTCGCGGATCAACCAGAAGAGCCCAAACGGAGCTAGCCGCGCTGGCCCTAGCCCGGCGACCTCATCATGAGGCAGGGCGTGGCGGAAGAGCCCCTCCCACATCAAGAAGACTACGATTATCAACGCCCGGGTGAGGGTCGCTCGCGTCGGGCGAGCATCCGCGGCTCGGCGCAGCGCGACGAGGCCGGCAACAACGAAAATGAGGTGGACGCCTCGGAAGTTGACGCTTTGGCCGGCGAAGAAACACCCGGCGATCACAGCGGCGCCGATGACAAGGAACATCGCATCCCGCTCCGGCATTCTCGCAAAGGCGGTGGCGAGGTCGCCATTGCGAGCGAGGCGGATCACCTGGACCGCAGTTACGATCAGCAGAACTGCCATAATCGCGACGGGGAGGGCGGTGAACCAGGCGAATTGCTCACGCCCAGGGAACAGCAGCAGCGCATACCTAGGGACGCCGACCGGTAGGTTCACGGAGCCAAAGAGGTCCGAGGCGTGCCCCCCCCAAAAGGTGTTGTTCAATGCCGCGACCATCTCTGTTCGGAAGCGATAGAAGAACCCGACGACGGTGAGGCCTGCGGCCGCGGCGATCGCAAGGAAAGTGCGCGGCCGCTCGCGCAGCGCCGTCAAAAATACGATCAGCGGATAGAATTTTAGGAGGCCGGCAAGCAGTATCAGCGCATAGGAGAGGATCCTGCTCGCCAAGGGCCCGGTGCTCAGCACGCCGGCGACGACCAGCATTATAAAGAGGATGACGTCGACATTGCCGCGCTCAAGGGCATAGACGATCATGGTCGAGGTGCAGGCCAGGGCAAAGACGATTAGTTCTCGCCAATTCGCTGGTTTGACGAGCCAGAACAGCGACAGCCAGAACGCAACGATGATGCCGGTGCCGATCGGCATCGTCCAAAATTTGTCGGTCGGAATGAAGACCGCTCGCAGCCAGAGCGGAGAATAGTGATACGGGCGGTTAAATGGGTCACACGGATTTGCAATATAGACGTCAATGTTGTCGTTCCAACATCTGATATTAGCGCCAAAGAACTCCCAATCCACGAATGGGTACTTGGTCGGTTTGATCCCGATCGTGGTAAGCGCTCGGGAGTAAGCATCGATATCATACGCATAGAGCGCGGCAAAGATCGCCAGGAGCGTCAGTCCGAGCAGCGGCAGGATGTAGCGCAACATCTTCTCCTAATTGTGTCTATTGGTGGGTGGCATTACTCCGGTCACGCGATGCTGCGCGTCGGTGTAAATGGTTCCCGCCGTTGCTGAAGCAGCTCAATTTAAAGCAGCAGCCTACAATACGTCCTTCCGAGCTCCAAATGGGATAATGTGAAAGGGCCCAACGAGAGTACGCAGCAGCGGAGCAACACTCCTCGATGAATATATTCGCGCTGGTTACCGGGTTGTCGCTTCTTTCGGCACAACCGTATTCTCGGATCTCTGCAATAATGAGGATAATGATCAGCTCAGCGCGGCTTCCAGCCCGCTGCTAAGAAGCGATGCCACTTACTCAATGATGATGCAGGGCGGCGGCCGGCGCTCGGAATCGCCGCCACCGACCTTCTCCCAAATCCGCTCCGCAATCCGGCGGAAGACTAGCGCTGACGCTGGGGTCATAACGGTCCGATCGCAGCGACTCTGGCGTACATTTCGAGCAGCTGATCGACCACGATGCATTCCGAGAAGTTGGCCTCGACATGCGCGCGCGCCGCCTGGGCCAGCGAGCCCCGCACCGCCGGTTGGGCCATAGCCAGCAGCGCTCGAGCGAGGCCGTTCTCCTTAGAGATATCCGCAAAGTGGCCGGCCGGGCCGACAACATGGCGGAATGTCGGCGTGTCATTGCAGATGACCGGTAGGCCGGTGGCCATCGCCTCGAGCAGCACGATACCGAAAGCCTCGAAAAGCGACGAGAGGACGAACAAGTCCGCGGCGCGGTAGAGTTGCGGCATCTCGGTGCGTGGCAAATCGACGAGAAAAAACACTCGCTCGCCCAGGAGCTCGCGCCCCAACGCAATGACCGCGTCGGTATCCGACTCGCGCGCCCCAGCGATCACCAGGAACGCCGCGCCAGCATATCGCTCGGCGAAGGCAGCAAATTCGCGGATCAGATAGTCGATGCGCTTATGAAATCGCCCGATCGCCGCACAACACAGCACAATAAAGGCATCCGCCGGCAAATCGATACGGCGTCTCGCGACCCCCTGGTCGCCCGCCGAGAAGGTCTTTAGGTTGATGAAATTAGGCACGCAAAACACCGCCGGGTGGCGGTTCCCGTCGCACCTCGGCCATCGACTCGCTGCATCGGGCGAGAGTTCCTGAACGACACTGAGATGCGACAACCACTCGACACTTTCGTCGGTACCGTTGGCAAGGATGACGCGCGGCCGCGAGAGCCCTAAGCGGTGGAAGTAATCGAGGATTTTTGCGGTCGTGGGATCCTGGACGTGCACAATGTCGTATTCGCGCCGAACTTGAAGCCACAGAAAAAATGCAAAGGTCGTTTGCTCCACGTCCCAGTCGGACCCGAGACCATAACGCCAGCCGCCGAGCCGCCGAAACACGCGAGCCACGTTCCTCGCGGCGCCTCTGTGGCGTTTCATGCAGGGCAACGATTCGAAAAGCCCCGGGCCCGGGGCGCCGCCGAACAGGCTGACGATCACCCCCCGCCGATGCAGTGCGGCGGCGGTATCCTCTGCCCAGGCCTCAATCCCACGGCGCACATGACCCAGCCCAGAGCAGCCAATCGCAATCCGTAACAGCCTGTGGGGACCGGTCGTGGCGCGCGTCCGACATTGTGCGCCGCGCAAATAATCGCCCGGTGCCTCAGCACTCTCCGGCCCTAATGGTTCACTGCCCACTAGAAGAATTTCCTGTCAAAAGCTCGGCGTCAAGCAAGCCGACAACATCGAGGAATTCTAAAACACGCGAGTATCAAACCCGAGATAGCCGTCTGATCCTGACGCATCTGGACCGCTCAAACCCTCCCGGCTGTCATTTGACTTGAAGGTCTGGCCTCGCCACTGAAAGCGGCTCCCCATAACTTCGGTTGACTCAGCGGCCTCGCCCTGGAGGATTGAGCCGCAACGGGTAAAGAGGAGATCCACCTGAGAGAGCACCGGTCCAATACGCTCTAAGTCCCAGATATCAACAAGCAGTAAGCTGCAATCACGCATGAAGTATGACTTCCGCAATACGTGGCGTTCCTGGATTATATTCGACGAGTGATGCCTCATGCAAGACAGTTGAGGTACGGTCAAGCGTGCGTGGCGCGCCTTTAAGACGTCTAATTCCCCTTTTTGCGGCCTGGGACTGTATCCGCTAGAGAGCTCGCTTCTGTGCGGGTAGAGCTTCGATCATTATAACCCTGGACGTAGGAAATACGTACAATATTCTATGCGTCCCCTCACCAGAATACGCACCGATATCGACGACCACCGCAGGGACAAACCCCAAACTCGATATCCTCAAGGAGTCCAGTGTCCATCCGGTTGGCAAGCACGTTGAACAAAAGCGGACCCAAAAATAGGACCAGGCATAAATCTGGTTCGGGTGAAGCTGATATTTGGCCGCGAGCTCGGCAACCGTCGCCTGATTAACGCCTGGCCCTATTTTTGAGGTCCACCGCTAAGCTTATCGCATCGATTGCTAAATTCTCGTTATTTTACCTGGCTCGACGGCTGCAGTGTAACGAATACAAACGGATACGGTTCGTGCTTGACACGTCAACCAGGGTCTTCCAAACAGGGCGCGCTCGCCATGCTTGGATCAGAGGGATCATCAGAATGACCGTAGCGAAAACGTCGCTTGCGATGTTGGTACTGGCGGGCATTGTCGCCTCGAGCCCGGGTGGTGGCGCGACGCTTGAGGTCGGGCCAAGTAAGACTTACACGACTCCATCGGCAGCGGCGGCAGCCGCCAAGAATGGCGATCAAATAAAAATCGAGCCAGGGCAATATTTTGACTGCGCGGTGTGGAACGCGGACAACCTCGTGATCGAGGGCACCGGCCCTGGCGTTGTCATCACCGACAAGACTTGCATGGGAAAAGGGCTTTTTGTCATAGAGGGTAACAACACGACGGTGCGGAACTTGACCCTGACACGTGCCCGCGTGCCCGACATGAACGGAGCGGGTATCCGCCTGGACAAGGGCAATCTGACAGTCGACAGTGTCAAGTTTATCGACAACCAGAACGGTATCATGGGTGGTGTGCCGGGGACGACGGTCACGATCCGCAACAGCGACTTTGACCGGAACGGCACCTGCGAAGGGGCGTGCGCACACGGAATCTATATCGGAAACGTCGAGTCCGTGCGCGTCGAGAATTCGCGTTTCTCCAACACTCGGCAGGCTCATTCGATCAAATCGCGGGCAAAGCGCACCGAGGTGATCGGCTGCACGATTGCTGACGGCCCCGACGGCACGTCCAGCTATCTGATCGAGGCCCCGAATGGCGGCGCGCTCATCGTGCGCGACAACAGCCTCGAAAAAGGGCCGAAATCAGAGAACCATACGGCTGCGATCGCTATTGGGGCGGAGGGCGTCACCAATCCGACGCCGGAGATTACGGTCACCAACAACAATTTCCGCAACGACGGCGACTACCAGACTGCCCTAGTATGGAATGTTACGGCGACGCCAGCTACGCTGAAAGGAAACAAGCTGGCCGGCTCAGCGATCCCGCTAAAGGGCGACGGCACAGTGCAATAGACCCGCTGCCGGACCGTCCAGCCCGGTCGCGCTCTACTACCGATGCGATAATGTTTCTTTCGGCTTCCCATTTGGACCGTGGAGAGCGAGCCTTCAAGATTGGCTAACGCCCGGCACGCTTTTTAAATCTCCTGAAAATCGTGTGAATTTTGGTGCGCGCGTGCCCCCCGCGGTGTTGGCTGTCGGGGGGGGCGGGTTCGCCGATGGGCAGGCTGAGCTAAGTCAATAGCGACAGCCGTGACCAAGTGTCCGGTCTGCCCTTCTGTCAGAAATACGTCAAACAGTACGAGCTGACCGTTGTGGACGTCGTTGCCATATTGACACGATACGGTTTTAGCTATACATAGGCGAAATCCATAGAGGTGCAAGAGCTGCGTGGCGAATCTCTAAGCGCATTATTTCGCGAACGCTGCCCTTTGCACTGAGCTTGATGCGGCACGGAGAGGTTTATGACAATTACGATCAGCAATTTGGAAGTTGCGGATAACGCGCTATCCGGGACGGTTGTCGGTGCGCTGACCGCGATGGACGATAAGGGTACAGTCATACCGTGCAACTTCATGTTGACAAAGCAAGCCGCCGGCTATTTCGGCATTTCCACGGATAACCTCGTCACAGCATGGGAAGGGTCGATCAAACCGGGCAATTATCCAGTCACGGTTTGGGCTAACGGGATAAACACCCGGTTCAGAGAGCACGCGAAATTTACGATTAATGTAACGGCAGTCGAGCCGCCGCCCGGTCCCGTACCGACGGGTATCAAGTTTAATCCGGTGAAGACATCGCTGAGGGATAATGCCGTCGCCGGCACCTTAGTGGCCACCTTTTCCGTCTCGACCTCGGATGGCTCACCGTTCTCCGGTACTCTGGCGGCCAGCCCCGCCAGCACCGTTGCGGTTGCAGGAACCACGCGGCTGGTGCTCGCGCGCAGCCTTAACTCGGCGGATGACGGTTCCCAGCAGTGGGGTGTTATCGCTTCTCAAAATGGCGTAAGCGCGTCGGGCTTCATCCAGGTACAGGTCACCGCCAACGCGCCGCCGCCCGCACCCCCACCGGCGCCGCCGCCCGCACCCCCACCGGCGCCGCCGCCCGCCCCACCACCGGCCCCGC
>Ga0210406_10001313_pt1 | contig 30865 bp, 44 predicted proteins | sample IncBWC30MmetaG_FD_155454 | JGI IMG/M metagenome (GOLD analysis project Ga0210406, IMG submission 155454) | Forest soil microbial communities from Barre Woods Harvard Forest LTER site, Petersham, Massachusetts, United States - Inc-BW-C-30-M | ecosystem: Environmental > Terrestrial > Soil >... | reverse complement strand
TTTACGCGAGCGGGAAAAGGGCGAGCGTTAGGCCAACTTTGCGGACCGGTGGCTCTCATCGCGCTGGCGTGGGCGACGCCGGTGGTGGCGCCTGCATTGGCTCAGGGGGTTCCGGCAGGCTTGCTCAGATTGGATCCGCCGCCCCAACCATATGGCGGCGAACTGCTTGCGGAGGACCGTCGTGAAAGAGCGCTGGCCGCGTATGCCCGCATGCCGAACGGTTACGAGAGGGATGCTTCGAGGTCCTGCATGCGGTTCAGATCATATGATCCAGCCACCGAGACCTATCTCGGCCGCGATGGAAATCGGCGCCCCTGTCCTTGAGAGGATGTCGGAGAGACCGCCGTGAGGCGGTCTCTCTTTTTTGCGCGTAAGGCGTATCCAGCATCCTGAGCATGGCGCCTGACCCAGCATGCGGACGGGCGCCCCAACTTTTATTTTGACCCGCCCCTGGCGCCCTCTCGCTCACTCGGCCACCACCGGCGCCGGACCCCGAATTGCCCCTTTGCCCGCGACGCGCACCGAGATTGCGGCCGGCGAGATTTGTCAGATAAACGCCTACATCGGGTGCTCGCCGCTTCTGCGGCGGCTCGTTGCGTAACCTCGGGAGAAAAGCGATGAACAAGATCGATCGAAGGTCAGCATTGGGAATTGGGTTCGCAGCGGCTTCGGCGACCATGATGAAGCCAGTCGCCGCTCAAACCACTGGCTACAAGGACGCGACGCCTTGGCCAGGTGTCGTTGTGCGTGCTTACGATGGCGAGACACCATCCCTCATCCCCGGTTTTAAGACCGTCTCAATGCGCGATATCATTATGCAGCCGGGATCGAAGACAGCCGGTCCCCCGATGATGAATGCCATGATCTGCCATATCCCAGAGGGGGAGCTTCGGATCGAGCAGGAGGGAAAGACCTTTACGGCCAAGAAGAACTTTGTCTGGACCTGCAACAAGGACACAAAAGAGCAGGCGTACAATGACGGGAACGTCGTCGCAATAATGCGGATCACCGACCTGAAGGCTTAAGGTTCGTTTCTTCGTAAGAGACCGATTGCAGGTGCGGATGGCGTGTTCGAACGAGGGTCCATCCGCTAGACCGCTAATGGTTACTTTGGAGCGCAGAGGCTGCCCCTGGCGAGAAGGCCGTCGTCGCCAAGAGTTTTCTTTGGGTCACGAGCTGCCGACAATTACCAACGCACGACCGAGCTTGCCCCAATAGCCGACGTCCGATTCGCAACCACAGCACGTCGCAGAAGAACTATCAACGGACCTTGGGTCGGGTCCGTTCGTCGCTCAACAACGGACATGCGGCCACAGCATCGGCCGGTCCGAATCGTGCCAGCAGCGTCAAAGCTCAGGGACGGAGCCTCGTCACGCGGCTAACTCACTTGCGGCCCTCGCGGCCGGATCGCTATCGGCGAACTCTGGCGCGGACTGGATTGCCTGCAACCCATCATCCGGCTGGACTTCGATCTGCGCCAATCGGATCATACCGCCGATGGCGCAAGCAACATCCGGCGAATGACAGATCCGAATTTCACCCCCAATTCATATCTGACAAAGATCAGCAGCGCTCTCCTCGGCAACGCCTCGATGTCCAAAATGCTCGGTCAGGTTCCCGTTAGCCAGGGTCAGCGCGCCTGCACAGCTAATCGCCCTTGCGCAGCTTCAGGAAGAAAACCATAGCCCTGGTCGCGCGCCGAAGATTGCGGCGAAAGCGCGCATCAGTGCGACTTGACGGCTCATTGTGTCGCCGCACCCACTCCATATGTCAGCATTCGTCGGGCCTAGCAGGGCTCAATCGCACTGGAACAAGGTTCATGACGACATTCGACAAGCGCAAAGACGGTTTCGAAAGAAAATTCACGTTCGAGCAAGAGCAGAAGTTCAGGGTCGAAGCCCGTCGCAACAAATTGCTCGGATTGTGGGCGGCCGAAAAGCTGGGGTTCACCGGGGACGCCGCCTTGGCCTATGCCAGGGACGTGGTCGCGGCCGATTTCGAGGAAGCGGGTGACGGCGATGTCGTGCGCAAAGTCTTGGCCGATCTGCGCGTCAAGGATGCCGCCATCACGGAGCAGGCGATCCGCGCCAAGATGCACGGCCTCGCTGCCCAGGTGTTGGCCGAGGTGAAAGCGGAAAGATGAGAACTTCACGAAGTTGGCGCACGCGCAAAAGCACGGTTTCCGGAGAGCCCAAATGAGTTCGTTCTCAAACGAAACGGCTGACGATGATCACCGCCTGGCGAAGCTCCTCAATCGCCTGCCAACCTCGCTTGCTGCAACCGTGCGCTTCTTGCGCCAGCCGTCCGGCCGGTGGCTCCGCATTCCCGCAGGCTTGCTGCTGATCCTCGGAGGTCTCCTTTTTTTCCTGCCGATCCTCGGCATCTGGATGCTGCCGCTCGGCTTGTTGCTTCGTCATCTGGAGTCGCGTCATGACCGGACATGACATGAGCTCGCGGGCGCCTTTGTCACAACGCAGTACACCGTTCTCTTCACCCTCATGCCCTGCTTGGTAGCGCGGCATCTGTCCTGAGCACCACCTTGGGGTAAAATGACGGGAGGCGACAACATGACAGCGGAGCCGGACGTCAAATCCGCGGGCGCGGACATTCAAGTAAGCACCGTCAGCACCATCGTGCTCGGCTTTGCAGCCGATCCAATAGCGCGTTGGGTTTGGCCTGACTCATCCGAATACCTCAGGATCATGCCTCAGTTCGTCAAGGCATTCGGTGGCCGGGCATTCGAGCATAGCACGGCTTACATCACGGAAGGGGCTCGCGCGGCCGGCCCTGTGGCTGCCGCCCGGCGTCGAGCCTGATGAAGCGGCCATGGGCGCAGTCATGGCGCAAGCCCCGCGACCGGAGATCGCCGATGATATGAAATTCATGCTCAAGGGAATGGCCGAACATCATCCCCACGGGCCACATTGGTATTTGCCCCTCATTGCCGCCGATCCGAATTGGATCGGCCAGGGCCTCGGTACGTTGCTGATGAAACAAGCTCTTCGACGCTGCGACGTGGAGGGCATCACTGCCTATCTCGAAAGCTCGAATCCGCGAAACAATTCCTTTTATGAACGCCACGGCTTCAGAGTCATCGGTTCGATACAACACGGTTCTTCGCCGACGATGACGCCAATGTTGCGGACTGTCTCTTGAGCGTATTCCAAATCCGCCGAAGGATTGCGGCAAGCCGGGCTGCCGATTGACCATGGCTGCCAGGTGCTCGCCTTTGGATGACGAGGTGATAGGATGAGTGAGACTTCGGCTTTTGGCACAAAGCGGACGTCGCGCGATGTCCGAGTTGAGTCTGTTATGCGCACAAAAGCGGACATCACTGGAAACCCCCGGCAACTTCAGGATTGCTGTAAAGCTGAGAATAAAAATACTCGCAAAAATATTCCGGAGTATTTCCGTCTATAAAAATATAGGCAGGTTTATAAGGTGCTAGAATGCCGGTCCACGCCGTGTCGGTCTTATGTTTGTGACTCAACCCCATGCGCCCGAAGAAATTCGCACGTTTTGACACCCTTCGACTAAATACCGCGCCGCGTTGCACTGCTCGTTCAAAGCGCTCTGGTCAGGAATGCCGAGGGCCTGCTGTCCGGGGAAAGCGCGTCTGCCGAATGCACGGCGGTGCCGCCGGTAGTGGTGCCCCTAAAGGTCAGGCCAATGGCAATTTTCGTCACGGCGGCAGCACCAAGGAAGGGCTAGCGCTGCTGAGGCGCATCAACATGTGGGGAAGACTGTTGAAGCGGCTCCCACGATAACCGGCTGACTAGGCTCGCACAAGAAATCGCCAAGCGCATTGATACGGATCAATTGGGCGATATTTCCTTTTCAATCTTCGCGTTGAACCGAACAATGTTCCCCCCGCTAAGAGCGTCCATATAGTCCGCCCATTGGTTCATCATGGCGCGGCGTTCATTCAGGTATTCCGCGCGGTTATAAGCAGCACGAACTGCATTCTTCTCTTGGTGGGCAAGTTGGCGCTCAATCACGTCGGGCCGGAAACCCATTTCGTTAAGCGCGGTTGAGGCCATTGCTCGGAAACCATGAACAGTGGCGCGACCATGGTACCCCATGCGGTACAGTGCATAGAGCATTGTGTTGTTGCTCATGCATCCTTCGCGTGACGCTGAGGGAAATAGAAACGGACAGGCGTCGGAACCGGGTAGCCCTCGCAATTCGCGAAGTATTGCCAAAGCCTGCGGTGCGAGCGGAACAAGGTGTTCGCGCTTCATCTTGGTGCGTTCAGCCGGGATGCGCCAAACGGGTTCATTACCATCGAGGTTTTCAAATTCAGACCAACGCGCTGCCCGCAACTCGGTTGTGCGGGCAAACGTCAGAACCATGAGCCGCAAGGCGAGGCGCGTTCGCCCATCACCGTCATAAGCCCCGAGCGCATGCATAAAGGTCGGCACCTCACCGAGCGCCATGGCCTTGTGGCCACGCGGACGGCCCGGAGATTTGAGCGCACCCCTCAAATCCGCAGACGGATCATGTTGCGCTCGCCCAGTGACAATAGCGTAGCGAAACACTTGTCCGCATAACTGCCGCAAACGTCTGGCTGTCTCAATGACACCACGCTTCTCAACCTTCCTGATCATTTCAAGCAATTCGGCGGCATCAATCTCAGTAATCGGTCGTGAGCCGATCTGAGGGAAAACATCCGCTTCAAGTCGGGCTAGCAGCAACGCCGAATAGCGAGCTGCAAGCCGATTGCGCTGATTGGCGATCCATTCACGCGCAATGGCCTCAAATGTGTTCTCAGAAGTCAACTTGGCGATGCGCTTGGTCATCCTTTTCGCCACGCCCGGATCAATGCCTTTGGCCAGCAATGCTCGTGCGTCTTCGCGGCGACATCTAGCGTTGGAGAGAGACACGATCGGATATATGCCGAGGGCAAGGGTCCGGCGCTTCCCGGCAAACCGATAATCAAGTCGCCAATAACGAGCGCCTTCCGGCGTGACGAGCATATACATGCCACCGCCATCACTAAGTTTGTATGGCTTGCTCGATGGCTTGGCATTGCGGATGCGTGTGTCGGTCAAGGGCATGACGGTATCTCCAAGCAATGTGGAGTGACGGTATGATCGCAATGTACCGTCATAGATACCGTCAAAATTTTTGGCTGCAAGAGAACGCTCGCAATTAAAGGCGAGCATCCACGGAAGGATTAGCTTCAGCTTTCAATGATTTGTTGGACGGCTGCGGCTCGATGCGAACAATTGCGAACGGCAGTGTGGCTGGGGAACTAGGATTCGAACCTAGACAAACAGAGTCAGAGTCTGCTTCAGTTGCGGACATAGCGGTGCATAAGTGGACAAGACAAACAGTCACTGCTTGTAAAACACTGGAATCCCCCATAGACAAACAGTCACATCGCACATGAGAGGACAGGAAGTGCCTTCCGGTATCTTCCCATAGTCTTCCCAATCGTGATCTGGAGGGGTGTCATGAGGCTGACTGCGAAGAATCTCCAGGGGCTGAAATTGCCCGCCGACAAGACTGATCATCTTTTCTGGGATGACGATATCCCCGGATTTGGCCTGAGGGTCCGCGCCGGTGGTTCTAGGAGCTGGGTCTTCCAGTACGCCCTGGGCGACAAGCAGCGGCGCCTGTCGCTAGGTGCGGCCACACCGGAAAGCTTTACCAAGCACAAGGGGCCGGAGGGCACGATAAAGCTTGGCATCCGCGAGCAGGCCGCACAGCTACATGCGAAGGTAAAGCTCGGCCACGATCCTGCCGGCGAAAAACAACAGGCCCGTAAGACCTCAACCGACACCTTTGAAGAAGTCGCCAAACGCTTTCTTGTCTTCCAAAAAGCGCATGGCGGCAAAGACAGTAAAGGTCTGCGGCAAAGCTCATATATCGAATTAGAGCGCCATCTGACGAAGCACGCCAAGGCGCTTGACCGTTTGTTGCTCGATAAAATCCAGCAGCGGGACATCGCCAGCGTAATCAGCGCGGTTCGCACCGTACATCCGGTCACGGCAAACCGCGTAAGAACCAGCTTGGCTTCACTATTCGGCTGGGCAATCAGCGAAGGCTTGATCACTAGCAACCCTGTGACCGGCACAAAACGCACGGACGAAAAATCGCGCGATCGTGTGCTTGATGCCTCCGAACTTCGCCTGATCTGGAATGCTCTTGAGGACAACCATTTCGGCGCGATCATGAAGTTGCTCGCCCTGACCGGCCAGCGTGAGGCCGAGATAGCGGGCATGCGATGGTCCGAACTGAAGGACGATGTTCTTGTCCTGCCGCCTGAGCGCACCAAGAATCATCGTGAACACATGGTTCCGCTATCAGAACCCGCCCAAGCCATCATTGCAGAGCAGCCGCGGCGCTTTGACCGCGAGGGCAATCTTCGCGAACTGGTTTTCGGATTCGGCCAGGGTCCCTTTTCAGGATGGGGCAAAGCCATGGAGATCCTGAATAAGCGCATCGCCGAAAAGACAGGTCACGCGCTGCCTCATTGGACGCCGCACGATTTGCGCAGATCCTTTGCCACTCACGCCAGCGGGCTCGGTATTCAGCCACACATCATCGAGGTAATCCTCAATCACGTTTCTGGTTTCCGCGCAGGTGTCGCCGGCATCTACAACCGCCACGCCTATGACGCGGAGAAGCGAACCGCGCTCGCACTCTGGGCGGATCATCTGCTCGCGATCGTGGAAAATCGCGAGAGCAACGTCACGTCGCTGCGGAGGGCGTGATGGAATTCAGATTGGACCGTGGCAGGAAGAACCCTAGGGCCGCCGCTGAGGAGCTCATTGGATCCTGCTTCAACGAGGAGGTAGTCCCAATCCACGCCGCAGAGAAGGCTGCCTATTGGCTCTTTAGCGTGATCCAGCAGGAATTCGGCGTAGATGAAGCGAGAAGAATTTATTTGAAGTACGGGACGGAGCCCGCAGCAAGAAAGCTTCAAAAGATCAATAATGACGGAATTCGCAGTCAATACAAAATGATGGAAACGCCTAACATCGCTGAATTGGCTAGGCAGTTGTTCGCTGAAAACCAGGCATTGCCGAGCGGTGAACGCAGCACCGTTACTCTGACTTCGATAGAAAAACGTATAAAACGCGCGATAGCAGCGCCAAAAAAGCGAGGCAAATAACAGGGACATTTCTCATTCAAAATGTCCCGGACATTTCATCTGAAATTTGTCGAGTGTTCGACCGATAAGATCGTGGCGTACATCCGAGTGATCCGAGGTTCTAAGGAATTCACACGGAGTCACCGATGGCATCGCACGACCAGATTCAAAAGATCCTGCAGCAAATTCCTAATTATCCCGACACTGCGGTTGTGCCTGTCGCGGTAGTGGCTGCACATGACAACGTTCACGAACGAACTGTCAGGCGGAATTATCCGCTGATCAAGCTAACAGAGCGCCGTCACGGTGTTTCTGTCGGCTACCTACGGCATCGCGGCGCAACCAACCCGGCATAAACAAAAGGCCCACTTGCGAGGTGCAAAGTGAGCCTTTGGGTAGGTGCTGGCGTGCCTGCCTTATGCGCTGCTTCGCTGCTTTTTGCAAGTGGTCCATCCGCAACGGAATGGATCACCATGACTGCCAATCCCACAACAAGCCGCCGGATCGGCTCTTATCAGGCTAGCCCGATAAAACGAGATCGGGCGACCAGAGAGCAGGTTCTCGGTCGGCGTCAGCATCTCTACAACATCGTCGCCGAGATGAAACCCATGACGGTGCGGCAGGTCTTCTATCAGGCATCTGTCCGTGGCGTCGTCGGCAAGACCGAGGCCGGCTACACCAAGGTGCAGACCGACCTGGTGCTAATGCGCAGAAGCGGCCAATTGCCTTATGGCTGGCTGGTTGACAACACCCGTTCAAGACGAAGTTTGATTGGATTTGGTAGCGTAGAGGAAGCGCTGCAAAGGACCGCGAGCTTTTATCGTAAGGATCTATGGCGTCACGCTGATTGCTACGTCGAGGTTTGGCTGGAAAAGGATGCTCTGGCTGGAGTGATTACGCCGGTTGTCGACCTCTACGATGTGCCGTTGATGGTTGCGCGGGGCTACGCCAGCCTGTCGTTCCTCCATGAAGCTGCCGAGTACATCAACGAATTGGATGTGCCGACATACATCTATCACCTCGGCGACTACGACCCATCCGGCGTCAATGCTGGCGAAAAGATCGAACAGACCCTGCGCGCGATGGCGCCGGCGGCGGACATCCACTTCGAGCGCATCGCGGTCACGCCGGTGCAGATCATAAAGTGGAACCTGCCGACCAGACCGACGAAGCAGACCGACACACGCGCAAAGGGGTTCGGTGATGTCTCGGTCGAGCTCGACGCCATCGAACCGGCAACGCTGCGCGCGCTGGTGCAGGATTGCATTGAGCGGCACCTGCCAAGAAGGCAACTAGAGGTCCTGAAAGCGCCGAACAAAGCGAGCGCCTGCTGCTTCGATCCATGGTCGGCACCCTAGCAGGGAGGTCGGCATGATCATCCTTGATTATGCTGCGCTAGGCTTTCAGGTCTTCCCGCTCAAACCTCGCAGCAAGGAACCGGCGACAAAGCGCGGCTTCTATGAGGCAACAAACAATCCGGCGACGCTGCGACGGTGGTTCGCTGGTTCATATCCATACAACATTGGAATCCGCACCGGCATCGCATCCGGCGCATGGGTTTTTGATGTCGACGGAGAAGCCGGCGTTCTCAGCCTCGCCAAACTTGAGGCTGAACATGGCGAGCTGCCGCCGACGCTGATCTCGACGACATCGGGCGGCTGTCATTTTTGGTTTAAGGCCGTCGAGCCAATCGCGGGAAGCATTGGAAAGATCGGCGCCGGTCTCGACATCAAGGCCGAGGACGGCTACGTCGTCGCGCCCCCGAGCATTCACCCCGACGGCCCGGTCTATCGGTGGAGCAATTCGCGTCCGATCGCACCGGCACCGTCATGGCTGGTCAAGCTGGCGCAACAGGCGCGTCGCAAGGCAGATGCTCCGGTTTTGGTTCCTCGCGTGTCATCGCTCAAGGTCGGCGCTTATGCGCGGGGCGCATTGGAGCGTGAAGTTCAAGCCGTTGCTACAGCGATACCAGGAACGCGCAATCATACGCTCAACCGCGCAAGCTTCAGCCTGCACCAGCTCGTCGCAGCCGGAGCCCTGGACCGTGGTGAAGTCGAACAACGACTGTTCGAGGCGGCCCATTCCTGCGGACTGCTGCAGGAGGACGGCAAGCTGCAGTGCATTGCGACAATCCGCTCCGGCGCCAGGGCCGGATTGCAGAATCCGCGGGCACTGCAATGACGGTGCTCCGGGATTATCAGCTTGACGCGATCGAAAGGCTCAACAATGAGCCCGGTCGGTCCATCCTAATCGTTGCCCCAACTGGTGCGGGCAAGACGGTTGTCGGTGCTGCCATCATCAAACCTTATGCCGACGCCTTCAAATCGGTGCTCTTCATCGTGCATCGGCGCGAGCTCATCAAGCAGACCAGCAACAAGCTTCGGGACCTGAGGATTCCGCACGGCATCGTCCTGGCCGGCGTGAAGCCGAGACCGTTGGAGCGCGTCCAGGTCGCATCCATTCAGACGCTACATGCGCGCGCGATGCGGTCTTCGCGGATGGAGATGCCGCCGGCGGACCTGATCATGATTGATGAGGCCCATCACAGTTGCGCGGCGACCTACAAGAAGATCATCGAAGCATACCCCGATGCGCGGATAGTTGGCCTGACCGACACTCCATGCCGCGGTGACGGTCGAGGGCTTGGCGGAATCTACGAAGCGATTATCGAACTGCCGCAGGTGCCGGACCTGATCGACCAAGGTTTCCTGGTCAAGACCCGCGTCTATGCGCCGGCTGGGCCGGACTTGAATGGCGTTCAAACCAAGATGGGCGACTACGTGGCGTCCCAGCTTGCACGTCGGGTGAACACCGACAAGCTGGTGGGCAATATCATCGTTCACTGGTTGAAATACGGCGAGCGCCGGAAGACCGTCGTCTTCGCAGTTGATGTCGCTCATTCGGTCCATATCCGCGACGAGTTCATCAAGGCCGGCGTGAAGGCTGAGCACATTGACGGCACGACTCCGAAGGCCGAGCGCGACGAAACCCTCGCCCGACTGGAACGCGGCGAAATCGAGCTAGTCACCAACTGCATGGTTTTGACCGAGGGCTGGGATATGCCCGAGGTTGGCTGTTGCGTGCTTGCGCGCCCGACAAAGCAGATGGGCCTCTACCGGCAGATGGTTGGCCGAGTGCTCCGACCTGCACCAGGGAAAACGGATGCAATCATCCTCGATCATTCCGGCGCCGTCTTCCGGCTTGGCTTTGCCGACGATCGCGTTGAATGGACCTTAGATCCTGAAGGTACCGCCAAGAATCCTACACAGGCCAAGCGCGAAGCGAGTGGCGGCAGCCGCATTATCGAGTGCTCGCAATGCGGCGCAATGCGGGAGGGCGGCAAGCCTTGTCCTCACTGCGGCTTTATCCCCCCGAAGAAGCCGGTCGATTACCAGTTCGTAGATGGCGAACTCGGTGTTGTCGACCGCAACGGCAAGGTCAATGGGCCGGTCTATGACGATGCCGCCAAGCGACGATGGCTTGCCGAGCTTGTCGGGTTCGCTGACCAGCGCGGCTATAGCCCCAAATGGGCGCGGTACAAGTTCCAGGAAAAGTTCGGCCACTGGCCTGCGACCTATAGCAACCCGCCACCCGCACAACCGTCACCTGAGGTTCGCGCCTGGGCAATAAGCCGCGTCATTGCCTATGCCAAGGCGAAACAGCGCGAGCAGCAGGAGCTTGCGCCATGAAGAACAAGTTCACCGACGCCTTCATCAAGAGGACATTCCGCATGATTGAATCCCCCGCGTATCGCGTGCTTAGCCTTGCCGCGTATCGCGTTCTGTCGAGGATTGAGGCCGAGCTCGGCAGGCATGGAGGCAAGGACAACGGCAAGCTGCCGGTAACGACTGAGGACTTCATTGAATACGGGATGGACAGGCACACAATCGCGCCAGCCATCCGAGAGCTGGAAGACCTTGGATTGATCCAGGTCATTCGCGGCTACGCCGGCAAGGCCGATCAGCGCAGGCCAAGCCTGTATCGGCTGACGTATCTGCCCTCTTTCGGGGAAGAGCCGAGCAACGAATGGGCTTCCATACTAACCATCGAAGACGCCAAGATAATTGCAAAAGCCGCGCGGGCACGGAAGGCAACAAAAAAGTCGGGCTTCCGATGGGGGAAAATCCCGTATTCTGATGGTGAAAACCCACATCGACACGGTGGGGAAAACCCACATCGACACCGATGGGGGAAACCCCCATTTAGAAATGAAATCTCCGATGGGGAAAAACCACACTACTATCTAGATATCTATCCATCTAGTGAGAGAGGGACAGCGAAACAGCAAGGAGAGGATCTAGCGCAGGCTGCTGAGCCTGAGAGCAACCAGAACGGTGGATCGCAATGATGATCACCGTGATTGCATGTAATCCTCATTGGCGCACTCATCATCCGCGCGATGTTAAGGCCCAACACGACCGCTTTAGACCTCCTCATTCCCTCACGCATGTTGACAATCAAGGGCGACGATCCGGCAGCAACGCTCGCCAACCCATGCCAGGATTGGCAGCGCGAGTCATACATTCGCTGGCGCCGATCAGACGTACCGAGACAGCGGGCAGATCATCGACTCACCAGCGAGCTTCCTACGGCCTGTGCAGCGACCATCAGTCTACCTCACTGTTATCCGTTGGCACACACATCATTGTTCTGATTCGCCTATTCGCAATTGAGGGGCTGATATCCAAACATTGGGAAGAGCATGGGAAGATAGACAGCCCCTTTCGGGAAGGGTTACACGCGCGGGCTATTCTACTGGTACTAACACTAGAAGTTAGAAAGACGCGCGGGCGCGCGCGAACCGCTGGCGAAACCTATGAACCTCGCGATATGGCTAGATCGTCTTTGGGACCCCTATCGGATTTGACAGGGGTGGGGGGAAAAACAGGCTCGCTCGCCATAATCGAGCTATCAAGCCTATTTCGCGTTTCCTCTGCCCAAATTTTAGCGGCGGCTTTTCCTGAAAATTCTGGTCGGCCCTGGAACGCCCTGTGCTGGGCCAGCGCGGCTGCTGGATTCGGTTTTCGTGTTCGGCGTTATCCTGACGCGGCCGAGCACCGAAGCCGCTCAGTGACTCTCCTATGGCTTAGGGGCGGCTGGTGATTCCGAGGCTGCTCAAATCTCAGGATGACATGCGTGCGCTGGTCCGAGCGCGACTGGATGAGCTTGGCATTACGCACGAGGTTGCGGACGATCTGACAGGCATGGCTAGCGGTTACACTTCAAAGCTGATGTGCGGGATGAAAAATTTCGGCTGGCAATCGTTGCCGGCTTATCTTGATGCGCTTGGGATCGGCCTTGTGGCGGTTGTTGATACGCTGCAGACGGAAAAGATGCGCCATCGCTGGACGCCGCGAAAACGTCCACAGAAGCTCGCGGGCTCAGGCGGCGATTTGTAAAAACCCCTGTTTTTCCCGGTCACATGTGGTGCGTTGCTGGTCGCCGCCGATCATTTAGGTTCATGGCAACGCATAGGAGAACACCCGATGTCCAAAGACCGATCGCTCGGCTTGCGGATTGACGCAGATCTTGAAGAGCGGATTAAAGCCGCGGCTTCGAAGGAACGTCGCCCTGCAGCCCAATGGGTCAGGAATGCCCTGATCGATGCAGTCAGCAAATCCAGCGCGAAGGAGCAGGCTCATGGCTAGTTCACCCCGCGCCCCAGCCATTGCTGCCAAGCTTGCCCAGGCCGAGGCTGTGCTTAAAGAGCTACAGCAAGAAACCGCGATCCTGAGCCTGGAGGAATTCGAAGGCAAGCCTGGTGCTGCCAAGGCCCATGCATCCCATCGGGCGAAGCTTGAGGCAGCAGAGAGGCAAGTCAGCGAATTGAGGGCTGCAGTCGCCCTGGCCGAAATTTTGGACCGACAGGCCGTCGCCTCCGCTTCGTCCAAATCACGCGCTGAGCAACTAGCTTCCTTCGAGGCAGCGCAGGCCGGCCGGCTAACAGCGATGGCAAAGTCGCTGGACGCCTTGAAGGTCTTTGCTAACGCCTATGCCGACTATTCGGAACAGACTTTATTGGCTCAGATATCTGTGCCCGCGGGTTGCGTCGTTCCAACCATCGCGTGCGGCGAGCTGGGTTCTTACGGTCACGTTTTTGGTCCGTGTGAGAAGCTGATCCTTGCCGAACTTTTCCGGGTTGCCCCCGAACGTAAGGACGGAATCGGAAGGTTCCTACCGCCGTTTGTTAAGAGCCCGATTCACTCGGACACCGACCATCGCAAGCTTCCATCGGCCATTTCAGAATTTGAGAAGGCTAACGCGGCGGTCACTCAGTCCATCATCGCTCAGGTAAGCCAGATCGACACTCGTGAAATGACGGCGGCTTCAACGAAAAAGGTGGCGGCATGACCGATCAGGCACGAACCGTAGATCCTTATTCTCTCACGGCCGAGCAGGCGACTACCAAACTCGCCGATATGACTAAGGCTTACAACGCAACCAAGAAATCTGATGATCCAATTAGCGACCGCTACGCCGACAACAAGGGTCGCCTCGATCGCCTTTTTAATGGCGACGCTAAAGAGCGCGGCCATTTCGAGGAAGCCCTGAAAGCAAAGATCGAAGCAGATCCAACGGAAGCTGCTTTTACTGGCGAGATTGGTGAAGTGCCAAGCAGCGAACTTCGGCACCAGTCCGAGCTCGCTTCATACCTCAAGTCGCAAGGCCATCCCGAGGAAGTTGTGCGCGAAGCACTGACGACCAAAGATGCTCCGATCTCGCAAGAGCTGCACAATCAACTGAAGACATGGAAGGCCAAGGCACTCACCAATGAAGATTGGACGAAGGCATATCTCGCAGGAAGCGTCGAGCATCGGCTGCAAATGGAATCGGCCATCATTGCTTTGATGCACCCTATCGCGGAGGACGTAGCGTGATTTACGACGCCATCAATCCTAAAACGAACCAGCGCGTGCAGATCAAAATCGATGTCAGTGATGATATCGCCATCGCGGCTCGGATCGACTTCGCCGTTGCCGAGTTTGTGGCCGAGCTTGCCAAGGACAAGCTACCGATCGGCTTCATGCTGCTCGGTTCTGATTTTCGTACACCATAAGGAGAATAACCATGGCTGATCACTTTGTTAGTTTGAATCGCGGACAAGAGGGTTCGCAATACTCCGATTTCGTTACAGGCACCGCGACTAGCGGCAATGTCGGTATCGAATTGCGCCTTGGCGATAGTGCCAACTTTACAAAACTCGATGTCATCAAGGCGCTAGATTCGTTCAAGCGTTTCTTCGAGAACGCGCAGGAGGTCAGCGCGGCCGGCTTTGTCGTGTCAGGGTGATGTCCACGGCGGCGCAAATAATCACGACCGCAACCGCAATGAGCTAGAGATGACCGACGCTTTGAAACAGTTTTCTGTAGAGCTCTGGGCGATTGACGCCGAGGCTGCGAAAGCGTTCGAGGCGGGGATTAAGCAGATCACTATCGCGGGTTATTTCAGCAAGTCTGTTCGAAACCTATTGCGGGCTGTTGAGTGGATTGCCGCCAGGACCGACAAGCCATTGCTAGACCGACTATCGAAAATGCAATTGCTGGCGGAGATACGGCCACCCGCCGTAATCGGGATGAAAAAACTCACTGGTTGGAATTGAAACAGAAGGATCTAGACCAATGGCAGTAGAACTGAAGACACACACGGCCCTCACGACACATTCAGTGCCGTTCACGCTAAACGGTGCAACGTCCTATCAAGTAGACTTGCAGGGCACGATCGCGGCAGGTAGCGACGCTGTTGAGTTGCAGATTTTCCAGAACGGTGCATTCGTTCAACTTGATCCGCCCGTTCGCTTCACGCCGCTGGATGTCGGCAGCACGAGGAATACCGGCCTAATTCCGGCGAATGCCACGTTGCGTTGGACTGTTCCGGGCAACAAAAATTCGATTTCGACCAAGATCACGTCTAGTCACGGCTAGGTCTGGATGATGGCCGCAATGTCTGCACCTGAAGTGCCAAAGCGGAAGCGGGCCAAGCGCCGCGAGCTTGCGCCGCTAGAGCCTATCGACGCCCAGGATGGCCCGAAAATGAAAGCCCTGCCGAGCGATCGTCACAGGGCTTTTGTGCGCGCCATGTATCAGGTCAAGCCTGGTCACGGCGCCGCGGTGCGGGCCGCGAAGCTTGCAGGCTTTGGCACGCCGGAATCATCGCCGCAGAGCATGGCAACCATTGCCTCGCGCCTCACGCACGATCAGCGAGTACAAGAGGCATTCGCAGAGGAGGATCAGTTGTACATCCGCGCCAGTGCGCCGCGAGCCATCCGTTCACTGTCTGCGCTGATCGAGAATCCGAACTCAAAGGACCACGCAAGAGGCATCGCAATGGTACTCGACCGGGTTCACCCTATGGAAACGGTTCACAATGTTAAAGTTGAGCACCAGGCGGCGTCCTCGATGAAAGCGACCGCTGAAGTGTTCGAGCGCATTATGGCCCTTGCAGCCCGCGCGAATGTCCCGCCGATGATCGACGTAACACCAGTAACACCGCAGAAAGCTGAGCGATGATCAGGCTACAAGACCCCGAACTAAAGCCGAGTGACGATCATTCCGCTTGGCAGGCAGATTGGACCGATGACGAGCGCCTTCTGGCATGTACCGCGCCGGGATATTGGCACGACCTCATCCGCATTGCGCAGATCAAGCGCCTGTTGCTCATCGAGATGCCTCCAGATTTGCGGCTGGGTTTTCTGCAAACCATGAACAATAGGGTCGATGGCACTCTAACGCTCGAAGCAATGCAGCGCGTTGAGCCTGCCTGCGATTTAGCGATGAAGATGCTGGATGAAATGAACTCGTTGAGTATCGACGACAAGTCCAGACTCATGAGGCGTTGGAACGTCATAGCGACGTTCGTAAATTTGAACCCTTCGATTATCGAAGCGATCAAACTGTTCAACTATCGTCACAACATTAGTGCGGTTGCGTAAACGGGCCCCGCAAGGACACGCCCGCAGATTTGATCCATGATCCTTTCACGGGCACGTAACAATGACCGCAGAGATCATCCCCGGTTAGTTCACCAACGTCCTAGATACGGCGGACCCATATTGTCATCGATGGAGCCCGGGTAATTGCCGTCGCCATACAGGCCGCCCCAACCCGAGTGGTACCTCGGATAAATATCAGTGCGGCCGAAGCGCAGCGCATCTTGGGCTCGCATGTCATGATAACCCCGGAAGGCTCGGGTATAGTGGTCGGGTTGGGCTTGCGCAAACGCGGGACCAGCGAGGACAATCGATAGTGCGGCTGCAATAGCAATCCTGAAAGTCGTCATGGGACTCCTCCATTGTGAGAAGCACGTAGTGTCCTGGAAGCGGAACACGAAGGGCACCATTCCCAAAAAGCACGAATTAAAAAAACATTTAGGCGGAAAGTCCGCGACTTCACGATTCATGGCACAGTCGCCGCGCTCTCCCGTCTATTCATTCAAAAGTTTCTGGGGACATTAGCTTGCCGAGGGGCCTCCCTCGTGCTGAACCGACGGGTCGAAGCGATCAAACACTCGCGGGGTGGCATTGATCGGCCCGTCCACCTGATTGTAGGTTCCTCGATATTCCGGAAGATAACGACCGAAGTGGGCCTTGCTCCGGTGGTGATGCTCAGGCGCCGCTGCCAATTGAACCGCCCAACCTGAGATCAGCAGCGCGCCGAGGAGGGTAAGAGCTGTTCTTTGCAAGGTCGTCTCCGTTGCTTGAAAATTGGATAGGTATCGCGTCTTGATGCGACCAAAACCCACATCAATTCAGTTCAAGGTAACATGTGCGCTCGCGAGGGAATGTCACCCGTCTCACGAAGTCTTGACGGCCATTTATGGCGGACTGGGCTTCGTGCTTGTGGGAGAACTCGGAGGAAGCGGAAGTCAGCCTCAACCCGAGTCGAAGCGGAAATCAAGCTGCATCAAGGTTAGGCACACATGCGGCGGAACCGGAGCAGTGCCGGGCCGGCAGTCGCACGAGAAGGCCGTTCGGCGTAGCGCCCGGACGGCTTTTTTGTTCCGCCCGATAGGCCACACTCTTCACACAGAAGTTAATGGCGGCGGGGGATTGCGAACCCACATCAGAACCGTGCCGGTCGCTTCAGCCCCCGTCCGGCACTTTCTCGATGCGGCCCCAGCTTGCCCCCGAGCTGGGGCCGTATGCTTCTCCTTATCGGAACGACTCGGCCACCCGATCCATCGCCAGATGCTTGCGGTTCTTGACCTTGATCCAGTACTTTTGCCGGCCGCCGCGAAATCTTCAATGGACATCGCAGCCACGGGCTGGGCGTCGCGATACACACGATACCCTTTCGTGGAGCAACGAAAAGAGCCTGAAACGTAGGCTGTTTACGCTCTCCAAGAGCCGCAATGGAGGCAATGGAGCTCCACGGCATTTGCAATGAAGGAGCGATCATGCGTGCACGTTTCACTTTGACCCTCGGAGTTTTCCTGGTCGGCGGCGTCGCCGCAACCATGCTCGCAACTCCAGCTATGGCCCGCGAGAGCCATGTAAGCTCGCCGCACCTGTCAAAAACCGCCGACGCCAGTACCGCGAGCGAAGGCCGTTATATTGGCGAAGGTGACCGTTTTCGCGGGTACGAGAGCCACGATGTGTGGGGCCACTTGGGCACCTACTACGGACCTATGGTTTCCGTTCCATGATTTGAATTGGGACGCGGCTGGGCAGGAGCCTGTTGTTGGCACCTAGCTGCGCCGGACGTGCGTGCGACGGCACGTCCGCAGTGGCCGGAATAGGCGGGCTTGGCTCAATCCGCCGTAATCGGCTTCGTTGTTGCCAAAACGCTGAATGCCGATTTTGCGCTCACTAGTCCGCCAATGAAGCACGCCAATGAAGCGGCCACAGCTATAATTCCGATCCAGCGGGAAATTTCGCCTAAGAGCCGGTGACGTTTGGATGAATCGGTGTCTCTAAGGAAAGGCTCTTCGTACTCGCGTTTCTGCCTGTTAGCGGATCCTGCGATCATGAGATTTGTGAAATATGCCATCGCGGAGGCTATTGCTCCGCAAAGGACCCCACCTCCAAACCAAAGCAGTGGCGCGGTAATCTGGGAAATTTGGGTTGGCGAGAGTAAATCTCTTGACGCGATCGTACCTATAAACGCCAGCATTGCGACGGCGCTGCCACCGTTTATCAGGATAACGGCTTTAATTGCCTCCTCCGCGGCCTTTATCGCGGCTTCATTTGTTTTCGCCCCGAACTCCGACATTAAGTCGTGAGCTCTTTCAGCGGCCCGAACGCGCAGCCCTAATTGCTCCTTTGGATCGAGAATCATTCTGTCCCCATGATTAGGTTCATTTGCTTCAGCCCGATCTCGACCATGCGGCCGATAAGGATAGACCTGGCGCGTTCCGGTTAATCCAATCAGACGCAAGCCCGTAAGTCGGAAAAGTCCTACCGGAGTACAATCATAGAACAAACCGACCTATGTGAATTTGCGATGATACATGCGGCTGACAAACCAGCCGATCGCAAAACCATATAAAACCGCGAGGCCAGTATTGTGGGTCATCCAATCCGGCACGAACATGGCGCTAATGCACAGGGCCAAGACGATGATGCAATCTCGCAGGTCTGCTGCCATAGCTAATTTAAATTTCGTTTCGCGTGGCCTTTGCTTCATCTTTCATTACTTCTTCGCCTTCAGTGCTGGATGACGGCATACCAAATGATCACGGCCAAGCCGACAATGCCCCAGAATGCCCAAGACTGAAGGCTATCTTTTCTTCGTTGCTTCTTCTCCCATTCCCGGTCTCGTAAAGTCTCCGCCCTGACTTCCTCGTTGCCCAAGTCGATAAGCAAGTGGTCTCGCACTGCTTGGAGTTGTTTCCCAAGTCGATCAAGGCGCCAAATGATGAACACCAAACCGATCAGGACGTAAGGCATCAAATCGTGGCCGCTCATTTCTTCACCTTCAGCCCGAGCTCTGCGAGGCGGTTGTCAGCAGCCTCTGGTTCTTCCGCCGATACGCCATCCAATGATGGCCGCGCTACCCGATATCATCTTTGGGATCGCTTAGACGACTCTAGGGCAGTCCCCATTTCCGCTCGATGCGGCCAATTTCTTCAATGATCACCGTGCTCGGGAAGCTGCCGTCAGAAGCGACTAGGACTTGTTGTGCTTCTAGTCTCTCTACCAGATCGGGCTTGAGATGCTGCCGAAGGCTTGCATAGGATTTATGGCGCATAAAGGGATATTTCGCCTTGGGCCCGCCCAATGAAATGGGCTCGTCGAGCAGCGGGACCAAGTTTTCTCGCCAATCCGCGATCAAGTCTCGCCGCGCGGCACGGCGATCCAGCCACCACTTCACCAAACCCGCTATCGAGGCGCTGCCGAGGATCGCAGGCAGTACGTATTTCATCAAAGCTTCAGCCAAAGATGGTTCGGCCATGTCGTATTTCCCTCGAGGGAGCCATCTACTTTTTAGCCTTCAGCCCGATCGAGACCAGGCGGGCAATCGCGTCAGATCCGGGACGGATCGGCCATTGTCGCCGGAAGATCTGCACCTCGCTCATAGACGAGCTTCCATACCTCGCGGGCTACCTTGTCATTCACGTCTGCGATCTTACGGCCGACCGCCTCGGTGAAATCGCTTCCATGTGGCGGCCAGTCACGAATGAGGCGGTAGCCTTGAAGCGGCGTATGCGTTGGCGTTGCCATCGCACTGGATAGCCTGCGGCAAATGTTTGCAGCTAGGGCGTTCGCGTCTGCCGGCAATAGCTTCTTCTCGTCACGCATAATCTGCGCGATCATCCGCTCAGCCTTGCCGGAATCGATGTGGATATCTGCCATAGGAATCCTCCGCCGCTAGGATGGCCGCAACCTGAGGGCGCGCGCAAGCCGATTTCCCCAGCCTGGGGAATTGTTTTTAACCCCGGCGCTGATCGACTAGGGAGGGGTATGGTGAACGGGAGATTGAACGGCTCACACGGAAAGGCTGAGGACAGGTAACCGCAGATTAGAGCTTTAGGCCCATCCTAGTCCTGACCCCTCCTTGGTCACGAACAACAGGCCGTCGCTGATCTCAACCCAGCGGCGGCTTTTCTATTTCGATCCCGCGACCGCTTTATTCGCGACTTCGGCGAAACAGCCGCAGTCGCTCAATGCGGCCGCACAGTTTGCACCGATATTGGATGAGGTCATTGCCCCCATCATCCGGATCGATCCTCTCGAGTTTCATTGTTTGGTCACAGACAATACAATTCATCAGATCTAGGAGTGGGCTTCTGTCGTCGTTCATCGACACGGAAAGCTCCTTCGCCGACTGACGGGCTGGCTTACTCCGTCATCTTGGCCTAACAGCTTGCCGTTTTTTCGATTGAGAAAATGCAGCCTTGTGCAGGCGGGGCAGATAATCCCCTCATATTCGTTTTCTCGCACGTCATCGTTTTGGTCCGACCAATGTTGAACCTTCATCGATGTCGTCGGGCAGGTGAAGAGGAACGGGGCCATCGGTCAGGATATGACGACCTGTGACACCGGGGCCATGATCTAGCGCAAGGTCCGGCCGGCCATGACGGTGCCCTGCTTTTCTTGGACCGCTGATCTTCTAATTCAGTGACTCTGACTATCGATGTGCCAGCAAATTGCGCCGACGAATGCGACGCCGAGTCCGCTCGCGCGTCTTGATGAGTGCCCGCACCGCGGCGCGCACTTTCGATCTGCAACTCGCCATTGCCCACCCCTTCGACTAGCGTCCCCAGCTTTAGTCGAGGCTGGAATGATTCCGATAGTGTGTGGCGGCAACAGGGCGGACCTTTGTTCTAACCTCCACCGGGGCGCCTGGGCCCGAGGGCTGCGACAATTAGAACAATGACGGCCAACATGGCCGAGCGTAAGTTGAACTGTATCGGTTGGCCTCTGCGAGATGGTGACGGCCGACCCCTAGAACCCCAGCCCGAGCGCATCCGGGCTGGGGTTTTCTTTTGGAGGGCGCGGGGCTTCGGTCCCGCTGCGACAAATTTGAACACTGACGACCGACACAGCCGAGCGTAAGTTGAACTGATCGGCTGACCGCTACCAGGCAGCCGACACCTCTAGAGCCCCAGCCGCTTCGCTCGCCTTGGCTGGGGTTTTCTTTTGCAGGGCGCGGGCCGGCGTCTGTTGCCGGCGGGGCTTCAACGGTCTCGCGCTTACTCAGACCCGCTCCGGCGGCGATGTTTCGCTGCTCGCTCGTCTATCAGACACTTGAGAAACTGTGCAGCGCTTGCGAAAGTTCTCTCAGGTGGGAACCCATCCACACGACGCACGCAGCGCGCGAGATGACTCCAAGTCTCCGAGTCAATGGGATCATCGTAAGCAGTAACGGCAACGCAAACCCGGCTAATCGATATCCGATGCATGTCTAGGCTGATTTCGGGCTCGGGCTCCCCGGAACGCCAGCTACCGTAGTGGGCAATTGCCTCGCTGAAAGCGTCCCGAAGCTTAGTTGGAATCCCCTGCGGCATTTTGCCTTCCCATGGTCTTCCCAATATGATTTTCTGGGAAGTTTTGGTCTCGAAATTTGAGCTAAGTAGTTGATTTTGCTGGCTGGGGAACTAGGATTCGAACCTAGACAAACAGAGTCAGAGTCTGTTGTGCTACCGTTACACCATTCCCCACCGAAGTAGCTGATTTGACAGCGCTTTTTTCGGAAGTTTTCCAAGATCGCCAAGGAGTTTTCCAAATCGGGCGTCTGGCAGCGGTGATATAGCGGTCCAAACGTTCGCGGTCTAGTCCTCCTTCGAGACCAGCCGAAGCCGCTTTTGCCCTTGGGCCGCGACCTGCATCTGATCCTTGAAGCGCATGTAGTGCTCGACGTTCTGCCTGGACATGCCGATGTCATTGGCGATCTGGTCCACCTCGTAGCCTTGCTCGGCGCGCGCCAAGATGCCGGTGCCGCGCAGCCCGTGGATGGTCGGATGGTCAGTGTCGTCGGGCTCGATGTCCCAATCGTACTTCTTGACCTGGGCGGCAACCCATTCTTTCCAGCGGCGACATATCTCCCGGCCTTCCGGGGTGTCGGCAAGCCAGCGACCCCAACGCGCGCGCAGGCCGTCAGCGGTGTATTGCGCGCCCTTCGGCGAATAAAGATAGAGGTGTTCGCGGAAGCGATCGATCGGCTTCAGCCACCGTGAATTCGTGAAGGTCACCGGCGTCTCGGCCCACCGGTCGATCTCGAGCGCGTCGGCTGCCGCGAGGGGAATGTGAAAGGACCTGCGGCGCTTTCTGGTCTTGAGCGGGCGACACCAGAGGCCGTTGCGGTCGCGGTGCTCGGGCCCCATCCTGATGAGATCGCTGCCGCGCTGGCAGGTCATCACGCCGAGCCGCATCATGCGCACCAGATCCGGCCAAGCGTGCGTTCGGACATAGTCGATCACCCATGACGGCCACGGCACATGCCCGCGGTCTGGGATGTCGAAGTCTCTCACCTTGTCGAACGGATTGAATTTGGCGAGGTCCAGCGGAATCGCCCAATCCCAGATAGTGCGGCCGACCGACAGCATCTGGTTTGCCATCACCGCGGTTTCTTTCATCACGTCGCGTGCGGTCTGGACCGTGATCGGCGCCAGGTCGCGAACCGCCACCATGCCCCAAGTATCGTGCGCCTCGAAGCGGCGCATGTGCACTTCGTAATTAGATTGTGTGCCTTCGGAGAGCCGTTTGAATTCGTCGCTTGCGCGGTATCGGGTGATGAGATCGCCGATCGAGCCGGCCGGATAACTGGTAGGAGTCGAGTTCCGGCGCCGCTCGACTTCGGCGAAAAACCGTGCCGGGTGCTTGATCGCATCGGGCAACTTGATCCGCTCGCCCTCGCGGTCGGTGTTTCGTCCGGGATTCCAATAATAGTAGGTGTAGGCCTTTCCGCTTTTTTTGCGGATGGTTTTGGTCTCTACCCCTTCAGGCAGTGTCACGCCGGTTTCCCTTTTTCTGGCCAAATCTCAACGCTCCACGCATGGCCGCATCGGTGGTGTCCGACGCCGTCCGGCCGCAAAGTTTACGGTCTACGTCTTCCCAGCGCCAGCGGGGAGTGCCCGAAGGGAACGTGTCGCACGGTGGGGGCAGGCGGCCTTCCTTCACCCATTGATCCCAAGTGTCTGTCGAAATTAGCAATTCGGCCGCTCCGGTTTCCCGGTCGACATAGGCTGGCGTCCGATCGCCCCGAAGCAAGTTGTCCTTCTTGCGCACTGTCATTCGGGCCTACTGGAGGGCTTTCGTCTTATCGCGGACGCGGTCGCAATTGCGTTTTCGCCAATCGAGAAAATGTCGGACGTGTTGATCATCCCGAGCATCATGCTCAGGCGAGGCCAAAAGTGGAACGGCGGCTATAAACTCATCGTGCGATTGGGCCGAATAACGCCTTCTCCATCGACCGTGACTTCGCCTGCGCTGGCTGCCTTGGCGGCGCGGATCGCGCGGGCAATATCTGCTTGTATGATCTTGGCCGGACGCCGCGGCATTGCGCTGCTCCCATATTCGCGTGAAATTGACAGCTATTCGAGCCGAGCGCCTCGAAAACTACTTCGGACGGTTCGCGGTGTTCGAACGGTCGGCCGCTCCCACTGGAGCTGAACTCTCAAGTATGGAAAACGCAGAAGGCCGCGGACGAAAGAGTAACAAGCTCTTGGTCGAGCGTCCGGCTAGATTAGCGTGCAAATCGGAGGGGTAAGTCTGAGATGAGGACAGCCCGAATTTGCCTCAATAGGCCAATGGCCGGTCCTTATTTCTGCACACTTCCAAGGTCTTGTGCGGACTATTTCCGATCCACTGTCTGAACTTTCGCCTTGAATCTAAGGCATCGCTAACAGCACGAAAGCATTGATCGACGAGGCCGCCGCCAGTGCAACCAAGACAAAAATCCGGCCGTTCGGGACCATCAAGCTGTGCGACATACCGGAAACATGGAGCGATTCCGAACCCAGAGTCTCGGGCGAAATTTGGTGCCCGGAATTTCAAGTTTAACTTTCCGTTTACGACTCAGCAGGGAAGGACAGCTCGCATGGTTTTTGCGAGTAGAGCAGCTGACTCTTAATCAGCGGGTCCCAGGTTCGAGCCCTGGTGCGCCCACCAAGCAAACCCCTTAGAACCAAAGGCTTTTCAGCTCCAAGGCCGGGGCTACCTTACTTTTGCCTAGGCCAAAGTAAGGGAATTGGCGGGTCGTGGGAGGTCGGCTTGTGCGCCGATCCAGTCGGCATCAAGATCACAGACGATCGCGCGTATCCATCCCACCGGCGCCAGGGTGCCGAGCGCGCGAGGAAAAGGAGCACGGATGGCATTCTATTCAATACGCTGGGATATCGAACTGGAGGCAGACAGTCCGGAGGACGCGGCGAAGGAAGCACTGGAAATTCAGCGCGACCTTGATTCGTTCGCCACGTCGTTCGAAGTGTTCACTTTGGACGGCACAGGCCAGTGCTTTGTAGTCGACCCAACGGAGAAAACCTTTGATGTCGCTTCAGAGGGAGAAGCCGTCGCAAACGGAAGAGAGGAGCAGCCAGCGGAACTGATCGCAGACCTCAAGCGGGAGCTGATCGCTCCCCTGGACGACAACAAGCTGTGGCCGAGGCTGACCAAGCTCGTGCTCACGCAGCCACCACCGCCGTGGGCGCAGATGTACTTTCAAAGCGACTACGAGACGTTCTTCCGGCTCATCGTTGCGGTGGGCATGCTCCGCAACGAGCTGATCGCGTGGGCACGCGCAGCATAGATTGTTACGCGTTGCGCGTGCTAGACTACTCAACTGGAACCACTGGAACCAGTTGGTTCAGTTGGCGAGAGGTCCGTCATGCGCACCACGGAGCTGTCACGGGTCAGCAGAGCCGCCGAGGCCAGGAGCATCAGACGGGCCACGGCCGCCTCCTACCTGGCCACGATCAATAAGGGAAACTCGGAGAAGGTGGTCAAGGTCGCTGGCCAAGGGACGAGGGCGCGCTCTACCTTCTTAGGGCGCGGTATCACAGACCATATCTGCGGACTACCCAGCCATCGACCAGGCCGGGACCTTCAGCAGCCTCGCGCCGGGGAGCGTCGCGCTCAAGCTGTAGCCGCGCCAAAATTTTTCACCGGAACGTCTCCTGGGGAGGTTCGTAGCCGGGCGCGAGGTGGGCGCTCACGCATCGGTTAGCTCCCAAAAATGGCGCTTATGACGCGCCGCTATTTGCGAGTTTGCAGGAAAGGCAATTTCCAAACAAACTCAATGCGGCCCAAAAAACAAAGTTTGCTCTTACGCCATTGATCTCAAATGAAATCTGTCTGGATTCTTAATCAGCGGGTCCCAGGTTCGAGCCCTGATGCGCCCACCACGCAGTCTTCGCAAACCTCGCGTTTCCAAGACGACCCTCATTCGGGCTCTTTCTGCGGGGATTTGCGGGCCTTCCATTTCTTGGATTTTGGTCTCTGCAAGTCACCAGGCGCCTGAGCGGCGATTTTTGGCGTCCCGTCTCCGGGCCCCAAAAAATTCCGTTCCCGGCGGCTAGGTCTTGAGCCCGCCGGATTGCGGGTTTTCCACTGCCGTAATTCGTTTCATAGTACAACGATCCAAAAGGGGACGCAGAATGTCACATGCCTACCGTCTACAAGACGAAGTCATTCATCGCGGTCAAGGGCCGCAGGGGTGGGTGCAGGTCGAGCTGCCAGAGATTTACACCTTCGTTCAATGTATGCCGGTCGAAGCGGACGGACGTCTTAGATACCGGATCAAGTCGGACAAGATTGAGCGCGTCGTGACGGAAGATGAGCTATCCTGCTGCCAATAACGAACGATGACTGTGGACGCTATTCGACGCCGCCGGAGGCTCAAGAGGACAAGGACTTCAGCTCCGGCGGCGGGGCGCCCTTCCCCTCGAGCATCCCCAGCGCTAGCGCGGCCTCGACCCGCACGCTCGGATCCTTATCACCCGCGAGCTGTCGGAGGGGGAGGAGGGCTTGTTCGATCCCCGGGAAGGCCGGACCGAGGCGCCCGAGGTGCCAGGCCGCCAAGCTGCGGACGAAGGCAAGCTCATTGCCCAACTCCGCGATGAGGACGGTGACCGACTCTCCACCTGGCGGCGCCACCCGGGCGAGGGCCGCCGCCGCCCACACGCGCACGAACCCGACCGGGTCCTGGAGGGTCGCGGCGAGGTCGGACACAGCCTCGGTTGCCGCGGGACCAATTTCGCCTAGGGCATATGCGCCGAGGCGGCGCTGGAGCGGATCGCTGCTTGAAAGCTCCCCCACCCAGCCTACGATGGAAGTCCCTAGGTAAGCGACCTGCGCGCTCATGGTCCGACCCTACTCAAGGCCTTAGGGCCGAGCCGGCGGTCCAGGTTGAACGCGGCGCTGATCAACCCGATGTGAGTGAATGCCTGCGGGAAGTTACCCAGCGCTTCGCCACACGGACCCGTCTCCTCGGCGTACAGGCCGAGGTGGTTGGCGTAGGTCAGCATCTTCTCGAAGATAAAGCGGGCCTCCACGGTGCGGCCCGCCCGGGTCAGCGCTTCCACCAGCCAGAACGTACACATATTGAACGTCCCCTCGCTCCCGGTCAGGCCGTCGCCGGCTCCTCTGCCGATCTCGTAGCGGTGCACTAGGCTGTCGGAGACCAGCTCCGCCATGATCCGATCCAGCGTCCCGCGCATGCGGGGGTCAGTCGGCGACAGGAAGAAGACGAGCGGCATGATCAGGTTGGACGCGTCCACCGCATCGGTGGCGAAGTGCTGCACGAAGGTCTGCCGCTCCGTGTCCCAGCCGCGCGTCATGATGGCCTCGTAGATGCGGTCTCGCTCCGCGGCCAGGCGGGTGCGGTCCAGCGGCAAGCTCCGCTTTTGCGCAAGGCGGATCGCTCGGTCCAGCGCCACCCAGCACTGCACCTTGGAGTAGACGAACTGCTGCTGTCCACCGCGCACCTCCCAGATGCCATCGTCGGGTCGCTCCCAGTTGTTCGCTACCCAGTCGAGCATCTTGCGCAGGTGGCACCAGAAGTCATAGGCGGTCGGCGTCCCGTACTTGTCGTACAGGTAGACGGCGTCCATCAGCTCACCATAGATGTCCAGCTGTAGCTGCTCGGCAGCGGCGTTGCCAATTCGCACCGGACGCGAGCCGCGGTAGCCATCGAGGTGGCCGAGGACCTCCTCGGGCAGCTCGTGCCCGCCGTCGATGCGATACATGGTCTGCAACGGGTCGCCCCGGGCGCCCTCGACGGCCCGCTGCTCCAACCAGGCCATGAACTGCTCTGCCTCCGACGTCAGCCCCAGGCGCAGAAAGGCGTAATTGGTGAAAGCGGCGTCGCGCACCCAAGTATAGCGATAGTCCCAGTTGCGCACCCCGCCGATCTCTTCCGGAAGCCCGCAGGTCGGCGCCGCCACGGTCGCGCCGGTCGGCGCGAACGTCAGCAGCTTCAACACCAGCGCCGAGCGGTGGACCATCTCGCGCCAGCGACCTGAGTAGTTGCACTTCCTTAGCCACTGCCGCCAAAAGGCAAGGGTCTGCGTCAGGGCCTCCGTGCCGACCAGCCGCGCCTCGAGCAGGATGCCGTCATGAACGCTGTCGTGGCCGTTCTCCTCTACCTGGCGGAGGATGAACGTGGTCGTCTCGCCGGGGTTGAGGACGAACTCGGCAGCGACGCCGTCGCCCTGCCGACCAAGCGGGAAGCGGCTGACTAGCGAGACCTTCATGCCTTGCGCCTCGAAGATCGCTCCCCGGCCCTCAAGGACGACCTGGTGGGGTCGGCGGGCGAAGTCGAAGGCCGGCCGGCAGTCGAGGCGGAAGCGGACCGACCCGCGCACCGCCCGCACTACCCGGACGATCTGGTGGATCTTTCTGATCTCGCGCGAGCCTTGAACCGGCATGAAGTCCACGACTTCACCGACGCCCTGGTCGCTAAGAAAGCGCGTCACCAGGACGTTGCTGTCAGGCATGTACATCTGTTTGTGCTGCGCCTCGTAGAGACTGGCGATGCGGAATGAGCCCCCTTTCTGGTCGTCGAGGATCGCCGCGAAGACGCTCGGCGAGTCAAAGTGCGGCAGGCAGCACCAGTCGATGGACCCGTCGATGCCGACTAGGGCAACGGTGTGCAGGTCGCCGATGACGCCGTAGGACTCGATCGGCTTGTAGCCCATGATCTCGTCTCCTCCGCTCGCTCGGCACTGATCGAGCCCCACGATGGGCGTATCGTCAATGCCCTGAGGCGGCGAAAAGAGACACGGGATATTCAACTTTTTTGCTCGCAACCTCGCTCCCGCGGCCCTCGCCAGTCGCGAGGGAGCCGGAGTGGGAGGTCAGCTCCTCGCCCGTCGCGACATATTGCAGCGCCACGCCATCTCGGTCGCTTCTCTAATCGGCCGTTTGAGGTCAAGCACTTTCAGACTATCCGCCACTGCAATGTCGATGTCGCTCACGGGCTCGCGCTTCTCTTCGGAATACGACAACTGAACAGTGACAACGAGTTAGCCTGAGAGTGGGCCAATTCTCGTTCTATGATCTTCCAAGGCTTTTCGAAACAATGGCCCACCGGAATCGCGACAGCGCGGCATCTCGCGCGGATGCGTTGGAATCTCGTCCAGTGTCTTGGGTCGGCGACTCGAAAATAACCCGCGCCAACTTGTTGGCTAGGGCAGTCGCCAACACGTTGTGATGCAGGCGGTTTGCCGCTGCCGTTAGCCACGGGCCAAAACTGTGTTTTGCCCAGTTTGCTGGCCTTGCAAAATAACGCGAGCGCCTTGCATTAACAGCGTGCGTAGATAGCGATTCCCACTCACACACAGATCGTCTGCGGTTCGATGCCGCAAAAAAGGCCCTGCTCCTTTGGGTGAGCAGGGCTGAGGTGGCGCCACGGAGCAGGACGGGACAATGGCGCTGCAGCACGTACGCCGTTGATTCGTATCGCCCATGAGTCGGCCATCATGTCTCTTTCTGGGCAGGCTTTTCTTGCCAACGGAATCCGTGAGACCTGAGGCCCGGGTGATCCGGAAAACTGGGTACCGGTTTTCCGAAAAAGTCATGCTTAAACAAAAGCATGGAGCGGGATGACGATTCGAAGATAAGTCATCCCGATCTAGCGAGACAGCTCACGCCTCGGCACTGAGTTCGGCGTGGTCCAATTCTTCCTCGATCTGATGGAAGGCGTCGTCGCCGATTTCTTCCGAGCGGCGCAGTTTCAGGAGCGAGCGGCGCGCGGCGCCGATCGCCCGTCGCCGCAGCGGATCGGCCGGCAGCTCGCTGGTGGGGACCCCGCCATGGGGATCGCTCTCCGCGCGCATCAGCATGGCGCGATATTCGAGCCGCAGGATTTCGGCTTCCTCCGACGGGTCGCCCTCGATCTCGTCGAGCGCTGCCCGATAGGTAATGGCGCGGGCGCGAGCGGCCTCGACGGCCACTCGATTATCCTGCTTCAGCTTGAGCGCCAGGATGAGCGGGCGAAGCGTCAGGCCTTGAATGACGAGCGAGCCGAGCACCACGGCGACAGCCGTCAGCAGGATCAGGTCGCGATAGGGAAAGTTTTCCGGCAGCGCGAAGGCGGCAGCGAGCGTGACGATGCCGCGCATGCCGCACCACGCCACCACCATGCCGCCTTTCACCGTGGGCACCACTATATTCCGGCGAAGAAGAAGCCGCTGGGCCACCCGCGTACGCAGCGTGACGACATAGCTCATGAGCCAGACGATACGAGCGAGGATGACGGCGGCCAGCACGCAGGCCGCGACTGCGACGTATTCGGTGCGCACCACCTCGTCAAGCCGGCTCCAGATCGGCCGCAACTGCATGCCGATCAGCATGAACGCCAGTACATTGAGGATGAAGACGGTAGTCTCCCACACCGCATAGGCCGGCACCCGAAGCCGTGCCGGGGTCCGCGCCGGGGCGGTCCGCGCGATGGTGATGCCATAGGCAACGATGGTCAGGATGCCGGAAAGGCCGATGCGATCGGCAACGATCCACACCGTGAAGGCACCGGCGAATTGCAGGATGATCGCGCTCGGCGCCTCGCTCACCCGACGTGACAGCAGGAGCCATAACCTGGCAAACAAATAGCCGGCCACCAGGCTGCCCGCTAATGCCAGCACCACCGAGGGCGCGAACTCGCTCCATTTCAAATGCTCCACCGCAACGGCGCCGACCGCGACCCGATAGATCAATAGCGCGCTGGCGTCGTTGAGCAGGCTCTCGCCCTCGAGGATTTTGAGGATGCGGTAGGGCAGGTTGACCTGGCGAAGGATGGCGGTGGCCGCGGCGGCATCCGGCGGCGCGACGATGGCCCCGAGCGCGATCGCGGCGGCCCATGGCATGTCCGGGACCAGCCAACGTGCCAGCACGGCGACGACAGCGGTCGTCACGCCGACCGCGAGGAACACCAATGTCGAGACCGGCAGCCAGTTGTCGCGGAGGTCGCGCAGTGAGGTGTCGTAGGCGGCGTCGAGCAGCACCGGTGCGACGAACAGCGCCAGTGCCAGATCGGGCTCCAGCGTCCAGGATGGTCCGTGTGGTACGAACGCCAGCAATACGCCGCCGATGGCAAGGAAGGTCGGGTAGGGCACCTTGATCCGCCGGGCCAGCGCCGACAGCGCGACCGCACCGAGCAGCAAGCCGATGATCCATTCGAAAGTCGTCAAGCCGTAAAATCCTCAAATGCGCATTTCATAGAGATCGGTAATCTAGAGTATGATCCGGAAAACGTGCTGTTCGTGACGCCGCCCGCCCTCCGATCCGTCGCGGCGGCTCGCCATTCGTGCTAACGCCTCCCACACTTGGCGATTCCCTTCGCGGGCCTTCGGAGCCCCCGCATGAATCGATAATCATTGCGACCAACGCGCCAT
>Ga0210406_10001312_pt1 | contig 30880 bp, 22 predicted proteins | sample IncBWC30MmetaG_FD_155454 | JGI IMG/M metagenome (GOLD analysis project Ga0210406, IMG submission 155454) | Forest soil microbial communities from Barre Woods Harvard Forest LTER site, Petersham, Massachusetts, United States - Inc-BW-C-30-M | ecosystem: Environmental > Terrestrial > Soil >... | reverse complement strand
ATTCCCAGGAATAGCCGAGCAACGGATACATTCCAGTGGGAGCCATTGCACGAGTTACGACTTGCATGCGTGGGCCGGGAACTTCACCGTTGGCGATGGCTTTTTTCACGTCAACATCTGCGTACATGGCGCCTTCGGTTTCGAGATCGCGAATGGTGGTGAAGCCGTTTTCCAGAGCGATGCGCGCGTTGCGAGCGCCGAGAATGGCGCGGTACGGGATGGAGTCCTTGAGGAGTTGCTGGTCGTAATCCTCGGCGGTGATATCGCCGTTGAGGAGAACATGAGTGTGGAGATCGATGAGGCCGGGAAGAACCGTGGCCTTTGAAAGATCAATCACTTCGGCCCCTGCCGGAGGCGCACCACCAGGTGATACGGAGACGATCTTGTCGCCTTCAATGAGGATGAGCACGTTATCGAGAGGCTTGTCGCTTTTGCCGTCGATGAGATGGCCGGCGCGAATGGCTACGAGCTTTGGCGGAGCCTGCGGTTTTTGCTGGGCGGCGAGCGGAATGAACTGACAGGCGAACAACGACGTGGCCACAGCAAAGGTTTTTCGTTTCATGGAAATGCCTCCGGAGCTTGCGAAGCTTACCAGTTCTCTTTGGCGCGGTCGAACTCAGGTAGGTTAACGAAAACGGCGGCCCTCGCTCTGCCTGCATTGACGGGCTGGTAAGGCCTGGCCTACGCAGTGACGGCGTTTTGTTTGCGGCGAGATTTTTGTCCGGCGCTTTATGGCGTTTGCCGGTACGGTGGCGGCGTTCGCCGATTTGGGTTCACTGGATGCAATTTTCGATTGATATAAAGGTGGCGGGTTTCGCGTATAGTTAAGGGGAGACAAGCGAGCGTCGGGTTTCCCCCCGGCCTCTACCCGAAATTTAAAACTAGCGGATCTGCCCGACGTTACACCTGGATGTGTAACGGCGAGGCGGTTAACTCTCGAAGAGGAGCATCTGTCTACCCCATGCCGGCTGCGGACTTAGCTTCGCTGAAAATCAACGACACCCATCGCTCCCGCGGCGGTGCGGGAAAGTTCTGGGGTTTCTTCGCGGCTGGGCTTGGTGTGCTCTTGCTCGTAGCGGGCGCGGTGTTCGCGTTAAAGAATCGCGCGCCGGTGGTTGAAGTTGCGGTTGCACGCCCGGCTGGCGATCCGGCGCAGCAGACGCTATTGAATGCCAGCGGGTATGTTACGCCGAGACGGCGGGCGACCGTGGCGGCGAAAATCACCGGACGCGTGACCGGAGTGTTTTTCGATGAAGGCAACCGAGTGAAAGAAGGACAGCTGCTGGCGACGCTGGATGATTCGGATGTACGGCGGGCTTTGGATTCGGCGGTGGCCGACCGCAACTCGAGCCAGGCTGCGATTCAGGATCTGCAGGTGCAGTTGCGCTATGCGGAAATTCAACTGCGCCGCGCCTCGGAATTGAAAGCGGCGAACGTGCAAAGCCAGGACCAACTGGACAATGCGGAGACCGCAGCCGATAGCCTGCGGGCGAAAATTGCGTTGGCCAAGCAGCAAGTGGCTGCGGCGAACGCGCGGATTCAAGAGGCCCAGCAAGCAGTGGACAATTGCACGATTCGCGCGCCGTTCGCGGGGATCATCGTTTCGAAAGACGCGCAAGTGGGAGAAATGGTGTCGCCTGTTTCAGCGGGCGGCGGATTTACGCGGACTGGTATTGCCACGATCGTGGATATGAATTCGAACGAAGTGGAAGTGGATGTCAATGAGGCGTATATCGCTCGGGTGCAGTCCGGACAGCGAGTGACTTCGACTCTGGATGCCTATCCCGACTGGCAGATTCCTTCCCACGTTCGGACCGTGATTCCCACGGCAGACCGGCAAAAGGCAACCGTGAAAGTGCGCATCTCGTTCGATAAGTTGGATCCGCGGATTCTGCCGGACATGGGTGTGAAGGTTGCGTTCATGGCCGAAGACGATGCCAAGAGCAAAAGCGCGGCCAAGAATGCAGCTCCGCTGCCGACTGCCATCGTACCGAAATCGGCGGTGCGGACTGAGAATGGCAAATCGTATGTTTTTCTGATGCGGGGCGCGAAAATCGAACGACGGGGCGTAAGGTTGGGCAACGATCGCGGCTCGGATGTGGAAATTATGGCTGGCGTGAATTCGGGCGACTCTTTGGTCGCACGCGGCCCGGAGAATTTGCAGGACGGCGAAGCAGTCAGAATCAATCAATGACCAGGAGTGACGCATGATTCGCGTGGACAATAGCGGCAGTTCTTCAGCCCTGATTCAAGTACGTGGCGTGAACAAGACCTACAAGCGCGGCGGCGAAAATATTCAGGTGCTGCAGGGCCTGAATCTGGATGTGGATAAAGGCGACTTCGTCGCGTTCATGGGGCCGAGCGGCTCCGGCAAGACAACGCTCTTGAATTTGCTGGGTGGTCTCGATGTACCCACATCAGGTCACATCTCCGTGGATGGCGACGAAATCACCAACATGTCCGCCAGCAAGCTAACGCAATGGCGCGCACGGCACGTCGGTTTCATTTTCCAGATGTATAACCTGATTCCGGTGCTGACTGCGTACCAAAACGTCGAGCTTCCGTTGTTACTGACGAAGCTTTCGAAGGCGCAACGCCGGCAGCACGTGGAAACCGCACTGTCCGTTGTAGGCCTTTCCGACCGGATGAGTCATTATCCGCGGCAACTTTCCGGCGGACAGGAGCAGCGCGTAACGATCGCTCGCGCAATTGTATCGGATCCGACCTTTTTGCTGTGCGACGAGCCTACCGGGGACCTCGATCGCAAGAGCGCCACAGAAATTATGGGGCTGGTTGAAGAATTGGTAGCCAAGCACGGAAAAACGGTTTTGATGGTGACGCACGATCCGGTGGTCGCGGATCGCGCGCACACGACGCTGCACCTAGAAAAGGGCGTGCTGGTGGAGGGTAGCAAGCTTCCGCAAAATGCCATGGCAGGAGGGATCGCATGAAATTCAGCAGACTAATTTTTGCAAATCTGTTCCGTAAAAAAGTGCGTCTCATTCTGACGATAGGCTCTTTCGCCGTGGCCTTGTTTCTGTTTGCCTTTCTCTCGATCGTACGCGGGGCATTTCTAGGCAACGCGGAGCTGGCCAGCGCCAACCGCCTGGTCACAATCAACCGTACCTCCATCATCAACCTGATCCCGCTCTCCTATAAGGATAAGATCCAGCGCATTCCGGGCGTCAGCTACGTCACGCACAATAACTGGTTTGGCGGCATCTACCAGAACGAAAATAATTTCTTCCCGCAGTTCGTCATTGATCCGGAGTCGCAGAGGGAGGTTTTCCCCGAGCTGGTTGTACCTGACCAACAGTGGAATGCTTTTTTGAAGGACCGGCAGGGCGCAATCGCCGGTGCCAAGACCGCGAAGCGTTTCGGCTGGAAAATCGGCGACCGCATCCCCATCAAGACTACTCTCTATGGCGGCGGCGCTTGGGAGTTCAATCTGGTGGGGATTTATCACGGAACCCGTCCCCAAGACGACGAAACACAGTTCTGGTTCCAGTGGGATTATTTCGAAGAGAAAATTCCCGACCGCGTGAAAGGGCAAACCGGCTGGTACGTCATCCGCATCGACAAGCCGGAAGATGCTCCACGCATTGCCAAGGCCATCGACACGCAATTTGAAAACTCTCCAAATGAAACGAAAACTGAGGCGGAATCGGCATTCGCGGCAAATTGGGTCAAGCAGTTTGGCAACATCCAATTCCTCATTGTCACGATTGGCGCAGTCGTCTTTTTCACCTTGTTGCTCGTCACCGGTAATACCATGGCCATTTCCGTTCGCGAACGCACCTCGGAACTGGCCGTGCTCAAGGCCATCGGCTATTCCGACCGCGCGGTCCTGTTTTTCGTTCTTGCGGAATCGCTGGCTATCGCACTATTTGGCGGCTTGCTAGGTCTTTTGTTGGCGGTAGTCGCTACTCCCGTTCTCGCCACACTCCTCGCGAGTATGCTGCCGAACTTGGCCCTACCGGGATCGATCCTGGCCATGGGCCTGGTGGTTGCCTTGGTGGTGGGAGTTATTGCTGGTTTGCTGCCCGGAATTGGCGCTATGCGCATGCGCGTCGTCAATGCCTTGAGGAGGGTCTGAGTATGGCCATTCCGGTGATTTACAACGTCCGCAGCGTCAAGGCTCGCTGGACTTCAACCATCGTCGCCGTGCTCGGCATTGCCGGCACCGTCGGAGTCTTCGTCGCAATGCTTTCTTTGGCGCGCGGATTTCGCGCTACCCTGGTCAGCTCAGGGTCCGCTGACAATGCATTGGTTCTGCGTGCCGGCTCGCCTTCCGAGATGATGGGAGCAGTGACTCTCGATTCCGTCAAGATCATTAAGGACGCTCCGGGCGTGGCCCGCGACTCGCATGGTGCGCCGCTCGTCACGCAGGAAGTAGTCGGCGTCATGCCTTTCCCGCTCATCTCCAACGGCGCCGATGCGAACACTCAGGTCCGTGGCGTCTCCCCGAATGTCCTGGAAGTTCGCCGAACTGTCAAAATCACCCAGGGCCGCATGGTGCAGCCGGGTCTCGCCGAGTTGGTCGTCGGCAAGAACGCTGCGCACACCTACAACGGCCTGGTTGTCGGCGCAAACGGATCGAAGACGCTGGTCCCTCTCGCCGTGGGTAACAGGGTGGATTTTGGCGGCGGACACTGGACCGTTGTAGGGATTTTCGACGCGGGCGGTTCCGCTTTCGACTCCGAAGTCTGGTGCGATGCTCCCGTTCTGAACGAGGTCCTCAAACGTCCCGACAACCTCTTTCAATCCGTCACGGCGCGTCTCGCGTCAGTGGATGGGTTTGATAAGTTCAAGGACGCTCTCACCACAGATCCTCGCATGAACGTGGATGTCAGCCGCGAAATCGATTACTACTCAAAACAGTCGCGCGTGATGACTACGCTAATCACGGTTCTTGGCGGATTCGTTGCCGCTATCATGGCGATCGGAGCTGTCTTCGGCGCGCTGAACACCATGTACTCTGCGGTGTCGGAACGAGGCCGCGAAATTGCCACCATGCGCGCGGTCGGTTTTTCCGGCTCCTCCGTGGTGTTTTCCTTTCTCCTGGAGGCATTGCTGATCGCATGCGTGGGCGGTCTGCTCGGCTGTGTCGCCGTTCTTCCGCTGAACGGACTGACGACCAGCACCATGAATTTTCAAACTTTTTCCAATCTCGCGTTCGCTTTCAAGATTACGCCGGAGCTCCTCGTGAAGGGCGTCCTGTTCGCTCTGGTAATGGGAGTAGTTGGCGGGCTGTTGCCGGCAATTCGCGCCGCGGCGATGCCAGTAGCTGCGGCTTTGCGATCCCTATAGAGAACTAAGGATTGATGTCGTTGCCGGTTTGGCGAAATGAAAAAGAGCCAATCGCCTGCTCAGGGCGATTGGCTCTTTTTGTCGTTCTTTATGGCTGGTCACCGGCAGACTGCAGGAGAACAGCTTGCCTGTGGCTTCTCCCTAACAAACTGAAACTTTGCAAGTTACCGGGCTGCAGCTGAACCGGCCCGGATGGCTCTTTTGGCCACCTCTTCTGCCGCACCCATGGTAGCCAGGGCACTGCGGCGGACGCCAACTTCCATCGCATTTACGCCGCGCTTCACCGACAATACCGCAGGATGATGGCTGCTGGCCAGACGCTCCACGGCCACCGCCCATCCCTGATGAATCATATAAACCGCACCCAGCACGAAAGCGATAGCCCCGAATCCCAAAACGAACAGAGCAAATGCCGCCAGAAGCTCCCGGACGAAATAAAGCTGCATCGCCAAAACCACTGCCAGGAACCACCACATCCACTTGCGGCTGCTGTCCTTGGTCTTCATCCTGTCCTCTATTCTTGGGCCCGTTGGTCGCTACTTGGGCTGGTTCTCTATCGCGCCTTTGCCCGTTTCTTTGATGCCGGGAACTGTACGAAGGGTCGGTGTTCCCTTTACCTGTACCATTAGACAGCAGTTAGGAAGCCGCGGCTATGGTACAGACGACACATTTTGGGAGCTAAACCAGTCTCCTAGTACCCAAGCGTTTCATTTTGATTCACCATAACTATATACAAACACTGCGGTTAGTAACCTCTAGTCACCGGGAATGTACTTTGCCCGGGCTTCGCTGTACCTCCTGTGGAAAAGCCTGCCCGAGCGTACAGGTTTGGGCTCCCAAATTGGAACCGAGGAGGGATCAAAACGCGACATTTTTGCCCACTTCGCGGGAAGAGGGGCTTCAAATTGGAACGGTTTCCAAGCCCCAATTTGAGTTGTGCCCGCCGGGGCGCTGTGCTCTAATTTCGCCAGTTTCTACCCGTATGGAAATTCTCATATTCGTTGCCGTTGCGCTGGTTGTGGCCGGGCCGATCCTAGCAATCATGGCCTTGGTTGCGATCCGTCGGCTGGAGGGCAACTCGCTCCAGCTGCAGATTCCCCAGCTGGCATCGCGGATTTACAGTCTTGAAAAGCGGATGCTGGCCCTTGAGCAGGCGATACGCCCAGGTGTCTCGGCCGAAAGCGAACCAGAGACCATCCAACCAGCCACGGGCATTCCGTTGCATGCCGCTGATCCAGTGCGGGTTACGGCGTCCCCTTCCGCTTCCGGCGGAGTCGAACCTGTGGCACCGCCGCCCGCGATTGGCGGTGCCGGCGGTGGCGCTTTTACAGGGAATTTACCCGCCAATCGGGCGCCGAACAATGCCTCTACCAGCCCTGCGATTGGCGGTATCTACGTAAAGAATGCCGCTCCACAAGACTTAGAAAGTCGCATCGCGGGAAACTGGTTCCTCCGAATTGGGATTGTCGCGCTGTTAGTTGCGCTCTCATCCGGTTTGAAGTGGGCGTTTGACAATGACTGGGTCGGGGAGTCGGGACGGATTGCCATCGGGATTTTGCTGGGTGCCTTGATGCTGCCGTGGAGCCAATGGCTGCTCGGAAAGGGCTACAGCTATTTTTCCGAAGGCATCGCGGCACTGGGCGAGGCAACGCTGTTTCTTTCAGTTTGGGCGGGCTGCCAATACTACACGCTCTACAGCCGGGACATCGGCTTCGCGGCGATGATCGTAATCACAGTCGTGATGGCGGCGTTGGCTATTGCCCGCGACTCAGAACGCATTGCTGTGCTGTCGCTGGTTGGCGCTTTGTTGACTCCTATTCTGGCCAGCAGCGGCCAGGATCAGCAGGTCGTCCTGTTCGGCTATCTCAGCCTGCTGGGTGCGGGTGCGTTGGCAATCGCGTCGAAAAAAGACTGGAAGTCGCTGCTTCCAATGGCATTTTTCGGAACGCAGATTTATTTCTGGGGATGGTATGAGGAATTTTTTCACCGCACTTCCCCTCTGGAACGAACCGTAGTATTCGCCACCCTGTTTTTCTTCTTGTATGCAGTATTGCCGATCGTCAAGGCCCTAGGTGGACTCGGTCCCGCGGAGCTCGACATCGCAATGATCCTGCTCAACGCCTTCGCATATTCCAGTGCGCTGTTTATTTTGCTGTGGCCCGCTGACAAGTGGCCGCTAACCCTGCTGTTTCTTGCGCTTGCAGCCGGGCATGTTGCCGTCGCGCGGCTGATTCCATCCGGTGAGGATAATCGACCGACTTTGGCTCGATTGTTGTATGCAGGACTGGCGCTGACATTTCTGACGCTGGCGGTTCCGATTCGTCTGGAAGGAAAATGGATCACTCTCAGCTTCTCTGTGGAAGGCGCAATCCTGGTGTGGACGGGATTCCGCGCGGCCAGCAATTTCCTTCGGCAATCCGGCTACCTCCTGCTGGGGATTTCCGCCCTCAGGCTGCTGGTCTTGCCCCCTGATGGCGGCCCGTTTCTCTTGAACGCGCGCTTCGCAGCGTATCTGGTGATGATCGCCTGCTTTGGCGTGGCGCTCTGGGCAGCAAGGACGCACGAGCGAGACCTCGACGTTCCAGAGCGCGCAGAGATCGGAACTTTGCTAGTCGCAATCAATGTATACGCGTTAATTGCATTGTCCTGGGAATTCTGGGATTACTTTGGAAAAGCCGGCCACGGCGTGGATATCGCGCTGGCGCAGCACGTCGCGCTATCCGTTTTGTGGACATTGTATGCCACAGTCCTTTTATTTCTGGGCGTGCAGAACAAGTCGGCGCTGCTGCGCTGGCAAAGCCTGAGTTTGTTCGGGCTGGTAGTCGGCAAGGTATTTTTGTACGACCTATCGTTTCTGGACAGAGGCTACCGGATTTTGTCTTTCTTTGTTCTGGGCGCGGTGCTGCTGGGCGTGTCATTTTCCTACACCCGCAAGAGCGCGCGGCAACGCGCGAATTCATGAGACGGCGAATCATCCCCGCTGTGCTGTTGACCGGCGTCGTGAGTTTTTTGGCGTTGGCCACGGAGCTGCCCGATAAATGGCGCTCCTGGCGCTATTGGCGTGCCGTGCAAACGTCACCTGCGGACACTGACGGCCCGGCGGAAGTGCTGCTGCCGTGGGAAATGTACAAGCATTGCCAGTCAGGTTGCGTAGACGTGCGCATCGTGAATTCGAGCGGCGAAGGAGTTCCATACGTCGTGCAGGAGCGACGAGTGCCGCGGAATGTGGAAGAGCACGCGGCCCGCGTCATCGAGAATAGCTTTGTCGCCGACCGCTACACGCAGGTGATTGGCGATCTAGGTAAAGGCCACGCTAGTTACGATCGCGTAAAAGTGGAAACCGGCCGCCCCGACTTCATTGTCTGGGCGGAAGTGGCTTTAAGCGACGACGCAAGGACCTGGCGCGTCGTGGAAGCCCGAGCGCCGATCGCGCGGTTTCGTTCGCGCGCAGTGGACGGGACGCAGACCATTCCTTTTCAAGGATTGAGTTCACGTTATGTTCGCGTGCGCATCGCCGATCCATCCGCGCAATTCCCGGTGAGCGGAATCAGCGTTTTGCACGAGGAATCGTCGCAGCCACAGCCGATCAGACAAGTTACTGCGGCGTTTAGCGAAGAAAAATCGGGCGATCCCACGGAGAGCGTTTGGAGAACGACTCTTACCTCGTTGAATCAGCCGATCTCAGAATTGGAAATTTCAACCGACACTCGCGAATTTTATCGTGCGGTTCGCATTAGCGGAAGCAGTGATGGCCAGGAATGGTCCTATTGGGGCTCCGGGGTTGTCTACCGCTACGCGCAAGGTAACCAGACCAGAGAGCTGCAGCGAGTTGACTTTCCCGAAGCTACAGGAAACAAGCTGCTGCGAGTTGAAGTTATCAATGGCAATGATGAACCGCTCGCGAATCTGCATCTGGCGTTGAAGGCCGTTCCGCGCGGCTTGGCCTTCAGGCAGGTCAAGGGCCAACAATACCGGCTGATCTACGGCAACCAGAAAGCTCTGGGGCCGCAATACGATCTGGGACACTATTTCGAATCCGGAACGCCCCGACCTGTTTACAGAATTCTTAGTCTTGGACCGGAGGAAGACACCGCGAACTACCGGGACCCGCGGCCATTCACGGAGCGGCATCCGGAATTGCTGTGGAGCGCGCTGGGAGTGGCGATATTTTTGATCGGATTGACCGCGATTCAGGCCCTGCGATCAACGGGCCATCCAGCACCGCGAACTTAGGAAGAGATTTCCAGATTTACTTGCTGCGGACTACTTGAATCGCTGAGAACGACGTCAGTTGCCTTTTAGAGCGTAGCCCACATCGAACGGCAGTTTGCCATCCACACGCAGTACTTTTACCGAACTATTGATCGAATATACATCCACAACCCCCACGGCGCCCGGAGTGGTGTCCACGGCGCGCAGCAAATCATCATCCGACTCCACAACAATTGCGGTTTGGCGGGCCTCATTCAGTTTGGCGATGGCGACTCTGGCCTCCGAAGCTCCGCCGCCGAACAGTTTCTGCAGCACGACGCGCATTTCCGGTAAATCCGGATTCTTCAGGACGATTACGAAACTTTTTCCGTCCGGCCATGCTTTCGCGGAACCTTTACAGTATTTGACGAGCTCTGCCAGCGGCACGTCAGCGAGTTTGCTGCCCGCAGATGTCACCACAGCCATATTCTTGACCGCTGGAACCGCGGGCATACAGGCATACAGGAACAAAATCGCGGCACACGCAAAGCGCGGTGATTTCAGCGAAGACAATTTAGACATACCCACGTCACCTTTCGAGCAGGCTGCATGCAGTATCAGCGGCTGCAACCGCACCGGCAAGTGCCCAGTAGGAACAAATTAAACGTGTTGCTCATAAATTACTCTTTAGCTGGGCGGCACAACTGTACCAGGGGCCAGTTACGCAAGGGATGGGCAAAGCGATAGTTTTTACGCTGCACGCAAAAGTCAGTCTCAGTTCGCGCGTCGGCCGAAAATTGCCGCGGAGTCCACGACATGAAACGTCTTTTCTTGAAATCGGCTGCTTTGTTGATACCGGCGTTTTTGGCGCCTGCCGTGCGGGCCAATCCGCAGCAGTCGGTGAGCGTGACCGACTCGGAGCTAAAGTCTCCTGCCGAAGCGGCTTCTTCCTCCGCGCCAGCGGCGGCCCATGTTTTCGCATTTCCCGTTGCCACCAAATCGGTAGAAGCACAAAAGCTGGTCGAGGTTGCGCTCGACCAGTATGAAAATGTGCTGCTGGAAGATTCTGCGGCGAGCGCCCGCAAGGCCACCGAAGAGGACCCGCGGTTTGCGCTCGCTTATGCCGTGTGGTCTTTCGCGGCTCGTCGCAATCAACCCAACCCGCAAGCCGCCCAGAAAGCCGAACAACTCGCGATAAGCGCGGCTCCCGAAGAGCGCTTGCTGGTAAATTTCCTCACCGCCGTGCAGAAAGACGACATGCTGCCGGCGATCAGTTCGATGAACGATCTTCTGGCCCGCTTTCCGAAAGATCGCCACGCGCTCTATTTGACGGCCGAGTGGCTCTATTTCCAGCAAGACTACGATCGTTCCGTGAAATTGATGGAGCAAATCATCCTTCTGGACAGCAATTTTGCGCCTGCGTTCAATATGCTGGGTTACGCGAAGGTCGAAACCGGCGATCCCGACCCTGTAAAGGCACTGGCGTACGTGAAGCGCTACGCGGAGCTGCTGCCTGGTCAGCCGAATCCCGAAGACTCCATCGGAGAAGTTTCCCGCTATGTTGGCGCTGATCAGGAATCGCTCATACACTATGCGGCGGCCCTAAGAATTACGCCGACATTCATCACGTCGCAAATCGGGCTCGGTGATACCTATACGCTGATGGGCAATTTTGAGAATGCCGATGCAGAATATCGCAAAGCCCTGGTCATCGCCGCGAATAACCGCGACCGGCTTCACACCGAGTATCAGCAGGCACTTTTGCTTTTCTGGCGCGGAAAAAGCACTGAAGGATTAAAAACACTTTCTGCGCTGGAGCGAAAGGCCCATGCCGCCCACGAGCCTTATGCCGAGTTTGAGATTCAGGAAGCCTACGCGCTCCTTTTGCCCACTTTGAAAGAACAGCTGCAAAAGCTGCGCGAAGTCGAGAAAGCTTACCTCTCTCCGGTGGCGGGTATGATCGAGTCAGACCGGAATCCGTCGTTGGCGGCAATCTGGCGGGACGAAGTGCGCGTACTTGCACAACAAAATCAACTGGGCGAAGCGCAGGGCGCCGTGGAAAAACTGGAAAAGCTTGCCGTGAAATCGCGCGACCTGATCGTGGAAAATTGCTACGAGTCCGCTCGCGGTTACGTCTTTTTTGCCCGGAAGGATTATTCGAGCGCTGCCGACGAACTCTCGGCGGACCCCCACTCGCCACTAACCGCCAAATTGCTGGTGCTGGCGCGCAAAAAAGCCGGCGACGCAAAAAACGCCGAAGCCGCCGAGCTACATCTGAAGTTCCAGCGCGCGCCTACCGTTGAGTGGTATCTGGCCAATCGCGCGGAAACTTTCGCAGCCAATTGACTTTACCCCCGACGCAAATCGCGCTGGTTTGCCTACCCCCGGCAGCCGGCGCGATTTTGCTTTAATGACCAGAATTCTTGCACTTGCATTGGAGAGGGAAACTCCAGGCTTCATGCTCTCTTCAGCAACCGCGCAATCCACACCAGGATGACAGCTCCGATAAATGCGACGATGATGCTGCCAATCATCCCGCCGCCAGACCAAATACCAAGCATTCCGAACAGCCATCCGCCCAAAACCCCGCCGAGAATGCCGAGTACGATATCCATCAGCACTCCGTAGCCGCCTCCTTTCATCACTTTGCCGGCCAGCCACCCTGCTATCAGCCCTACGATGATCCAAAAAAGTATTCCATGCATTTCAGTCCCCTCTCAGCGGAATGGACGACACGCGGCCCGGCTTCACTTTTAGAAGATTCCCTTGCCGAACGTCAACCTTAATCCGGTTGAGAGCAGGAAATCGTTGCCCTTCAGTCCGAACGGCGGATCGGAAATGTACCGGTCGCTGACGGTGACCTGCCATGCCAGCCAGGCCTTCAGCTTCGTGCTGGCGTTTGCATCCAAAGTGATCCGGTAGTCCCCGACAGAACTCAGATTGGGAAAAAAGGTGAGCTGCTCGCTCACTGTGGTGCGAGGTCCCAACTTTGTGCTTAACGTCTCACCCGCCACGATTTCTGCGCTGTGACGAGTCTGCGATGGCTGCGGTAAGAGGACGGGAGGGGGTGCCGGATTCGCGATGGTATAAGAAGCAAAATATTCTTGATTGAAACTGGCGCCGCCAAATACATCGAACTGCGTGTTCTTGGTTTTGAGGACATGCAAGCCGATGCCGCCGCCGAGAACGTTGCGCAGGTCAAGGTGTTGCAGGGCGTCTTCGTCAAAATCGGTGAATCCAAAGGCATAAAGCTTCTCGGTCAGGTTGAAGTCATCGCGGACTCCGCCATGAATTGCGTTCGCAGTGGTGACCGCTGGGGACTGATTATTGTCCCTCGCATACACCTGTGTGTAATAAAGCGTGAATTTGTTTTTCGGCGCCACGCGTGAAGCCTTGCCTGCAATCGTGAGCGCGGAGGTGGAAGAGTTGCCCTCCGTTAGGCTCAGTCCCAGGTCGAACAGCCCGCTCCAATAATCAAGCAGGCGAGGATGCTGTAGCCGGTCGATTTCCGCCTGCGTTGCGTTGTCGCGAATTGCTTTCACCGCATCGTGCGCTGCAGGCACAGTGCCCCCATCTGTTGCAATCTCCAAAGTCCCGTCGCTGGTGGTCACCCGCCCCACAATCACCCGCCCGTCGGAAAGAACAATATGCAGGGGCTGCGTCGACATGATGGCGGTTATGGCATCCCACTTGATGCTGACGTCACCAGCCAACTCCGTCTTGATCAACAGCGTCTTGGCATCGTCGTCCGATTTGACGATGACGCCGGAAAGCCGGTCCCCATTTTTCAAAGTGACCTGATCCGCGAGGAGCGGCAACGAAAACAGCGATAACCAGATTGCCGTCAAGACGAGCATTCGAAGCATTTGCAATCTCCTTGCATGAAAAAACTTGGGATTCAATTCAAGGCGCGGCACGACTGGGGGTGACGGTTGCTGACGCGTTCAAAGTCTACTTGAATCGGCAACAAGTTCCTACGTAAACCGCACCCGCGGAACGCGAGGCTTTCCGTTCGAAATGGCCATAAGTGCATATACTAGTTGCTCGAAAAGAAAGGAATCCCATGTTTCAGTGGCTGCAAAAAAGACCGTTAGTCGCGGTGCCGTTCATACTTGTCCTGTTTTCGTTAGGCTGCGGCAACGCACCGGCGCCGAAAGACGCGGCGGCAACGCCGGCTCGAAAACCGACGATCGTATTCATGACCGATTTTGGTACCGCAAACGACGCCGTCGCCATCTGCCGCGCGGTCATGTTCGGCATAGCCCCCGACGCGCGCATCACGGACATCACCCATCAGGTGACTCCGTTTCAAATCGAGGAAGCTTCGCGTTTCCTGTACGGCGTAACTCCTTACTATCCGGCAGGGACAGTTTTTCTCGCGGTGGTGGATCCTGGAGTCGGAACTTCCCGCAAGGCTGTGATCGTTAAATCGAAAAAAGGGCAGTTTTTTGTCGTGCCGGACAACGGCCTGGTCAGCGCTGTAATCGACCGTGATGGATTCGAAGGCGCCCGGGAAATTACCAATCAGCATTGGATGATCCAGGCCGCTATATCTTCGACTTTTCAGGGCAGGGACATTTTCTCACCTGCAGCGGCGCATCTCGCCGAAGGCTGGGACTACACCATCGCCGGGCCGGAAGTACCGCAACTTGTTCGCCTCACGGCAAAAGCGGTAAAAGTCGATGCCCAGGGGATCACCGGCGAAATTATCGGCCTCGATGATCCGTTCGGGTCACTGATTACCGACGTGTCGAAAGAAGATTTGGAATCGCTCGGGTACGCTCTCGGCGACAAAATCACTGTCCAGATCAACAACAAACCAGTGACACTGCCGTACGTGAAGACTTTCATGGACGTTCCGGTAGGAGCGTCTCTGCTGTACGGCGATTCTCGCGGACGCGTCGCGATCGCCGTAAATCAGGGAAATTATTCCAAAAAGTTTTCCATCGAGCCTCCGGCAGCGCTTTTCATTCCGAGAACAAACACCGCGACACATCGCAAATAACGGGACTTGCAGTCCGATTTGCGTTTTCCAGCGCAACGGCCAACAATAATGAGAAGTTGTTCTACACGAGGCAATCTATGCCAGAAGCCGTAATCGTTTCCGCGGTCCGCACGCCGGTTGGACGCGCTTATAAAGGTACGCTGCGCGCCACCCGCCCCGACGATCTCGCAGCGCTGGTGATCAGCCAAGCCATCGCGCGCGTACCCGGTCTTGCCGCCGCTGAAGTGGACGACGTAATTCTGGGCTGCGCGATGCCCGAAGGCGAACAAGGAATGAACGTGGCGCGTATCGCTGCGCTGCGTGCGGGTTTGCCGGTAGAAACTTCCGCCATGACCATAAACCGCTTCTGTTCTTCAGGCTTGCAGGCGATCGCCCTGGCCGCGGATCGAGTGCGCGGCGGCGGCGCCGAAGTGATTGTCGCGGGCGGCACTGAGTCCATGTCCATGGTTCCCATGGGCGGAAATAAGATTTCGCCCAATCCCTGGCTGGTGGATCACTATCCCGACGCCTACATTAATATGGGGCTAGGCACCGAGAATATCGCCCGCAAATGCGGAATTTCGCGGGAAGCAGCCGATCAATTTTCGATGGCTTCCCATCAAAAAGCGATTGCGGCGATCGCCGCCGGGAAATTCAAGGACGAAATTTTGCCGGTCGAAGTAAAGAATACTTTCTTGCCTACGAGCGGAAATGGTTCTGCTGGTGCCAAAGCGCAAAAGCCGTCCACGCAATCGGTTTCTTTTGAAACCGATGAATTACCGCGCGCAGACACTTCGTTGGAAGTCCTTGCCAAACTCAAGCCGGCCTTTCACGTCAAAGGCTCGGTGACCGCGGGAAACAGTTCTCCGATGAGTGATGGAGCAGCCGCAGTTGTGGTGATGAGCGATGCCCGCGCCAAGGCTCTGGGCGTCAGGCCGCTCGCACGGTTTGTGGCCTACGCCACCGCGGGCTGCCTGCCAGAGGAGTTCGGCATCGGCCCGGTGAACGCCATTCCCAAAGCCCTAAAACTCGCGGGGCTGACGCTCGACGATATTTCGGTAATAGAATTGAACGAGGCATTTGCCGCGCAATCGCTGGCAGTAATTAAACAAGCCGGACTTGACGCAAGCAAAGTGAATCCCAATGGTGGCGCTATCGCGCTCGGTCATCCGCTCGGGTGCACCGGCGCGAAACTTACTGCCAGCATCTTGCGTGAATTGCAGCGTCGCGATGCCCGCTATGGAATGGTCACCATGTGCATTGGTGGAGGTATGGGCGCCGCCGGAATTATTGAACGCCTGTCGTGACGCCTGATCGTTGTCGCCAGCTTTCACTCTCTCGTTGTCCGCCCTCGATTGTCCGAAGGAGCTGCCGGTTCGGCCTCCATCATCAGCTTCAACCGCGTAAGATCTTCTTCCAGTTTCCTTTTGGTTGCGTAGGTAAGAATCGGCTCGATCATCTGGTCGCCAAAGCTTCGCAAGTCCGAGTGCGATGTAAACACCAAGCGGGTGTAATCCCCGTTGGGGAACAGTTTGAAATCAGCACTTGCAGTGTATCCGCCACTCGATTCGGTCGCTGGTGTCACCGCCAATGCAAGTTCCTGATTGGGAGCCGCACGAATCACTCTTGCGTCGAAGCCAACCCGCCTCTGTGCGATGAATTCATCGATCCGATAAATATCGTTCGCTTGAGCCAGCCCAGCGGAGCCGGTTTTTTCCAATTTCACCAGGTCAGAAATCCAGCGCCGCAACAGTTGGTCGCTTGTAATCCAGCGAAAGACCATCGGCGCCGGCCGATCAATCGCAACCTCGATCTCGATGTAACCGCGGTCGCCACGGTGCGCCGCAAACCACAGCACCACGACGGAAGCGAGGACCAACGCCAGCAAAACTTTCAGGACCCGAACCAGAAAACCCATTCTTGCCTCTAATTTTGTCGCGACAAGATTTCTGGCTCAGATAGTAGCCTGCTGCTGCGGTCCTGCCTAGCAAAACGGCCCCTTTCGCTTTACAAATTCTCGACAGGTCTTGTTCGGCCCGACCTTTTCAAGGCCGCTTCTTCGCATCCACCCGCATCATCAGCACTTCTGGCGATCCTTCGGTAGCGATGTATTCTTCGCTGACGATTTTCCGCACAGCCGAGAGGCTGGTCACGTTGCGAAGTTTCACTTTCACTCCTCCCGCTGCAAATTCAGAGCGAAATACCAGCGCATCGCCTTCGAATTGGCCCGTTTGCACTACGCAGCCTGGAAATCCATTGCCGAACACGTACGACTTGTAGGCTTTCTCCTTGGGGTCCCAGGTCATTACCAGCAGCCCTTCAAAATCGCCCACTGCCCCACGCGAATGGAAGCGGTTCACAATTGAATTTCCGCCCGGTCCCAGCTCGCTGGTGTAAACGCCGGTGTCGCTTCCGCCTTGTGGATAAAACGGCGTCTTCTCATACGTTTCCGTGTAGTCCCACGTGCCAAGGTACAGTTTCGTCAAACGATCCATTTCCGCCGAAGGCTTTTGCTCCGCATCTTGCCGACTCCTGCCGCCAACGTTGGCCGGCTGCGTTCCCGCAAGAAGGAAGAAACACAGCAAGGCCGAGAAACAATACCGCCAGAAAAGTATGCCGCTCACATTTCCCCCTAACTCTAGAAGCTTTCCGAGACAAACGGCGTCGGAAACAGTCACCCCGGAACAGAGTAGGCGTTTCTAGTACTAACGGTCAATTGCGACGCCTTGAATATCGGGAGTACAATTCCGTTGTAACGTCAGTTTCGTTGACTGGTTTTTCAGCTTCGTCTCATACGTCTTCCGGAGGCACCTCATGGCCACCAGCGTTGTTACCAAAACTGCTGCAAAAGGCGGAAGCTTTTTGCTTGAGTCCCCTGACCCGCAGGATGTATTCACTGCCGCCGACCTGACTGACGATCAAAAACTTATCGGACAAACCGCGGAAGAATTTGTCCTGAAAGAAGTCTTGCCGCTCGCGAAAGATCTGGAAAACAAGAAACCTGGATTGATGGCCGAGCTTATAAGGAAAGGCGCCGAGCTCGGCCTGATGGGCGGCGGAGTTCCCGAGGAATACGGCGGCGCGGGCCTGGACAAAATCGCCACCACCGTTCTCACCGAAAAACTCTCCATCTATGGAGGATTTGCCGTCACGCATGGAGCGCACGCCGGAATCGGAACTTTGCCGATCGTCTATTTCGGCACCGAAGCGCAAAAGCAAAAATATCTTGCCAAACTGGCTAGCGCGGAGCTAATCGGCGCGTATTGTCTCAGCGAGCCGCAGGCCGGCTCCGACGCGCAGAATTCACTCACGCGCGCCGAGCTGAATAGCGAAGGCACGCACTACATCTTGAACGGACAAAAGATGTGGATCACCAACGGCGGCTTCGCGGATTTGTATATCGTGTTCGCCAAAATCGACGGCGAGAAATTCTCCGCCTTCATCGTCGAGCGTAAGTTCCCGGGCTGCAAGCCCGGAAATGAAGAACACAAGATGGGAATTCATGGCAGCTCCACCACGCCGGTATTCCTGGAGAATTGCGAAGTCCCCAAAGAAAACTTACTGCACGAAATCGGACGCGGGCATATCGTCGCTTTCAACATTCTGAATTCCGGTCGTTTTACTCTGGGCGCCAGCTGCGTAGGCGGCTCAAAATATGTGCTGATGACCGCGTCGAAATACACCAAGGAGCGCAAGGCTTTCGGCAAGCAGATTGGCGAATTCGGACTGATGAAAGAAAAACTGGCGGAGATGGCTATCCAGATTTTCGCGGTCGAATCGATGGTTTACCGCAGCGTTGGCAATATCGAAGCGATGATGTCTGCCGCGACCGGTGACAAGGTCGCTCATTCCATGAAAGTTCTGGAGGAGTACGCCATCGAGAGCTCCATTGCGAAAGTCTACGGCAGCGAAATGCTCGACTACGTGGTGGATGAAGCGGTGCAGATTTTCGGCGGCTACGGCTTCCATGAAGAATATCCGGTCTGCCGCGCTTATCGTGATTCCCGCATCAACCGCATTTTTGAAGGCACCAACGAAATCAACCGCATGCTGATCGTGCAAATGCTTATGAAGCGCGCCATGGGCGGTCAATTGCCGCTGATTCCAGCGGCCATGAAACTCGCCGACGAAATTCTGGCCGGGCCGTCCTTCGAAGAAACGCCTGAGGGAGTGCTGGCCGAAGAAACCCGCGTGGTGGCCAACGCCAAGAAAATGTTTTTGCAGGCAGCCGGCGGAGCCTTGCAAAAGTTCCGCGAAAGACTCTCCGACGAACAGGAACTCGTCGCCGCTCTGGCCAACATGGTGATGGAAGTTTACGCGATGGAATCCTGCCTCCTTCGCGGGCAAAAAGCGGCTGCAACGAAGGGTGAAGCCGCGAGCGAAACCATGATCGACGCCACGCGCGTCTTCATCACCGAGGCCATGGAACGCGTCGAGCACGAAGCCAAACGCGCCATCGCCGCCGTCCACGAAGGCGATATGCTGACCACGCAGATGGCGGTCCTCAAGCGCTTCGGCAAACGACCGGCCCTGGATACCATCGCACTACGCCGCAACGTCGCGGCTGCCGTTCAGGCGCAAGACCGTTATCCCTTTGAAGGACGCTAACTCCGCAATCGATTTCAAGTTCTGTCGGCCGCTGAGACCACTAATGTCTCAGGGCCATCAGCGTGTCTGTTAGGAACGCCGCTTAATTCGCTCCGTGCCTTGCGCTGCAAATCTCCAATAAACTAGTGTCTCGGCTCAATCCGTTCCGCCGAGTGCGGATCTTACTGCCAATGCCACGGAAACTTTTCATCCTGGCTTCGGCGATATTGTTATTGCACGTCGTCGAAGTGCTGACACTCGGAAAATCTCCTGCTGGTTCCCTGCTCGGAAACGGCCTGCAAATTCTGGCCTGTGTGGTAGCTGCGATCCTGTGTCTGCGGGCCTCGCGCCGCGGAACTGGCTTCGCTCGTTCATTTTGGGTATTGATCGCAGCGGGCATCGGAGTATGGGCGGTAGCCAATATCGGCTGGACATACTACGAAGTAGTTCAACTGCGCGAACCACCTGAACTCTCGTTCACACGATTTCTTTTCGATACGCAAGAGGCGTTTTTCTTGATCGCAATCCTGCTGGATCGGGATCGTGACCTGACAGAAGTCGATTTGGGACTCTTGCTGGACGCAGTGCAAATCGTGCTCGTCTCTCTATTTGTTTATGTCGGCCTGTTCTATGTGCCATCTCTTTCCTTGAATCCACATGAGGCCTTAGTCCAGGAAAACACCATCGCCACCGCAGAAATCGTCGTGGTGTTTTTTCTGGCGCTGCTGCGAATGTTTATTACTCCCGTGAAGGAAACGCGCAAGTTGTATGGCGGACTCGCCGCTTATCTTGCGGTTTATGCAGTTGGCACGGGCATTGCCAACTACGCGCAAAGTGTACATGAAACGCCGACCGGCACATGGCTGGACCTGGCCTGGACGGTACCGCTTCTGTGGGCCGCCTTCTGGGCCGCGACTTGGAAGCCAGTGGCTGAGAAACAAGGAGCGGTTGCCCTCAGAATGAAGTCATTGGGTGAAACGATTCTTACCAACGCGCTGTTTGGCGTGGCGCCGGTATTGATCTTTTTGCTTTCGGTGAACCTGGGCCCCGAGTGGAGGATCGTACGCTATTCGCTTCTCACGGTCTCGGTAGCCTGTTATGTGGCACGCATGGCGATCAGCGATTACCGGCAATCGCAAAACGCAAAAAGGGTGCGGCAGCAAGCGACCGCACTGGACTTGGCTGTGGACGGAATGGCCATAATAAGTGCGGATGGCAAATATACCTACGTCAACTCCGGGTATGCGCAGATGATCGGCACCGCCACCCGTGAAGAGATGATTGGGCGTGCCTGGCAAGAAGTTTCGACTCGAGAAACCGGCGCACCGGAAAACGATATCAGGGCTTCGCTCAAGAAAGACGGCCGGTGGCTCGGAGTAATAAATGTCTCGCGCGAGCCAGGTACGAGCGACCCCGTGGAGCTGGCCGTCACTTCCCTACCGGAAGGGGGCGTGGTTTTGCTTAGCCGCGATTTGCGGGAACGGCGGAAAGCAGAACACGCCCGCGCAGAGGCGGAAATCAAGTATCGAATGATTGTGGAGCAGGTGGCAGCGATCAGCTATATCGCCGAGCCCGGCGTCACTGGCCGCTGGTATTACGTCAGTCCGCAAATCGAATCGATTCTCGGCTTCACCCCCGAAGAGTGGCTGGAGGACTCCGAGAATTGGCTGCGGCACATACATCCTGACGACCACCCGGCGGTCAATGCGGCGGAAGCGGCGGGCCTGCAAGGAAAATCGTTCCAGGCCGAATACCGCATAACACGCAAAGACGGGCGCACGGTGTGGATCAGCGACACCGCAACCATCGCGCAAGGCAGCGAAAATCATCCCGTCATGGAAGGATTCATGGTGGACATCAGCGAACGCAAGCTGATGGAAATGCAGTCGCAGCAAGCGCGGCGGATGGAAGCAGTTGGAAGACTGGCCGGAGGAATTGCACACGATTTCAATAATCTTTTGACGATCATCAAGGGCTACACAGAACTCGCTCGTCAGCGAACGGAAGGCCAAACCGCGCTGCGCAATGACATCGAGCGCATAGATGACGCGAGCGAGCGGGCTGCCGCACTCGTTAGGCAATTGCTGGCCTTCAGCCGGAAGCAGGTCTTGCAGCCGAAGAATCTGGATCTGAACGGGATCGTAGGCGGACTCGAGCAGTTGCTGGGCAGGTTGATGGGCGAAGATATTCGCATGCGGGTAAAGATGAGCCACGATCTCGGCACGATCAAGGCCGACCCGTCACAGATTGAACAGGTGTTGATGAACCTGGTGGTGAATGCGCGCGACGCCATGCCCCACGGCGGAAAACTCACCATCGAAACCTGCAACGCGGAACTGGATCACGCCTACGCTGGCGAGCATGTGAGCGTCAAACCCGGCCGCTACGTGATGCTTGCAGTTTCCGACAGCGGCACAGGAATGACTCCCGAAACGGTGGCGCAAATCTTCGAACCGTTCTTTACCACCAAGAGCGGCGCGCGCGGTACCGGACTAGGTCTCTCGACTACTTACGGGATTGTGAAGCAGAGCGGCGGCTACATCTGGGTTTACAGCGAACCGGAGCACGGAACAACATTCAAAGTTTATCTGCCTCGTATTGCCGAAAGCGCCGAGCCTCTGGTAGCGGCGCAATTAACAGCCGCTCCGCAAAAAGGGACGGAAACGGTTCTGTTGGTTGAGGACGAGGAACCGGTGCGCGACTTGACTGAAACCGTTTTGACTTCTTACGGATATAAGGTAATTGTGACTCAAGATCCGGAACATGCCATGAGGATCGCAGAGTCCGGAATTCAGATTCAACTGGTATTGACCGACGTGGTGATGCCTTCGATGAGCGGCCGCGAGCTGGTGCGCAGGCTAATGGCGAAACATCCGCACTTGCGCGTGTTGTACATGTCGGGCTACACGGACGACATCATCACCAACGGCGGCGTCTTGGAGGCGGGACTGACGTTTCTCCAGAAACCATTTACCCCGGCGGCGCTGGCGAAAAAAGTTCGCGAAGCGCTTGACGCGACTGCGCCGGTGCCCAAAAGCATCGGCTTGTAGAGCTCTGCCGCTGCGCCTAAGCAATAGGCTGCTTGCCAATCTTTTCAGTGATCAAGGTTCTTTGTCGGTCTTGTCAGCCGGCTCTTTTGGCTTGGCGACGGTGGAAAGAGTCTCGATGTGGAAGCGCTGATAATCGGAATAGCGCGTAACTTCATTCACTTTGAATCCCTTCACCAGCAACACGCGCACACCCACATGCGCTTCCTCGTAAGTGGGCAGCCAGACTTCATTGTTCAAAAAAGTTTGCTCGAAGATGAAGCTGGTGCCTTTCTGAAGATTTGCCAGCAAGCCGCCGGCAAACCGGAAATCCTTTACAAAGTAAGCCTCGAGCCGCACCACCTCGTGCTGTTTTTCGTCTATCCAGACAACGCCGGCTAACTGCTGTGCGACGTGCTCGGCGATGTTCTTTGGTTTGTATTCAGGATTGCCTTCGAAATCAAAAACTAGAACGTCCTGGCCGCGGAAGCGTTCGTGGCGGGGATTGACGAACTGGCACGCTCGTAGAAAAATTTCGATTCCAGGTTCGTCTTTGTCCTTTTCGTCCTTTCCTTCTTCTCTGGCTTTCTTTTCCTGGTCTTCTTTTTTCGCTTGTTCTTTCTGGACTTCCTCGATGCGTTTTTTTGTGATTTCGTTTTGCTTGGCCTGTTTCTGCTCGCTTAACGGGTTGCCGTCCTCTCCGACCAGCGTGGAAATCTCTTCGCCATTCAGATAAAAGAAGGTGTATTCCTGGCGTTCGACTTTCGTCACTTTTCCTGAGCCGTCAAACTGCGTCTCTTCGGTCGCGCGACGTCCCGTATAATTTTCCTTTATCTTGTCCACGACCTTCTGGTTGGCGTCTATTTCCGCGAACAACTTCTTAAGATCAGGAAGGTGTACTTGTGATTTGATCGGAAAATCAAAGACGCGCTCTGCGATACTCTGGTTTAGAGAAACGCGATTAACCACGATGGCGTAGGTCTCGCTCCCGCGCCGCAGTTCGAGTTTGTGCGCGATCGCTATGCCATTTTCGGGCCGATAGTCTTCATAAACCATTTCCTGCCCTGCGCCACCTGTGGCGCCTGCCTCCTTGAGCAGCACATGAGTTGTGGCATCAAAGAAAAACTGGCGTTTCACGCCGGTAGGCATGGTGATCTCAATTTCCAGCGCGTCGTGCCTGCCAACTTTTGCGGGACCGATGTACGCGGCGCCGGCTTTACTCTTTTTCAGATTGAGAAGGTGTGTGGTGGCGAGAGACGATGCGGCCTCAAGCTGCAGCGCGTCCTGACCCAGCAAAGTAGCAGGCTCACCCGATGCGGAAAGATGCCACGCAGACTTGCCGTTATACGCAAGGATTTCGGGCTGGTCACCGGCGATAAGTTCCATGTAATAGCGATTGGGAGCCTTGGTATCTAGGGTGAACGTGCCTGTTTTTCCGTCCGAGACACGCGTCAGAGAGCCTTCCAGGCTGAGCGTCTGGAGCTTCGATAATTTTCCGCTGCCGCCGGTGGCTTTGACGTATCTGTCGAGGATTTTGCCGGCGTCCTGGGCGCGCAATGACGGAAAGCACCCGAAGGACGCAAGAACCAGGCAGAAGCCGCGAAGGAGTAAGCGCACACGCATGAGAGGTCATTGTTGTAAACGCACAGAAACGCAAAAAGTTTCGTCGCGGACTCATTATTTCCCGCATGGGCGCGGCATTCCGCGACCGGCCCCGTGCAGCCGTTCGTGAGGAGGCGGCGCTCAGGGCTTCGGACGATTCAGATATTTCTGGTACAGGCGTTTCTGCCTGTTGTCAGCGGACGTGAGCTGTCCTTTGATAAACAGGTATTTGACGTCAGTGGTCAGCTCCAGCGGGTCGCCGTTGGTGACGATGACGTTGCCAGTCTTGCCTACTTCCAGTGTCCCGAACTGATCCGCCAAACCGAAGATTTGCGCGGGATACAACGTCACCGCCTTCAATCCTTCGTCATAAGACAAACCATGGGAAATCGCGTTGGCGGCGTTCTGCCCAAGCCGGCGCGCAAAGGAATTGTCGAAGCTGCCTATCGCGAATTTAACGCCGGATTGCGATAGCTCGGCAGGTTGCGAGAGCATCCGGTCGTACGGGTCATCTTCCTGGTCGGGATTCGAAAGCACCGGGCCGAGTATGACGGGAATTCCCTTGGAGCGAAGCAGGTCCTTCTCTTTGTATGCTTCCGCGCCACCCGCCAGAATCATTCTAAGTTTTTGTTTTTCGCAGAATTCAATTGCATTGCGAATGTCATGCGCGCGGTTGGCGAAGACAAGCAGCGGCAATTGTCCGCGAACAACTGGGGTTAGTGCTTCCAGTTTCACGTCGCGTTCGAAGTCCGACGGGCCACCATGTCCAGTGGCCTGCGCGTAATGGCGGGCGCTGTCCATCAGATCGGTCAGTTCGTTAACTTGCTTCTCGTATTCCTGCTTGGCGTCAGCGTATGGCTTTTCTTTCCGCGTAAACGTGGCGAAATCAAAAGTACGGGTTTGTATTTGCGGCCAGTTCAGAACCATGGCGACGCTGCGCTTGATTTGCATGTCTTCCATGGTCCAACCGGCGAGATGGAATGCCGATGCCTGCCCGCCAATGACACTGCGGCTGCCTGAAAAATCAAAGCCGCCGCTGCCGGGAACGGCCAGGACTTGTGTGATACCGGCGGCGCGAGTCACTGGAATGTGTTCGCTCGAAGGAAGTACGGCGGTTGCCGCGATAACGTCAGGGTTGTACGCCCCGGTTTCAGAGGAATCCACGGTCGCGCCGACCGCGCCGATTTCACTCAAGCCCATTTGCGTGGCCGGATCAAATAAGCCCGGATAGACCTGCAGCCCCTTGCCATCGATGATTTGCGCGCCCGCCGGCACTTCCACGCTGGCGCCAACTCCGGCTATTTTTCCATCCTTAATTACCAGCGTTCCGTCTTCAATGGGCGAACCGGCGAGTGTCACGATTTTCGCATGCGTGATGGCATAGACTGCCGCCGGTTGGGCGACCTGTTGTGCGCCGGAGCGGACTGGCGCACAGAGGTTGCAAATCGTCCCAACAAAAATAGTGAACAGCTTTGCAACCGAAATATTTCTCATTGCTCCGACTCTCACTGTGCACCGCCGGTCGGCGCAATCGTGTCTTCTCCGCTGTCGCGTTTCACCGCACCGGACGGCGGCTTCGGCTTGTCATCCGGTTTCGTCTCCGACTCTTTCGTTGTGCCGGTTTTTTTTCCGTCAGGCTTCTTCTCTTCCGCTTTTTTTTCCTTGGCCAGCAGGTCTTGTTTCTCCTTTTCAAGTGCTGTGCGCCCGGCGATGTCTTTATCGCGATCAAAGAGCACGCGTCCGTCAACGATCGTTTTTTGCGCGACCGCATAAGCACTCAGCGGATCGTGGTTGTAGATGACCAGGTCGGCGTCCTTGCCGACATCGATTGTGCCGACGCGCTTATCAATGCCGAGCTGTATAGCGGGATTGATGGTTACCAGCTTGAGGGCTTCATCGTGGGACAGTCCGCCAAACTTTATGGCCTTCGCGGCTTCCTGATTGAGGTGTGTCGCTTCCGCTGCATCGTCGGAATTCACGGAAACAAGAACTCCGCGCCTGGTCATCAGCGCAGTGTTGTAGGGAATGGCGTCATAAGCCTCCATTTTGTAAGCCCACCAATCCGAAAATGTTGAAGCGCCAACGCCAGCCGCGGCAATTTCATCGGCGATCTTGTAGCCCTCTAGGACGTGCTGCAAGGTACGTATCTTGAAGCCGAACTCTTTCGCGACGCGCAGCAGCATCAGAATTTCGTCTTCGCGATAGCAGTGCGCGTGCACGTAGCGCTTCCCTTCCAGGACTTCGACCAGTGGCTCCAGCCGCAGGTCGCGGCGCGGCGGCAGTGCATTTTTTTCCCCGCCAGCGACGCGTTTCCTGTACGCGTCCCAGGAGTTTTTGTAGTCGCGCGCTTCCGTGAACGCGCCGCGAATGGTTTCTTCGACGCCCATACGCGTGGCCGGATAGCGCTTGGGCTGCCCGGGAATGCTGAAATTGGATCGTTTGGGATTTTCGCCCAGAGCAAATTTTATTCCCGGAAGGGCTCCTTCGAAGGGCAATTTCGACGCCGGCTGGCCCCAACGCAATTTGATAACAATCGTCTGGCCACCGATGGAGTTCGCGCTGCCATGCAAAACGTTGGCGGTAGTCACGCCACCGGCAAGATCGCGGTAGATGTCCACGTCATCGGAATCCAGGACTTCAGCGATGTTCGCGATGGAAGAAACCGAAACGCTGCCTTCGTTGACGCCGCCTTCGATGGCAATGTGGGAGTGGCAATCGATGATCCCCGGCATTACAAATTGGCCCGCCGCGTCGATCACTTTAGCTCCCACCGGAGCCTTGATTGACGGGCCGACCTCGGCAATTTTGCCGTCCTTAATGAGGATCGAGCCGTTTTCCATGGTGCCGTGCGAAACGGTGAGGATGGTCGCGTTCTGGATGAGGATTACGGACGGGGCGTCTGGCGGCGGTGTCGCGCGCGAAACTGAGCTCGACCCAAGCAGAGTTGCGAGCAGGGCAGCAAGAATAATTGTCAGGCGAGTATTCATCGCGCATCTCCCTGGTGCATAGACGAGTTTTCCGCGAGCGCAGATCGATCGGTGGGTTTTACGCCGGTGAAATCAATCGAAAGATCCTGTACGCTGATCGTTCCTTTGATTGTCGTACCATCGAATGTGCCGTTGAAAGTGACATCGGCGAACGATGGCCCAATCGAAATGTTGATCACGAAATTAAATTTGTCGCCGCTCAGATAGCCACTGAGAATCGTAGCGGTGCCGCGCTTGGAGGTGAGCGTGCCGCTGATTGTTCCGTCGGACGCCATGTTGAGGTCGGCGGTGGATTCTTCCGGTCCCTCGGGACTAGTGAAAGACATCTTCCATTTTCCGCTGATGTCGCCTTTGGGAGGATCCTTGGGCCGTTCGGGTTCGCGGATTTCGAATCGCTGGCCGTCCACAAAAACCATTGTTATTTTCGTTTTTTCCTCGAACAACCCGCCGTCAGTAACCACCAAATTGGCGATTTTCCCTTTTTCGATCGAACCCAGACGATCGCTCACTCCGTAGATTTCCGCGGGCGAAAGCGTAAGGGCGCGAAGCGCCGCATCCTGAGTGAGTCCAGCATCAATGGATTTCTTCACTGCCTTAAGAAGATCTTTGGGATTAGCAACAGCGCCGGAGTAAAACGCGAATTTCACGCCAGCTCTCACAAAAGCAGCCGGCGTGGAAGCAGCGCGGTCGCGAAGGCGCAACGTCCGCAGCGACGGTACCGCGTCCGGATCGCTGTCTTTTTCTTTCTCCGGCCACTTCAGGTCGATCAGCACCGGAATTTTTTTCGCGGCGATTTCATCGGCGATTTCGTATCCGCTTTGCCCGCCGTAAATTGCGGCGTTCACTTTCCAACGATCAGCAAGCTCGAGCGCGCGTCGCATATCGAGCGCGGAATTTCCAGAAAGTAGAACCAAAGCATGATCCTCGAGAGCTTCCGCCAGCGCTGCGGACGACCTGTCATAGCGCGGCCGCGCAATGCCCTTCGGATTTTTCTCATAGGCCTCGCCGGCTTTGGTAAGCCAATCGGTATCCAGCAATACCTGATGCTCATAGCCGAGCACTCCCATCAGCGAATCGGGAAATCCGCTGCCGAATCCCCCGAGCGGTTTGATGGAAACGGGAATCGCGACGGGAGACTTAACCAGCAAGTCGCCAGGGCGTTCGCCGGCAAGATCCAGTACCGCTGCTTGGCCTGGGAAAAACCCTCCCTTGGGGCAAGAGACGACGGTGGTAAATCCGGCGCTCCGCCAAGTTTCGATGCGCTTGTCGGAGAGGCCCACCTCGTCAGCAGCATTGCGCCACGGAGCCGTGTTGGGACGATCTTCTGGACCGCGCGCGGTTTCACCCATCCTGCGAAAAGCGCCTTCCGCGGCAGGCGCGGGAGCTGGCGGCGGAATTCCCACGTCCGTAAACGCATCAACCAGTCCCGGATAAACGGTGAGGCCCTTGCCCTCGATCACCCAGGCATCCGCGGGAATCGTGGCATCCTTGGCAACCGCTACGATGACCCCGCGAGCTACCACGATCGTTGCATCGTCCATCGCGGGGCCGGAGACCGGCACAACTCGCGCGCCGCGGATTGCGAAGTACTTCGGCTCGCCGCCTTGCGCACGGGTCAGAGCGGGCACAATCGCCAACAAAATTGCCGTGATAAGTCCAGCGAGCGCAGCAGAACCTGTGCGTTCGAACCAAGAGCGCATGCCAACTCCTAATGTTAGAAAAAAATCCGACGACAAACGGTCAGTCGAATGGACGGACGAGGCTACTGTGAAGTTCGGCTCGCGTCAAGAAGCGCAGAGAAGCGCACGCAAGAATTAACTCTGAATTCCGCTTGTCGAGCGCAAATTGTGACTAAGGTTTTTTCTTCTTTCCTAACAGCCCGCTCAGCGAATTAACGGCGTCAGAGGGACTCTGCGAACCGGCCTTGCCGACATTTGGCAGCGATCCACCGGCACAGCCCAGCTGCGATTTCAGCATGTTGGCCGCAACGCCGCCGACATCCGGGACAAATTTCGGGTCCGAAGCAGTTCCCTCAATCTGAAAGGGAATTGCCTTGCCGCCTTTGCAACCACCGCCCTTGGAGCCGCCCATTGCGCCAACCAACGAACCGACTTCACCACCGGCCGATTCCATAGCCCCTATGGCACCTCCGGTTAGCGTTGCCGCCATTTTAAAATCCAGATTATTTTTTGCATCCAGCGTTCCAGCTCCGGTCAAATTGCCCAGGCTTGGAACTACTGCAATAAAATTCTCCGCGCGAAGACCGTTCGGCGCCATGTGCACATTCGTCGTAAGTTTTTCGATGTCCAGATCTTTGCCGGTTTTCAGGCCGGTCAGTGCCGAAACCGCCGACATTTTTGAGCCAAGATCAAAACCGGAAAGCTTGGCCGAATACAATCCGATTGTGCCGTCGGTCACCAGCTTGTTCGTCGGTCCCTTGATATTCAGATTGGTGCTCAGCGTTCCAGCCGTAAGCGATGCCCCCTTCGGGAGGTTAACGCCGATCGCGGGAAGAAACGCCTCCAGATCTTTGGCCGGCATTCCGTCGCCGCTCACTTTCAAATCGACAGTGGTGGTTTCGGCTGGCGAAGCATACCTACCGTTGAGATGCGCCGTGGCGCTTCCGATTTTTATCGTCGAAGGATTCAGCACGCCGGAATTCTTGCGCAGATCATATTTGGTGCTGTAATCCACATCGAGGGGTACGCCAGCCGGACTGCCGCCCTGCACGAACAACGCTTTCGACAACTTGACGGTACCATTGGTCTCCGCAAAACCACCTTCGTTCGCAAGAGTGGTGTCAACATCCGCGATGCCGCCCAGCCCAAGCGACGGATCGAGAATTCCCGTGGTCGCCAGGTTTAGTGACGTGACGTGTAGTTTGGCGTCCACCGGCGTCAGAGTCGAATCGGTTTTATCCATCGGCCCAACATGGCCATCGAGCTTCAGGCTGCCGCCTCCGGGAAGGTCGGCGGAAACCGAAATAGGAAACTTGGAATTCATCGAAAAATCCGACGCCTTGACGTTCACGTGATCGTACGTGGTTCGTTGCTGCGAAGTCGTCGCGCCTACGACGATTTTGCCATCGTTCAATTCCAGTTTTTTCACCGAAATATCGGGCGTTGACGAAGCTGAAGCCGGTGTTGTCGCGAGCGCCGGTTTTGCTTCTGGCGTCGAGCCGGAAGCGGAAGCGCCAATCGTCGAATAGTTCCAGTCGCCATTCGCGTTTTTCAGCAACGTGACTTGCGGCCCGTCGATCGTAATGTCGGTCACGTTCAGCTGCTTGGAAAAAATCAGCGGCATGATCTCTACGCCGACGCTTACGGATTTTGCGGTCAGGAACGGCGACGGGCTGAACTTGGGATCATCGCCGACCGAAAGGTCCTGTGCGGTAAGCGCGCCTCGCCATAGCGATAAACTCAAATTGCCCAGCTGCACTTTGCGGGCCAGCGCGGCCGACGCTTTCTCCTCGATCGTGGGCTTGAACTGGTTTACCGGAATGAAAAACGGCACAACGATCAGCAATACGATCAGGACACCAATTCCAATCAAGACGTAGCGAAGGGTGCGACTCATAACGACCTCCGAAGGACGGGACCTGCGGGCAAGGATGCGGCGACCAGCCGATAGTAGCACACGTAGCTGGAATAAAAGACCTCAACCCAAGCAAGCACATGACGGCATGTGACCGATTTTTTTCGTAGCCTTCACGAGGTTCACAACCTGCGTATCCTCTGTGATAATCTGAAGACCGAATCGCCTCGGGGCTGTAGCTCTAATTGCTGTTGTTGATTCGGCTACACTTAGGCTCAAAAACAGACCCTCAAGAACCCCTATCTTGTACCTAACTTGTACTCAACAACGCCCCTCAGAACGAAACGCACACTATCCAGCGATTCCAGCGTAACCTCTGTGCATGGATGCCAAGCGCCTAAAGAGCATCGCCGCGAAGGGCCTACTTGTATTCGTTCTTGTCCTTCTCTTCGTCTCTATACTGGCGCATCGGGTCTTCCATCCACGGTGAACTAGGAACACTTCCACGCCTGCCAGAAATCGCGGCACTTCTCCGGTTGATGCCATAACGACGCCGGCCTCACGACGGCCCGAGTAAACTGTTCGGTGTTCACCCTACAGTGCTCGGACCGAAGGAGGCCGAATGCGAATTATAGGATGTGACTTGCACGCTCGCCAGC
>Ga0210406_10001311_pt1 | contig 30880 bp, 21 predicted proteins | sample IncBWC30MmetaG_FD_155454 | JGI IMG/M metagenome (GOLD analysis project Ga0210406, IMG submission 155454) | Forest soil microbial communities from Barre Woods Harvard Forest LTER site, Petersham, Massachusetts, United States - Inc-BW-C-30-M | ecosystem: Environmental > Terrestrial > Soil >... | reverse complement strand
TCACTTACTCATAATTAGGCTTTTCTGTCAAGTGGGTATGATGAGTTAACGCCCAATGTATAGCCGATTGTATAGGAGGCGCATACTGAGGCAATGCCTTGTTTTACCTAGGTTAATTAAGTAATAATTCTTGCTATAGCTCGAGTTCCGTTGTAGGTATCAAGCGAAATGGTGGTCGCTATGTTAACACTAATCGAAGCAGACATTTCCACTGGTGAACGTTCTCATTTTTATCGAAAGGAGGCCCAGCACCGGATTGCAAATAGTCTCCAACTCATCAGCGCTCTGGTTCGTCAGCGAGCCAGGAGTCGTGATGTATTGGATCCGCAGACGTTTCTTCTCGAAATTGCCGACCGTATAGAAACGGTCGGAAAGCTTCACCGTTTCTTGGGTGAATCGACGACAGGAACAGTCCAGCTAGGCAAATATTTGGAAGAGATATGTAATCGCCTGCGGGGCGCTCTCACGCCGGCGGCGACATCATTTTCTTTTGACTGTCCGGCGGATTGTCAGGTGCCGGCAAAGAAAGCGTTGTCGCTCGGGCTCATCACCGCAGAACTCATCTCCAATTCGTTGAAATATGCCCATCCGGCCGGGTTGCCGACGAAAATCTCCCTTTCCTGCGCTCATGAGGAAGAGGGGCGCCTCATGATCGCTTATGAGGATGACGGTGTGGGATTTCCCGAGGGCTTTGACGTCAACGAGGCCGGCCACATGGGGATGAACTTCATTCGGCTTCTTAGCACGGGCCTCGACGGTCATCATGAATGGCATAGCGATTCCTTGGGGATTCGCTTTGAAATCGTGCTCCCGATAAAAGCTTAGCGTCCTGCTCCGATTCTTCATGCGACCGCGCGAAAGCGACGGTGCCCGCTGCGCTGGTCGCCATCCTTCCGCGCCATCACAGACTCGCGGTAGGCAAGGCCTTCGATCCGCGCAATCTCGAGACTTTCATCGGCATATCCGAGATTCCCCGCGTCCTGCGCGACGCGGTCAACCTCTATCTCAAACGATCGGGAATCAAGGTCGCACTTCGTTTCGGGATCGACAATTTCGCCATGGCGATGTCGCTGGTTACGTCAGAGCGGGGCGTCGCGCTCCTGCCAATTTCCATAGAAGCCTACCTGCCGCCGCCTCAAGGGCGAGCAGCCAACCGTCGATCTCATGATCGGCTACCGCAAGGGCAATGCCTCGCCGATTCTGAAGACGTTCCTCTCGCGAATCGACGGATTAGAGGCCGTACGCCGCACTCCGGCGCCAAATAGCCACCGTTATCCTCAGCCTTTGCTTGGCCAAGCGGACATTGCCGCCGCCACAACGCCTCTCAGTTCCGCCGCACCTGCGCCGTCCCGCGCCTGGACGGCCATCCCCTGGTAGACGCTGAGATAAAATCGGCTGAGGCCCTCGATGTCCGTGGTCGGCGGCAGCTCGCCATTGGCCACTCCAGTTTCCAGCCGCGACCGCAGCATGCCCAGCATTTCCACCCGGATTTTCCTGACGACTTCGGCGATTCCCGCCGGCCATTCGTCGCTGACGGCGGCCAGCGCCGCCATGCAACCTGCTGGCGTCACGTGGGATTCTGGCAGAATTTCGGTCGCGGCGAGCAAAAGATTCTCGACGCCGGCGCGAGCGGTCGCACCCGCCGCGAGCCCGTCCCAGACCGGGGGTCCGAAGATCTCAACGTAATGCTGGATCGCTTCGAGGTAGAGCGCCTCCTTGCTGCCGAACGCCGCATAGAGGCTCGGCGAGCGGACGTCCATGGCGTCGCACAGATCGTTCATCGAGGTCGCGGCGAAGCCCTTGCGCCAAAACGCGAGCATCGCGGCCTCTAGCGCCGCGCCGCGATCAAACTCCCTGGGTCGGCCGATGTTTGCCATCACGGTTCTTTCTGTGATGAACAACACATAATTCCCTTGACGCCAGGAATCAACTCATTATGTAATTTTGTGTCGGTCATTACAAAAAGGAGACTGCGATGACCCTGACAGGAAAACGAGCTTTGGTCACGGGCGCGAGCCGAGGCATCGGCGCATCCATCGCCAAGGCGCTGGCCGCCGAGGGCGCGGACGTGGCGATCACTTACGAGAAATCGGCGGAAAGCGCGGCGGAGGTCGTCGCGGCCATCAAGGCGAAGGGGCGCAAGGCTGTGGCGATCCAGGCTGACAGCGCCGACGGCGCCGCCGTGCAGGCCTCGGTCGAGAAGACGGTCGCGGCGCTCGGCGGCCTCGACATCCTCATCAACAATGCGGGAATCCTTCGGGTGGGCGAACTCAAGGACATCTCGCTCGCCGACATCGACGCGCTCCTCAACGTCAACGTGCGCGCCCAGATCGTCGCCAGCAAAGCGGCGCTCGCCCATCTCGGTAAGGGCGGCCGCATCATCACCATCGGCAGCTATTTCGCCGATCGCGTCCCGGCGTCGGTCCTCAGCGTCTACGCGGCGACGAAGTCGGCTTTGGCGGCGTTCACAAAGGGATTGGCCCGCGAGCTCGGGCCCAAGGAGATCACGGTCAATGTCGTGCAGCCGGGTTCGATCGACACCGACATGAACCCGGCTCACGGGCCCTTCGGGGACACGCTGCGGCAGTTCATGGCGCTGGGCCATTATGGCGCGCCGGAAGACATCGCCGACGCGGTGGCGTTCCTGGCGAGCCCAAAGGCGAAGTACATCACGGGCTCGACGCTGACTGTAGACGGCGGCGCCAACGCCTGATCGCTGTCGTGGGGGCTGAGCGCCCCCCAAAGCGCGCCGCGCCCCTTAATCGTGCGCCCTCATCAACCTCGCGCGGCCGGAAGGCTCGTTAGCCGAACGGCTCTGCTCGAAAATCTGGAGAAACAGCCATGAAATTTATCATCGCGCCGCTTGTCGTTATCGCCAGCATTAGCTTGAGTTCGGCCGAGCCCGTAGATCGGGCGCCTCCAAGTCAAGCGAGCTCCGTCACGACGGAATATCCGGCGCTCCACCCGTTCCATCACACCGTGGGTCAAACATCTTATATCGGGTACTATTTCAACGGTAAGCCGTCGAACTGTTCTGTGCTCATATGGTCAAAGGCCAACAACGAAACCCCGGCGGATGAGACGGCGCATCAGCAAGTTAGGATCGACCTCAACGCGAAGCAGGCAATAACGTTTTTTGCCGACCACCTTGGCTCGAATCTAAGCTTGGAATGCTCTGCTGACGCCAAGAGCTTGTCGGTAAGGCAAACATCCATTTCACTCACCCAGTGAGCGGCGAAAAAACGGTCCAAAAAACGGTCCAAGCGGAGTCGTTGCTCGAGGCGAAAATTGTCAGCGTTGTTTCAACCTCGCTCTTGCGCGGCGTCGAAGCCTAGCTGGACCTCGCCAAGAGCGCGCCCTTCCGCAACCTCGCGATGGCGGGCCCGCGCTTTCCGGGGCCGGCAAGCTTGGGTATTCCTTAGGTGTAAGGATAGCCGTCCGAGGTCAGCGGCCGATGCGGCAGCTGGTCGCGTCGTAGGAATAATCGAAGGTTACGCTTGAGGAGCGGAAGGCGCGTCTGCGGCGGGACCTGGCTGCCGGAGATGTTCATCCGCCAGGGGCGCGCCTTGGCGCTCTGATGGGCTGGGTCTGGTAATTCATTCAGGCCGTCGACATTTGCTTGCCGAAATCAGAAAGGCTGGCTAAGATCGTCCCTGATGACGAACCTGCTTGGAGCGAGTTCCGTGTCCACGCGGCGGGCAGGACGCTGTGCCGCTTTTTGCAACCAGAGCGGGTCTTGATGGCGAGAAAGAATTTTTTTATTTGGATTCGCCGTAACCCTTTGAAAAGCCCCGATTCGGCCATGGAAAAACAAGGAAATCCAAGCTAGTTTGCTTGGTTTTATTTGGTTTGACTTGCTTTTATTTGGAGGCGGTTCGCGTGCCGGGTTGCATTTCCGGACTTCGCGTGGGCCGGCCGCTTACTCTGGCGCCTTGCCGAACGGGATGCCGTTGATCTTGATCGACCGCTCGGCGTCGAGCTCCACGAGCCAGCTCAGGCTGCCATCGCTTTCGGACTTGGCGAGCCCCTTGGCCAGCGCCAGGCCCGGCATCGCTTTGGCCGAGATGTCGGGGCCTAGGTCTTTGACCGCCGCCATCGTCTTGTCGAAGCTCCGCGCGTGGATCGTGATCGCCGCCGTCGGCTTGTTGTGATCGAGGCGGATCAAGCCGGCGAAGTCGGCGTTGACCGCCGGCGCGACCACATGCGAGGGGGCGAACTCGATCTGGACCGGACCCGAGCTTATGAAAGCGGCCTCGACCTTCGCCGCGTTGTCGTCGGAGAGGAGCGGTCCCTCACCCTGGAGGCTCAGCTCGGAGATCCACTCGTTGGCGGCCGCACTGATGTCGATTCCCTTGAGTTTCGCCGAAATGTCGATCTTGGACGGCGTTAATGCGCTTGCATTAGGGGGCAGGAGGCCGACCGGCAGGCTCAAACCGTCGGCTGAAACGCTGAGGTCGATCGCGCTCTGCGGTCCGGCGTTCGCCGCGCCGAGCTGATACTTGAAATCCCCCAGAGCGATCGCGCCGAGCGAAGCGGTGATGACGGTCTTCTGGGCTTCGATCCCCTCGTCGAGCTTGAGCCCAGGCGCCGCCAGCTCCTTGAGCAAGCCCTTGAGTTCCGCCTCGTGGCTGGCGAGGTCGGCGCGCGCGGGGTGCGCCGCCAGCAGGCCCCAGAGGTCGAACGCCTTGCGGCTCTTGAAGCCGTCGACGCCAAGACTGATCAGCGCTTTTTCCGCCCTGCCGCTGAAATTGATCGGGGTTTCATTGTCGCCGGCTCCGACCGCCTTGAGGCCGAGCTCGGCGACCTCCTCCTTCACCTGCGTCGACACGGAGCCATCGGCGTCCACATTGGTCGCGATGGTCTCCTGAACCGGTCCGAAATCGATCGTCTGGGTGATCTTCGGGTTCTGGACCTGGAAAGTCCCTTTGTCGATGTTCGCCGAGCCGGAGAGAAGCCAGGCGATCGCCGGACTGATCAGCGCCGCTGTGCGAAAGTTCGTGAGTTCGATGGCGCCGGTCGCGTCCTTGGAATGAAAGCCGATCCGAGGAAGCGAGTCCATGGCGACTCGCCAATTGCCGTCGTCCTGCTCAACCGCTTGGTAGACGATGATTGCGGGATCATAGGAAATGCCTGTCCCAGCGAGCAGCGCATTGAGCGCGCTGAGGTCGGCCGAGACGAGATAATGCGAGCCGTCCGGTTTGACCGTCACAAGCGGGGTGGCGCCGGCCTGCGCAGCAGGCAGATATTTTGCAATGAGGGCTCTCAGCGCATCGGCGCCCTCGGGCGTGGCCGGCTTATCGGCGGCAAGGGCGGGAAACGCCCATAGGAGCGCCGCGGCCAGCGACAAATGCGCAAGACGGCGGCGCAATTGGCCCGGGTGAAGTCGGATCGAAGGCATTGGGCGGCCTATTCGGTTCAGCGAGGATAATCCCGAGTCTACGCCCAGCCTATTTCAGATTCTTCGACGCCGCGCGACAATTTCTCCGTGAAGCGCCCGGCCGGGCGGGACTCGCTGACCGCGGATCACCGAGCCGGCAACGCCGCCGGCTGCCGATTCTTCGGCGCTTGCGCCTTGGCGACGCCGGCCTTCACCGCCTGCTGCACCTTCTCGAAAGCGCGCACCTCGATTTGCCGCACCCGCTCGCGCGACACGCCGAATTCGGCCGAGAGCTCCTCGAGCGTGATCGGGTCGTCGGCCAGCCGGCGGGCCTCGAAGATGCGCCGCTCGCGCGCATTGAGAACGCTCAATGCGCCGCGCAGCGCATCCATGCGAACGTCCGATTCCTCGCGGTCGGCGAGCAGCGTTTCCTGATCGACGGCGTCATCGACCAGCCAGTCCTGCCACTCGCCCTCACCGCCCTCGCGCAGCGGCGCATTAAGGGAGGCGTCGCCACCGAGGCGGCGGTTCATATCGATCACGTCCTGCTTGCCGACGCCGAGCCGCTTCGAAATCGTTTCGACCTGATCGTCGCGCAGATCGCCTTCGTCGAGCGCGGAAATCCGGCTCTTGGCCTTGCGCAGGTTGAAGAACAGCTTCTTCTGGCTCGCCGTCGTGCCCATCTTCACGAGCGACCACGAGCGCAGAATGTATTCCTGGATCGAGGCGCGAATCCACCACATGGCGTAAGTCGCGAGCTTGAAGCCCTTGTCCGGCTCGAAGCGCTTGACCGCCTGCATGAGGCCGACGTTGCCCTCGGAGATGACCTCGCCGATCGGCAGGCCGTAGCCGCGATAGCCCATGGCGATCTTGGCGACGAGCCGCAAATGCGAAGTCACGAGCTTGTGCGCCGCCTCGCGATCCCCATGTTCGCGCCAGCGCTTGGCGAGCATATATTCTTCCTGCGGCTCCAGCATTGGGAACCGCTTGATCTCTTGCAGGTAGCGGGCAAGTCCCGATTCGCCCGCAATGATGGGAAGCGACGCGGCCATGTTTTCCTCTGATTGGGGAGCCCGGCTGTTGGCCGTCTCCGTCGGCGCTAGGGCCGGTTAGATATATTGTGGTCGAGCAAGCGTGGCCGAAAAAGGGCCGCGCCTAGACACTTATTCGCAAGGGATATCGAATTGTTTCAGTAGCGCTTCCGTCGGATAAAGCGTCAGGCCGCCTGCGTAGCTCGTAATGCTTTGAGCAACCTGGCAAAATCTTTCGGCGGCTGGCTTTTGAAGCGAACCGTCTTGCCGGTCGCCGGATGGTCGAAACCCAGTACGGAGGCGTGGAGCGCCTGTCGTCGGAGAGCGGCCAGCGCGGAGACGGCGCGATCGCCGAGCAGCGCCGCCTTGGTCTTGAACCCTGAACCATAAACCGAATCACCTAACAGCGGATGACCGATCGACGCCATGTGGACCCGAATCTGATGGGTCCGCCCGGTCTCAAGCTGGCAAGCGATCAGGCTTGCCGGGCCGAGGTTTTCCTCAAGCCGCCAATGCGTCGTGGCGTGCCGACCGCGCTCCCCGCTCATGACCGCCATTTTCTCGCGATGGCGCGAATCGCGGCCGATCGACGCCACGACCTTTCCTGCACGCGCATCGAAGCCGCCCCAAGCGAGCGCCAGATATTCTCGCTCGAGCGAGCCGGTGCGGCCATGATCAGCAAAGAGTTCGGCCAAGCTCCGATGCGCTGCATCTGTTTTGGCGACGACCAGAAGCCCCGATGTGTCCTTGTCGAGCCGGTGCACGATTCCGGGCCGCTTGACCCCGCCGATTCCCGACAAGCTCGCTCCGCAATGGCGGATCAGCGCGTTGACCAGCGTGCCGGCCGCGTGGCCAGGCGCCGGATGGACGACAAGCCCGGCTGGCTTGTCGATGACGATCAGATGCTCGTCCTCGTAGACCACGGCGAGCTGGATGTCCTCGCCGATGAGGGGCGAATCCTCCGGCGCTGGCGCCTCGAAGGCGATGCGCGCGCCCGCCGTGAGCCGCGTCGAGGGATCGCGCGCAACGCTTTCGTCGATCCTCACTTCGCCGGCCTCGATCAGCGCCTTGAGCCGGGTGCGCGACAGCGCGATGCGCCGTGCGGCCGCCGCTTGGCCCAGGAAACGGTCGAGCCGCTCGCCTGTGTTCTCTACGCCGACGTCGAAAACCTGCTTACCTTCGGGCGCCGTGAGCGGGACGAGGGGCTTCGCATCAACCGGAATGACTTGCAGCTCGCCCTGATCGCCCTCGGCCGCATGACTCCAGGCGCGCTGCTTGGCCTTTGCGTTCACGTACGTTCCCGCCGGCGCGGCCGGCTGGGGCCGGTCTCCGTCGCGGGCGGCGCTACCAGCGGACCAAGCGCTGCCACGATCGCTTCTAGGTCCGGACGCCCGCCGGCTTTGTGGGCGTCGAGGCCGCGCCGCATAGCCGCGACATGGGCGGGACTGTTGCCGCAGCAACCGCCGACGATGCGCGCGCCGCAGTCAACCGCGAGTCCTGCGTAGGCCTCCATCAGCTCCGGCGTTCCGGAATAGTGGATTTCGGCTCCATGCCATTGCGGCACGCCGGCGTTGGCCTTGGCGATCAGCGTCGCGCCTGGCGCCATCCCAAGGATCGCCGCCAAGAGGTCGGACGCGCCGACGCCGCAATTCGCGCCATACGCGACAGGCGCTGGGTCGAAAGCTTGGACAAGATCGCCGAAGGCCGCGGGCGCAATGCCCATCATCGTGCGGCCGGCGGTGTCGAAACTCGCGGTGACTGTGTAAGGCATGCCGCACTTGCCCGCGGCGACCGCCGCCGCGCGCATTTCTTCTGGCGCCGACATGGTCTCGATCCAGGCGACGTCCGCGCCGCCTTCGCGCAAGCCCTCAATCTGCTCGATAAAAACGTCCATCGCCTCATCTTCGCTCAACGGTCCGAGTGGAGCGATGAGGTCGCCCGTCGGACCGACCGATCCGGCGACAACCACGGGCCGCCCGGCGCTGTCAGCGACTTTGCGCGCGCTCTGGGCGGCGAGACGATTGAGCTCGCGCGTCCGCCCCTCGAGCTTGTGCAGCATCAGGCGTCGGCGGTTGGCCCCGAAGCTGTTGGTCAAGATGAGGTCGGAACCCGCATCGACGAAAGACCGATGCAGGCTCTCGATCCGGTCCGGATGCTCGGCGTTCCAGAGTTCCGGCGAATCGCCCGAGGTCAAGCCCATGGTGAAGAGGTTGGTGCCGGTCGCCCCGTCCGCCAGCAGCGGCCGGCCTTCGGCCAGAAGGGATTGCAACATATTCTTGTCTCTCGGGGGCTGGCGACGCGCTTCCCACGGTATTTAGCGTCCTGGCGGGTCGGCGCAAGCGGCGCAAGGGCCCTACTTGTACTCCCAATCGAGCCCAATGCCGGCGCTTGACCCTCCGCTCGAGTCCACGCCCGCCTGGAGCCTCACATGACGGGTGACGTCGAAATTCAAGTTCACTCCGTTGTCCTGGGGCCTCGCTCCGGTCGTGACGCCGACGCTCACTCGGTCATTGATCGCGCGGGTTGCGCCGACCAGAGCGCCGCCCGTCGCGCTCGTGCTGATGTCCAGGCTGTCGACGCCGAGTGATTTTCTCACATTTTCGAACGCGTCGGCTTGGCCAGAAAGAGTCGCGACTGCATTGGCCAACTGAAGCGCCTGGAAGGCTGATAAGCTGCCCGACGACTTCTGAAACAGGATCCGGGAAAGAACCTCATCCTCCGGCAGGCTCGGATTGGAGCTGATCTGAAACGCCGGTTGCACCGCGGGACCAGTTACGGCGATGCGGGCGGTGACGCCGCTCGTGCTCGTCTCGGCTACGAGATCGAGATCGGGCATCACATCGCCATGAAACCGGACGTCCCCACGGGTGAAGGTCAGACGCGAGCTCAGGAGCATGAGTGAGCCGCGCAAAAGCTCGAAGCCCCCCGTCACCTGCGGGTCTCGGGCGGAGCCGTTCACATGCAGGTTCCCGCCCAGTTCGGCGTAAATGCCGCGGCCACGAACGAAAATGCGGTTCATCGCGGAGATCGTAACGGCGAGCGTCGCATCGAAGAGCGGAGCGCGCGCGCTAGACCCTTTCGCCTTCGCCGCGAGCGCAAGGCGCGCCCGCGCTGTCGCGGTTGGGTTCAGATGTTTCGTGCCGGGGAGCGGCGAGGCGACACTGTTGAAGCGACTGGGTACGGAGATGTCCATGCCGACAATCGTGATGTGTCCGTCGACTTTTGGCCTTTGGCCGAGAGGACCCGAGATGTCGAGCGCCATATCGGCGGTCGCGGAGAGAATGTCGTTGGCGACGAGCTGCGCGTGTTGGCCGGTCAGGCGAATGGAGCCGGGAAAGCCCGCGGCCGGATCAAGCTTCACTTCGCCGGTGGCGCTGATCGAACCGGCGTTCGGCGTTGTCCCCGCGAAGTGATCGATTCGAATCGCGCTGCCGTTCGCGACAAATGTCCCAGTCACTCCGGTCAGCTTGAATCCCGTCTGATCGTCTCTCAATTCGCCGCCGCTCAGCCGCGCCGATCCTTGCGCCTGCGGTTTGGCCGTCGTCCCGCGAATCTGAAAAGCGATCGCGAGCGAGCCAGCCGCGTGGCGACCCGACACGGACAGCATGGAATTGACGAGACGAGCGTCGAGATTACCGTCGGCCTTCACGTCAAGCGCGCCGTCAGCCGTCAGCGGCGCAGATCCCGACAGGCGCACGGCGTTGCCCGCCCCCGCGTTGATTGCAACATCAAGCGACGTCCGGCCTCCTGCGAGCCGGCCGGAGCCTGTGAGGTCAAGCGGGGGCAAGCCTGCGTTGCGCATTTGCGGCGCGATCAAATGCTGCATGCGCATGCGCCACTCGCCGGTCGGATTGCTTGGCGTTCCCCCGATCGTCGCCTCGCCGTCGGCGACGCCCGATAGACCGAGGCCAGGCGAGAATAAGTCGAGCGCCGCCAGCGGCAGGCCCGCGGCGTTCGCCCTCAGCGCAAGCGTCGATCCGCTATGGCCGGAAAGAGACAGCCGGCCAGCGCCGACCCTAAACTCGAGATCCTTGATGTTGAGGCCATCGCCTCCATAGGTCACGGTCGCCGGCGCCGCGAGCGTGATGCGCTGGCCGCCGCCCTGCGCGGCAAAACTGGCAAGTTCAAGCCGCGTCGGCGGCAGCCCGCCGAAAAGCCGCCCGCGCGCGTTAATCGCGAGGCCGCGTGCGTTCCCGCTCAATTCGAGATCGCTGGCCGATGCGCTGCCTGTCGCCGTCAGCTTGACGCCCGTGATTGACTGCCCTCCAACTTCAGCCCTCGCAAGCTGCGCGAACCCGGAAATGATTTTGGCGCCCCACAGATCGGCGAGCTTGAAGTCGACTTTGAGGCCCTCGAGGCGATTGGCGCCTATCGTCATCCGGTCGCTATTCGCAGCGACCGATAGCAATTGCTTCCCGTCAGCCGTGGAGGCGTTGGCTTTGGCCTCGAGGGCGCCGGTTAGCTTCGTGAGAACGAGCGGCGACAGGTCGTCGAGATTGGTCGCGCTGAAGCTCAAGTCGCCCGTCGCCAGGGTGTCGGCGCCAACGGCCAGCGCGCCGGCCAACCGCGCCGAAGCGAGGCTCAGCGCAAGATTGTCGATGGCCCAGCCGCCGTCGCTGTGTCTTGCGACATGCGCCGAGCCTTGGAGAGGATTGCCGTCGACATCTCCGGATAAGGACGCGTTCGCGTCGATGAGGCCGGTCACGTGATTGGCGAGCGCTTCCAGGGCGACGCCGGACGTCTTGCGATCGAGGAGCTTCCCCTCGCCCAAGTTGGCCTTGAGCGCGGCCGTGAGATCGGAAGGCGTGCCGCTGAGCGCGCCGGCGATCTCGGCCTTGCCCGTAACGCGCGGGTCGAGGACTTGGGTCTGTGGGATCTCGATGCGCGCGCCGAGGTCCACCATGTCCCGTCCGTACTCCCCATTGAGGCGCGCCGAGCCATGTTGTCCGCTCGCCAGAAGATCAGAGAAGCCGAAACCGCCGCCAGGTGTGAGCCGCGCGGCGCCCGTCACGTCGAGGGTTCCGCCAGTCGCCTTGTCGAGCATCGGATAGTTGGTCGCAAGTTTCGTCGCATGGGCGTCAATGGTCGCGCTCAGCGCGCCATAGCGGGGGGCGCCGTCCAAATCTGTGGCGATGCGCGCTTCGCCTTTGAGCGCACCCCCCGCGAGCAGGGCGAAGCGGCTCAAGTCGCGGGCGACGATATTCGCCTTGCCGTGAATTTTGGCGCCGGAGAGAAGACCGGAATATTGGGCGTCAAAATTGGGGGCCGAAAGATCGAGAGTGTCGAACGTCGTTTCCCCACTCGACGCAGCCGAGCCGCGCATCGTCAGTGTCAGATCGCGGCCGACCGCTTGGGCGAAGGCGGGATCGGCCAGCGCAAGGCCCTTCACCGAGGCCTGGCTCTCAAACAGGATTCGCGTCTTCTCTTCGGTCAGCGGACCATCAGGGCTCGCGCGGAAGCTCGCCTCGACTCGTTCGACCGACCCTTGCTCGACACGGATCTGTCCAGCGTCGAAACCGCCATCGATCGTTGGGCGCGAAAGGGGTCCATTGATCGATGCGTTGAGGTCCAATTTCCCGACCGTTGTGGAGCCCGGAATTGCGCCGGCATGGATCTTGAAATCAAGAAGGCCATTCGCAGACCGTTCGCCTTCAAAGTCGAGCCGCGCGGCGGCCGACACAAGATGCAGGCCGCCGGGCAGGGCGATGCTCGAGTCGTCGTTGAATTGGACATCGCCCTTGAGCGTCGTCTGGCCAGCGAAGACCGGTTGAACGACGCCTGGCGCAAGCCCCTCAAGCCGCGAGTCGAGATCGAGCGTAAGCCGCCGCCCTGCGCCTTGCCGCGCAACGATGACCTGCCCGTTCGCCCACACGTCCGCGCCTGCGTTGAAATCGAGCTTCGCCGTGAAATTGTCCAGGGCCCCTGCGCCATTGAAGGCGAGCTTGACCGGCGGCAGGCCGGGAAGATTCGCGAGATGCGCAAATATCCCGCCAGCCGGCTCGGCAGAGTTCACGTTGAGCCTGAGCCGGTCGGTCGCGGGAATGTAAGCGAGCTGCGCTTTGAAATCGCCCGGCGCATCGAGCCGCTGCGCAGTTAGGGTGAGGTCGAGGCCTTCGGACGGCGGCCCGAGCGTCGCCCTGCCGGAAATGTTGAGGCGAGCCGCGACGCCTACGACCGGCTCTCCAAGCGAGAGCTCCTGCACGCCGAACTGCTTGACGAGCACCTTGACCGGCAATTCGGGGAGGATCGGCTGCGGCGCGCCAGTGTCTGGCGGCGGAGTTTCTGAGGGAAGCGGACGCCGCAAAAATTCCATGCGTCCGATGGTGAGCTGATCGACCTCGAGCCGGCGGCTGAACAAGGCGAGCCGGTTCCAGACGAGTCGAACCTTGTCGACCTTGAGCCAAGGCCCGTTGCGGTCCGAGAGGACGATGTCGCTGATCGACGCGTCGGAGGACAGCACGCCGTCCACCGCACCGATGGACACGCTCATTGATGGCGAAGACAAAGCCCGCGAGATCAAGTCAGCGAGCACCCCCTTATCGCTTTCTGCTGCCTGTGCGCTTGCGCAGAGGGCGAGCAAGGCGATCAGCGCCAGAGCTTTCAGGCGGGAAAAGAGCTGCGCCATCAGAAGGACTGCCCGATGCTGACATAGATCGCCACCGGCCCCGTGCCAGCGTGCCGCTCAAGAGGAAAGGCGACGTCGAGACGAATGGGGCCGACGGACGTATAGTACCGTAAGCCGAGACCCGCCGCCGCGAACAGAGGCTCGTTGAAAGTCGGGAAGTTCGAGGTGAAGGCGTTTCCGATGTCGAAAAATGGAACGACGCCGATCGTGTCGGTCACTTTCACGCGCAATTCCGCCGACGCGTCGAACACACTGCGCCCGCCAACGACCGCGCCCCACCATACCGTCGGGCCGAGCTCGTTATAGGCGTAGCCGCGCACTGAGCCGCCGCCGCCCGCATAAAAACGCCAGTTGGCTGGAATTGCGTCGAGTTGCGGGCCGCCCATCGCTCCGGCCGCGACCCGCCCGGCCAGGACGTAACGCGAGTCGGCGTCGATGGAATAATAGGCGGAGGCTCCCGCTTTCACCTGCACCAAGTCAAGGCTCGAGCCCAGGAAGGTGCCAAAGCCCACAGCGGAGGCGTTGAGGCGGACGCCGCGCGTCGGGTCAAGTTTGCTGTCCGTCGTGTCGAAATTGGCGGACACGGGAACGCCGACCAGCGTGTAGTTGACCGTTCCCAACGCGTCTGTGGCGTCGCCCTTTTGCGCTTCGAGGCCTGCCTGAACCCAAAAGTTCTGGTTGAAGCGGTGGCGAAGCGAGGCCGTCACGTCCGCGTCCTCGGCCTGGTAGCCGACAAAACCGGCGCCGCTCGTGCTCACCTTCTCCGCCAGGGCGTCGACCAGGAGATCGTTGGTCGTGCCCCACAAAGCCGGCTTGAGGAAACTTGCGGATACGCGCCCGCCGATATCGTTGGACGAGAAGTGCCGGAGACTTTGCGACGCGATAAACCATGGCGGCGCATAGAAGACGTCGGCCTGCAGACGTAGGCGCTCGGCGCCGCCGAACACGTTGCGGTCTTCCCAATAAACCTGGCCCTCGGGCCCGTTCGTCGTCGAATATTTCATCGACGCGCCGACCGCGTAGGGCAGACGATCCTCGACGTCGATCTGATAGGGCAGGCGGCCATAGGCGTCGAGCGCCGTCCCTTCGGTGATGCGCACGCCGCCGACCGCAGGAATTTCGCGGATGCTGTTCCGCGCGTCGGCGATCGCGGCCGGCGAGTAAGGGTCGCCCGGATGGATGTAGAGGAACGAGCGCACGATCGCGGGATCAAAAGTCTGAGGCCCATTTATCGTCGCTTCGCCGAACGGCGCGATGGGACCAGGGGCCACGGTCACGGTCAGATCCATAACGGCCTGCGCGTGATCGACGATCGGCGCGACGGACTGGATTTTGGCCAGCGGCCGCCCTTGTTTGCGGAAATAGTCGATGATGCGGGTCTCGGCAGCGCGGATCTCGCTCGCGACCGCCGGGTCTCCCGGCTTGAGCCCGACAATGCGCTGCGGCAACTCGGCTTCCTGGAATTCCACGCCGAGCGCGTCAAGAATGTGCACCGTGCGGAGCTTGAACAATGGGCCGGGCTCGACCTTGATGACGACCGGGGCGGGCGCGCGATTGCGATAGGCTTCAGCGGCGCGCGCGAAGGCTGCGATGTCGGTCGAACCAATAGCCAAGCTCGCGCCGTCGATCGAGATCGTCACCGCGGCGTTGTAATAACCCGCGCCCCATAGCGCGTCGATGACCGGCGCGAAGTCGCCTTGGGCGCGTCGCGCAAGGGCTTCACCGTCGGGAGGGGCGTCCTTCCGCAGACTGTAGAGCGACGAAGCGTCTTTCACGCTGTCTTTGAGCGCGGAGGCGTCGCCTGTGACCTGGACGGTAAAACTGTACGGAATAGCCGCCCGAGAAACCGCCGGTGGCGTGTCGTCCAATCCAAAGAGTCCAAAGAAATCAAAAGCCTCAGCAACGGTCCAGTCGCTGAACACGATCACGGTGGCGGCAAAGGCGGCAATCAGACGCAGGCTGACGTGATCAAGCCGTTTCGCGAAACGCTTGCCAGTCAACTCGAACGCCCTTCCCTGACTGACCAAGGGTTACCGGCAATGATTTTGAAGCACACAGCCTCCCGCGTCAAAACGATTGGGTTTACATGGCTCCGAGCGGCGACGCTTCACGCCGGAGCGAACCGAACGGACCTTATGATGTTGGTCGCAATTACAGTCCTTCGAAAGTAAACCCGCTGGCCGCACGTTTGCCGAAACTGTGGACGCCAAGCGGACGCTAAGGGTCCTCTCGCAAGGCGCAAATCTGAGCGAATGGTAAAAACAACGTTACGCGCTCGCCCGCGCGCCTATTCCTGCGACTGGCCGCCTGCGAAGCGAGCGACCATCAAGGATCCCAGTATGATCGCGCCATAGATCGCTTGAATCCAGAACGACGGCACCTGCGCAAGCGTCAAGAGGTTGCCGACGACGCCCAGGAGCAGCACTCCCGTCAGCGCCCCAAACATCGTCCCCTTGCCGCCATCCAGCGAAATGCCGCCGATCACCGCCGCCGCGAAGACGGTGAAGATGAGCCCATTGCCCTGATTGGCGCTGATCGCACCGACATAGCCGGTGATGGCAAGGCCGCCCAACGCGGCGAGCATTCCGGCCAGCACGTAGACGCCCCACGTAATTCGTTCGACACGGATGCCGGCGGCGCGGGCGGCTTCGGGATTGCCGCCGATCGCGTAAAGCGCGCGGCCCAGGCGATGGTACCGCAACATCACGCCGGCAACCACGAACGCGAGGGCCGCGAGCCACACCGCGAGCGGCAGGCCAAGGAAGGTGATGACCATCAGGCCGTAGAAGGCGGCAGGGAGGTCGAACAAGGTCCGCCCGTGCGTCGCGCCCACCAACATGCCACGCAGGATGATCAACATCGCGAGCGTCACGATGAAGGCGCTGAGCCTCAGCTTCACCACCATGAAGCCGTTGATGAAGCCGACCAGACCGCCGATGACCAACACCGTGAGAATACCGATCGCAGTCGGCCATTCGAATCCAAATCCGAAACCCTCCGCCGGCAGGACAACCATGGCGCCGATCGCCGGCGCAATCCCGTAGATCGACTCGAGTGACAGATCGAACTTGCCCGTGATGATGACGAGCGATTCCGCCAAGACGACGAGCGCCAGAGCCGCCGAGGAGGTTAGGATCGTGTTGATATTCCCCGACGTGAGGAAAACGGGGCTTATGATGGAGCCGATGACGAGCAGGACCGCTAGCGCGGGAAGAAGCGCCAGGTCGCGAAGCCGAGCCAAGGCAATGGCGCTGGTTCGCTGCGCGATGATGCTTCGCTGGGCGGCGGGCGCGGGGACCGAACTCTGAGTCAATTTAAATCCCCTCGACCGACGCGACGAGCTCGTTATCGCTCCAACCCGCTGCATGCTCTGCCACGACCTTGCCATGCCGCATCACGAGAACGCGGTCGCAGACCCGCAAATCTTCGAGCTCGCCACTCGCCACCAGGATCGCCCGCCCGTCGCGACGCGTGTTTTCAATGACGCGCAAAAGCGCTTCTTTCGATTTCACATCGACGCCAGCCGTCGGATCAATCAAAACGAGAACCGATGGGCGACTTGAAAGCGCTCGTCCCATCACGACTTTTTGCTGGTTGCCGCCGGAGAGGTCAGACACAAGTTGGTCAGGCCCTTGCGTGACGACGCCGAGCGTCTCAATCGCGTTCTTCGCCGACGAGGCGCGGCGTGCGGGCGCGATGAATCCGAGCAGCCCGAGCGCGTTCGCGATCGGCATCGTGACGTTATCTGCCACCGATTGCGTGAGAACGAGGCCCTGGCGGTGCCGGCTTTTCGGCACGCAGCCGACGCCGAGCGCAAGCGCAGAGGGAACGTCGCCTGCGCGCAAGGGGGCGCCATTGATCCGGATTGTCCCCGACTTGTATGGCCCCAGCCCAGCCACCGCCTCGGCAACGCCGAGGCGACCGCTGCTGGTCGCGCCGCAAAGCCCGATGACCTCGCTCGGCCGAATGGAAAAGCTCACTTCGTCGAAATCTTCGCCGCCGAGGCGGGTCACTTCAAGCGCAACAGGACCCTCGGTCGGCGCTTTTCGGTTGGCGGCGTCGGCGAAGCTGAAGCTCACTTGCTCCCCGGTCATCGCTTCGATGAGAGCGTCCTTTGGCAAGGTCGCCGCCGGCGCGGTCAGGATGTGCTTCGCATCACGAAGGACCGTCACGGTCTGACAGACTTCGTAGACCTCCTGAAGGTGGTGGGAGATGAATAGGAACGTCACCCCTTGCGCCTGCAGCCGGCGCATTTGCGCGAACAGGCGCTTGATCTCCTCCCCGTCCAGTTGAGCTGTCGGCTCATCGAGGATGATAAATCGGGCGCCATAGGAAAGGGCGCGGGCGATCTCGACCAATTGCCGGGCCTCGACCTTAAGATCGCCTGCGCGCGAGCGTTCGGAGACCGAGACATCCCACCGATCGAGCACCTCTCGGGCGTCTCGCCACAGCGTGCCCCAGTTGATGAAGCCGCGCCGAAGCGGCTGCCGGTTGATGAACAGATTTTCGGCAACCGTGAGGTCCGGAATGATGGTCGAATGCTGGTAGACGCACGCGACCTGCTGGCGCCATCCCTCGCGGTCGGCGATCGCCGGGGCCGGTTCGCCATGGAAGCGGATCTCGCCGCTGTCAGGCTCGCGAAGGCCGGTCAGGATTCCGACGAGCGTCGACTTCCCGGCGCCGTTGCGCCCGACCAGCGCGTGCGACTCGCCAGGAAGTACGCGCAGGCGCGCGTCGCTGAGCGCGACAGTCGCGCCATAGCGCTTCGAGACGCCGGTGGCTTCCACAATCGGAACGGCGTCAGTTTCGCCGAACCCGCCTTGTCCCGGCGTCTCGATCATCGAGGGACGCAATCAGCTATTTCGGGTTGTTCCCCCAAAACGCCTTGTCGTCGACATTGGCCTTGGTGACCAAAGGCGCCGAAAGCTGATCTTCGAGAACACCCGGGGCCACTTCGAGTATCGAGCTGTCGTGGTCTGTCGGCCCGGCCTTGAACGTCTTTCCCGCGATCGCATCCTTCAGATACATGATGCCGTATTTCGCATAGAGGTCCGCCGGCTGAGAGACAGTCGCGTCGGCCTCGCCCTTACGGATCGCGTCGAACTCCTGCGGAATGCCATCATTGCTCACAATGACGATGTGGCCTGCTTCGCCGGCCGGATGAAGCATGCCTTTACGCTTCAGCGTCTGCAAAGTCGGCGCGAGGAAAACACCGCCCGCGTGCATGTAGATCGCCTTGAGATCGGGCGTCGAGTTGAGAATGGTGTCGAGACCGGCCGCGGCATCTTCGCCGGACCACGCCTTGGTCGGTATCTCGAGCAGCTTCAGCTTGGGATAGTTCTTCTTGATGCAGTCGCGGAAGCCGTTGCCGCGATCACGGCCGTTGATCGACGCCTGGTCGCCCATGATCTGAACGACCGGGCCCTCCGCGACATGCTCGCCGATATACTGACAGGCCTTCTCTCCATAGGCGACATTATTGGCGCGTACGACAATGGCGACCGGACCGGATGTGGGCGCAACGTCGACCGCGACGACGGCCACCTTGGCGGCGTCCGCCGTCTTCAGAACCGTTCCGGCGGCCGAACTGTCGAAGGGCGAGAAGATGATGCCTTTGGCGCCGAGCGTGATCGAGTTCTTCACCCCGGTGATCTGCTTCGCCGTGTCAAACTCGGAGTTGAACGGTTGCAGCAGGTCGGCGCCCTGAGCCTTCGCTTCGTTCACGATATATTTGTTGTAGGCGGTCCAAAACGGCGACGTCAGCGTGGTCAGATCGACCGCAATTTTTGGCGCGTCGGCGGCAGAGGCGCTGACGGATAGCGCGCTGAGCGTCGCCGCCGTCAGCGCGGATAGAACAAGGGTGCGCTTCGTTTGCATGTTTTGCTTCCTCCCATTTTACGCTGTCTTCGTTAGGCGGCGGTCCGGGGACGGTCAAGCCATCGACGATGCGGGCGGAAGACGGCGGGTCGGCTGTGGATGATACGTACGAAACCTGGCGCGCGCGGGTTGCGGCGCGCCAGGATAGCTCACCCTCTCCGGGCCGGAGAGGGGAGGGTGAGGGGCGGTGTGCGGTGCTGGCCGGCTGTCGCGCAACCAGAGCAAAACCCGGGAGCAGCCTGGTCGAGGCGGCGGCACGCCGCCCGCAGGTCGGAAAAACCGACGATTGATTTTTAAATTGCTAAAGTCAGAAATTTTTGCTATTGTGTTCCGATGGATCGGACAGGGCGAGGTTGCAGCAGAGGGAGGCGTGCCGGCTTCAGTCCGGCCAGAAGCAAGAGCGGTGGGAAATTTTTTATTTGAATCGGCCGTAACCCATTGAAAAGTCCCGATTCGAAAAAATAAACGCTAGTAAACGCTAGCAAATTTACTAGCGTTTAGGCGCATTAACGAGCGTTTAGTCGCGTTTATGCGCCCTTCGCCGGGCGCTGCGTGAGGGTCATGATCCAAACCGTTCGGCCTTGAACGGGGCGGGATCGACGAACGGCGCTTCGCCGGTCATCAGGTCTGCGAGGAGACGGCCGGTGATGGGGCCAAGGGTCAACCCCAGATGGTGGTGGCCGAAATCGAGCCAGAGACCTGGTCTGCCCGGGAAGGGCCCGATGATCGGCCGCATATCCGGCAGGCAAGGGCGCCGGCCGAGCCAGGGCGCAGCGTCCTTCCGGGCCCCGATGGGGAACAGTTCCCGCGCGTAGGGCTCGATCCGCTCGAGATGCGCCGGCGAGGGCGCATCGTCGCGCCGGGCGAATTCCGCGCCCGTGGTCAATCTCAGGCCCCGCGCCATCGGGGTCACGAGGTAGCCGCGCTCGAGATCGAGCACCGGGCGCGTGAGGCCGGCGTTGCCTTTGGCCTCGTAATGCATGTGATAGCCACGCTTGACGAAGAACGGCAGGCGGAGGCCAAGGCGCCGCGCGAGTTCATCCGACCAGGGTCCGAGCGCAATGACAACGTCGCGGGCGGCAAGCCGGCCCGAGTCGGTCGTGACCATCCAGCCAGAGCTCGCAGGTTCCAGGCTGAGCGCGTCGCCACGCTCCATTCGGCCGCCGCGCTTAACGAACAGGGCAGCGTAGCTCTGTATGAGCGCGGCTGGGTCGGAGGTCGACAGCGGCTCGGCATAGTGGACGCCGCCGATCGCCTTCTCCCCGACATGCGGCTCGAGCGCGGTGAGCGCGGCGCGGTCGAGCGTGATCGGCTTGACGCCGAACGGCTTGAGCTCCTCGGCCTCGGCATGCGCCAGCTCCTGCCCACGCGCGCTGCGATAGGCTTTGATCCAGCCGCCGGCGCGCAAGAGCCCAGAGGCGCCCGCGTCCTGCGCCAGCTTCAGGTGCTCGTCCGCCGCAGCGAACAGGAGCGGGGCCATAACCTTGCCGGTCGCGGCCTTTCTCGGTTGCGTCGAGGCGCGAAAATAACGCCAGATCGCAGGGGCGATCGACGGCAGCGAACCATGGCGCATGTGGGCGCGCGGATCGCGGTTCGCGGCCGCTCGCGCGACCTCGCCGATCGCCCGCGGGAACAGATAAGGGAGGACGCCTTCCGTCTGGATGATGCCGCTGTTGCCGAAGCTCGTCTCCCCCGCTGCTTCAGGCAGACGGTCGACAAGCGCTACAACTCGGCCGCGCGCCTGAAGCGCGAGCGCCGCCGAGACGCCGACGATTCCGGCGCCAAGCACAATGACGTCGACCGAGTGCGAAGGCATGGGATGGCTGTTTTCCTGACCGGACGCGCGTCGCTTAACTACGGTGCGCCCTACTACGGTGCGCCCTGCTCGATTCTCGACTTCCGTTCCTATAGACCCCGACCCGAGGGAACAAACAGAAAGCGTCGTCGCCAATGATCCCGCGCTATTCCCGCCCCGAGATGACCGCCGTGTGGTCGCCCGAGACGCGCTTCCGCATCTGGTTCGAGATCGAAGCCTCCGCCTCAGAAGCGATGGCTGAGATCGGCGCAATCCCGAAAGCAGCCGCGAAGACGATCTGGGAGAAGGGTTCGAAGGCCAAGTTCGACGTGGCTCGAATCGACGAGATCGAGAGGGTGACGAAGCACGACGTCATCGCCTTCCTAACTCATCTCGCGGAGTTCATTGGGCCTGACACGCGTTTCGTCCATTTGGGGCTCACAAGCTCTGATGTGCTCGACACTTGCCTCGCCGTGCAGCTCAGGCGGGCAAGCGACATCCTTATCGCCGACGTTGACGCGCTGCTCGCGGCGCTCAAACGGCGCGCTTTTGAGCATAAGACGACCCCGACGATTGGCCGGTCGCATGGAATTCACGCCGAGCCCACCACCTTCGGCCTCAAGCTGGCTCTCGGGTACGCCGAATTCGGCCGAGCCCGCGCCCGGCTTGTCGCGGCGCGCGAGGAGATTTCGACCTGCGCAATTTCCGGCGCGGTCGGCACTTTCGCCAACATCGACCCGAGGGTCGAGATTTATGTGGCGGCGAAACTGGACCTGAAACCCGAGCCGATTTCGACGCAAGTGATCCCGCGCGATCGCCATGCCGCTTTCTTTGCCGCGCTGGGCGTCGTCGCGTCGTCAGTCGAGCGACTGGCGACCGAGATCCGGCATCTGCAGCGCACCGAAGTGATGGAAGCGGAGGAATTCTTCGCCGAAGGGCAGAAGGGCTCATCCGCGATGCCGCACAAGCGCAATCCGGTGCTGACGGAAAATCTCACGGGGCTAGCGCGCATGGTGCGCTCAGCGGTGACGCCGGCGCTCGAGGATGTGGCGCTGTGGCATGAGCGCGACATCTCGCATTCGTCGGTCGAACGCATGATTGGTCCCGACGCCACAATCACGCTCGATTTTGCGCTGGCGCGGCTCGCCGGCGTGATCGACAAGCTTGTGGTCTATCCGGAGGCCATGCAGAAAAACCTCGACCGCCTCGGCGGCCTCATCCATTCTCAGCGTGTTCTGCTGGCGTTGACTGAGAAGGGCGTGGCCCGCGACGACGCTTACGCCATCGTTCAGCGCAACGCGATGCGCGGCTGGCGCGGCGAAGGCGAGTTCTTGTCGCTGCTCAAAGCCGACAAGGACGTCGCCAAGGTCTTGAGCGCGCATCAGCTCGAGGGGCTGTTCGACCTTGGCTACCACCTGAAACACGTGGATACGATCTTCGAGCGTGTGTTCGGGCAATGAACGGTTGGCATGCGGCGCTTAGGGCTGACTGACAAGTTCGTCGACCGAATTCGAGGGGATACCCGAGACGCCAGCGCGGCCGTCAGTTCGTTTTATCAGCGCGGCCCTCAGGAGATTGCGCTGGACTCTTGTTCGGCCGGCGCCGATTGCGGGATGGAGCGCGCCTGACGAGAAGGCTGAATGCGGCTCAACCGCACTGCCGCCATGACGTCCGAATTGGCGCGCGCATCCTCGGCATAATCCTGGAGGCGCAGGAGCGAGAGAGGCGCGCGGCCCTTGGCCTCATTGGAGCTTAAGTCGTCGAACATGAGGAACTTGAGATCGGGGACGCCGCCCGCTTCTTTCACCCACAGGGCCGAGGCAATCTGTACGGCGTCGGTAAACGACATCATTCGCGGCTTTTCGTCTGCCCCACGCACGCCCGCAGGCCTCTGCCATTTTGCATCGCGGAGCCGCCCAACGCGCAGCATCGTATTCGGGTCGGGCGTCACCAGCGTCACAAGCGAGCGGATGTAGCGCGTGAACTCATGAACAGTGTTGAACCGTCCGGCAGCGAACATCGAAGGCCTGAGCTCAGCAAAGAGCATGCTGCTGACCCATACGCGACGCTTCAGAACGGCAGCCTGGGTCAAAATGTTATCGATGTGCTCTTCGGCTTCGCCCGACGCGCAGCACGCGTGGCGCAAAATGACGTTCGTATGGAGGAAATGATGACCGCAATCGGATTGACCCGAGCGCGCATCCGTTTGGAGAAGGGGGTGCATCTCAACTTCCACTATTCACTTGCTGTGGCGTGTTCGCGTCTGGGGCGAGTCAACAAGAGAAGCCTGCGGCAATTTTGTTAACAACGACCCACCGCCTGCCGTTTTTTGTCACGCCGACAGTCAGTTAGGCATGAATTGAGCATGCCGTAACGTGAGCAGCGTCACACTGCGAATTGGTCGCACGGCTTCGCAAAGGCCGAAGAAGCCGTCATCAATAAGCGGGTCTTGCGAAGGCTCGATGAAGCTCGAACCAGCAATGACGACCTGAGACTTAAGCGCGTAGGCAGCGCCTATCCCGAATGGGCCTCGGCCTCACGTTGTCGGTTCCGCGCCGCACGATAGCCGGCCGAACGCGCGTCGGCCTCGCACATATATCCGCCCTTGAGTGTATGCCCATAGTAGCGGGTTCCCGAGTAGTGGTAGATGCGCGTCGGCATGTTGACCCACACGACGATGTCCGACGGGCAGCGGGCGCGCGCCGCGAGCTCCGTTGTGTATTGGCCCGCCTGCAGGGCGGAGGGCGCGCCGGCATTCGATGCGGGTGCGGAAGAGGGCGCCGACTGTTTCCACCACGGGAACAGAGATCCTGACTGGGAGGCAGGAGCGGGCGCTGGGGCAGGGGCCGGCGCGGGAGTGAAACCTCCCGAGGACAAAGCGGTGGAGGTTTGGCGCGCGCGACATTGCGACAGAAACTGCGGCCACGTCTGGCCGGCGGTCGTTCCTGCGGCCTTGGCGTCTTTCCATTGGCCCGCGCACATCTTCATAACGCTTTGGCCGGTCGACGAAGCGCCGACATTTGAGGCCGCGGTTGGCGCCGACGGCTGCGACCAAGGGAATAGGGAGCCTGACTGAGGGGCAGGCGCGGGAGCGACCGTCGATGAAGACGGCGCGGGGGCTGCCCCCTGGCGCGTACGGCACTGAGCAAGAAACTGTGGCCAGCTTTGGCCCTGGGTCGTTCCCGCCGCCTCGGCCTGCTTCCATTCGGTTGCGCACGTTCTCATGACGCTTTGCGCATTCGCCGCATTTACACCCGCAATGGAAAATCCAAAGACGATCGCCGCCGCCGTCAACCACGAAACGAACGAATTGCGCATTTCAGTCCCCATCGGAGCCCCAGGGTAGGGCGCGGTATCAGCTTATCGCGAGCGGGACCGCTCCGCCAAGCCTATCTACCCTGTCTTTTCGTCCTTCCTTTGCCTGCCGGCAGCCAGCGGGGACCATTTGTCTCTGTCGATCACGCACTGGCAGCTTGCTTGAGGCGATCACGGGGAACGGGCGCAGATTCACGTTCGGGTGTGCCGCGCGGCGCGGCGCGCAAATATTGCACTGGCCACGGCGCGATCTGCTCAAGCTCCTGCGCCGCGTGCATCGGCCAGTAGGGATCGCGCAGCATCTCGCGCGCTAGCAGCACCAAATCAGCCTGATCGTTGCGGATGATCTGGTCGGCCTGAGCCGATGCGGTGATCATGCCGATCGCGGCGGTGGCGATATCGGCCTCGCGCCGAATCCGCTCTGCGAAAGGCGTTTGATATCCGGGTCCGATCGGGATCTCCGCTTTCTCGAGATTGCCTCCCGAGGAGCAATCGATCAGATCGACGCCCAGCGCGAGCAGAAGACGGGCGAGTTCGACCGATTGGTCGATGTCCCATCCGCCTTCCACCCAATCGGTCGCCGAAATTCGTACGAATAGCGGGCGGCGCTCGGGCAGCACATCTCGCACCGCTTCCACGCATTCCCGAAGAAATCGCGTCCGATTTTCGAACGAACCGCCGTAGGCGTCGACGCGACGATTGCTGAACGGCGACAGGAATTCGTGGATCAAATAGCCGTGCGCTGCGTGAATTTCGATCACGTCGAAACCTGCGGCAACCGCGCGTTCGGCCGCCACCGCGAACGCCCCCTGCAAGGACTTGATCTGGTCGATCGTCAGCTCGTCGGGCTTGGCATAGGTGTCGCTGAACGCGATGGCGCTCGGGGCGACCGGACGCCATCCGCCGGCGCTTTCCGAAATGGCGCCTTGTCCCGCCCCAGGCCGATAGGTGCTTCCCTTTCGACCCGCATGCGCGAGCTGGATACCGGCGCGTGCGCCCTGATTTTCCATAAAGCGCGCAATCCGCTCGAGGGGCTCGAAATGCTTTTCGCTCCAGACGCCAAGATCCTGCGGCGAAATGCGGCCCTCGGGTGTTACCGCGGCCGCCTCCGTGAATACCAAGCCAGCGCCGCCGACTGCCCGGGAGGCGAGATGCGCGAAATGCCAATCATTCGCGTAGCCGTCGACGGATGAATACTGACACATTGGCGAAACGACGATCCGGTTGGCTAAGTTGACGTCGCGCATGCGAAGTTTGCTGAACAGATGCGGCATGGATCAATGGTCTCGATCGAAGATGGACGGGAGAGCGACGGTTGGTTGGGGCGGGTGGGCAGTCATAATGACCGACGCGCTCATGAACCATATCCTGCGGCAGAGCGCGGTCAAGCCGAGCACACGCAGCGACCCGATTGCACAAGGCCGCAAGCATGCCGAAGCATCTCGAAGCGATGGGGTCTAGCGCCTACTGGTAGCCGAGCCGATGCGGAAGCCAGAGCGTCAGACCCGGGACGAATGCGATCACTAGGAGGCACAGCAGCAGCAAGCCAAGATAGCCGAGCATCGGCCGCACTGTCGTCTCGATCGGCACGCCGCCAATCAGACATGCGCCGTAGAGCCCAAGCCCGAGGGGCGGGGCGAACAACCCGATACCCATCGCAATCACGAGAACGACGCCAAAGTGCAGTTCGTTGATGCCAATCTGGCCCGCTATCGGTATCAGCAGAGGACCGAAGATGATGAGCGCCGCGGCGCCCTCTAGAATCGAGCCCATGACGATTAAGATCAGTATGGACAGAAGCAGAAACAGCCAGGAGCCGGCGTTCTGCGACAGCACAACCATTTCTTCTGCCAGGGCATGGGGGACCTGTTGGAGTGTCAGCACGAAGGCCAGCGCCTGGGCGGCTGCAACAATGAACAGCACAAGCCCTGAACGGGTCGCAGCATTGATGAAACTTCGCGCCGCAGCTCGGGGGCCCAGCTCGCGGAAAGCCGCTCCGCCTATTACCAGGGCGTAGAGCGCAGCAAAGGCTGAGATCTCAGTCGCGGTGGCGACGCCGAACCTGAAACCGGCAAAGATGATGACCAAAAGCCCAAGTGTGACGATCGCGCCGCGCCATAGTTGCGATAGCGGCGCCGTCGAAAGCCGAGCCTCGGCAGGCAAACGAGCATCGCCGCCGAGCAGGATTACGGCCCATATCAGGGCGAGCGCCATCAGGGCCGCCGGCAAAAGTCCCGCCATGAATAGTCCGCCGATCGAGAGATTGGCGACGAAGCCGAGAATGATCAGATTGATGCACGGCGGGATGGTCTCCGCCATCACCGCGGAAGCCGCCAGCAGCGCCACTGCGCCCCCGGGGTTTTGGCGCGAGCGACGAGCCGCAGGGATTAGGACCGAGCCGACCGCCGCGACATCGGCCATCTTCGAGCCAGAAATGCCCGAAAAGATCACCATCGACAGCACCATCACCACGTTTAACCCGCCACGCGCACGTCCGACCAGGCGTTCGAGTAGCGTGATCAGACGGACGGACATGCCGTTCGCCTCCATAAGGTAGCCGACCAGGATGAAGAACGGGATCGCGAGCAGCACGAAATTATCGATGCCGCGCGCCATTTGTTGAGCGAAGATGAGGCCGGGCAGGGCGCCGTCGATCCAGATGTAAATGAGCGCGGTGAAAGCCAGCGCGAACCCAATTGGCACTCCGCCCGTGAGACACCCGACGAAGCCCAAGAGCATAGGCAGGCCTGCACGCGCTCCGCCCGCTCCGATGAAACGCCAACCGTACGCTGCGCCAGCCAACGCCAGAGCAAGGATGACGGCGACGGCGATGTCGGACAATTTTCGGCGGCAGAACAGGGCAAGCGCGAATATCGTCATGCAGAGCGCGCCTACGCCCATCGGATAAAACGTTAATTCCAGCGGCAGGCCGGACCCGGTCGTTTGCCCGGTTGTGAATTGTCCCAGGGCAATTGCGTACCACGCTACCGATCCTGCAGTTGCTAGGACAACGAGCGCCGCAACAGCGTCGACCCGCCTGCGAGCTTGTAAACCTAGCTTTTCCACGAAGAAGGCGACGCTGGCGTTCTCGTTGCGCGCGAGTGCGCCCGCCGCGCCAAAGAAGCTCATCGCCACCATGAGTCCGCGTGCGACATCATCCGCCCAGTCGATCGGCGCAGCCAGCACGTAGCGGTAGAATACCGAGAGCGACACGACGATAAGGTCCGCCGCCAGCAGTAAAGCCGCGACCGCGTCCACGAGCGTTAGCAGCAAGGTAAGTGAGCCGTACGCCGAGCGTCGGAAGCTGGCCCGGACTTCTCTTGAGTCCACGGCTTGCGTCACGGGCCCCGGCTTGAGACTTGACATTTCGTCATCGACCCCAGGCGCGCCACGATCGCCAAAAGCGCGCGCGTGAAGTCATGCCTTGACGTTGCGCACAATATCGATGATCGGCTTTGCCTCCGGATGCGCCTTGATGAAGGCGTCGCTCTGCGGCAGTGTCAGCTTGCGGAACGGCTCGCGATCGCAGGCGATGATTTCGACGCCCTTTTGCTTCAGCGTCTCAATTGCCTCCTTTTCCGCCTCGAGCCCGCGGGCTCTGGTGTCCACCGCTGCTTCCGCCGCCGCCGTCAGAAACTGGTCGCGCAGCGGGGTGTCCATTCGATTCAGGGTGAGGCTGCTGCAGAATACGCCGAGCGCGGAGAAATTGTGCTGGGTCAACGAATAGAATTTTGCAGCTTCGTAAAATTTGCTTGCCACGATCGTAGGCGGATCATGTTCAAGCCCGTCCAGAACGCCTGCCTGAAGCGCCGTGTAGATCTCGCCGAACGCCATCGGGGTGGCGGCCGCGCCCATGAGTTTCAGGCACTCCGTGATGATCTTATTCGGCAGGGTTCGAATCCGTTTGCCGGCTAAATCCGCCGGCGCGTTGACCCGCGATTTGCACATGACACTCCGCGAACCGAAATTGTAGGCCCAGCCGATGATCTGAACGTTGGCGCCGGTTTTCAGCGCTTGTTCCAGTGGCTTGGCCGCGCCCGCGTCAAGCGCCTTAGTCTGCTGCGGAAAGCTTTCGAAGAGATAGCCGAGGTCGAGCAGACCGATCAGCGGCACAACATTTGCCCAGATCGACGTGCCCGTGACCATGAGATCGATCACGCCAAGGCTGACGGAATTGACGACATCGATCTCTTGTCCAAGCTGATTGTCGGGGAAAAATTGCACGTCGATGCGATCCGCGAGTCCGTGTGTCGCGAGGCGTTTGACAAGATTATCGTAATAGACGCGGCCGTTGGCGAACTTCGGATTGTTCGGCAACGAGGACGACAAGCGCAGCGTCATCGGCGCAGCGTGCGCGGCGCGCACAATGGCCGGGGCGGCCGCGATGCCGACAAGCAAGGATCGACGATTGACGCGATAGGCCTTCATGGCGAACTCCTCCCGCCCGCGCCTCACCGGCGTCGTCCTGGCGCCGACGTTAGTCCGATCAACCGATAACCCGCAAGGTGAGCAACCCTATTGTCTCCCAGATCAGCCAGCAGCGATAGCCGCGCCTGTTTGCGCGTCGAAGAAATGCAGCGGGCCTTCAAACGTCAGCCCGATGCGATCCCCCGGGCGTGCGTTCAGGCGCTCGCGGAAGACGCAAGTCATGTCCTGCCCGGCAAACTTGGCGATTACCTGCGTCTCATAACCCGTTGGCTCAATGACGATGATCTGCGCGGACATCGCCCGCGGCCCGCCAAGGCTTACGTGCTCCGGTCGAACGCCCATGATGATCTCCGAACCGGGACCAACGCGTGGCGCGGCGCTGTAAAGTGGGATCTGGACTCCTGAAGCGGTGAAGAGCGTAGGCGGCTCGCCGCCTTCGACACGCCCCGCGATAAAGTTCATTGCCGGTGAGCCGATAAAGCCGGCCACGAAGGCATTGGCGGGCCGGTCATAAAGTTCGAGCGGCGAGCCGACCTGCTCGACTACGCCGTCGTGCATGACCACGATCTTATCGGCCATGGTCATCGCCTCGATTTGGTCGTGGGTAACGTAAAGAGTCGTTGACGCCAGCCGTTGCTGCAGCGATTTGATCTCGGCGCGCATCTGGACCCGCAGCTTCGCGTCCAGATTGGACAGAGGCTCGTCGAACAGAAACACCGCCGGATCACGCACGATCGCCCGTCCCATCGCGACCCGCTGTCGCTGGCCGCCCGACAACTGGCGCGGATAGCGCTCGAGCAAGGGCTTGAGGCCGAGGATATCGGCCGCTTTGCCGACTTTCTCGGCGACCTCGTCCTTCGGCCGTCGCGCGAGCTCGAGCGAGAAGCTCATATTCTTCGCGACCGTCATTTGCGGATAAAGGGCATAGTTCTGGAACACCATCGCGATGTCGCGCTCTTTCGGCGGCACATCGTTGACGAGGCGCCCATCAATGCGAAGCTCGCCGCTCGTGACCGATTCGAGCCCTGCGACCATCCGCAGCAGCGTCGACTTGCCGCAGCCCGAAGGCCCTACAAGGATAACGAACTCGCCGTCGTCAACGCTAATCGAAACGCCGTGAAGCACTTCAAAACGGCCAAAGCTCTTGCGCACATTGGAAACTTCGACTGAAGCCATAGGCGTCCATTCTGTTTCGCTAGGCGCGACCGCGCCGCCCAATGCAAATTCAGCGAACGGCCGTTGGCGCGCTGAACGACGTAGACTTAGAGTCGATCATCCCCCGCGGCGCGATAAGCGACATAGGCAGCCGATTGTAAGAGCCTCGTGGGACAGAAAAGGCGCGCCGTTCACGTCGACGAAAACATGCGTCCGCGGGCGCTGCCGTCTCTTCATTGGGATTGCGGATGCAAAATCAACTTCTGGATCCGCCAATTCAGCAGCTCGGCGACATAAAGCTCGTTTTCTGACGGGCATGCGATCTCGTGAATCCATCCGAACTGCTTGAGCTTCTTGCCTGTTTCGCCAAGCACGCCGAGCACTTTTCCATCGAGCGTCATCTTGTAGATGCGGCCTGGAAACGCGTCGGCGCTATAGAGCACCTGATTGGGCGGCGGAGTGATGCAAAGCGCCCAGGGCGCGCCAGGCGCCATGGTCAGCGCGGCGCCGTAGCTTGCCAGACTGCCGTCCGGCGAGCCGGGCTTCGGTCCGATGGCTGCGCGGGCCCTCGCGTAGTCGAACGGGACTCCGATCTGCATGATTCGAATCAGGTTTCCGTCGCCGTCGAAGACCTGAACGCGTCCATTGCCGCGGTCCGCAACATAGAGGTGGCCCTCGGCGTCGGCTTGAATCGAATGCAAAACCCGGAATTGTCCAGGCCCCGTCCCGAACTCGCCCCACGACTTAACCCAACTTCCGTCCGCGTCGTACTTGGCGACGCGGGAATTGATGTAACCGTCGCTGATATAAGTGTTTCCGGCAGGGTCCCAGGTCACGTCCGTGACCTGCCTGAATGTCCCGTCGACGGGTGGCGCGGGCGGGCTTGGATGCGCCCACGGCCCGTCGGCCTCGTCTGAGGCTTCCTTCTTGCGGCCGAACACCATCATGACCCGGCCGTCGGGATTGAACTTGATCACCATGTCCGAGCCCTTGTCGACGGCCCAGATGTTGTCCTCCGTGTCGATGCGGACGGCGTGGGCGAAGGACCAGGCGTAGAGATTACGCCCGATCTCGCGCACGAATTTCCCGTCGGCGTCGAACTCCAGCAGTTGCGCCGCCGCGGCGCCGTAGGCCGGCCCACTCGTCCCGCTGCGGGAGAACACGAACACGTGGCCTTTCGAATTGACCGCGACCCCCGCCGCTTCACCGAGATAGAGGTCGGGTGGAAGCTTGAGAAAGTCCGGAACCGAGTCGAACGGAATGGTCGGCGCTGTCTG
>Ga0210406_10001310_pt1 | contig 30905 bp, 35 predicted proteins | sample IncBWC30MmetaG_FD_155454 | JGI IMG/M metagenome (GOLD analysis project Ga0210406, IMG submission 155454) | Forest soil microbial communities from Barre Woods Harvard Forest LTER site, Petersham, Massachusetts, United States - Inc-BW-C-30-M | ecosystem: Environmental > Terrestrial > Soil >... | reverse complement strand
CGGAAAGAACTTGCTCATTTGCGCCCCAATACCAGCTTCGGTTTGTTGTCAGGTTCCTGCTTCTGACGCTTTACAAAGCGATCATCCGATTGCGATGGATCCATTGTCTCCGGGCTGGAGATCATATCCTCGTCACCTTCATGAGGGGATGGAATATACGGATCTGGTCGCTCCGTACCATCTGGAGACCAGTTGGCAGTGTTGGAGTTGGTATCGTCCACTCCTGGAACACGACCAAAGCCGACAGCCATAATGATTCGCTTTAGCTCTGGACCTAAATAGCCCAACTTGTCGTCGACGGCGCTCTCGTTCGCTGCCTTTTGATCTTGAGATCCAGAAACATCGAAGATAGTGCCGAGCATATGGACTGGAAGCTCCACTCCCTCAAACCCTCCGACCGAAAGATAGGCGATCGGTCGTTTCGTTGAGAGGTCAACAATCTTGCCCTTTGCTCCCTCTTTGACATTGAGGGAGCGCCCCATGGTCCAAGCAAGCGAACAGCCCTTCTTGAATTGAATCTCCGTCCCTCGACGGATCGCCTTGTCCCCGAGCTTCCACCCCACCACCGGACGACCGCGGGTAGCTGCCCTGATCCGCTTGAGTTTCTCTGCGCCTTTGGGCTCAGCAGCCACCTCTTCTGGCGGGGCCTCCTGTTCGGCACCAGCAAATCCACGGACGTAGATAGGGGTGTAGTAGTCCTCGATGCCTTCTTTCTTCTGAAGCTTGGATTCGCCGATAACGGCGCCATCAGGCATGCGATAGAAGACTCGAACAGGAACCATTGCTCGCTTTCCGATGTCCAACGCTTCCTCGCGGAGACGACGATCAATGCCATTGGCGGTAATGACATTGATCGCGCCATCGTTGGCAACGGTAGCCTCAGCAACGCCACGCAGACGAGCAATCTTCTGCGCAACGAAGTCGAGGATCGCGAAGTTCATGATCGAGTCGTGCGGCATTAGCGCTTGCTCGAAATTGATGGATAGCCCTTCTTGGCGTCGATCGTCGTGGCGCTACTGCGGCTCTTTTTGTTGAGCTGCATCAGCTCCTTGACCTTCGTCCGAGCATGAGCCGTCGAGACCTTGGAGCACTGATTCGCCTTCTTTTGATTGGCTGCTCCCGTCGAGCCGTGGTCGAGCTGCTTGTTCAGCGTCTCAAGCAGTCCAACTATCCTCTTGGTGTCCACATGGACCCCCTTCAGCGCTTCGCGCCGGTCGCCTGAACCTTATTCGATTCATCACGACCAGTGGTGAGCTTGGCATAGAGGCGATCGAGACGGCTCTTTGCGGCCTTCATCCGCTTCGAGTCATGCTCCGATGGCTTCTTCTGTGCCTCGGCAATTTGCCGCTTCGCTGGATCAAGAGATTCCAGCTTTGCCTTCACTGTGCCGAGAATGCCATTGATGTGTTGGATATCCATGGGCTTCCGCCTTCCTTTTGTCTCGGTCCTAGGCTCCGCGCTCGCCCTTGGCGATACGCCCAGTCACTGCTCCACCCTGTCCCGACCGCCATTTGTGATACTGCTTGTTGTACGCTTGTCGGTAGCCGTACTTGATCTTGACTTTCTTGACTTTTCCAGCGGGGCAGTCGTCGGATGCGCCTGTTCCAGTGCAGCGGCAACCATCCTTGTAGATATCGCCACAGCTGCACTTCCAGCACTTCACCTGATCGTGATAGACCTTGCCCCTCACCTCTGGATGACCAGGCGGGCTTCCAGGTCCCTTGCCCAGGTTCGGACTATTACGGAAGGGATTATGTGTCGTATGGCCACCAGAGCCTCCTGGTGCTCCACCACCGCCTCCGCCACCACCACCGTCGCCTCCGCCACCGGCTGCACGTCCATGACCCTTGGGCGTAGGAGGCTGTCCTCCGCCTTTGTCATCTCCGTGCTTCATGATCTGCTTCAGCATCTTGAGAGCCTGCTGAAGTTCGCCACTCTTAGAAGATTTAGACGCTTCGCGCTTCTGAGCACGCTGATTCTTGCGTTTCTCGGCATGCTGCGACAGCGCCGCCTGCATCTTCTCGCGACCACGAAAGTCCTGCCGACCCGGTGGCATCGGTCTGGGCTTTGCCTCATTCAGCGAGATTACGATCTCGCCTTGAATGTTCTCTACGGCCAGTGGCTTTCCGCCAAATGAAACCCCGAAGATAGACTTCATGTCCCCGAGTAGCGACTTGCTTTCCATCATCAGGCTCCCTGGTCCTTGAATCCAAGCGGCGGTAAATCGAGGGACGTACTCGGGATCTCGACATCCTCAACCCGATACACGTCTTTGACCATGGCCTCGAATTCAGGATGCTTTCTCAGCAGCCATGAGATGTCACCGTTCGGTCCTTGGTTCACGAAAAGAAAGTTCCGATCCCCTTTCTCTTCCACGCGAACCGTTCCGAGATAATGACCTGTCCTGGCCTTTAAGACATTCATTCGCGCATCTTGTGACTTCGTTGGCGCAAATCGCTTGAGAGCAGCCTCGACAGTTAACGTCTCAGCATCACCGCGGACCACGAACCGACCACGCATCAATAGGCAACGACGAACCGTGATCGTTCTTGAACGAGGTTCCTTCGTCAAAATCGTTGATTCAGCCTGCATCACTTGGGGTATCCCCCAGCTCCGTAGCTCGTCGGAGGTCCGCCAGTACCAGACGGATATGGACCAATCTGACCACCTAGGATGACATCGATCGCAGCCTTCGCCCGACGTACAGCCTCATAGGCGTCATCCGCCTTGCCAATATCAGCTGCCTTTTGAGCATCGTTGAGCGCGTCCATCGCTTCCCGGGCCTTGTTGCGAAGCGGTGTAAGGTCCGCTTGGCCACCAAGATACGAGACCGGCGTGGCCGGCATCCCATCAAGCTCTTGGAGCCACTGGAAAGGTTCCGCCGAAAGACGCTTATATTCCTCGAATATCCGGTTCTTCGGCTTGGCCACTGGGACTCCCTGAGTGTGAGAGAGACTATGGGACGAGGCCGATTTACCAGCCCCGTCCCATAATGACCTTACTCGGCGTTGATCGCCTTGCCGAACGTCTCGCGATCGGTACCACCGAGCGCGGAGTAAGACACAGTGATCTGGCCAGCCTGGATCATCTGCTGGAGAATGTCCTTGACCTTGGGTCCACCGAAACCGGGAGTCAGAGCCGATTTCTCCAGGTCATCGACAGAGACCACCGCTGTGGCGCTTGCGGATACTGCGATGGTCATCCATGAAAAGGGGCCAGGCAGCGTCAGAAACGGCGGCAGCGGATAGACTCCGAGTGCCTGGGCGACGCTCTCCGGTTCGATTGGAAGCGTGCTGGTGTTCGTGATCGTTGCGGTGAGCATATCGTTCCTCCAATTATGCGTTTCGATCGAGTCACCGGCGAACATATCGCCGTCACAAAGAATCTGCAAGTAAACGAACGGTCTTATATCGACTAGGCGAGACCACCTACCGCGATTGTCACTTCCGCATCGAGCGTGCCAGAATTCGTGATGTAGATGGATGTAATCGCATCGGTGGTCGTCAGGAAGATCCCGTCTAGAGCCCCGACGCCAAGCGGGCGAAGGATCCATGGCTCCCCAGCCGTTGAGTTCTTTTTGAACGAGATCTGCTGCGTGGTCTTGATCGCGAGCAACCGGCCATTGCTAAGACCCAGAAGGGGTACAGCTACATCGGTTGATCCGGCAGTAATCTTTCGCCGGAACGTCCCACCATCATCGAGCTGATCATTGGTTCCAACCCATGGTGGGGTCATCCCCAATTCCTTCTGTTCTAGAGTGGTCTCCGACAACGAGAGATCGATATTGAAGTTGACTCTGATCGACATTTCCTTTAACCCCTTGATATCTCTTGCTGGAGGTAGCCAGCCCGTTTTATTGAGAGAACCCTTTCACCCCGTAAGAACTGATTCCGCGTGATGTGCTGAATGCGGCTCACTTATGCGCATAAACAGCTGTGATGATGGCAACAGCAGCTCCTACAATTGCCGTGATCACTGCGATCCAGACCTGCATCTTTTGCCTGTTGCTCTCACGCATATCCTTGCGATCTTCGATGATGAAAGTCTGGCTGGTATCGTTCAGCTTGTCGATCTTGTCATCCGCCTTCTCGGCGGCCTTCTTGAGTTCCCGGACATCATTTTCAAGAATCGAAAATCGGGTCATCAGCGACATTGAAGGATCGTCGGTCCTCAGCATTGTCGTGAGGGTTTGAACCTTTTCCTTGAGCGCACGCTGATCTGCGCCGAAGGTCGCAAGTGCGACCGAATTTTCGCGTAACTCGCGCAACAAAGCAGACAGCAACGCCTCGCGTCCGTTTGGAGACGCGTCCTGATCGTCAGTCCTGTCTTTTTCCGATCCCATTCAGCTGAGAGTCTAGCAGACGAAGATCATCAGCTGTCTTTTTACACTCCGACCTGAGAGTTGTAATTTGTTCTAGTAATCGGCGGCCCAAGATGTCTATCTCGAATGTCACTTCTTGCACATCAGCGCCATCGTCGTAGTCACGAGCGGATTGATCAGAGATATAAAATCTTGCTGTTCTTTCGCTTAGAACCACAACATCCATCCTCCACCACATGAGCGTGCTGCGCTCTGATCATACCGACTACAACATCTCTTCTTTTTGGTTTAACAGACATTGAACGCCATAAGCAAACCCAGATGACCAGTACGAAATTGGTAGCAAATATAAACATACACAAAATCATATACTTATACGGATGTCGTAATCTACTGATCTCTGGTTCGTATAAGACGAAGAGAGGTTAACGAACATGTCCAATCAGAACGGGATTTTCGCCACGATACTAGGCTGCCTACTGTCCTTGCTCTTTGGTGGTTGCATTCACTACCCGTCGCACGGCTACGTCATCGTCGACGTGGCACCTGAAGTCACCGCGATGATCGCCCTGGATGACCAGGGTCAGCCGACCATCCGAATCGCCGACTATGTTGGCAAAGGGATCCACTACTGGGACGTAGTGGGGTGCCAGTTCGTGCTCCCGCAGGAAGCCCCGAACGCGCTCGGCCAGCACCTCCAGATCGTCGAAGCGTCAACGATAGAAGCAGACATAGTTGCCGGCGGCGACGCCGTGGCCTGGTACGATTCAACTGACGGCAAGATCAAGCTGAACGCGGCGAATCTGCCAGAAGCCTTCCCGGGCTACTGGGCGGATACCTGGGCACATGAGATCGGCCACGCGCTGGGTCTAGGCCACTTAGATGGATCAGCGATCATGAATCCTTACTTCATCGACGATCACTTAGAATCCGCCGATATCATAGCTTTTGAAAACATGACTCACTAGAGCGCGGGAAGGCTTAACCTGCGATTGAAGGATATCTTCAATCCTCCAATTATGAGAGTCGACGCAGACGCAGCCGCGCCAGCAAACATCTCGAAAACCATATTAAGAGGGAATACTAGCGGAATGTTGCTCGATGAAGCGACTTGAACCTCGTTCAAGAACACAAGTCCTATCTTTCCCAACGGACTAGAAGCTCCGTGAGCCTCTATTCTCACTCTTAGCGAACTAGCATCTGTTGCCCCCGGGTCGACTGCAACACCGCTGTCGATCGTCGTTGTTGTTGCTGATTGAATAAAATCCACCTGCCAGTTCGCGCTACCAGACTGCGCACGAATATGAATTGCGTTCGTTGAAGACGATTGCGGATCATTATTGCTATCCAGACCAGCGTATGCCGTGTATGTCCCATTCGCACTCAATCCAAGATCGAATTCAATCACGATCGAAGTAGTAGTCCCAATTCTTACCAACGGACCAGCCGAATACAAAGATGCCTTGCTTCCGTTGGTGGCTGACGTTTCAATTCCTACTGCGGGTGCCGCATAGTTTGAAGACGGTCCGCCAGCCGATGGGAGAATGGTTCCGCCAGAGGCAATTAGAGCAGACCAACGCGGAAGGGTAGCGATTGGAGTGGCTGACGCAACAATCGCTACCGCAGGGGTCACCCAGTTTTCGACCAGATCAAAGGTACGGCCCATACGATAACCGTTATGATCGATGAGCCCACGAATATTGCCTGCTGCATCTTCCCAGGTCTGTTGTGGTTTCGTGTTGCTGACTGTCCCATGGACGATTATGCCAATTCCAGTCACTCCACCAGTGAATTCCCCGCCAATTCCACTTCCGTTTCCGACTGCAAGAATCGATGTCTGATTTGCAGTATTACCTGTCGCAAGTGTTACCTGATTATTGGTCCAGCTTGACCACGTACCTGGAGGATCGTTAGTTCCAGCTGGCTCGCTAAACAGATCTATGGCATTCGCCGTATAGCGCATTAAGGATGCAGCACCAGCCACATCCTTCGTCCATACAACGCCATTACGATAAGCATTCTGAGTCCAATAAAGGGCTCCAGCGCTATCTGTATAGAGACGAGAGTTGCCAGTGCCATCCGTCCCAGGAGAATGCAACAGAAGCGAATAGTCCAGAACAGAGTGCGGCATATAGATCATAGGCGCCTGATCAAACGGCGCTTCTGTGATCATGCGAACGACGTCGATTACACCTGCACGCTCGTCAAACCTATAATAGGACGTAGGATCAAGAATCTGAAGATACGCTTGGAAGTTGTCGAGCTGTAGAACTGTACCCGCCGTCGGGAAGACACAGCTACTGAAGAAGAAACCAACTCGAATCAAAGTGACAGTATTCGCAGGAGCAGTGAATGTCGCGTCCACCAGTCTGTAAACACCGTCGATCGTATTCGTGTTACTTACGAACGTCGAATAGACCTCGGTCAGCACAGCTCCAAACTGATCGCCCCAGTCAACATAGACAAAGATATTTCCGCTCGTTGGCACTTGCAGTAACTTCATGTACAGGCGATAACGCAGAACCTGCCCGGCCGTTGCCGGTACATTCTGATCCTGATATATGGTGCCGTTGACCGTGGCGGGGCTCGCTGTGGTCACCAGCTCCAAATCTTTGAAGCCACCGCTCGGAGCTGGATTCGTGTTCAGCTGGAGATGAGCGCTCCCGCCGCCAAAACCACTTGTATACGTCCAGAACGGTAACTGCTGTGGCGCAAGAGCAACGCCTCCAGGGCCACGCTCAAAGCCACCGTTTCTAATCAACGGGTCCCACGGAACAGCTTCCAATGGTCGATTCAGGAATGCTGAACTACGAGTAGCGTACGTGATATTAGCAGCTGGGATTGTGCCGCTTGCTGGCACCGTCACCTGGCCAAGAACGATGATGCTACCAGCTGGAGCCGCATTGTACTGAGCCTGCGTATAGGCATTCAGTGTCGCAGTGGAGTCCACGCCGATGCTGTATGTAGCCTCGATTCCGATGTAGATGGTTTGGCTTGTGAACGCAGCCAAGCTCACATCGAAGTCTCCTGACATGTGCACAGTCAGTGAGTAACGAGGGGCTGCTTGCGTCTCGTACACCGCCACATGGTCATCCGTGGTCGCGTCGGACTCAATCGTGATACTAAGGACAGTCGCGCTTGGAGTGATCGCGAACCCGCGGTAGATACCGGCAGCAATCGCCGTCATCTTCTGGTTGAGACCCTCGGAGACGTAGGTCTCGCGCCACCGCATCCTTAGGTTGTTCGTAATCGTGCTCAGCAGCGTACCAGCCATGATCTGTGCTCCTAGAAATCGATGTAGATGAAGTGTTCAAGCGTCTTGTCGACCGTCTTCACTTCCATTGGGAAAGTCGAATACACCAACATCACGTTGCTGGCGTCGAACACCCCTAACTCAAAGAACTGGGGCGGATTATTGTTCGACGTGAGATTCGCTTCGCCTGTGTCAACAAAGCAGTGAACCCTGGCGCGACGCGGCGCTATGTATACAAGATCAGAAATGATCACGAAGTTCTTCGTGAAGATAAAGCTATAGTCACCGCCGGTATAGATTCCTGTTCCGGCAGTCAGCGCCGTCAGTGTCGGATCAGGGCTATTTGGCTGGTGGCCATTTACTGTATTTGTCCAACCACCGCAGCCGATGATGAAATGGTGTGGCAGAGTAATAGAGGCTCCGCCGTTACCATAGAACTGAGCCAGCTCGGACCGCCAGCCATTGCTCACGACTGCGTTTACGATATTGGACATCAGCTAGATCCTTTCACGGCACAACGCGAACAACGATATCATCCAAGAACCATCCTTCGTATGTCGGATCAACGACTACGCTCGTAACGGTGTCGAAGTTCCACCTTACTCTGAATTGTCCAGCACCAACAACAGCTGTCGTTATATTGAGAACGATATATGCCCATTGGGCAGGAGTCGAATAACCGCTCCCAGCTCGCACTGACAGGCCAGTGGCGTCCAGGTTCCCCACTTGGTTTTTGTTGAAGTGCTGTAGAACGACGCCGACCGAGTTGACAATATCAACTGATGCCAAGTAGTTAGTCATGCCGGATTCGGCAAAGAAGTAGTGCCAAAACTCAGCTGTCACTGTGGTCGCTGCGCTAACTGGTCCGATCAAGGGCGAAGACAAAGACCCCGCATTCGGCCTGGCGCCAAGATCAATTCGATTCTGGAACGGAGTGTTCGGGTCGGTGATTCCATATGCAAACAATGCCGATCCAGAAGGCTTCAATCCAGCGGCCAAGAAATAGCTCTCGCCGGATGGTCTGGTCTGGCTTACATGCCAAAGGCCCGTCCCCAGCCAACTATTCGCCAGTGGCGACGTTCCATCGACGTGCTCCTCCAAGATGAACGGAGTCACCTGGTTCGAGGTCGATGTCGCCACCATCTGATCAAACCCGTTACCCGTTCCACCTGTAGTGGTTCCTGGAGTCGCTAACGCATCCGCTGTCCATTCTTCTGCATCATCGTAAAGCGGCGCGAAAGACACGGGATCCAGGTTGTCTTCTTTGATCGAGCTGGATGCCATAAATGCTGGAAACGTCGCGATACCTGGCCCCGGATCGTAGACGAATTGTGCGAAGCGAATATGGACCGGCACCAGCGGCTTGAGTCGGTTCGTCAGTCTGGTTCCAGGATCATCAGCCAAGGCCGCTGGATCGGCCAGGATGGCATCTGGGGTCATGAGCACGCGGATAATGCTCGCCCGGCACCAATCGCACTCAGGGATGATATTGGGTACGTAGCTGATGTAGATCGATGTCCCCTGGACAGGAATCACCGCAGTTACCAGCTCGATGTTCAGACGGGTCCCATCCCAGGCCATCGACTCGATCCATGCCGAGGTCCCGTCGCTAAATGTCACTTCCCAGTTTCCCTGCTGGACCGGCGCAAGCAGCGGCTCATCGCCAGCGTAGGGACCCGACAGATTAGTCATCACCCTGACGCGATGACCAGTGAACCCCGTGTATTGCGGGCCGAAATTCTGTACTGCGGGAGTACCAGAGATTATCGTCGGAATTGTCGCCGCTAACGGTACGGCTCTCCACGTAACCGTACCAGCTCCAGCAACAGGAGTATTCGGAGCGAGCACCTCGAACGAATACTGGGTATTGCTTAGGAGCTGGAAATTCTCTACCTTGAACGAGTTCGCCGCCACATCAACGAATACTGCCTGAGGGAATGCGAGCGAGCGATTCATCTGCCCCGCATTCGGGGTGACTACGACGCTGTTCCTAAAATCCGTCCCCTCAGTCCGAATGAAGGTAACGGAGTTAACCGTCACATTCTGGATCAAGTCTGGGAACGTTGGACTGAAATCAAACAGATCAGTCGTAACGAAATCTGCTGGAATCTCATCCATTACAGCTCGTCGCGGATCAATATCAGTGTAGTACCCGGTGAATGACACCGCCTGCTCAAGTTTTAGTGGACTGACAGCACCAATAGTCGCCAAGACGATCGCTGTTTCAGCAATTGTCGACGATACTGTTGCCGTGAAGACTCCGCTCCCATTTGTTATTCCACTCGTGGCAGAAAATGTTAGACCCAGATCTTGCGTCGATAGCGATACAGGCTGGCCGACAATAGGATTATTAGTGTTATCAAGAACAGTTACCGTAAGCGTTATGGTTGCAACGCCATCAGCCAATGCCGATGGAGGCGAAAAAGTAAATGTCGAATGCCCGCTCCTCGATGGCAACGTGAGCGACGATCTGTTTCTCGGAATGACGATATTAAAGACATTGATTACCGGCAGAAGGGGCACCCAGTACGAGGCGATCCGATAAAGTCCGAAGGAGCGTACGAAGAATCCCGCAATCGCCCCCATGTACTTGTAGCCATCCGCGGAGCCCTTGATATCCCAGAGCTGGAACGAATGGTTGACAAACGAACGTTGAAAAGGAATCGGATCGTGACGATCTATCTCGACAGCGAAATCGGACCCCAAGATTGCCAGAATGTGCTGTGAATTAACTGTTCCGTCTTCTGGGTACGAAACAGATATCGAGAGATTGTCAGCAATCCCCGCATCCTTCGTGTACAGCACAATCGTACCCGTCGAGAAGTTGACCGTGCTCCCATTCCCTAGATCACCAGTCAACTGACCCGTCGGCGTGAATACACCGACCCGAGGAGTAGCCCCCTCGGTCCACCGAACGGTTGTCGGTTTCTCAGCAAGATCTGGTGCTGAGAGAGTGAAGATGTATGGAGGAGCAGTCACTCCATCAGCGACGTGCCCTGCCGCATATTGTCCGGCATTTGGTGTCTCAACGATCGGGATCCGGGTGTACGTCAAAGTGATTGAAAGATTGTCTGCTGTCTTGAAGTCTTTGGTATAGACAGTGATCAATCCGGTCAGAAAGTTGACCGAGCTGCCGAGCCCAAGATCCCCGTTTGGTTGGCCCTTGTTGTTGAGACTACCTGCTTTAGCAGCTCCCGATTCCCTCCACGTTATCTGAATCGCATTGGCAGCAATGGGCGGGAAGGCAACGGTAAAAATATATGGCGGGGCTGTTGTTCCATCGTTGACATGTCCAGCCTGATACTGACCAACGATTGGATTTTCGTTGAAAACAAGCGCGCCAGAGACCATGGGAACCGTCTCTTGAGCAGCCTGAGAGATATTGCTGACAATGATATTCTTTGCGGTCGCCATCCCTGTGAATGGATCAATGGGGATTGGGCTAGTGAAATCCCCAGGGACTGCTGACGAGTTGATCTCGACGATATTGAAGCGGGTCTGGGTGAAATCCTGAAGAGTCTGACCGAGGCGAATTGAAGTGAACTTGTCGCCATTTATGCCGTTACTGATGAATACACGCGATGTTCCGTCCCCGAGATTATCAACCTGGAGGATCTGGATTGTCTCGCTGAAAGTCTGATCGGTAGGAGCAAGAAAAACATCACGCAAGTCATCAAAGTCACGTATTTTCCTACGTGACTCGTCCATGGATTGCCCAACCACCTGGAGCAGCTCGCCAAGTCTATTGTTGCCAACGCTCTGATCGAGATCCTTATAAATATCTGGCACAGCTCCAGCTATGGCCTTTAATGCCCATGGCCACTGGCCAAAGCCGCCGCTACCAAATGGTCCTTTGCCAAATCCAGGCACTTACATCACCGCTTAAAGAGCCTTGATTCTGCCAGTTATTGCAGGCACTAAGACGATCAGTCCAGTCACAGGAATCTGTTGGATCATTTTATGACCCACCTGATTGGCATAGTTGATCATTGCCTTCAGCCGAGGCACTTCGTGAAAGGTCCCCGTTGGAATACTGATCGGTTTCACTGTCGCAGTAATCATCGCTGGGATCTCCTTACAGAGCCGCCTGCCAGCTAACAATGCCCACGAAGGTCGGATCATCGACATACACATCCATGAAGGTGCCATTCGTGTCGATATTACCGATCCTGCAATTTGTACGCGGAGTTCCTGGACCCATGGAGCACTGAAAGTTAAATACCGATGCTCCAGCAACTCCAAAGCTTTGAGCAAACGTCACGCGTCTCGATCCTGTGGTGCTATCAGGACCGACCGTTACTCCGTCAAACGAGACTCGACCTCGCTCCTCGTGGCCTGGTCCAGCAACCGCAGGGAATGGATTGATGACTTGACCGTCAGTAATACTGTTCCCACGAATGAAGTACACCGATGACGCCCGGCGAATGCAGAATACGAGCGCATCATTCGTATTCGGCACGGAGGTCGCCACCGTCAACGTTACATTCATGTTCGTGAGCGGAGATCTCGTTAGAACCAGATAAGCCATCTGGCCGTCACTGAGGACCACGCTGCCAGCAGGAATCGTGAGTACGTGACCCGTGATCATATTCACGAAATCGATTCCCGCTGACCACGTCAATGCACCGCTAGATGCAACGAATGAAAACGTCGCAGTGCTGCTGAGGATCAAATGGCGATCTTCGCGAGACGCATATCCCGAGGCATCGACCTGAGTAGCAAAAGCCTGAAAGTCGTCAAACCACGGATCCGCATCTTCTTCTGGGTACGGCCACTGCATCCTGTCGGTGATATTAGCCACTGATCGTACCCTTTCTGGCGTGTCGCATCGATCCGCTGCCTACCCAGCTATGATCGTTACTGGCTGCTTAACGATGAACTCGGATACTTCTATCACGGGGTAAGTCTTCCCGCCACTGAGCACAACCCAGACATCGAATACGTAGGTATCCGCTTCCAGTTTGTAGGTATCCAATGGGCCGAAATGGATCACGGCAACACCGGAAGTCGTTGGCGCCGTAAAGGAAATCTGGGTCACGTCGGTTGAAACCTTCTTGATCAGCAGGATTGGATTTCCGGGCTCACTGCGAACGGAGCAGTACATCACCGCTCCGGCTAGATCTACAGACACATCCGCTGGTAAATTTGTCCGCGGATCGATACCTGGCTGGGTCAAATCGACTTCGATATCCTTCGATTGACCCTTGTAAATCTCGATCGCATTTCCGCTCTTTGTGATTTTTGAGTTGACTGCGGTCAGTGCCATAGCGTCCTCCTTATGACACTACGAATGTCACGATATTGAACGCTAAGTTCTGCCCGATATCGGTACCGCGTGTAGCGACCTGCGACGCATCAACTTGCAAGTTACCAACTTCATCGATCTGCAATGCACTCCCGGAAGTCACCAACGCTGGAGTGATCAGAATCCCTCTCGCGTCGTAGACCCCGGTACCAATCTTCGCCACTGGATCGCCTGGAACAATACTGATATTGACACTCGAAAGACCGTCGATCGTAGCAGTACTCGGTGTAACTGGCCCGTAAAGCTCATCGAGATAGAGCGTAGCTCCAAACGATCGACCCTTCATCACGTTTAGCACCGCTGCCTGAACCTGTGCCTTGACCGTATCTATGACGAATCCTGTCAAGATGCCGATCTTTACGCTCAGCCATACCTGCACCAGCTGATCGTACGCTCCGACAACCTTAACAACTTGTGATACTTCTTTGTTTTGATCCAAGAATGACTGGAGCGACTTCATCAGACCGAATGTCGGCGGCACATAAAAGCCATCAGCATCCAGGGTGAGTACAGGTACCTCGACCAAATTGGCGCTACAGTCTGCTGACAAGAAGGCGTTGACATGATCGAAGATATTCTTGACGAATCCGCTGCCTAGCTGAATCGATCCGATATCAGCCACGAGCGTTCCAACTGATGCTGTCAGGTTATTTACTTGGGTCTCTGCGGCTGCCTCTTGCGTTAGAACGTCCGTTGCCTTTGCCGAGATAGACCCAGAAAAACCCGTTGCCTCTGCCGCCTTAGAAACAATAGAGCCATTCTGAGTGGCGATTGTCGACGGGTCCACCGCAGCAGCCCCAGTCTGGACGACAGTCACCTGCGCCGTCAGTGTTGCCCGAGTCGCCGCAGTCAATCCATCCGATACAGCCGTTGGGATTCCAGCAATGGCCGTTTGCAGAGCCGTGGCTGCGGTGTTGATCTGTCCCTGCCCCACCTGGATTTGAGAAATCGCGGTCTTGATCGTGCTGGTTGAGCCAGCAATTGCTGTGAGATCGGTATTCAACAAACCTAACAACGCTGTGATCCCCGTGGACGGATCGTTGATATCCGTTTTGATGTTGGCAAGAGGCCCTGCCAACAGAGATGCAGCTGTATTGTCGATGTTCCTCTCAAGGGTCTCTGTATCGCTTGAGATCGAATTCAGCTGTGAATTCAAATATGCATCATCGCCGGCCGATTTGACCGTGATGGCATGAGCTACCGCAATTGCTCCTTGGGTACCATCACGGAAGGTCCCAGCGCGAGACTGGTAATCCTCGGCCGTGATGTTGACTCCACGACTCTTGAAGAAAAGCGGCGCGTTCGCCTTGGCACTTGCAATACTTTCAGCGTCAGAGCCACCAACGCTAGAACTCGGGTTGTTGATAACCAAGCCGATGTTCTGGGTATTAACGACCAGAGGAGTATTGACAGACTGAATCGTGTTCGCCAGAACTTGGCCGTTGATACCAGTCGAGGCGAAGTACGTTATAACGACGGACGCATTCTGAGGAGGAATGTTTCCCGCAACGCCATCGCCGAACCTCAACGTTGGTGGCGAGTCGTTATATCCGATCTCGAATTGATTCGTTGCACCAAAAGACAGCAATTCACTTTCGGTCCACTTCACGCCATTGACAGTCACCGTTACCTGCGACTGACCATTTGATCCTGGACCAACAACAAACTTACCGACCGGGACGTTAGCGATCGGGAAAATCTGATTTGCCAAGCCATTCGACGTGAACGTAGCTGATAGAGTCTGTCCCTCAGAGCAAGTAATACTTGCCGTTGAGTTTGTGAATTTCGGCCACGTATAGGCCTGCTGCGCCTCAAAGATCAAACCATTCGGGCCTTTGAACTCAAATCCAATCGGAAGCGGAACATCGAATGGATACTGCTGCTGGAGAGAAACAGCCACCAGGACGCTAGAAGCGACCGCCGGTCCCATCTTGTACCCGATTTGGCGAGCTGCGCGGGCAACAGACTTCCTAGTGCGTGCAGTGGAAAGGAAGTTATCGGTCGCACGTCGATCAAGATAAAACGCCAAGGTATCGAGACCGAAGGCAAATAAATCTACCAGCATGATCCCAAGCGACGAAACAACGAAGTCGTTGTAAGACGCCGCATAGGTGATCTGCAAACGAGCAAGAATCTCGTCTTCGTAAGAATCGAAATCGAGCCCAGCGTACTGGACGCGGTTCAAATTCGCCCTGGAGACCGTAGTGTTAGCCATGCTCTATAGGCCTCCCACAAGTGCAACTGCCTGCGCAGTCTGGCTGGCGATGACTGTGTAATAGATCGTGATCAGAATCTGCCCTGGGGCAGTGATATCGTCACCGCTTTCGACCGTCACGGCATCCACCTGAATCCGCGGCTCCCACTTAGCCAAGGAGCTACGGACCTCTCGCTCTACCAGGCGCCTGAAATTGTCGTCGTTGTTCTCGAAGACGAACGAGAATGCGTCACATCCAAAGTCTGGTCGCATCACCCTAGACTTCTTCCCGGTACAAATGATCTGGATGATTGACGACATGATCGCATCGTCATCGAACGCTGGGTTTGGAAAGGCCTGTGTTCCGGCCTTAAAAGGGAACTGTATGCTGAATATCGTCGGCATCGTATTATTGCAATGTCCCTGGTGGACCAAGGATTGGCGGGTATGTCACCACCACTGTCTTGGTCGCCAGATCCAAAGCATCCGCCAGCGTTTGGGCTGACTCTGCATAGGAGTTTGCCTGGATAGCTGATAGCTTTGCAACCGCAGGTGGAGTTATGATCGCGGTACACACCCCGCCAACGGCAGTCATCACCGGAGGAACAAGCCAGAACTGCATGACAGCCAAGCCGATCTGCTGGGATGCACCAGCCAGCGGTATCTGGTGATCCATTATCTGCTGAAGAACATTCTTGAGCTGCTGCATCTCAATCCCCTTGAGAAGTACAGGATCACCGTGTGGACCCTGTGCAGCTGTCGCATAAATCTGGTAAGCAGTTGCAATTCGCTGGGCAATCGCAGAACTACTATCGAGCGTTTGATTGAAAATCTGAAGGATTTGGGCATAAAGCCCAGCGGATACAAGAGCCATCTAGCTTGTCTCGGTATCGCTGCTTAGCGCATTCTGCGGAAGCGGGGTTAGAGGCTTCTGCGTCGGCCCATAAGCGTGTGGATGCGTATGGTTATCAAGCCAGTTTTTGACTTGCTTGCCGAGCAGCATTGGCTCGAAGGAGCCATCTTTACTGCCTACGCTGATCTTATCCTTTGTAATCCGAACGATTTTTCCTGACTTCTGCTTCACCAGGATCGATTCTGATCCATTGGTGTCATCGATGATGATCTTGTTCCCTCCAGGAGTCACCCAGCCACGCTTTTTCGGAGCATTCTTTGGGGAGGGAGCAAGCTCGGAGTCGATGTCAGAACCGTGATACCACCCTCCCAGGTAACATGCTGGCTCATTCGGGTCCCCATTATCGAAGAAGATCCAGACCGCATCACCCTTCTCTGGCGGAAAGAACTCGCCATGACCTGGTCCAGCTCCCGCGGCCATGGGAAATAACCAGTGACCATTGTCCTTCAGCATGCGTGCACGCGGACATGAAACCGTGACCCTCCCAAGTCCAGCCGGATCTGCGTTGTCCTCGACGATCGCGCGGTAGGGGCCATAGTACCTACGGAAATACTCCAGACCCAGTCTCTTCAGGTTCCCGGTAAATTCATCAAAATCAGACCCGAGCTTCCGAAGATGATCCATTACTGCCTCAAACAGCATCGGTCAGCCTCCCGGCAGGGTGGTCTTGCCAGTGGCGATCGGATCTATTTTGATCCTCGTTCCCTGGACCTGATTGCTTAACAAGCCAACACTTGGAGAAGGATCGATATTGGAGGCCTGGCCCTTTTGGGCAGTAGCCATGGCCATGACTTCAGGCAGGTAGTTGCCAATCGCCTTGAAGTGGCAAGAATACCCACCGATCCCTATGGTATGGATCACGTTCACCACGCCATAGTCTCCATTAAAGACCCCTCTACCATTGCTGCTGGCAGACTCCGTTCCAAGAACTGTGATTACTTCCCCAGGAACTAGGTCTGGAATTCCGACTGTCTCAACCTCGATATTGATCCCCTTCTTGTAGTTCTGGTTCTTGAATTCTCCCCTGGCATACTCGATAGCCGCGGTCTCAGGATTGCCCGGGAAGTGGAGCCCGAAGTTCTGTGTCCTACCAAATGCCTTCTGGGTCTTGTCAACGGTTCCCTGTCCAGTCTGGTTGATTGGGTTTGACTGATCATCGATCGTCACCTTGTTAACCCCAGAGCTGTCAGGCCCTTTGCGATCTGCTGGAACATCCTGCTGGAGTACTTCGCCGATACCAGCTGAGAGCCATACAGCCGTCGTTGGAGACGATAGATCGAGGATCGGGAACAGCAGACTCTGCGGATCCATCCCTCCGCGCACCACGAAACGCTTGACTCCCTTGTTCGGCTGGTTCACGTACCAGTTGTTGCGGTCCTTTATCTGAACGTTCTTTCCGACCACATAGAGATCAAGTCCATAGTTCTTGCACTCTTCCTGGATAAACCACCAATCGTTCCGCGGACCGACTTCAATCGTGACCGGCGTCTGCACGTCGTTACCATTGCTATCCTTGACCTTGACACTCTGCGGAGCTTGGAAGAATGGATGTTTCACTCCAGAATTTCTCGCCGACTGGCTCTTTGAAAGTCCGAAGTCCTTCCAGAGATCGTCAAGGACGAACTCCGTATAGTCCTTCAATACAGTCTCAACCGCTTCTGCCGGCGACGTGCCAGCTGGAAACTGGCGCCCGTTGACGCTGTTGGCGGTGTCGAGGGCATACCCAACACCAAGAGCATTCAAGGTGATCGTGATATCGCTTCCGATTCTGACATCTGGCTTCTGGAGTAATCCTCCATATGTCAGCGTTCGTAAAGCAGCATTATTGCCGTTGAGTGGCGTAGTGTAACCGATGACAACCTCAAGCTGACCAATGCCCCACTGAACCAGCGGTGAGTTGATGATCTCTAGTGCGTCCTCGAACGGCGGTGTCATCGTCACAGAAACGCGCGAGTTACGCGCCATTCCGACTTCGATCTGTACTTCTGAAACGTAAGCCAAGTTCGCAAGTGCCTTCAGCTGACTCGGCAAAGCACTACCATTCGCAGAATCTGTCCAGAGATCGAATTCGCGTTGGCCGCCAATCTCCTTGCCTGCGAAGGTTTTGATCTTGCCTGCGATGTAACAACCAAATAGGTCTAGCGCCATGGCTTAGGACTGCTGCTGGGTGGTGGGAGCCGGAAGGAACGAATTGATGATGAAATCAGGATCTGGAATCACGATATCGTGATCGGCCTTGAGATCTGTTGGCAAAATCTCCATGCCGTTCGCCCACGCAATTACCCACCAGAAACCAGCATCGTTGTAATACTGGAATGCCAGGACATCGATTCGATCGCTTGAATCCACTCTATGTTTCAGATCGCCAGGACGAGCTACGAAATCTGGTAGATCGAGCGTATCCCAGAACTCAAACCCGCTGATACTAAGCAGCTGGTTGAACAGTAATCTAGAAACTGGGGAGATCCCAACTGACATCTAATTCTCCTAATGACTACTGACGCCTGTCGTGTTTCTGCCACTGTCGCCAACTGATCCACCGCTCCTGCCACCACCGCCTCCTCCACTTTGAAGTCGGTTTGCGATCTGGTCGGGCAAGCTCTGGAGCGCCGACAGTTGGGCACGCTGAATGTCGTTGCTCTCTGTCGCCCATTCAGGATGGTGTGTGGCCTCGACGAGCGCCTTGGTAGTCTGTGAAGCCTTCGACATCGGAGTATCCGATCCAGCCGAATAACTAGCGACAGACGCTGGCTGAAGAGGCTCGGACGCATTGGGCAGAGACACAGTCGCCCCGCTTGATTGCAAGATCGTTCCTGGCTTCGGCAGCTGCCCCAGCAACTTCTCGTAGCCAAGATCGGGCGCGAGCTGCTTGAGCTGCTCGTACCGAAGATCCTGCATCTTCTTGTCATTGCTCCTGAGCGCTTCCCAGTAGTCGTGCTGGTACTTGTTCCAAGTTAATGACGATGCTCCCTTAGGATCATCCCCTGCGTGCTTCATGCTAAGGAAGTCGGGAGTGATTGCATCCCAGAACGCATCCATTGCGGCATCAGCAAGCGCATGGAAAGCCTGCTTTGCGTAGGGGGTAACCATCTTCATCAGGCTATCGAAGCCACTCTTCATCGCACTCGACGCTTGATCACCACCAAGATCCTTGTAGAGATCGCTCAGCAGCTTTGTCAGCCCATGCCACCAGATCGGGATATTCGTCCGCAGGTATTCCATGGTGTGATCCCACAGCTTCGTCATTGCCTCTTTAGGCGTATGAGCAGGATCATCCTTATACAAAGCATTGTAGAGAGCCATCAGCGCCTTGCTACCTGCGTCCTTCATCACAGGCCAAAGAACCTCGAAACCCCTGATCATGTCGTTAATGAACTCGCCGACACCCGCGCCAAACTTCGACATCTGGGTTTTCATATTGTCGAACATGGAGGTCATCTCTTTGCCTCCACGGCCAGCCCTGACAAACAGCATGCCCAAGTTGACGACGCCAGCTCCCAATGGACCCATGTTCTTAGTGAGGGCCTGCGTAGCCAGCAATGACTTATCGAGGTGACCAAGAAACCCACCAAATCCGTGGTAATTGATCTCCTGGATCGCATCGAAGAATTTTCCGATCCCCTTGTACTCGCCCTTCATTGCGGTGATGCTGCCCTCCATCACCTTGATCGAGCTACGAAGACTATCGTTGAAGGCGCTGTCATTGACCTTGCCTAGGTGTTTCAGCTTAGTCGCCATCTGATCTAGGATTCGCCCATACTCTTCCTGAGTACTGATGCCGCTCTTGAAGCCCTTGTTCAGAGCGTCAATTCCACCTGGACCACCGAGCCCGCCGGCACCAATCGCCTTTATTAGCTCCGTCGCCTTGTCGTGCATTGGCGTCATGCCATGCGTGATGAAGTCAGCAATAGCGGGGCTGGCCTCCTTCGAGATCTGCTGCGAGAAGCGACCGATTGCCTCTTGAAGCTTGTTCTTTGGAATGACCTTCTCAGCCTTCGTAAAGGCTTCATTGAGCTTCTGGGAAAACTCCAAAGGCGACTTCTGCAATAGCTCGAAGGCTTCCTGGACCCCGCCTCCCATGTTCTGGGCAAGAATGTCGGCCGCGGGTCCCAGATCCTGCGCCAGGCCATCATAGAGCGACTGGAAGTCATTCACGCCACCAACAACGACCTTCGTGAGTCCTTGGGCCAGGGACTGAGCTTCCTTCGCGCTATGACCTGCCTGCATGAACATGCCAGCCAAAGCAGTCCCGGACTCGATAAACATCTTGGTGCGCTCAGGACCCCACTGGGTGAAGAGACCCTGTCCCTCCTCCTGCATCAGCTTGGTCATGTCGATCATGCCCTGCATCGACTCCGAGCCCATGTTGAACATGCGACCAACGTTGGCGGTCGTTTGGATCATCGACTTGAGTTGCTTGTCGTTTAATCCAACCTCTTTCCTCAAGTGACCAATGGTGGCAGCCATCTCAGCGCCATTCACATCAGCCACATCCATAATTTTGATGAACTTTGATAGACTTCCAAATCCGATCTTGCCAACGTCAATGCCTTGTTGCTCCAAGGCCTTCATTGACTCTGCGATACTGTCAATCGGACGATTGAGGCTGTAGGCAAGACCGCCAGCAGTCTTCTTTGCCTTCTCCAGGCTCATCGACATGTGCCCCATGCCGGCGAAGACCTTACTGGTCACAACGTCGTACCCGACCCATCTGGATTCAAGATCGGTGAGGTTGTTTTTCATGTCTCCCATCGCTTGGGAAACACTGTCGGCACGTGCGAAGCCCGTGAACATCTTCTTCGCACTGGTCATCGCGATATCTTTTACGGATCCAGCGAGACCGACAAATCCAGCCTTAACTGATCCGATTGTCTTCGACAGCCCGGTATCCCGGCCCGTGAAGTTGAAACCGACGCCCATGTTATTCAGGGCCACGTGGACAGCTCCTTTTCGCTCGGAAGCGTCGGCTCTACGCTACGTCGATTCCAATGATCGTGCTACCGGGGATGATCTGCGCATACGCAAACCGACGAACGTTTCCGAGTTGCTTACGCCTGCACGTCACTGTTCGATGGCAGTTAGCACAAAGAAGATCGCATTTCGCAACCTCGTCCATAACTTTGATCTTTAAAGCATCAAAAGATGGGAACTTCTTGGCAGGAAAATTAACCGCCTCCGAGACGTTGAACTCCTTGATACCTCGGACATGATCCCACTCAAATGCTTCCCAATCCCAGAACTCATTCGGAATGGACGGACAGCGCGAACACCCGCCTCTGCTTATTTTCAGTTCAAGCAGAAACTTTTTAATCGGAGTCCTTTTCTTCTCCTGCCTTAGCTGTCGCTTCTTGTATTCGCACTGACGGCATATCCTGGTCTTACGACAATTTCGTTTCCATATTTTAAGCGGATCAGCAGGACCAGTCATAAACAACGACTCGTCATTCTCACCGCAAATAGTACAGACCCTGGTCATCGACAACACCATGTACGCAAGCGTTTGCGCAGATCGATCTTCATCTTGCTACCGTCGACCCCGCAGCCTCTCTAAATGCTTCCTTCGTTCGTTCTCTAGATCGCCCTTCTGAAGCATCATTCGTAGTCGTCTCGATGACGGCATTTCCATTAGATCTCGATACGACGAGCCCGGCCATACCTCCATCAGGTAGAAGATTTCTTGTTCCAGCGTTTCAATACTGCCAAAGGGTTGAAGAAACCCTCCTGGCTTGGATCTACATTCGCTTGATACTCAGCGGCACAGCTTGGACATTCCATGTCTATACTTGTATCGATACCCCCTTCGTTATCCTCCCAGGCATCCCGAAGAAAGTTACGATCCATGAGTCCAAGCACCTTTAAATCTTCTAAGGTACATGGCTTGTCGTTCATGGAATCAATCCGAGCCAGCAACGAGGTTGAAATCCTATCCTTGCCCGATTGAAGTGCCCTTGCGATCGAATCCTCACCGCGACCTGTCAGTACCTTCATTAGGACTTTGTGACCAGACTTCGGCAGGACAATCGGATAGGTTCGTCTCTTCGGATCCGGCATAGCCTTCACCTCCAGCTCCGAGAGATCGACCACGATCTTCTGCTCCTGGTCGCAATGTGGGCACTTGGAAATGAATGGCATATCGTTTCCTAGGCTCACTCGCCGAATCGCAAACATGATGAAGAAGCGATCACCCTGACAGAGGTCGGGAATGATCTTCTCCATTGCCGCCTCGCCTCGATAAGGCCCGATAGCGGCTGTACACGCGATCATGAGCCTATTGAGTCTCCTAAACGCCATCATGTTGGTGGCAGCTAAGATCTCCTCCTCTGGTCCAGTGATTTCACGAATCTCGACCTGAGTGTGAAGCTTTCCGTCTTGATCGATATAACCGCACGGCAGCTCGAAACCATCGACCGAAGACTTCGGGAGTTCCACTGCTGGGTTCACAGTCTCCATCTAGTTGTCCTTGGTATATCCGTCGACTGCCATCAACAGAAGCGACTTGAGGGCATCCGTATAGGATATCCCTCGATCGTTACACATGTTTTTGAATAATTCGTACTGATTTCCATCGACCCAACCGTTCACCTTCACGTCGGAACCGATGTCCTGCCAGAGCGCCATATCCTCGAACAGCTCCGGGCTCGCGATAAACGAGTTCATCATTCCCCTAACGACAGAGGAAACGCTCCCGTAGTTGGAACCGTTGCTCGCATAGTCCATCACGACCTTGTGAAGCTTGGCGCTGATCAGAAAATTGATTGGTGTCTTGTTGTCGATTCGGGTTGGCAGAACGCGAGCACCTTCAGCAGCGATCCGACAATCGCGGCATACTGTTACTCCGTTTTGAGTACGCAGCTTGCCTCCAACTTCAGGAGGAATGATGAAACAAGCAGTGACCTTTCCGACGTTTGTGCAATTGACGCACTCGCCCTTGTCACGCTCGATTACTTTTTGCTTCCATTCCTCCAGCGTCTTTACGTCGGAGAGATGTCCAGCTCTGATCTGATCGGTCAACACGATATCCGCAGATAGAAGTAACTATGATTTCTACTTCTATCTGGGGATATCAGTCAAGTTGATTATTTGAATATGAGATCAGATCTATCGCCTGTGTTTGATGAGAGCATCCCATTGCAACCCGAGAACCTCCATGTAATCGGGATCTATGATGTACTGATCATCCTCAAGCGACAGCTCGTCATGGCCTCGGCTTGGATGTCCACCTGTCAATGGGAAGCTGTGATAACTGATCGGCGTTCTCTCCCCAGACTCGATACGCTCATCACGATCACGCAGCAGCCCAGCGATGTCCGGCGTTTCCCATTTATCGTTCGGCATTTTGTTCTCCTACGGTTTCAGCCCAAAGCTAAATTCCTCAATCCACTCCGGCTGAACCTCCAGCGACATTATTGAGATTCCTGCTGACGAGCCGTCGAAATCAGATCCAGCGACGTAACTTGTGGGAATGCAGTTATGAAGCAACCACGCGCGAGCTGGTATTCTGGCAGCAAATTCAAATGGTCCAAGAGACACTGCTCCCGGCGGACCAGATGAACCCGGTCCAAGGTTGATCGCTCCGTTTATCCCTGGATTGATTGTCGAGAAGTGCAACACAACGAGATTCCGACGAATACCAGGAGCAAGCACATCCACCGTAGACGTGCTCAAGCCTTTTCCAGCCAGCGTGCCGGATACATTCTGGTCATTGGTAATTTTCTGGCCATAAATCGCGTATGCAATCCAGTCGTAGAAATCTGAATCGAAGAAGCTCGCACCCCGCTCGAACCCAACCGGCTGCACCGACGCACCCTTAATTACAGAACGCTGGTACAAGAAAGTACCGTCCTTGAACGTTTCTACGTCAGCATCGATCTTCGGACTTGTAATCCGCGCAAAGCCAAATAGCGGTGTGAATACAGGCGCTACGATCGGCGCAGAGGCGTCGAAAGCCCAGAATGTGTGTTGCTGGAGAAAATCGGTGATTCGGCTACGAGGCACGATCAGAAGGATAGCAGAAAGCTTTACCTCATTGATCGCTATGGAGTGGCAGATTGATTCGGGTTCTCGATATCGAAGTATTCGTAGGCAAGATCAAGCTCTTGAATCGAAACCTCAGAAGCCGTCGAATCGAGATCACCAGCAACCTTGTGCCGGGTTGGGAATGCCTCGTGGAGATGGTAGATCATCGAGCCCTTGCCATCCCCGACTCCAGCAGCGCCACCAACTCCCATCTGCGTCGTATTCGTTGGCGACGATTGGGTCTGCTGCTTCGCATCGCGGTGGAAATGCTTGATGTCTACGTCTGCGCGATACTCCTCGTTGCCTTCGATGCAACGCTTCATCCACTGCCAGAAAGTACCATCCGTCATCGCAACACCACGAGAAAGCGTGATGTCAGCGATCGATGGAAGACCAACGAACTTCTTCGTGTAGATGTAGTGTCCCTCTCGATACTCGACCGCTTCCTCAGAGGCCTCTGGAGTCGAGCACGCGTTGAACCCTGCCTGTGGCTTGTCTCCGCCGCTTTGCAGTGCCGGAGATGTCGTCGCCCCAAATCCATTGACAATCACATGGAATCGGAACGAGTGGAGAAAATCCGTTGCCTTAGGACGAGCCATTTACCGTCTCCTGTTCCCGACTAGGAGGTCAACAACTTCTGTTGGAAGCGGAATCTGATGAACTCACCTGGCTTGTTCGGCGCCAACGCGACATCGCAAATAACCTGGCCTGCGTTCACGACATCAGGCGGGTTGTTATCTCCATCGCACTTCACGAAGTACGCTTGCGTAGCCGACGTTCCGGCAAAGTAGCCCTGATTGAACAGGTTGCCCAGGAAGCTATCGAGCTGGCTCTTGATCTGGCTGTATAGCGTTTGTCCGATATTCTCGAAGACAAACTGATGCGTCGAGTTGAATACTGACTTCTCGACGAACATGAAGAGTCGTACTGCGTTGATGTATTTCCACGCCGAGTCCGCCGATAGCGTTCTCGCACCCCAGACAGCCCTACCTGTCTGCGGTGTATCGATCATTGAATTGATGCGAGCTGGCGAGACAGTGTCTCGCTCGCCCTTGTCTGGAATATGCTCCAGAGCCGTAAGGAATTGCAGCGCACCATCCACCGTCCCAGCCGGCGACTTACCGACATTCTTCGTCAAGTCGGTACGAGCAATCACTCCAGCAACATGGGCCTGGGGCGGAAATAGAATGCTACGGTTGTTTCGCAGCGGGTCCGCCACCTTGAGCCACGGCCAGTAAATTGCCGCATACTTCGAGAAGCGGTTGAACGTGATCCGCACGTAATCGACCGCCTGCTGAGCAGCAAAACCACTTGGCGTCGACAGGATCACAAAGATATCGCGGCGTGCTTCTGCAAAGTCGACCTGGTCTCCGCCAATGGTCGTATCGCCAGCGAAGTCCGGGATGATCAGCTGCATCATCTCGTCGACACGATTCAGTGCGAATAGGCCAAGTTTGTTCGGAGAAAGTGTTGGACTACTGAAGACGTTCCGTCCAAATTGGCTTGACCCGATCGTCAGGGTTCCATCGGAACCACCGGCGAATGTATAGGTCACCGAACTCGTCGCCGGCATCTTGATGTAGTCGATCGTGATCGTAGTCGTGTTGTCAGGTGCAGTGGCGAAATTCAAGGTGATCACGCCAGTTGCATAGACAATGCTATTCGTCTTTGTGGCATCAAAGTCAGTGCCAGTGAAATTACCTGATGAATCTGGCGTAGCCGTCTTCACTACGGCGCCGATCGTGTAATGCAAAACTGGCGAGACCTGCACAATAGGAAATTGTGCAGCGGTGTGAGAGAAGTTCTTGATGGTTCCGTTTCCTGTACCAATCGACTCAGCCGTAACGGTCGTCGGCTTGAATGTCGACGGAACGTCATGGATGTTGTTGTCGGTGATCACGATGTAATTACTGGCATCATTGATCACCGCAGGCGCAAACAACGGATCGGTAGGATCGGTGAAGCTCAGCTCATCGTAGGTCTCGACGATTGAGACTATGTTCGTCACTGGATCTGTGATCTGAACCAGCAAGTCATACTTGGTCCACGTTCCAGCATTCGCAACCCCTGGAATACCGTAGACAAAGTCATTCTGGCTGCCACGCAGCACCACGCTCAGATTGAGGCTCCATTCGCCGACGTTCGCTGCGACAAGGGGCCACATCGAATACGTGTAGTCGAGACGAATCGAATCGACCGCCGGAGGCGCCGCATTGAAAGTGATCGTGAGGACGCCGGTCGTACGATTCAGGGTCGCGGACGACACAGCTGATGCGTTCGTACCTCCGATTGTTGACGTTCCAGTGATCGTCGCGACTTTCGATCCCGTCGAAGTCCAATGGACCGTAACCACATCTGCCGTCAGAGGAAAGTGCGATAGCTGGATCGTAAACGGACCATTGGTGGTCCCGTCCTGCGCAGGCGAGATCGACGCACCTGGTGCTGTCGAAGGATCTTCACCAAGAAGGACAGTAGAAATTCCAGAGACGCCAGCCACGGCGTCGGTAGGAACCACGCGGACTACGTAGCAGCGGGTTCCACCATTCGCAAAGAACGCACTGACCGATAGAGGAACACGGGACTCAACCGTCTGATCGCCGAATTGACGTGCGTAGCTATCCGTGCTGGTCACAAGGGAGGCCCGATTAGCAACGCCAAACGTTGTCCATCCAACGATAGCCATCGTCGACGTTCCGACAGCCTGGACAGTTTGGCCGCCAGAATTGACCTCTTCGATGAAGACTCCAGGCGACAGAAATTCCGACATGGTCACTGTCCTCCCTTACGGCACTCGGAACTATCAACTTTTCTCATGAAAAGTTCGGGAGATGTTCTCCCGATAGCGATTGGTCGATCAACATATAACCATCGTGGACCTTACCATGCCGATCATGATGACGACTGGAAGTATCTGAAATGCTTCTAGTTGTAGAGATTTGATCACTTATACGCGCGATACACCGCCGAGGATAGAGCTGCTGCTTTTCCGGCGCGAAACTATGGCGCGTAACTATTCAGAGAAAGAGAAGCGGAACATGGGAAGACTGGTGAGCGCTTGGATCGTGTAGGGGTCATTCAGGTCGATCTCCGCCTCAACCCGGAGACTGATATTGAATGTGGTAGTCCGGTTCGCAACGTCCGTCTTCGTATCCACTGGATTTGGACTTTCATTGAAGGCATCGTAACTGCGTAGGTCACCAAGACTGTCCTTGACGAACAACGTCGTGTATGGCTGGTACTTCCGCAATGCATACTGAAGCATCTGCATCGCTTCTACCCGCAAATTGTTCCGATATCGTGCCCGAATCTGAATCGTATAGAGCAGATCTGCCGGAACGGCCTGACTCTTCTCTTCGTAGTGGTCCCAGCCGGTCTTGATCGGGTTTCCAGTAATTGGATGATACACCGTTGACTGGTGTGCTCCAGGTGCCGGGACTCGGTACTCGGTTACCCCAAGATGCCACCGACTCATCGCCCACGAGATGCTGTCACGTCTGATCACAAACGATGGCAGGATCTTTTGATCGATGGTCTCCTCTGGAAACGCGAAATAGATTGGCACTCCCTCGAAATCTGGCGGAGGACTCACATTCGGTACATTTGTCAAGATGTACGTGTCGCCAGCAGTATTAGGGACGCCTCCCAGCGTCTCAAACACGCCACGATCGAACTCTACGAGCCCAATAGTCCCGGTGCGTGCGCTGCCGTCATCGGCAGAGTTAACGTGCAATGGAAGAGGCGGCGCGGGCATCAGATGAATCCTAGCTTCTTCATAAATGGAGTGAAGCCACGGGCTACACCAACCTTAACCTTGTCCTTCACCTTGGGCCACCGCTTCCATTGGGTGCTATCAGGATCGGACAGCGCCTTCTTCAGCTCCCGATACTTTCGCGGAGCTGTCTTAATGCCGCTCCGCATCACGTCACCAACACCAACACGCCACGCCGGTATTGGCCGATGACCCTCGCCGCCATACTCCAGCTGAATAGCAACAAAGCTGGTATCGGGAACAGCCTTGTTCATCCTCAGACGCTGGGAAGCTGTAGCAGCTTTGTCCTTCTGGAGCTTCTTGATCGAGAGCTTTTGCATCAGCGCTGAAATCTTGCCGCTCTGACTGCGTTGCATCCTAGCGATATGATCCGCTTCTCGCTTGGAGACCAAGCGCTGGACCACTACCGCCCATTTCTTAGAAGGCCAAAAGGGGATCGTATCTGTAGTCCACGGTCCATTGTCTTCCAAGAATTTGATGCGCTCTGGAGCTGGATTAAGAAGGCCTCTCTTGACACGAACATATAGAACGGTCTTCTGCTGGTCGACCTTCTTGACCTTCCTGCTTTTCAGCGATGCATGAACAGAGAATGAAGGTTCATCTCCACCAGGAATCTCTGACAATACGAGCGAATCGCGAAGATCACGATACTCTGCCGTCTTAGGAATCTTATCCTTGAGGTTCGTCAGCAGCTCCTGAGCTGCAACGTATACAAACATCCGCTTTATGGATTTGAGTCTGTCTTCAAGCTGATCGACATAGCGCCATCCTGGTCCAGTCTCGCTGTCCTTCAGGATGTTCCATTCAAAACCGTTATCAATCGCCATCGTCCAGTCTCATTCGCAGAGTGCCAGATATTTTCTGTGGCTTCCTCTCGTCTGAGACGCTCTCGCCATTCTTCCCTATGATCACAACACTGACGGTCTTACCCTCAGCGCGGAGGTCGTTAACCAGCCGTATATGGGTTGAACAGCAGCCAATAACCCGAACGTACCCCTTGACTCGAATTGCATGAGTCGACTTCAAGCCGCACACGAAACAGAACTCACCAAACTGGGTCATCGGACCGACGTACTGGTGAAACACATCACCAGCAATCGGAGAACCACATGGGCCAACTGCGAGGCACTCGTGCCCCGGCTTCCCGTTATCACGAGCTTGCCAGTACTTTTCACACGTGGCACAGACTACGGAAAGTCCCTGAGAGACTACGAGGGCTACCTTGGTTCCATCGAGCGGCATCTACGAATGCCTTGCACGCTCACGCATCAGATCTCGGTAGAGCATCGGGAACATTTCTTCCGGCGTACTGCCAGCTTTCTTCGCGAGCTTGGCTAGTTTCTGGATCTCTTTCTCTACCGCCTTGAGATCTCGCTTCTGAGCAGCTTGTACCTTCTTCGCATCCTGGAACATTCTCGTCGTCATGACCTTCGCCCTGGAAGTGGGGCGATCGGTCGCTGGACGGTGCGGCAACATGTATCTTTCTGTATCCGCTTTTTCCTTGGCTGCTTTCTTCGCGTTCCCAGCTGGCGAAAATACCGCCTCTGCCAGTCGCGGATTCTCCTTCGTAAGTCTGGTCTTCACGCGCGAATCAGCCTCGTCGACCATCTTCGCAGACCAAGAAACGAGTCGTGTAATGACGTTGTCGTCACGGCTGATTTTATTCATCATCAGGAACGACCCACGTCCAAGATCCTCTGGGACCTCAAATTCGCGAGCAAATCCTGACCAGGCAGCACGAAACGACGCCGTTCCCTCCCAGAGGGCACGATTCAACCCGATAACAGCTTCTGGTGGGTACATCCCGAAGGCTGCAATCTGGAAAACTTCGTTCCATTCCAATCGGGACAGCGACTCCAGCACGGCGTCGTCGACAAGCGTATTGCCAGGCTGCTGGAATGTGGCAGCGATAGCAGCCGGCGTCGGAGTCGCTGCTTCCATCTTGTCAGCTACGTCTTTGTAGCCGAGGATCTCGTTCATCTCCATCAAGAGCGCAGTCTTGTCCATCTCGGCTCCTTATCGGCGACGGAATTGCGTGCCGCCAGCGCCGACTGACGGATCTCGACCGGCACCTGCCGGAAGGCGACGACGCGGCGAGTATCGAGTATCTCCCCGCATATACGCCACCTCTGCTTTGCGCATATTGTTGTTGTGGACCATATCGCCGTACCTACGCTCGCGCTCTCCAGGCCCACCAAAGACCTGCGCGAGCACGGGGTGATTGGAGCGGAAATGATGCAGAGCAGCGGCGCCGACGTTCTTGGCAATACCACCGACCAGCTTGCCCGCCCCACGCACTAGCCGGCGCAACATACCTGGCTTCCTCTCCGCGGGAGACTCGGGCGCTCCAGCATCTGGTGCAGCTGGAGACCCGGACGTTCCCGCCGCCTGTCCCATAGCCGGCGCTGGAGTCTCCGCGTTGCCGCCCTGCATCCGATTCATGGCATTGCTGGCGGCGCCACTGATTCCCTGGGCGGCACGCTTTGTAACATCTCCCAGAGCCCCTAGAGCCGATTTGCCCGCAGCCTTGAGTCTTGCTCCAAAACCGGGGGCAGCAGGCTGTGGGTCATCAGGAAGGTTGGCGGGACCGTCGTTCTGTCGAGCCACGATATCGTTCGTCGCAGCCTGGACGGCTTTCTTCTTAGACTTTTCACGTCTGGCAAGACGGTTCGCTTCAACGCCATGCAGCGCTGGATCATCCTTGCGAAGGTCGCCGATTTCATCTGGCGTACCAGATGACGCGCCCAAATTTGCAATATGCCCTGGCTGTCGTGCCGCAAGCGGATCCTGTCCCTGCGATGACCTCATCTGAGCGCGACGCTGACGCTTTGCCTGCGCAACTGGATCGTTTGCCATATCCCCTGGTTTGTTGATTTGGGGCGGTGGCGTCCCGCGTCGGGCATGAGCCACGCTGGAGAAATAGCCAGGAGCAGCACCAACTTCCATAAGCTCATGTTGGGTACGCTCCTGGAGGAACCGATATGTATGTGGACGCGATGCTACGTCAAACCAGGCCTCAGCGAGTGGTTGTCCTCCGCGCTCAAGACACGCCTCAACCTGCTCGAAATCAGACTCCGAAAGCATCGTGTCGAGCGAAGCAATCGCCTCAACCGTCGCAAATGGCAATGTCGCGA